>Ga0153915_10006644_pt1 | contig 10858 bp, 6 predicted proteins | sample Opewatmetagenome_2_FD_107003 | JGI IMG/M metagenome (GOLD analysis project Ga0153915, IMG submission 107003) | Freshwater wetland microbial communities from Ohio, USA - Open water 3 Core 3 Depth 3 metaG | ecosystem: Environmental > Aquatic > Freshwater > Wetlands | place: USA: Ohio, Lake Erie...
GTCATGCGCGGCGTCGTCATGACCGGCAGCCAGCTCGATCCGGACGCGCTCGTCGAGAAAGCGCGCGCCATTCCGAAGATGGAAGGCTCCGATCTCGTGCGCGGCGTGACGACTGCGAAGACGTTTGACTGGGCGGCGGAAGGGTCCGACGAGTTCGCGAAGACGCCGGCGCGCAAGGCGAAGAAGCGGCTGAAGATTGCCGCGTACGACTTCGGCATGAAGCGCAACATCCTGCGCCGGCTGAGCGCGCACGGCTGCGACGTCCGTGTGTATCCCGCCACGGCGCCCGCCGCGGAGCTGCTCGCGACGAAACCCGACGGCGTGTTTCTGAGCAACGGCCCCGGGGATCCGGCCGTGCTGACGTATGCGATCGACAACGCAAAGGCGCTGGTGACGTCGAACGTGCCGGTGTTCGGCATCTGCCTCGGCCATCAGATCCTCGGCCTCGCGATGGGCGGCACGACGTTCAAGCTCAAGTTCGGTCATCGCGGCGCGAACCATCCGGTCAAGAAGCTCGATACCGGCAAGGTCGAGATCACGTCGCAGAACCACGGCTTCGCCGTCGATCCGAAGTCGCTGCCGGATGACGTGGCCGTCACGCATCTGAATCTGTACGATGGAACGGTGGAAGGCCTGAAGCACACGAAGCGTCCGGTGTTCTGCGTGCAGTACCACCCGGAGGCGTCGCCCGGTCCTCACGATGCGGACTACCTGTTTGATGACTTCATTGCGATGATAGAGGAGGGTCGAGGTTAGAGGTATGCCAAAACGTACCGACCTCAAGCGCGTTCTCATCATCGGCTCCGGCCCGATTGTCATCGGCCAGGCGTGCGAGTTCGACTACTCGGGCAGCCAGGCATGCAAGGCGCTGCGGGCCGAAGGCCTCGAAGTCATCCTCGTCAACAGCAACCCGGCGACGATCATGACCGACCCGGAGATGGCCGACCGCACGTACGTCGAGCCCCTCACGGTCGAAGTGCTCGACGCGATCATCGCGCGTGAAAAGCCGGACGCGATTCTGCCGACCGTCGGCGGCCAGACGGCGCTCAACCTCGCCGTCGATCTCCATAACGCCGGCGTCCTCGAGAAGCACGGCGTCAAGCTGATCGGCGCGTCCATTCATGCGATCAAGGTCGCCGAGGATCGCCAGCTCTTCAAGGACGCGATGCGCGAGATCGGTCTCGACGTGCCGATGAGCGGCGTGGTCAGGACGGTCGAGCAGGCGCGCGCGCTCGTCCGCGACTTCGGGAAGCAGGGCATCAAGTTCCCGTTCATCATCCGTCCGTCGTTCACGATGGGCGGCGTCGGCGGCGGCATCGCCTACAACATCGCGGAGTTCGGCGACCTCGTCGAACGCGGCCTCGAGCTCAGCCCGGTGCACGAGATCCTGATCGAAGAGTCGGTCATCGGCTGGAAGGAATTCGAGCTCGAGGTGATGCGCGACGTCGCGGACAACTTCGTCGTCATCTGCTCGATTGAGAACATCGACCCGATGGGCGTGCACACGGGCGACAGCATCACGGTTGCGCCGATCCTCACGCTCTCGGACAAGGAATATCAGCGGATGCGCGACGCCGCGCGCAAGATCATCAGCAAGGTGGGCGTCGAAACGGGCGGATCGAACATCCAGTTCGCGGTGAATCCGGACACCGGGCGGATGACCGTCATCGAGATGAACCCGCGTGTGTCGCGATCCTCGGCGCTCGCCTCGAAAGCCACGGGCTTCCCGATTGCGAAGATCGCCGCCAAACTCGCGCTCGGCTATCACCTCGACGAAATCCCGAACGACATCACGCGGCTCACGCCCGCGAGCTTCGAACCGACCATCGACTACGTCGTCGTCAAGATCCCGCGGTGGAACTTCGAGAAGTTCCCGCAGGCCGATCGCACCCTGACGACGCAGATGAAGTCGGTGGGCGAGGCCATGGCCATCGGGCGCACGTTCAAGGAAGCGTTCATGAAAGGTGTGCGCTCGCTCGAGCTCGGGCGCAGCGGCCTGCTGTTCGCGTCGGGCGGCGACAAGACCGAAGGGATTGCCGGCGCCGACGGCGACAGCGACGCCGCCCTCCGCAAGCGCCTCGTGGTGCCGAGCGATCGACGGATGTGGGACGTGTTCCGCGCGCTCGATCGCGGCTGGACGGCCGAGCAGGTCCACGAGTGCACGAAGATCGATCCCTGGTTCCTGCGGCAGTTCGTCGAGATCGTCCAGCTTCGGCGGGAGGCGGCGAAGGCCGGCCTCGACGGCATGGGCGCGGACGCCCTGCGGCGGCTGAAGCGCGCAGGTTTCGGTGACCAGGAAATCGCGCTCGCACTCGACACCACCGAGAAGGCGGTCGCCGACAAACGGGCGGCGCACGATTTGAACCCGGTCTACAAGCGCGTGGACACGTGCGCGGCGGAGTTCGAGTCGTTCACGCCGTACATGTACAGCGCGTACGAGCCGACGTGCGAGGCGAACCCGAATTCGAAGAACAAGGTCGTCATCCTCGGCAGCGGGCCGAACCGCATCGGGCAGGGCATCGAGTTCGATTACTGCTGCTGCCATGCCGCGTTCGCGCTGCGCGACGAGGGCTACGAGACGATCATGGTGAACTGCAATCCGGAAACCGTGTCCACCGATTACGACACGGCCGACCGGTTGTATTTCCAGCCGCTGACGTTTGAAGACGTCATGTCGATCATCGACACCGAGCGCTCGGCGGGCGGCGACGTGTCGTGCCTCGTGCAGTTCGGCGGCCAGACGCCGCTCAAGCTCGCGCTGGCGCTGCAGCACGCCGGCGTGAAGATTCTGGGTACCTCGCCCGACTCTATCGACCTCGCGGAAGATCGCGAACGCTTCGCCGCGTTCCTTCAGGAACTGAACATCACGCAGCCCAAGAGCGGCACCGCCACCTCGCGCGAAGAAGCGCGCGTCGTCGCGGCCGAAATCGGATTCCCGGTCGTCGTCCGGCCGTCGTACGTCCTCGGCGGCCGCGCGATGGCGATCGTGTACGACACGGCGACGCTCGATCGCTACATGACGCACGCCGTCGACGCGTCGCCCGAACATCCGGTGCTCGTCGACAAGTTCCTCGAGGACGCCTTCGAGTTCGACGTCGACGCCGTCGCCGATCGCACCGGCGCCGTCATCATCGGCGGCATCATGGAGCACATCGAGGAGGCGGGCATCCACTCGGGCGACAGCTCCTGCGTCGTGCCTCCGTTCATCTGCCCCGAGCGGCATCTGCAGACCATTCGCGACCACACGCGCCGCATTGCGAAGTCGCTCGGCGTCGTCGGGCTCATGAACGTCCAGTTCGCGATCAAAGACGACGTGGTGTATGTGCTCGAGGTGAACCCGAGAGCCTCGCGGACCGTGCCGTATCTGTCGAAAGCCACGGGCACGTCGCTCGCCAAAGTCGCGGCGAAAGTCATGTCGGGACGGACGCTGGCGGATCTCGGCATCACGCACGACCTCGAAGTCTCCGGCGTGTTCGTGAAGAGCCCGGTGTTCCCGTTCGTGCGGTTCCCCGGCGTCGACACGATTCTCGGGCCCGAGATGAAGTCCACGGGCGAAGTGATGGGCGGGTCGAGCAACTTCGGCGTCGCGTTCGCGAAGGCGCAACTGTCCGTCGGGCAGCGGCTGCCTGAGGGCGGCACCGCGTTCGTCAGCGTCAACAACGACGACAAGGCCAGCCTGACGCCCATTGCGCGGGATCTTGCCGAGCTCGGCTTCCGTCTGCTCGCGACGCGCGGCACGGCCGCGTATCTGCGCGCCTACGGCCTCGACGTCGACGTCGTCTACAAGGTCAACGAAGGCCGGCCGAACATCGCCGACGAGATCGTCAACCGTAAAGTGGATCTCGTCATCAACACGCCGCTCGGCCGCGAGTCGTTCTTCGACGACCGGTTCGTGCGGCGCGCCGCGATGATGCACGAAGTGCCGTGCATCACGACGCTCACCGGCGCCGCGGCGGCCGTGCAGGCGATTCGCGGCCTCCGCCAGGAAGGCCTCGGCGTCCGCGCGCTGCAGGACTACTACGCCGGCATCGCCGCGCAGAAGGTCTAGTCACCAGCCTCTCATCACAAGCAGGCGCCCCGATTCTTGCTTGTTCGCGTGGCGTGCGGATTGTTGCCGCCATTCCCGCCATCGCGCTGATCGCCGGATCTGCGGCGGGCATTCTACTTCCTGACATTCCACGACTGATTCCGCTCGCAACGCTGGTTGCCGCATGCGCAACTGCGGTTGCCATGTGGCGTCGCGATCGGTGGCTGATCGCGTGCGTTGTCATCGGATTCGCGGCCGGCGGGGCGTTGCTGTCGTAGGACGCGTGGAAGAAGGCGTCATCGTCGACACTGCGCCAGGCGTTCGACGATGCTGCGACCGTCGAGCGTGCGAATGCAGTCCTCGAGCATCGCTTCATCCCGGAAGACCCGTCAGCGTTTGCCGTCATCGACGGCGTGTTGCGAGCCGACGCGTCACCCACGCTTTCCGGCGTATCGCTCGGTCTTGATGTCACTCGCGTCGCGCCGCCCGCGATTCCCGGCCGTGCGCGCGATGTCTCGGGCGGAGTGCTGGTGAGTGTCGGCGGTGCGTTGTCGGCCAATTACAGCCATGAGTGGCGGGCCGGACGGACGCTGCGGATGCCTGTCGATCTGCATCGACCGTCGCGCTATCTCGACGCCGGCGTTCCGGACGGCGAGCGCGCGCTGCTCCTTCGCGGGACGATGCTCGCCGGCAGCACCAAGAGCGGCGCGCTGGTCGAGGTGCTGCGCCGTGGATCGTGGATGGACGAGCGGCTGGCGGATGTCCGCGCCTTCAGCCGGCGCGCGATTCGCGATACCGTCGGCGGCTGGAGCCCGCGATCCGCGGCGATTGTCACGGCCATCGTCATCGGCGATCGCGCCGGGCTCGACGAGAACGTCCAGCAGTCGCTGCAGCAGGCGGGGACGTATCACGTCATCGCGATTTCCGGCGGCAACATCGCGATTCTCGCCGGCCTGATGCTCGCATTCTTCAGGTGGGCCGGCGCGCTCGGCCGGACGGCGTCGCTCGTGTCGATAGCCGTGCTCATCGCCTACGGCGGCCTGGTCGGCGGGGGCGCGTCAGTCGACCGCGCGACGCTGATGGCGGTCCTGTACTTCGGCGCTCGCGCCGCCGATCAACGCAGCCCGCCGCTCAACACGCTCGCGCTTGCCGCGGCCCTTCTTGTCGCCGTCCAGCCGTTCTCGGTCGCCGATCCCGCGTTCGTGCTCACGTTCGGGGCCACGCTGGCCATTCTTCTCGTCGCGCCTGCGGTTCCGGCCGTCGTTCCGCGCCGCCTGATGCCTGCGATCTCGCTGCTGGTCGCGTCGGCGGCGGCAGAGGCGGTGCTCTTTCCGGCGGGCGCGATCTTCTTTTCACGTGTAACGTTTGCCGGCCTTGCGTTGAACTTCCTCGCGATTCCGCTGATGGCTGTCGCGCAGATTGCGGGAATGGCAATCGTGCCGCTCGCGCTCATTTCATCCACGCTGGCGCGCGCCGCCGGACTCGTCGCGCACATCGGCGCCGCCGGCCTGGTTCGATCGGCGGAGCTCGTTCGCTACACGCCCGTTCTCGCGTTTCGCGTCGCGCCGCCGTCGTGGTGGGTGGTCGCGATCTACTACGCGTCGATCGCGGCCTGGTGGCGGTGGCGACGGGGAAGTGCCGTTGCGATCGCCGGACTGGCGGCGGTGTGGATGCTGGCTGAGCCCTGGGCATGGCTGGCGTCGCGCGGCGACGGCCGCCTGCACGTCTCGTTTCTCGACGTCGGGCAGGGCGACGCGGCGTTTCTGCGACTGCCGCACGGGTCCACGCTTCTCGTCGACGCCGGCGGCCTCGCCGGCGCGTCGACGTTCGATATCGGCGACCGCGTCGTCGCGCCCGTGCTGCGCAACGCCGGAGTCCGCCGGCTCGACTATCTCGTGCTGACGCACGGCGATCCCGATCACATCGGCGGCGCAGGCGCCATCGTCGAGGAATTTCGTCCGCGCCAGATCTGGGAGGGCGTTCCCGTCCCGCGGTTCGAGCCGCTCAACGTCCTGCGGGCGGCGGCAGCGGATCGGGGTCTGCTGTGGACGACCGTGATCGCCGGCCGGCACGTGCAGGTGGACGGCGTCGAGATCGCCGTGCTTCATCCGCCGCCGCCTGACTGGGAACGGCAGAAGATCCGCAACGACGATTCAATCGTCCTCGATCTGCGCTGGCGCGACGTCTCGTTCGTGCTGACGGGCGACATCGGCAAGGCCGTCGAGCGCGAGCTGATTCCGAAGATCACGCCGGCTCACGTGCGTGTCGTCAAAGTGCCGCACCACGGCAGCCTGACGTCGAGCACGCCTGAATTCCTGCACGCGCTCCGCCCGGGGATCGCCGTCTTCAGCGCGGGCCGCGCCAATCACTTAGGTCATCCCGCGGCGGAGATTCTCGATCGGTATAGACGAGTGGAAGCGCAGATCATGCGGACGGACCTGGATGGAGAGATAGACATCACATCCGACGGGCATCAGATAGATGTCCGCACGTTCTCTCATCACGAAGACACGAAGAGCACGAAGGGCACGAATCAATGACTCTTACGAAAACGCGATCAACTGTGCCGCCCGATCTCGACGAACTCGCTGAGGCAACGATTGGGATGTGTCTCGACCGGATTCACCCGGTTCATGTTGCGCAGGCGGTGAGCTATTTGCGCGGGACGAATCTTCGCCTCGCCCTGGTCGTCGACTTCAATGTGGAGTTCTTGAGGCGAGGTATTCGTCGGGTCGTTCTGTGAGTACTCGTTCTCCTCGTGTTCTTCGTGCTCTTCGTGTCTTCGTGACAAGCCGGCCTGATTAGCTAGCTCCCAGTCTCGACTTGTTGTGCGTCGATGAGTTGTCGCGCCATGACGCGCAGCTTCGGCAGGCGGATATTGAACACGATCGCGCCGGCGACGCAGATGGCACCGCCGATCATCACGGTGCGCGGCGCGCCGATGCGTTCGGCGATCCAGCCTTCGACGAGCGCGCCGATCGGCGACATGCCCATGAACATCATCGCGTAGATCGCCATCACGCGGCCGCGCATCGCGTCGGGCACCATCGACTGAATCAGCGTGTTCGTCGAGGCCGCCTGCGTGATCATCGACATCCCGACGACGAGCAGCACGACGGCCGACAGCCAGAACAGCTGCGATGCCGCAAACGCCGTCAGCGCGATGCCGAAAATCAAAGCCGACGCGGCGACGATGCGGCCGAGGCCGCGGACGCTGGAACGCGTCGCGAGCGCCAGGGCGCCGGCGAGCGAGCCGACGCCGGCCGACGCCATCAGCAGGCCGAGCCCGCGCGCGCCGCCGTGCAGGATTTCTTCCGCGAAGATCGGCATCAGCGTGCTGTACGGCATGCCGGCAAAGCTCACGAGACCGACCATCAGCAGCAGGTCGCGCACCGGCATCGTTCGAAGGACGTAGCGGAACCCGTGCGTCAGATCCGCGAGCGCCGGCTTTGGATGCTCCAGGCGCAGCCGCGGCGGCAGTTTCATCAGCGCCAGGCCGGTGATCACCGCGATGTAGCTCAGCCCGTTCAGCAGGAAGCACCAGCCCTCGCCGACCTCGGCCACGAGGACGCCGGCGACCGCCGGGCCGATCGCGCGCGCGGCGTTGACGATCGACGAGTTGAGCGCGATGGCGTTCACCAGGTCCTCTTTGCCGACCATCTCCACGACGAACGACTGGCGCGCCGGCACGTCGAACGCGTTGACGACGCCGAGCGCGGCGGCGAGCGTGAACACGTGCCACACCTGCACGCGGCCGGTGAAGACCAGCGTCGCCAGAATCAACGGCAGCACCATCGACGTCGTCTGCGTGATGACGAGGATGCGGTGACGGTTGAAGCGATCCGCGACGGTGCCGCCGAGCGTGGCGAGGAAGAGGACGGGAATCTGGCTGGCGAAGCCCGCGACGCCGAGCAGCGCGGCCGATCCGGTCAGGCGATACACCAGCCACGCCTCGGCGACCTGCTGCATCCATGTGCCGACGAGCGAGACGAGCTGACCGGAGAAGAAGAGTCGGTAGTTAGGGTGGCGGAGTGCGCGGGCGAAGCGGGGCACCGATACGCTATTCTACAGCCCGATGCCGCGCATCGGCTTGCCCGCCAAGCCACCAAAAGTGAAAGGCACGGGTGCCGCGTCCTCGTCGTCTCCGGCGCAGATGCTGCGCGTCGCGCTGGGCGCGACGGCCTTTCGTGTGATCTCCGCGCTCGTCGCCTCGTTCTGTGCCGTCGCCTTTTCGCGAGGCGCGGTCGAGACCGCGCCGGCGACGTTCGGTCTGTATCCCGTTCTTGCGCATCAGGTCGATCGCTGGCTGGGGCAGTGGCTGGCGAGCCCCGTGACCGCGCCGCTGGTCGTGTCGTGGATCGCGTTTGCCGGCGCGATGGCGATGCTGCTGCGCGTGGCGCAGCTCGATCTCGACGGCGATCAGGCCGAAGGCGCGGTGCTGCTCGCGGTCGTCTTTCCGTTCGCGTCCGCCTTCGGCCGCAGCGGCGCGGACGCGATGTTTCTGCTGTTCGCGCTCGGCGCGTTCTGGGGCTTCCGTCAGCAGAAGTGGATCGTCGGCGGCGTGTGCGGCGCGGTCGCCACCGCGACGAGTCCGACCGGCATCCTGATCCTGCCTGCGCTCGCATGGATCGGCTTCCGGCATTCAGGTGCGAAGCGGCTGTGGGTGGTCGCGGCGCTCCTGCTCACGGCTGCAGGGTTTGGCGCCTACCTTTCTTATATGTATTACCGCGCCGGCCCTCCTGGAGGGTGGGCGGAGGCTATGAATCAGTGGGGTTTCCACCTCGGCCAGGCGCCGTGGCTGTCGCTCCAGCATCTCTTCACGTCGCATCCGTCGCCGGCTGACGCGATGCGCGGCGTCGTCACCCTCATCGCGCTCGCGGGCGTTCCACTCGTGTGGTGGAGGCTCGACGGCGGATACGCGATCTACATGCTCGCGATGCTGTGGCTGCCGCTGACGTCGGGGAAGTACGACGACCTGGGCCGCACCTGCGCGCTGCTGTTTCCGCTGTTCGTCCTCATCGCAAGCATCCGCTGGCGCATCGTCTTCATCGGCGTCGCGATCACATCGGCCATGTTCTACGCGATCGCGTTAGCGATGTATTGATCGCGGGCGACGTACGTAGGACGGCCCTTTCCGGGCCGCCATTGGCCGCGGGCCTGAAAGGCCCACTCTACAAGACTCGCTCAATCCGCCGATCGGGCACCAGCCACATCAAGGCCACGAACGCGTAGAAGGCCCACGCGATCTCGTGACGCCACAGCGTCGAGAGAATTCCGGCGATGTAGAGGATCGGCGAGATCGTGCCCTTGAAGTCTCCGCCGACGGCCGCGCGCAGCTTCGACTGCGCGCCCTGCGCATGGATGATGACGCGCACGAGGATGTAGTACGCGATCGCCGCGCAGAGCAGCACCGCGCCGTAGATCGCCGTCGGCAGCGGCTCGTGCGGATGTTCGCCCATCCAGTTGGTGACAAACGGCACGAGCGACAGCCAGAACAGCAGGTGCAGGTTCGCCCACAACATCCCGCCGCTCACGGAATCGACGACGTGGAAGAGATGGTGGTGGTTGTTCCAGTAGATGCCGAGGTAGATGAAGCTCAGGACGTACGCGGATAACGTCGGGCCGAGCGTCCGCAGCGACGCCCAGTCGGCGCCGCCCGGCACGCGCAACTCAAGCACCATGATCGTGATGAGGATGGCGACGACGCCGTCGCTGAAGGCTTCGAGCCGGGTCTTGTGCATCAGAGCGACGGCTTGCCGGGCGCGGCGTGCTCGTCGACGGCGATGGCGAAGAATCCGCTGACCGCGTAGGTGTTCATCACCGCCACCATGTCCATCGCACCGCGCGTGCCGAACAGCTGCACGACCTTCGCGAACGTCGCCGAGTCCACCTTCTTGTCCGTGAACATCTGGCGGCCGAACTTGATCACGATCGCGTCCGCCTCATTTAGCCCTGCGAGCGCGCTCCGCTTGCGTATGACGTCGAGGATCCTGGCGTCGACGCCATTCTTCAGCGCGGTGGCTTCGTGCCCGTTCCATTCCAGGTTGTAGTTCGTCTCGCGGCACGCCACCATGATCGCCAGCTCGCGCACGTGCGGATTCAGCGTCCCGCCCACGGCGGCGTTGTGAAGATCGAACAGCGCCTTCGCGACCCCCGGATTGTAGGCGGCAAACGCGAGCGGTCCGCGCAGTACGCCGTCCTGACCGCGGCCCGGCAGCGTGTCGTAGATCGGCAGCGTCTTCTCGTCCATGTCCTTCCGCTGCCGATAGGGAAGCCGGGCGCGGGAGTCGGGATTGAGATCGGCAGGCAGCGAGGCCGACTGACCGGCGGCCAGAGCCCCGGACGCCAGCAGCAGCAACGCAGTGACCCAACGCGGATGTCGGCGGCTCGTCATCGTCTTCGTCCTTTCAAGGGAGGTAAGTCATCCTTTACGCCCGGTGACATGGTAAGCGTTCCGCGCTTGTGTGTATTCAAGCGTCTGGATCCTTCCCGCGATGTGCTGGGCTTGAGTGAAATGTGTATTGACACTGTACGGCGATCTTCCGCAAGATACGTCCGCATGTGAAAGGACAACGTCCGGACCGTTCTTACTGGCGTTCGTGATGTGTGAAAAGTGGAGGCTTCAATGCTCAGATGTGTAAGGGCGATCGTGGCGTTCTTGTCGCTATTGCTCGTCCCGGTGGCTGCCTACGCTCAAGCGTCGATCGTGGGGACCGTCAAGGACGCCTCGGGCGCCGTGCTGCCAGGCGTCACGGTCGAAGCGTCGAGTCCTGCGCTGATCGAGAAGACACGCTCCGTCGTGAGTAGCGGGACCGGTCAGTATTCCATCGA
>Ga0153915_10006645_pt1 | contig 10858 bp, 8 predicted proteins | sample Opewatmetagenome_2_FD_107003 | JGI IMG/M metagenome (GOLD analysis project Ga0153915, IMG submission 107003) | Freshwater wetland microbial communities from Ohio, USA - Open water 3 Core 3 Depth 3 metaG | ecosystem: Environmental > Aquatic > Freshwater > Wetlands | place: USA: Ohio, Lake Erie...
CGGAGCGGAAGTAGCCGTTCGGCTCGGAGAAGTCGGCGTTGAGCTGCCAGATCTCCTTGTCGGTGAGGCGCGCCGGAAGCGAACCCTGGGCGGCAGCCGCGCAGATCGGCGTGCCGAGCGACAACAGCACGCCGGATGCAAAGCGACGGAAACGGCGGAGCGACGTCATGACTTGGTCTCCCGGGTCGGGCCGGCCGCGGAGGTGAATTGTCGTGTCTGGAATATGTACCGTCTCCCGCGCAAATCCGATCCAGCCGTCGCGCCGTACCGAGGTCACGATGAGCGCCCCGGCGACCTTCGTCCAACTCGGCTTCCGGCACGTTGATCGCCGGGACCGTCGCCGGCGCGCCGACTATGGGCAACGCGCATCCGTTGCATACGACGCTGATCTGCCTCGAGGGAACGACACTCGAGGCGGCGCCCGAGCCGCGCGGCCGCAGCTCGATCCTCTGCGACTTGTTCGACGATCAGATGAACATCGTGCAGCTCGTCTCGGGCGACGAGAAACGCAGCGTGCTGTTTACACGCGGCGATGCGCTCGAGCGACTGTCGTAACGTCTATGGTCAGCCCGCCAACGCCTCGGCTTCGGTCTCGTCGGGTTGCTTCGGGGCATCCCATTCGTTGCCACACTTGAGGCACTTCCGGAAATCACCCCGTGCCTTGGTGAACTTCATCTCAGCGCCGACGTAGCCGCAATCCGGACAGGTCTCGCTGACGGGTTTGTTCCACGCCACGAAATCGCAGGTGTCGTTCGAGCAGGCGTAGAACGCCGTGCCCCGCTTCTTCGAGCGACGTTCGACGAGCTCACCGCCGTCCTTGGGACAGAACACGCCCGTGGGCATCGAACGCGTTCCGCGGCATTTCGGGAAGGTGCTGCATCCGAGGAATTGTCCGCTGCGGCCCTGACGAATCACCATCGGTGCGCCGCAGAGGTGACACTTGTGCTCCGTGAGTACCGGCTTCGCCTTCTCGCCTTTGATCGGTCGCGTGTACTTGCACGTCTTCGGATGATTCTCGCAGGCGAGGAATGGTCCGAAGAACCCGCCGCGCGGCTCGAGCTTCCCGCCGCAGTCCGGACAGCGGAGCGCGCCGATGGCCGACAGATCGAACGCTTCGGCGATCAGCGCCGGTGCGTCGACCTTGCTTAGGCTCGCGGCGAACGGCGAGTAGAAATCCTTGAGCACGCGTTGCCAGCCGAGCGAGCCAGCTTCGATCTTATCGAGCTCGAGCTCCATTTCCGACGTAAACCCGACGTTGAAGATGTCGGGGAACTGCTTGACCATCACGCGCTCGACAGTCTCGCCGATCTCGGTCGGGAAGAATCGCCGTTGCACCAGCTCGACGTAGCGACGATCGGCCAGCACCGAGATGATCGATGCGTACGTCGACGGTCGCCCGATGCCAAGGCGCTCGAGCTCCTTGACCAGACTCGCCTCGGAGAAGCGCGGCGGTGGCTCGGTGAAATGCTGGCTCGGCGTGATGGCTTTGCACGGCACCTTCTCGGCGACCGCGACGACAGGCAACGCCTGCTCGTCCTCGAGCGTCTTGTGCTCGCCTTCTTCGTGCGCCTCGCGATAGAGCGCCAGGAAGCCCTGAAACTTCACGATCGATCCCGTCGCGCGGAACAGGTAGCTCCGGCGGCCAATGCTCCCAACGACAGGAGACGGCTCAGGACGATCCATCGCGGATTGAATCAGGAAGTCCACCGTGGTTGTGTCGAACACGGCCGGCGCCATCTGCGACGCCATGAAGCGCTGCCAGATCAGTTGATACAGCTTGTACTGATCGGCATTCAGATACTTCTTGACCTCGTCCGGGCGGCGCGTCGGATCCGCGGGACGAACGCCCTCGTGCGCGTCTTGAGTGTTCTTTGATTTGCCGTCGCCGCCGCCGTAGAGCTGCGGCGTCTTGCACACGAACGCTTCGCCGAACAGCGTTCGCAGATACTCACCGGCCTGGATGGCGGCACTCTCGGCCACGCGCGTCGAGTCGGTTCGCATGTACGTGATGAGGCCGACCGCGCCTTCGTTGCCCAGCTCGACGCCCTCGTAGAGTCCCTGCGCGACGCGCATCGTCCGCTTGGAGCCGAACGACAGCTTCTTCGCCGCCTCCTGCTGGAGGGTCGACGTGGTGAATGGCGCCGCGGGATTCTTGCGGCGCTCGCGGCGCTTGACCTCGGTGACGTCGAACGTCCGACGGCCCTTGAGATCGTCGAGCACGCGCTGCGCCTCGGCCTGGTTGTGCAGCTCGGCCTTCTTCCCGTCGATCTGATGCAGCTTCGCGGTGAATTGCTGGTTGTCCTTCTCCAACAACGCTTCGATTGTCCAGTACTCGACCGGCTTGAACGCGCGAATCTCGCGCTCGCGCTCGACGATGAGCCGGAGCGCGACGGTCTGCACGCGTCCTGCTGAGAGTCCTTTCTTTACCGTTTTCCAAAGGACCGGACTCGCCTTGTAGCCGACGAGACGATCGAGGACGCGACGCGCTTGTTGCGCCTCGACCTTCTTGCTGTCGATGATGCCGGCGTCGAGAACCGCGCGCTGCACCGCGTCCTTGGTGATCTCGCGGAACAACACGCGGCGGATCGGGACGACGGGCGCGCCGCGCTTCGGCGCAATTTGTGTCGCGACATGTTGCGCGATCGCTTCGCCCTCACGATCAGGGTCCGTGGCGATCAACACTTCCTTGCTGTCCTTCGCCGCGCTCTTGAGCTCCGCGATCGTCTTTTCCTTGCCGGGGATCGGAACGAGGTCCGCCCGGAAACCATTGTCGACGTCGACGCCGAGCTTCTTCGCCGGCAGATCCATGATGTGACCGACGGTCGCGCGAACGCGGTAACCGCGCCCGAGGTATTTCGCGATCGTCTTGACCTTTCCCGGCGACTCGACGATGACGAGGGTCGAGCTCCCCGGCTGTCCGTTTCCGGTGCCGGACTCGTAGTCCATGACCTCGTGGGTCACAGACGCGCGTCCGCGACGCGCGGTGGCCTTCGTCACCGCTTTCTTCTTCCGCTTCGCCCCAGCGACGGCCTTCTTCGCCGGAGCGCGCTTCTTAACCGCAGTCTTTCTCGTCGCCATGCTCAGTGTACCGTCGGGTGGGGATCGCCTTCGCCTTGCTCGAGAAATCCCGCGCCCTCCATGAGGGAGCGGAGGTCGTCGAGGGCGATACGTCCATCTATCTGTAGAAGTGCCCGTTCGATGATGTGTTCAAGCTCGGCCGCGTTGAGCGCGCCTGCGCCGCTCAACGCCAGCAAATGGCCCCAAGCCTCAGGGGCAAACCGCCCGCGCTCGTGCGGGCCCAAAACGCGAAAAGTCATTGGTTCTTCCTTTGACGCTTAGACCGACCAGAAAGCAAGAAGGGGAGGACGTACGATGCTTGCAGCATCGATCCTCTCCCTATCGAAGCCAGCCATTTCGACTTGCCAACCTGCCTCTGGAGCCGCTCGGCACCATTGGAACGGTAACGTATGTCTACCTAACTCCAGGGGCAAGTTCCACGATACTTTCTATAACCCTTTGCAGAGCAAAGAGTTCCGTGTCAACTATATGATCTGCAGACTCATAGGCGGCCCTCCTGGCCTCCAACAGCCGCTTGAGCTCGCCCAACGGATCAGGGCGCGTCAGAAGGGGACGCATGGCGCGCATAGGGCCCAATCGCTTGAGCGCCGTCTCCGGTCGCACTTTAAGGTATACGAGCCGACTAGGGGGGCGCACCAAGAACACATTGGAGGGGTTCCCCACCCAACCCCCGCCGGGCGCTATCACCATGTTGCCGACCAGCTTGAGCTCGGCCGTCAGCTCATGCTCCTTCTGGCGAAAATACGGCTCGCCCTTCTCACCAAAGATCTGGCTGATCGACCGACCTTCGCGGCGCTCGATCTCCGTGTCGAGATCGAGAAACGTGCGACCGAGCCGTTCGGCCACGGCTTGACCGATCGTCGTCTTCCCCGAACCGGGAAGACCGACGAGGATCAAGTGCGGCCTCGAGGGGTCAGCCGCCGAGCCGGGTCGCGAGGTGCGAAAGATAGGCGCCATAGTTTCGTTGCGTTTCGCCGAGCGAGTCGCCTCCGAACTTCTCGAGAACGGCGTCGGCCAACACGAACGCGAGCATGCCTTCAGCGATGACCCCCATTGCCGGCACCGCGGTCACGTCGCTTCGCTCCGCAACCGCGGCTGCCGCCTCGCCCGTCGCCACGTCGACGGTCCCGAGGGGACGCATCAACGTGCTGATGGGCTTCATGGCGACACGAACGACCAGTGGCTCGCCCGTCGACATTCCTCCCTCCAATCCGCCGGCACGATTCGTCTTGCGACGCACATTGCCCGCGCGGACGCGTCCCGGCGCCATCTCGATCTCGTCGTGCACGTCGGCACCCGTCACGCGCGCCGTCTGAAAGCCCATTCCGATCTCCACACCCTTTACCGCGGGGATCGACATGATTGCCGCGCCGATCCGACCGTCGAGCTTTCGGTCCCACGACACATGCGATCCGAGCCCCACCGGCAGGCCGTCGACCACGACCTCGCAGATTCCGCCGAGCGTGTTTCCCGCTCGCTTGATCTCGTCGATGTAGGTAACCATGCGCTGTTCGGCGTCGGCATCGAGGGTGCGCAGCGCCGATGCGTCGGCGGCGGCGTTGATGTCCTCGGGCATGTCCGTCGGACGCACGGCGTCGATCCCACCAAGCGACACGAGGTGGCTTCCGATGCGGACGCCAAACTCGCAGAGAAACCGACGGCAGATCGCCGCCGCGGCGACGCGGGCCGTCGTCTCGCGCGCGGACGCACGTTCGAGGATGTCGCGGGCGTCGTCGCGATCGTACTTGAGGATGCCGGTGAGATCGGCGTGCCCGGGCCGGACCCGCGTGACGGCGCGCTTGCGCGCCTCGGCGTCCGGCGCGTCGGGTGCCGGATCCATGATCTCGCGCCAGTTCTTCCAGTCGCGATTGTGGATGATCATGGCGATCGGCGAGCCGAGCGTCTCGCCCGCGCGGACACCGGAGAGGAATTCGACGGTGTCCTTCTCGATCTGCATGCGGCGTCCACGGCCGTAGCCCTGCTGGCGTCGGGCCAGCTCGGCGTTGACGTCGCCTGTGACCAGCGGCAGGCCCGCGGGCATTCCTTCGAGAACGCTCACGAGCGCTTGGCCGTGTGATTCGCCGGCGGTGGTAAAGCGAAGAGGCATGGAGGAAGAATAGCTCACGCGCGAAGCGCGCGCGCCAGAAGCGCGCGCGCGACGCCCGTCCTGCACCTCTGTTGCGCGACCTACGGTCCGGGCTTGATGTCGTTGGCCGTTAGGTCGATGACGATGAGTCCCTTTTGGCTGAGAGCATAGAGCTTGAGTATGACATCGGCAGGGTCGCCCGGCATCGGCAGCGATGCGCGCAGCGGTCCGTAGATGGAGTTCTTCAGTGGCAACTTCGCCCGGCTGATGTAGTACGCGATGTCGACGACCTCGATCGTTCCACTCGCTGCACCGATGAATGCAAGCCGTTGGGCCTGCGGCGTGCCGGTACCGTCGGCCAAGGGATGGAAGGCGATGCCTGCTCCGTCGTCGAACGAGTCGTATTTGCCCTGCAAGCGAAGATGGAAGGGATTGCTCACTGAAGCGAAGTACGACTGCAGTCCATGCGCGGCCACGGTTGCCCCGGACTTGTCGACCGCCACCCCGAAGACCTGTTCCGACGCGTTGTCCGTCAGGTCGTTGATGGTGACGAGCGGCGAGAAGAAATTGGGGAGCGGGCCGCCCGAGTCGGCAACCACGACCACACGCGCGGCCCCGACCTTGTGGCCCTCACCGAACGCCAGCCAGGTGCGATTCCCGCTCGCCGCCGCGTAGGTGGTGTCGGTCAATGGAAGTGAGCTGATGTCGAGTCCGAACACGGCTTCAGCGTCGCTGTTCGCGGCCACCAGCTGAGCAATGGCGTTGAGCGGAATTGAATCGGTGACGACGATCGCCGTATCCTTGGCCGAACCGTACGGGTGATCGTAAATCGTCACTTTATCCGACACGAAGGATGTCGGCGGCGCTGGGTCGATGAACAGCGAATCCACGTTGAAGATCGCGTACACCTGCGTCGTCGTGTTCAGAATCGTTCCGTATTGCCAGATCTGGTGCGGATCGGGCACCGGGAGGGCAGGGTCGAGCCAGCGGACGCTTCCTGCCGGTGCGGTTGCCGTCGGCCGCGTCGAATAGAAGATGCGACCGCCCCTCGACTGCACGAGATACTCTGGGCGATCCGAATAGCTGACCGGACCTTGTGCGGTCAGGTGAACCTTGCCCGTGGCCTCGTCTCGCTGAACCGTGACGGTGTACGTGTACGTATTTCGCGTCAGGATTCGGTGCGGGAGATCCTCATGGAGCTGGGAGGCATCGGTTGAGCCGATGAACACGCGGCTGATGTTCGTGCCGCCGGAGTTCGCGACGAGCAGCGTGTCCGGACTGTTCGAGATGAACAGACCCAAGGGAAGCGATCCGACCGGGATGTTGACCGGCGCGAATCCTTTGCCCGCGCTCGAGCTCTGCCAGACCTCGAGCAAGTTGAATGCGCTGTTCGAAAGGAAGACGTTGCCGCGCGCGGCGTCGACGGCGATATCGCCGACCGTGCCCTGATGGGGGAGCACGAAGGTGCGGCCGTACACGATCAGCGTCGAATCAACGACGGCGTTGGCGACGTTGGGCTCAGGCGAACCGCGGGTGGCGGGAACTGCGTATCCAACACGTCCCGCTTGATCGATCGCAAACGCGGTAATGCCGAGCCGCTTGCCCTGCAAACTCGGCTGCAGCGCCAGCGCAACGTTCATTTGAATGTTGGCGTTGTACGGCGTCGACAGCCTGACTGTATCCGTTTGGACGATGGTGCCGACACTATCGCGAATGATCAGGCCGACGGTGGCGATGCCGTCACCGGTGGCCGTCACGTTGACGGAGTCGGAGTATTCATTTTTCGCCGAGACGACCTGGGTCACGCGCGGCTGCGCGGAGCTGGCGCTGCGAACGTATACCACGACCGGGTTCGCCGAACCCGGCTGTCGATTCACATCGACCGCCGCCGCCGTGACCGTGATTCGCCCGCGGATTGGCGCGTTGGCCGGGATGCGGACGACGGAGGAGAACGTCACGTCGCGCGGCGCATCGGTATAGACCTGCGTAACCGTCGTGTCCAACTTGGTCGTCCAGTTCGATTCACCCTGCACGCGAATGTCGATGCGGCCGACACCATCGGCGTGTTGCGCATGCGCGCCGACACTCAGCCCGACGCCAGCCGGAACGCTGTCGTTGTTCGTCGGGGAGACGATGTTGACTCTCGGACCCGCGACGATGTTGATCCGCCGAAACGCCGTATCGGCCGCGCCGACGCTGTCCGTCGCGATGACGACGATCACGAGACTATCGAGCGACGAGTCCGCCTTGCTGATCGGCTGCAAGTACCGGCGAACCGTGGTGTCTCGTAGTCCGGCGCGGAACGAGCCGGCGAGAGGAATCGGCGTCAGCTTGTAGCGCACCGTCTGCGTGAACGTGCCGAGGTCGACGCTGCCCTTTTGCGACACGCCACTGATCGTGGCCGACCTGAGCGCCCGGTCATCGTGCAGATGCACGCTCACCAGCACTGAGTCGCCGAGATTGATCAACGTCCCGGTGGCCGGGGAGTCGATCGCGATCGTTGGCTTCTTGGTCGTGCTCGACGATGACGACGACGAGCCCGAACCAAATTGCTGCTCGCTCGGCAGTCGGCTGTCGCAACTGGCGACGATTACGACGCCAGCGGCGAGCGCGGCTAGACGAATGAGGTTTGATCGCATGGTATGACTCCGCGCCGATATCAAGGACGACCTGCGTCGGGCGAGGCAGGCGGCGCCTGCTGTCCGTCGTCGATGATGTGCGGCGTGATCAGGATGAGCAGATCGCGTTTGGTCTCTTGGCGGGTGGTCACGCCGAACAGGCGCCCGATGATCGGAAGATCGACCAGGACCGGCAGGCCCGACTTGGTGACGCTGACCGTGGTCTGCGTCAGCCCGCCCATGACCGCGGTCTCGCCGTCGGCGACGAGGACTTCGTTGTCGACCTTCTGCGTCGGGAACACAGCGCCAACGTCGTTGGCTTGGAACTGCACGTCGGAGTTCTCGACGTGCACCTTCATTTGGATCTGGCGGTTCGCGGTGATCTGCGGCGTCACCGTGAGGATGACGCCGGTTTGTTGGAAGCTGACCGCGGCGCGCGGGAAGTTGCTCGTTTGATTTGCGCCCGCGCCGACGTCGATCACGCGGATCGGCACCTGGGTGCCGGCGGTGAGGTTCGCCGTTCGGTTGTTCAACACGCTGGCACTCGGCTCGGCTTGGACGTCGAGGAGCGTGGTCTGCTGTAGCGCCTCGAGGAACGTCGTGAAGTCGAAATTGCCCATCGCCGTCGAGTAGACCAGCTGGAGCGCCGCGGCCGGAATGCGCTGCGTCGCGTTCGCGATCGCCGACACGGTGTTTCCGCCGAGCACGATCTGTCCGGCGTCGATGCGCGGCTTGCCGGTCGAGTCGAGACGCGGCACGATGTCGTTGAAGAACTGCTGGCGCGATCCGAGGTCATAGCGAAGGCCAAGACCCTCGAGCGACGTCCGGTCGACAAGGATGATCTTCGCCTTGATGTTCACTTGCGGTTGGCGCAGGTCGAGACTCCGCGCGTACTTCTCGAGATCGGTGAGCGCGGTGGGAATGTCGGTGATGCTGATGCTGTTGGTGATCGTGTCGGCCGTGACCGCGCCGCGCACCGGACAACTGAGCGCCTGGACGACACCGAATTGCGGCGCCGGCTGAGCGGCCGGGGCACCGGGTTGCGCAATCGTCACTCCAGCGCTCGCCGACGGCGCCTGCGGGCAGGTCCGTGTGAGTCGCTCTTTCACCATTCCAGCAGCCGCGGCAGCGCGGGCGTAGTTGAGCCGAACGTTTCTCGTCTGCAACGGCACAGTCGACTGCCGCGCCGCAATGTTCTCGAACGTGTCGATGAAGATCACGCCGTCGGGATTGACGGTGACGTCGTAGCCGTTGGCGTTCATGACTTCCTTGAGGGCGACGTCCCACGGCAGGTTCATGATGTTCGCCGTGACCGTCCCTCCGACGCTCTTCGACTGAAGGATCGTGCGGCCGGTGAACGTCGAGAACACACCCAGCACGTCGCTGATCGACGCGTTCTCCCAGTTCACCGTGATCCGCGGTTCCTGCGACTGTTGCTTCTTCGCGGCGGGTGCGCTCGATGCTTCTGGCCTCGCCGCCATTTCCTCGGCTTCGGCCTTTGGAGCCTCGACCTTGGCAGTCTCAGATTTCGGGGCTTCGGTCTTCGGCGTTTCGGCCTTCACGGGCTCGGCCTTCGCAGGCTCGGCTTTCGTGACGTCCGCCTTCGGGGCGTCCGCCTTCGTGACGTCCGCTTTCGGGGCGTCCGCCTTCGCGGCGTCGGCTTTCGCGAGCTTCGGTTCGGCCTCGGTCTTCGAGCCGGCGCCGTTCACCTGCCACGGTGAGAACTTCGCACCGGCGCCATCTACACTTACATGGACTTCGCCGCCGTTCTGCGACACAGTGTAATCGTGCGGCGCGTCGAGCGTGAGCACGACTCGTACGACGCTCTTGGTGAATTGCGAATAGCGAATGCGCGTGATACCACCGCGCGGCACGCCGTCGTATGCGTCGCCCGAGGGTAAGCCGAGGGTCGCACCGGAGATGTCGACGACGATCTTGGCAGGCTTGCTCAAGATGAAGTGCTTGAACGCGATCGTGCCGTCGACGTGGATCACGACGTCGGCATGTCCCGCGCCCGTCGCCGGGACCACGCTTAGCGAGGTTACGGTCGCATCGTTGGGCGTCGGGAACGCGGAGAGTACCGCGGGACGTCCGCCGATCGCGCCGAACGCAACGAGCATCGCTGATGCAAGCGTCCGGTGTTGAATCATTTTACCCTCGCTTTGGTGGAGTCGCCGAGGACCAACGAGTCCTGGCGCGACGAACCGAATTCTTCAATGGTGAATAGCACGGTTTTTAGACGAATGGCGGCCACGCGCATGCGGCCGAGTGCCGAGCCAACGGTGACGCGGTATTGCGCATTGGTGCCGATATCACGCAGCGTCGCCACGGAATGCCCGCCGGCGTGGTCGTACAGGATGCCGGTGAGCCGGAGATCGCTCATCGACGGTCGCAGCTCGTTGGTCGTGAGCAGCGAAACGAACGGGTCGCGGCGACCCGAGGGGGCGTAGTCGTACGTCTCACGCATGATCGTCGTCGTGGGACCGGTCGTGTCCTTCTGCGCAATCGTCAACGTGCGCACGGGAGGACGCGGACCGCGTGACGTGGTCTGCGCATCGCGGGCGGCAGCGGGTTGCGCCTGCGGCTGTGGCTGGGGCTGCGCCTGCTGATCGGGGCGCTGTTCCGCCGCGATGTGCGCGTTGGTCGCCGCCGCCGCTTTGTTCGCGACGCGCTTGGCGTTCGTGAGCGGATCCTGCGCCGACGCGCTACCCGCGGCGACGAGAAACGCCGCGCCAATGATCACAGGCCGCATCATGGCGCCCCCGGTTTTGCCGACGGTACCGTAGCCGGTTTCGTCGAGGCACGGGCGACGTACGTTTGGATCTGGAATTTGGCGTCGAGGAACTGCTCATTCTTCTTCGGACGCCGCTCGCCGACACGCGTGGTCGGGGTCAACGACAGGTTGATCGGGGCGACGATTCGCGACAACGAGCCGACGTTGGTGAGGAACTCCGCCACCTGATGATAGGCGCCGGTCACGCCGAGTCTGTATTTGTAGGTGTTGAATTGATCGCCATCGACGATTCCATCTGGTTGAACGTCGGAGAGCTCGAGACCGGCGCGACGCGCGGCGGTC
>Ga0153915_10006646_pt1 | contig 10858 bp, 7 predicted proteins | sample Opewatmetagenome_2_FD_107003 | JGI IMG/M metagenome (GOLD analysis project Ga0153915, IMG submission 107003) | Freshwater wetland microbial communities from Ohio, USA - Open water 3 Core 3 Depth 3 metaG | ecosystem: Environmental > Aquatic > Freshwater > Wetlands | place: USA: Ohio, Lake Erie...
GACAGGCCCCGGGAAGTTCACTGCGCGCTCAGATCGGTCTTCGGGCCGGCCCTGTTGCGATGTGCCGCATGAACCCGCCATCCCATCCAATCCCGACAAGCGTCAAAGCCTCTTCCTCCGCTTTTCCGACCCATGTCATCTAACCCGGATCCTTGCCGCGGGGGCCGCCGCCCGGCCCGACCACACTTTACCGGACGGAAGACGCGGCCAGTAGCGGGAGGAGGAAGCAGAGGACGTGACAGTCGGTACGACTGGCGCGGCCTGTGCCGTTCGGATCGTTGAACGACGTTGTGAGCTGCAATGATTGAGAGATTCTACTTCAGAATCAACCATCACCCCATGCCCTTTGCCCTATGCCCTTTGCCCTTGGCTCCTTGACTTCCGCCCTCGGCTCTCCAAGGGCCGCATTGGGCAATGAACAGAGGGCAACGGGCCGACTGAAAATCCTTGATGGCCTCACGGGCCCGGGGCGGCGGCGGGACGGGCTCTGAGCAGCCGCAGCACCTCCTCGAAATCGGCAGGCAGCGGCGCGCGGAGATCCATCGGCCGCGCCGTGATCGGATGCAGGAAGACGATGTGTTCGGCGTGCAGCATCACCCGGGGGATCTCGGGCATCCCCTTGGGACGCCTCCAGCCGTAGGTCGAATCCCCGAGCACAGGGTGCCCGATCGACTTGAGGTGGACGCGGATCTGGTGCGTCCGGCCGCTGTGGATCCGGCATCGCAGAAGCGCCGCGCGTCCGGGAAACGCCTCGACGGTCGCCCAGTCGGTGCGCGCGGGCCGGCCTCCCTCCCCCACGGTCATGCGCTCCCGGTGCACGGGATGGCGGCTGATGGCGCGGTCGACAACCCCGCTCGCCAGCCGCGGCACTCCCGCGACGAGCGCGAGGTACTCCTTGCGGAGGTGCCTCCCGGCAAACTGCTCCGACAGCCCCCGGTGGGCCGCGTCGTCCTTGGCCACGAGGAGCACGCCCGAGGTCTCCTTGTCGAGGCGGTGCACGATCCCGGGCCGCTCGACGCCGCCCACGCCGCTCAGGCTCCCGGCGCAGTGCGCCAGCAGCGCGTGCACGAGCGTGTCCTCGCCGGTGCCGACGCCCGGATGCACGACCATCCCCGCTGCCTTGTTGACCGCAAGCAGATGCTCGTCCTCGTAAATGATGTCGAGCGGGAGCGCCACCGGCCTCAACTCGGCCGGCTTCGTCTCGGGCAGGGAGAACTCGATCACGTCGCCCGCGCTCACCTCGTCGCTCTGGGCGATCACGGCGCCCGCCCGCCGCACCAGCCCCCCCGCAAAAGCGCGCTGCAGCGCTGCCCTGCTATGCTCTGGAAATGCCTGCGCCAGCGCCTTGTCGGCGCGCACGCGCCGCACATCGGGGGGGACCTGATGGCGCTGGGGATCCACGTTCACCCCAAGCTGAGGGCCCGGCGGCGCCTGGGCAAGCCCGCGCGGCGCGCCGGTCAGGCGCCGCGCGGCAGCTGCGCCACCCGGTCGACCTCGGAGAGCCACGTGCGGCGCTGCTCCTCCCCGACGAGGGCGACCGAGAAGCCGTTCCGTGCGATCTGCGCGAGCTCGGCGCGGGTGAACCCTCGGTGCCGCTCGAGCGCGCGGTACTCATCGGTCACCGTGTTCCCGAAGGAGATCGGATCATCGCTGCTGAGCGTGACCGTCACCCCCGAATCGTAGAGCGTGCGGATGGGATGCCCCGCGAGCGTCACCCCGGGCATGAGCTTGTGGTTGCTCGTCGGGCACACATCCAGCGCGATCCCCCGCCTGCGGATCTCGGCGACCACGGCTGGATCCTCGACCGAGCGCACGCCGTGCTCGATGCGCTGCGGCTGGAGCTCGTCGAGCACGCGCCTCACGAAATCGGCGCCCATGAACTCGCCGGCGTGGGCCTTGGTGTATTTGCCGGCGCGCCGCGCCCCGGCCCAGTACTCGGCGGTCCACGGATCAAGCGGATCGCTCTCGACGCCGTGCAGGTCGACCCCGGAGAGCTCCTTCCATCCCAGCGCGGCCTCCAGCTTCGGCCGCATCCCGGGGCCGAAGCCCCGGTGATGAATTCCCAGGAACACCCGCACCTCCAGACCCGGCGGAGCTGCCGCCCTGATCGCGGCGGCGACCTCGTGCCCGTCGAGCCCCGCGAATTCCATCGCGGCTGAGGCAAAGCTCGTCTCGACGTACTTCACGTTCTGCGCGATATGCGACGCGAAGAGCACGCGGCCGGCCTCATGGTAGCGCTCTGGGGACGTGAACCACGCGAAGGCCATGTCGAGCAGTTCCGTCTCGAAATGCGCGAAGTTGCGAAACTTGAAGTCGGCGGCCCAGGACGCCGGAGGCTCGCAGCCCGGCCTCACCCGCTGGAGCAGCGAAAACGGGAGAGCCCCCTCGAAATGGAGGTGCGTCTCGGTCTTGGGCAGCGCGTCGATGAACGGCGACGGCATGGCCATGCCCCGGTTCACCCCTTGCCGAGGAGGTACTCCGGATTGAGCTTCTGCAGCGCCTTCGGCAGGAACAGACCGTCCTTGCGGACCAGCTTTCCATCGAACCAGATCTCGCCGCCTCCGTATTCCGGGCGCTGGATGCAGACCATGTCCCAGTGCACCTGCGAGCGGTTGCCGTTGTCGCAGTCCTCGTAGGCCTGGCCCGGGGTGAAGTGGAACGAGCCGGCGATCTTCTCGTCGAAGAGGATGTCGCGCATCGGCTGGAGCACGTGCGGGTTGAAACCGAGGGCGAACTCGCCGATGTAGCGCGCGCCCTGATCGCTATCCAGGATCTCGTTCAGGCGCTTCGTGTTGTTCGCGGTGGCCTCGACGATCCGGCCCTTCTTGAAGATGAGGCGGATCTGGTCGAACGACGTGCCCAGGTACACCGTGGGGGCGTTGTACTGCAGCACGCCCTCGACGCTGTCGCGCACCGGGCAGGAATACACTTCGCCGTCGGGGATGTTCTTCTCGCCGCCGCAGGCGACGGCTCCGATGCCCTTGATCGAGAACCGGAGGTCCGTGCCGGGGCCCTTGATATGCACCCGGTCGGTGCGGCGCATGAGGTCGCCGAGTGCCCTCATCCCCGGCACCATCCGGCTGTAGTCCAGGGTGCAGACGCGGAAATAGAAGTCCTCGAACGCCTCGGTGCTCATGCCCGCCTGCTGCGCCATCGCCGAGGTGGGCCAGCGCAGGACGACCCACTTCGTGTGGTTCACCCTCCAGTCGAGCACCGGCTTCATCAGCTGGCTGACGAGGCGCACGCGGTCGGACGGCACGTCGGAGGTCTCGAAGATGTTCCCCGAACCGCGCAGCGCGATGTAGGCGTCCATCTCCTTCATCCGGGCGAGCTCGGTCTTCGCGTGGGGCTCGTACTGGGCCTTGGTCGCCCCGACCATCAGCTCGCGCGTGATGCGCGACTGGTGGGCCAGGACAAACGGAAGCGCGCCGCGGGCGCGGGCGGCGCGGATCAGGGCGACGACCATGGCCTCGGGGACGTCGAAGGCCTCGATGAGCACACGCTCGCCCTTCTCAAGCTTCGTGGAGAAACTCGTCAGGAGAGCTGCCAGTTGGTTGAGACGAGGGTCGATTATCATGACAGGATAAGAAGCCCTACCTTGCGGGCGTCGCAAGTGGAAAGGCTCCCGGGAAAACCGCCCCGGACCGCGGCCGTGCGCCGCGGCGGTCAGCCCTCGGCCGGGAAGCAGATCCGCGAGACGGCCTCGTCGAAGTCGGCCGCGCCGCGGATGATCTCGATCTCCAGCCTGAGGTAGTATAGCGGGACGGGGAACTCCCGGCCGCTGTTGATGCGCACCGAGTCCTTCTCCGTCGTGACGATGAAGTCGATCCCCGCTTCGCGCGCCTGCGCGAAGACCTGGTCGAGGTCCTCTCCGGTGAACCGGTAGTGGTCGAGGAACCGCTTCGTGTAGACGAGATTCGCGCCGAGCTCGCGCAGGAAGTGCTCGAAGTTTTCCGGCGTCGCGATCCCGCTGAACGCGCCCACCCGGCGCCCCTTGAGGTAGGCGAGCGGCTGCCGCTCGGGGGTGCCGAGCCGCTGCAGATACTGCGGGCGGTGCGCCGACTCGATGATGTCCACTCCGGGGTTGTGCCGGTGGATCAGCTCCTCCAGCTCGGTGTCGCGCCGGCCGGCGGACTTCGTCAGGAACACGTACGACGCGCGCTTCAGGTGCTTCACCGGCTCGCGCAGGATGCCGCGCGGGAGCAGGTGGCCGTTGCCGAACGGATTCGTCGTGTCGACCAGCAGCAGGTTCAGGCGGCCCTTGAGCGGGAGGTACTGGAAGCCGTCGTCCAGGACGAGCGTGTCGCACCCGAAGCGCCGGATCGCGTAGGTGCCCGCCTTTACACGGTTCTTGTCCACCAGCACCACCACCCCGGGCAGGTTGCGGGCAAGCATGTACGGCTCGTCGCCCGCCTCCTCGGAGTCGAGCAGGACGGCGGCGCCGTCGCTGACGATCCGCGGCGGCTCGTCCTCGGCATGGCTCAGCGCATTCCAGGCGCGCAGCCAGAACGGCGGCGCCTTGCTCTTGTAGCCGCGGCTCAGGATCGCCACCTTGCGCCCGCGCTCCGCCAGCGCCCGGGCGAACTTCTCCACCACCGGCGTCTTCCCGGTGCCGCCCACCGTGAGATTGCCCACGACGACGACGAGACAGCCGAGCGGCTGGTCGTGGAGGATCCGCTTGCGGTAGAGCCAGAGCCTCAGCTGCACCGCCCCGCTGAAAAGGAACGATACGCCCTGAAGGAACGCCCCGTAGAACACCGCCCCGGTATCCTCCCGCCGCCCGAGGATCACGTCGATCGTGTACTGCTCAAATCGAAGGGACTGCTTCTTGAGCCAGGACAGGAGCATGCGGCGGCTGGGCTGATTGATGGTTGACGTAGCGCGCGGGCTTTCGCTTCGTGTACTTGGTTACCTACCGTCCGCGCCGCGCTAGGCAACCTTATCTGCTCGACCGGAAGCAAAACCGCGCCTGACTTTCGCCGTCCAAGCCCTTACCTTTCCCATTATGAGCTACAAACTCTTCATCCCCGGCCCCGTGGCCGTATCGGAAAAGACGCTGCGCGCCATGGCCCAGCCCATGATCGGCCATCGCAGCTCGGATTTTGTCTCGCTCTACCAATCCCTGCAGCCCGGCCTCCAGGCGCTCTTCTACACCAAGGATCCCGTTTACCTCAGCACCAGCAGCGCCTGGGGCATGATGGAGGCGGCGGTGCGGAACGTCGTCCAAAAGAAGGTCCTCAACTGCATGAATGGCGCGTTCTCAGACAAGTGGAACGACGTCGCCCTGCGCGACGGCAAGGCCGCCGGCGCCCTCAGGTTCGAATGGGGCCAGCCGGTCGATCCCGAGGCCGTCCGCCGCGAGCTCTCCAGCGGGCAGTACGATGCGATCACGATCATCCACAACGAGACCTCCTGCGGCTGCATGACCGACATCTCGGCGGTGATGGCCGCCGTCCGCCAGTTCCCCGAGGTCATCTCGATCGTCGACACCGTCAGCTCGTTCAGCGCGCTGCCGATCAAGAAGGACGAGCTGGGCATCGACATCATGGTCACCGGCACGCAGAAGGCGCTCGCCCTCCCGCCGGGCCTCTCGCTCTGCTCGCCCTCCAAGCGCGCCCTCGAGCGCGCCGCCAAGGTCGCCGGCCGCGGCTACTATTTCGACCTGCTCGAGTTCCAGAAAAACCACGAACTCGGCATGACCCCCAGCACGCCCTCGATCCCACACATCTACGGCCTCAAGTCCAAGCTCGAGGACATCGCCGCCGAGGGGCTGGAGAACCGCTACGCGCGCCACCGCCGCCTCAACCAGCAGGTCCGCGACTGGGGCTTCGCCAAGGGCCTCAAGCTCTTCCCCAGGGAGGGCTACGGCTCGGTCACGCTCAACTGCTTCGCGAACACCCTCGGTCTCGACATGCCCGCGATCAACAAAACGCTCAAGTCGAAGCACGGCTTCCTGATCGACGGCGGCTACGGCAAGATCAAGGGCAAGACCCTTCGCATCTCGAACATGGGCGACGAGAACGATTCCTCGATGGCCGAGCTGCTCAAGGCGCTCGACATCGTCATCGCCGAGACCCCCCGGCTGCCCGCCGCCTAGCCTCCGGCGGCAGCCGCGCCGTTCCGCCATGGGATCGAGGACGCAGTGACCAGCCCCCGACAGCCTCCCGGTCCCGAGGTGGGCTCCCCCCGGGATGGAAGCCCCGGGGTTGGCCTGTCCCCGCGCACCGCATTTGCGACGACGCGCTGGTCGGTCGTGCGGCAGGCGGGCGCCGGCGATGAATCCCAAAACCGCCGCGCCCTGGCCGAGCTCTGCCGCAACTACTGGTATCCGCTCTATACGCACGTGCGCCGGTGCGGCCACCCGGCCCACGACGCCAAGGATCTCACCCAGGGATTCTTCGAGCACCTCCTCGAGCGCCAGGCGCTCGGCCGCGCCCGGCCGGAGCGCGGCCGGTTCCGTTCCTTCCTGCTAGTGGCGCTGGACAACTTCCTCGCCGACGAACGCGACAAGAGCCGCGCTCAGAAACGCGGCGGCGGCGCTGAGGCGCTGCCGCTCGACCTGGACGCAGCCGAGCAGCGGTATGGACTCGAGCCGGCCGACTCCGAGTCCCCCGACCGCGCCTTCGACCGCCAATGTGCCGTCGCCCTCCTCGATTCGGTGCTCCGCGCCCTGGAGGCGGAGCACCATGCGGCCGGCAAGTCCGCCCTGTTCGCCGCGCTGAAGCCGGCGCTCACCGGCTCGGGCGCGTCGCAGCCCTACGGGGAGCTTGCGCAAAGCCTCGGGCTCACCGAGGGAGCCGTGAAGGTGGCCGTCCACCGACTGCGCCAGCGCTACCGCGCGCTGCTCCGCGCCGAGATTGCCCAGACGGTGGAGCTGCCGGAAGAGATCGACGAGGAGATGCGCTGCCTCTTCCATGCACTTTCAGGACGGTGACCCTGTAACCTCCGGGGACGTTTCCCGTAGTATCAGGCAGAACGCGCATCATCCATGAACTCCGCTCCCCTCTGCCCGAAATGCGGCAAACCCCTTCCCCCCGGAGCCCCGATGGGACTCTGCCCCGAATGCCTGATGAAGGCGGGCTTCCCTTCGGAGACCGCCGCGGCATCCTCGCGCCGCGCCTTCGCCGCTCCCGAGCCCGCCGAACTCGCCCCGCATTTCCCGCAGCTGGAGATCCTCGGGATGATCGGCCAGGGGGGAATGGGAGCCGTCTATCGCGCCCGGCAGCCCTCGCTGGACAGGATCGTCGCCCTGAAGATCCTCCCGAAGCGCCCCGACGCGGATGTCGGGTTCGCCGAGCGGTTCGCCCGCGAGGCGCGCGCGCTCGCCCGGCTCAGCCATCCCCACATCGTCGCCGTCCACGACTACGGCGAGGCCGGCGGCTTCCCGTACCTGATCATGGAGTTCGTGGACGGAGTCAGCCTCCGCGGCCTCCTCGGCACCGGCAGGATCGGAGCCAGGGAGGCCCTCGCCATCGTCCCCCAGGTCTGCGATGCGCTGCAGTACGCCCACGACCAGGGAGTCGTCCACCGCGACATCAAGCCCGAGAACATCCTCCTCGGGAAGGACGGCGTCGTGAAAATCGCCGACTTCGGGCTCGCCAAGCTCGCCGACGGCGGCGACGCGACGCTTACTGGCGCGGGCGAAGTCATGGGCACTCCGCACTACATGGCTCCCGAGCAGGTCGAGCATCCGCGCGAGGTGGACCACCGCGCCGACATCTACTCGCTCGGCGTCGTCTTCTACCAGATGCTCACCGGCGAGCTTCCGCTCGGACGCTTCGGCCCGCCCTCGCAGAAGGTGCACATCGATGTGCGCCTCGACGAAGTCGTGCTTCGCGCCCTGGAGAAGGAGCCCGAGCGCCGCTACCAGCAGGCCAGTATTCTGAAGACTGCGGTGGAGACTGTCGCATCGGTGCCGGATGCCCCCGCGCAGACGATTCCCCGCCGGTGGCGGAAACTGGCCGTGTTTGGAGGTGTTGGTGCTGCGCTGGCCCTCATCGCCGCTGCGGTGGTCCTCCGCTTCTGGAGCGGCACCGCGACCGCCACGGTCATCTCAGGGACAGTCATCGACGCCTCCACCGGCCGGCCGATCGCCCATGCCCGCGTCGCCGACAACATCTACCACGCGTCGCCCAACCAGGCGCCGCATGAGGCCTGGACCGACGAGCACGGCCGGTTCGCGCTGCGCACCTGGTACGAGGAGCACACGATTGCCGCTTCCTCGCCGGGCTATGACACCTCCATCCAGACCCTCTTCACCAAGATCCTGCGCCGCGAGTCTGAGGTACGGATGGATTTCCGGCTGACGCCGGGGGCGGGCGCGCCCGGACGCGACGCCGCGTTTCAGCCCATAGTCGAGCGACTCATCGGCGACATCGCCACCCATGCGGCGCCGGAGCTCATCAGCTTCGAAACTGGCCAGCTCGTGTTTCAGCACGATGTGCTCGGCAAGGACGCGGCGGGGCAGACTGCGGCCTCCGTGGCTGAGAAGTTCCGCTCCCGGGGGATCGACGCCACCGGCACGCTCGATTCCACCACCCGCGGCCTGGCCGGCTGGGAGCTGTGTGCCCTGCCGCTCGACGCCAAGATGTTCGACCGACTCGGAGCATCCGAACTGCAGGCGGCTTTCAATGGTTGCCAACCCGGCAGCCCGGTCGTGATGGCCGGCACCGGTCCGCTGCCCGCCACCTACGCAATCAAGCTCCGCACCGGCCGCCTCGGGCTGTTGCAGATTGTCGGTTTCTCCGACCAGCCGCGCGGCGTGCGCATCCGCTACAAGCTCGTCGCTGCCGGATTCCCGCCGGTGAGCGCACCGCCGCAGACTGCTCCATCCGACGATTTGTCCGCCGCGCGCGCCGAACTGGCGGTCTTGCGGAACCGTTACACGGACGCGCATCCCGCCGTCGCCGCCCAGCTGGCCCGCGTGCGCGCACTCGCGGCCGCCGGCGGCACGTCGGCGGCACCAACTGGGCCGACGGCATCCCCCCCGACCGACTTCGACAGGATGGAAAGCAATCCGGAGATTCTCCGCCTCCGGCTCCAGCAGGCCGAAAACGCGCGGGCTAACATCGAGGCGCAATACCAAGCGGGTGTCGTGGACACCGCAGCACGCGACGAGGCCCGGACCGCGGTGACGCTGCTCCAGGCCCGGCTGGCCAACGACCGGGTGCGGTTCGCCACCGCCGCGCTCGATTGCGCGCGGAGACGGCGCGAGCGGATCGAGGAGCGCTTCAATGTGGGGCTTGCCGACAGTTCCGCACGCGACGAGGCGGCGACGGACCTCAAGATCGCCGAGATCCGCCTGCGCGAGGCCAAGGCGGCCTCCGGCCAGGAGATAGGCAGATAGGCCGCAATGTCATCCCTGGACTCTCCGCCACGGTTCGCCCTAGATCGAAATTGACGAATCCTGCAGTCCGCGCGGATCATTTGCCTGCTTCGCGAATTTTCCCTATCGACGTTATTCCCGCAGCAAGCGGCTGCCATACCCCGTGCTGGCCAGCACTTACGATTCGAGCAAAGCGTACCACGATCACGTCGCCCGGCTGAAGGCGGACCTTAGCGGCGACGAGGCGCTGATGCGCGCTGTAGGTGGCGATTTCATCGCGATGGGGAGGATGGAGTACTATCTCTTGCTCTCCCTGGACCTCTCGCCCGGCCAATTCGTCATCGAAGTTCCGCGCAAGGGACAGGCGGAAAACGCGCGGTCGATTTCCGCTCGTCCCTTGTCTGCATCGCCCTGTAGGGGCGCAGCCTCGCTGCGCCCTTCCGGAATCCCAATCGGGCGCGGCAAGACCGCGCCCCTACCGGATCATGACTCGCGACCCTCTTCACGCCGATCTCTGTAACGAAGACGGATCCCTTTCGTGGCTTTCGTGTTTTTCGTGGTAGAGCCTGCGACGGAATTCCGCCACCGTCCGCCGCGCTTGATTTCCACGAGATTTCCTGCCAATGAGATTTCTCATCCGCGGCCACCGTAGACCCCTGCACGCGGTTCCTGACATGACACATCCCCCTTCAGGCATAATCACCCGGCTAGCCAAAGGAGTAAGTGAAGAAGAAGTGTCCATCTGTTGCCGAAGAATTTGTCTCCTTCATCGTTGACGTCCTCTCATTTGATCAACGGAGCGCAGTTATCGTGATTGTCGCGAGGTTGGATGAGCTTCTTTACCGAGTCATCAAGAAGCTCACATTCCCAAGTCTGCGCCGCGACGACGAGTTACTCGACGGCGATAGCGCGCCGTTATCGAGCCTTAGCTCGAAGATCACATTCGTTCACCGGTTAGGCAAGGTCGACAGTGATTTGGCGAAGGCCCTTCATTTGATCCGGAAGATCAGAAATGACTTTGCTCACAAACCAGACGCAGGCGCTCTGCACTTGTCGCCCCACGCAGACAGGATCCGAGAGATCGTCGGGTACTACAAAGATTATGCTCACGAATACACCGAGTACCGCTATCGGTTCAGTCAAGCATTACGCATCGATGAGTCCCTGGTTGTCCAAGATTTTTTCACTATCTGCGGCATCGTCGTGCAGACAATAATGGAAGCCGCTCGCCGCTCTGAGCACTGGCGATCGAAAGATGTGCCTCGAATGACATTGATACCGGAGGAATGGCTTTCCCAACGATCGCTCGATAAGTTATGGGCCCGTTGCACTTCTGGAAAGCCCTACCAGACGTCACAACGCAACGCCCACCTATCTGCCCATCTTGACAAGAGAGTCCGGTATCCGACGCGGCCGGCCTGGTGAATCAGGCAGATGAGCGCATTCGCGCGGATGGCGGGGTCGGCATTCTCCAGCCAGCGCGCATACAGAGCGGCGCGCTCCTGATCGGTGAGGTCCGATATTCCAGCCCGA
>Ga0153915_10006647_pt1 | contig 10856 bp, 12 predicted proteins | sample Opewatmetagenome_2_FD_107003 | JGI IMG/M metagenome (GOLD analysis project Ga0153915, IMG submission 107003) | Freshwater wetland microbial communities from Ohio, USA - Open water 3 Core 3 Depth 3 metaG | ecosystem: Environmental > Aquatic > Freshwater > Wetlands | place: USA: Ohio, Lake Erie...
CCGCGCCCTGGCCGCCTACGCCGAGCAGAGGGTGCGGGCATGCCCCTTTGGCCAGAACAAACCGGCATGCAGCCTGTGCCAAATCCATTGTTACACCCCCCGGATGAGAGAACGGATACTGGAGGTCATGAGATTCTCGGGACCCAGGATGCTCCTGCAACATCCCATCCTGGCCATCCGGCATCTTCTCTTGACCAGGCGGACTTCCGGTTAGAGCGCCTGGAGTGAGGCCCCTCGGAATAGGATCCCTTCCCGCTGTTTCCGGGCATGCCGGCCGATCCCGGTGATGGTCAGGGCGAGGGGGTTCGGAGGGCAACGTGTTCCGGCCTGGAGGCCAGAGGGCCCCGTCGCCGGAAGACAGGTACAAAAGGCGAAAGCGGGAGCGACACCGGTCAGTCCTGTATCGCCTTCCCAAAGATCGGTGAATGAAAAGTGAGCCTCAAGAGGATTAGGGCGCAAGATCTGCGGATCGGCATGTATGTGATCATGCCGACGTCCTGGGATGAACACCCCTTTCTGAAAAACAAGTTTTGCCTCACGTCGCAGTCGCAGATCGACAAGATCATCGGCTACGGTCTGACCGAGGTGCTGGTCGATCCGGAGAACAGCACGGCGCAGGGCCGGCGGGTCATTGCCGAAACCGGACCCGTCAGCGGGCCGCCGGTCGAAACCCAGAGGGACGCGGCCTCCGGAGCTGAAGAACGCATCGCAACGCGCAAGGCACCGGAGAAAGAGATTCCCACGCTCCCTACGGACAAACTCCGGGAGGCGATTCAGGACCGCAAGCTGCCCGCCCCGGAGAAGTCACGCATCGTCAGGGACAACGCCATGACGATGATGGACGGCCTGTTGAGCGAACCGACCGCGAAGAACATCCGGACCGCCAGGACGGCGATCGCGGAGATCGTCGAGTTGATCCTGACCGATGATGCGACGGCCGCCTATCTGACGAAGATCACGGACCACGATTATTACACCTACACCCATTCGGTCAATGTCGGCTTCCTCGCCGTCTCGATGGCGAAGATCCTGTTCAGGAATTCCCATGCCCACGACATGCACGAGCTGGGAATCGGCTTCTTTCTCCACGATCTGGGGAAGGTCCAGATCGACCCGGCCATCATCAACAAGCCCGGACGCCTGACCGCGGACGAGATGAACGTGATGCGCAAGCATCCGTCGCTCGGTTACAGACTGCTCTACGAGGCCCATCAGCTGACGGACGAGTGCAAGACCATCGTCCTGCAGCACCATGAACGGCATGACGGCACGGGGTATCCCAAGGAGCTCAGGGGCGACCAGATCCACCTCTACGGGCGGATCTGTTCTCTGGCGGACGTGTTCGATGCCCTGACCTCGGACAGGCCGTATCGGAAGAAGATGGCTCCTTTCGAGGCGCTGATCCTGATGAAGAATGAGATGATCAACCACTTTCAGAAAGATCTCTACGAAAAATTTGTCGTGATGCTCGCCTAAGGGCTTCGGTATCTCTGCGCCCCTGGCCGCGACAGGGGCAGCGACGGCCGGACCGCCCCTCGTCAATGGGCCGCTTCGAGTTGGCCATTTTCGCCCGGGCGATCCCTCTATGATTGATTCTCCGCACCGCGTCCTGCGACGATGAGAAGCGCACCCGCTTTTGGCGGGTCCCATATTTCTCGAAGGAGGTCCCCATGAAACTGTACGATCTGTTCAAGCTCAACGGCAAGGTCGCCCTGGTCACGGGCGGCGGAAGGGGCATCGGCAAGTTCGTCGCCACGGGGCTGGCCGAGGCCGGAGCCGATCTGGCGCTGGCCTCGCGAAAGCTGAAGAACCTCGAGGCTGCAGCCGCCGAATTGCAGGAGAGCTTCGGTGTCAAGGCCCTTGCCTTTGCCTGCAACATGGCCGACCAGGAGGAGATCGACCGGATGGTGCAGCAGGTGATGGAGCGATTCGGCCGCATCGACATCCTGGTGAACAACGCCGGGGCGACCTGGGGGGCGCCCACCCTGGATTTCCCCCTGGAAAAATGGGATCAACTCTTCAACGTGAATGTCCGCGGCGTCTGGATCCTCACGCAGAAGGTGGCCAACATCATGAAGAACCAGGGCGGCGGCACCATCATCAACATCTCCTCGGTCATGGGATTTCGGGGTTCGGAGGAGGCGCTCCACCCGGCAGTCCCCTACAACTCGACAAAGGCAGCGATCAACGTTCTGACGATGAATCTGGCCGTGAAGCTCGCCCCCCACAAGATCCGGGTCAACGCCATCGCCCCCGGCTTCTTCTTGACCGACATGATGGGCTACATCGAAAAGCCCGAATTCAAGCAGGCCTATGACTTGATCACCGGCGCGATCCCCCTGGGAAGGATCGGCAGGATCGACGACATCAAGGGGTTGGCGGTTTTTCTGGCCTCCGATGCCTCGGCCTACATGACGGGCCATGTGGTCGTCAACGACGGCGGTCTGCTCGCGAAATAGGACATAAGAGGGGAATCGTGAAGCTCGGGAAGTTCTATTCCGAAGACGGGGGGCGCACAGGCGGGACCCCGCGGAACTCCGCAACGGTCATCCTGCTGCACGAGAGAGACAGGGGCCCCTGCGAGGTCTTCCTGATGCGCCGCCACCGGAAGCAGGCCTTCATGGGGGGCGCCTTCGTCTTTCCCGGCGGCGCGCTCGACGAAGCCGATACGGCCCCGAAGATCGAGGCCTGCATCGAAGGATTCGGTCAGGCCGACGCGCGGCGGCTCCTTCAGGAGCCGGACCTCTCCGGGATGACCGCCCTGGGGCTCTTTATGGCGGCGATCCGCGAAACCTTCGAGGAGGCCGGTATTCTCCTTGCGCGTGACGCCTCCGGTCGGACGGTAGACCTGACCGACCCGGACAGGGCCGCCCGCTTTTCCCGCTATCGTCTCGATCTCCATGAAGGCCGGATCGGACTTACCGAATTGGCGCAGCGTGAAGGAATCCGTTATTCACCCGACCTGCTGACTCCCTATTCCCACTGGATCACGCCCGAGATCGAGGCGCGGCGGTTCGACACCCGCTTTTTCCTCGCGCGGCTTCCCGCGGGGCAGGTTCCCACCCACGACCGGATGGAGCTGACGGAGTCCCGCTGGATGACGCCGGCCGACGCCCTGGCTGAGCATGACGCCGGCCGGATCGTTCTGATGCCCCCCACGCTGAAAACCATGGAGGAATTGCAGGCCCTTTCGTCGACGGAGAGCCTCTTTGCCGCCGCCGAGTCGCGGAAGATCGAGGCGATCCTGCCCGAGGCCTGCCAGACGGCCGACGGTTTCGCGCTGCTGCTCCCCGACGATCCGGAGTACTCGCCCGCCACTCACAGGAAGCCTGCCCGCCCCGGCCGGGCCACGCGGATCGTCATGCGCGACGGCATCTGGAGGAGGGTGACGCCCCAGTGACCTCCCATCGCTGTTGACGCGAAACTCCGGGTGTGGTTTTTTTCATCGCCCGAGCGCAGCAGCAGGCCGCGGATGAACAGGCTGTCAACCGATTTGAAAAACGCCTATGAATTTTCTGGCATCCCCGGGATGGCCACTGCCTTGAGGCGGAAGAGTGAAGTCCCGTCGTGCTTCACTGTTTTTGCAGCCGCGCGAGGAACGCCTTCACCTCCTGGCTGACAGTGGCGTATTCCGGTGTGCCGGGAGGCATGACGCCGGCCATATGACCGCGGATCGACGGAATCTCGACGCAGGCCGCGTCCTGCAAACCGTGATACAGCTCCCGGGTCAGATAGGCCGGGACCGTGCGATCGGTCGGGCTGTATAGCAGCAGCGCTTTGGCCTTCACCTGGGCCAGGGCCCTTGTCATGTCGCCACCGAAGGGCTGCGACGCATCGTAGGAGCTGCTGGCGTTGAAGCGCCACAGAAGACTGTTGGCATCCCATTCCTTGACCCATGCGTCGCCGGCCGCGGTCTTGGCCTTTTCATAGGCAGCCTCGTCCAGGGTAGCGAGGTATTCGTCGCTCCATACCCAGGGGAAAAAGATCAGGGAGGCGCCGCGTATCCCGTCCGCGGGATTCTCCGTGTATTTTCCATCCCGATATTTCGGGTCGAGCTTGATGACCGCCTCGAACGCGTCCCTTACCGGGGCAAAATGGCGGTCCATGCGCGCTGCCGGCACGATCAGAATCAAGCCGGTCACGAAATCCGGATAGCGGATTCCCCAATCCAGGCTCTGGAAAGAACCCATCGACGGGCCGCCCACCGCCAGCAGATGGTTCAGGCCCAACCCTTGGGTGATCAGCAGATGCTGCGCACGCACCATATCACCAACGGTATATGTCGGGAAAGCCGTGCCCATTTTGTCCCTGGGTGACGACGAATTCCCGCCGCCGATCGGATCGACGCCGATCACGAAATATTGGTCCGTGTCGTAGGTCTTGCCCGGCCCGATATGCGCGTCGGCAAAATGCCTGCCGCTGCTGCTGCCGGGGAGCAGCAGGATGGCGTTGCTTTTCGCTTCATTCAGTTTGCCCCAGGTGACATAGCCCACCTTCATGTCGCGGATTTCCCCGCCCTTTTCGAAGGCGAACCGCTCTATCGTATGGACGGCTTCGGTCTGCGCCTGCGCCGCCAGGGGCATGGCCAGCAAAATGAGGCCCAGCAGGCCCATGAACCGGATGACGTTCTTCTTTTGTGCAGCCCTTCCGCCCCGCGGGTTGAGGTAACGAATGGTATCGGTTCTTCCATACTCGTACCGCCGGGCGGCGCCTGTGTCCGCCCGGCTTCCGAGACAAACCCGGGAGGGAAAACCCTCGTTTCTCGCCCGGGCGCCGAATTCGGATTCCCTATGAAAGGACGTCATAATCCCCCTTTTCTTCCATGCTTTCATCAGTTTCAACCTTATGAATTATTGGCTAATAGCATAAGCGGTCGGAGGGATCAACTGTGTGACGGCATGCTGGTCATGCACCCCAAACAAAAAAGGGCCGGCCGAACGGCCAAGCCCCTGATTTGGAGGTCGGAATCGAATTACAGGTATAAATATAAGTAATCAATATATTTTCAAACATCGTATTTCAGCAGAAGCCCCTAAAAATGCCCCCATTTTTCAGAGTGACCCCTGCTTTGGGGCGAACTAGGAATGCTTAGAGAGTAACTATTCTTGCCATCAGACCGAAAGGTCACGGTTCCTTTGAAAGGATGCCGATTATCCACGCCTTACCTTTTCTCCACATGAACTCGATATTGCCATCCTTACGCATTCGATAAAAGACCCGAACACTGCTACTTAGGTCTGCCTGTAGCTCATTACCTACAAACTCGGCCTGTACCCTTTGGGCAAACGGTTTAACGGTATTAGATGCAAAACTGTAGATAATTGATGCTCCTTCGTCTGTAACTTCTTCCACCACCAGTCTGGCATCCCCTTTCGTCTTGTTACCGGCCCACCCTCTCCATTTTCCGGACCAGGCAGCTTTTTCAGGTGGCAACCCACTTACGGGGGCCGAAATCTTTGTATCATCAGGCAGGTATGCTGCAATTGGGGAATCCGACTTGCCTGAATCTAAAGTCTCGATCATATCCGGCCAATTTGTTTGCCCCTTGGCCGAAATTTTCTTTGTACTCTTGCTCAGGTCAATGGGGCACGTGTTTTCCTGGTTGCTAGTTCCTTGAAACGTATGTTCTTGTTTAACAACATTGCTTTCTCTTTCCTGTTCGTCAATCTCATATTTCACAAATATCCTAAACTCGTATGTACGATTTACATAAACAAAAGACCTTAATTCGATCTCGGAATCTCCAATCCTGGATGCTGCCATGCAATAAGGCCCCTCATACTGAGAGGTGGGGCCTTTTCATGTATTCACGTACGATTGCGCTGAAATGCAAACCGAATGAATGTCGTTCCGCTGTATTCTTTCTCCACCCTGATAGTTAATAATGGATTTGAAAAAAGCCCCCTTTTCGCCTCTGGCTCCGAGCTCAAAAATGCTTAGACCAGTAAGTCTCACTTCATCTGCATGCAAAGGTCCCTTAGGTACTATCGCGCATCCCCATAGTGCCATTATTGCCGAGAATAGACTCAAATAACTAAAAAATCCCATTTTTCTCATCGCATCTATCCTTTAAATATTTCTCATCTTAATTGCTCGTCTAGCGCCTTAGAACCTGAGCAGTTATTTATCTGTCTACCCCGCCGGACAGGCTCATACCATACTCACCAGGTTTAAGCCCTTCCTTTGGGGTGATTCGCCACAGCAACCCTTTTCCGCCCCAATATTTATTAATTAGCCCTTATGAGACGAATTTCGTTGTTCTGAATGTCCCTTATTCGGATGAAACCAAGTTCGGACGGGGAGGCACCTTCTAAGACTATGTTGGTATTTGTCCAGGCTCCTGGCAGTAAAGACTCTTTAAACTGAACATCTCGTGATTTTGCCTCTTCATTTAAAGGTCTGCCCTTCTTGTCCACGCCTCCCCATTCGATTTTGGCTTTTAATCCAGCGAGTGTGGCTGAAGTGACGTTTCCGAAACGGAGGGTGACTTTGCTTCCGTTTGCATATGGCTTCACATCATCCAGGCTGACAGCTAGCGTGCCCATATCGGTTTTCACAACAGTGTATCCATTTGCACCGGGTGTCAAATAGGCAACACCTTCAAAGCCATCGATAAGCTTTTCCCATTCAGCCTGCCTCTTCAATTCATCAACTTCTGTTCGAAGTTCTTGTATCTTCTTATTTGTATCAGCGAGCTCACGGGAACCTTGACTGCAATTAATCATCAGAAATACAGGGGATATAACTAATATCCCGATAATTAATCGTTTCATTGTGAGATCTCCTCCATCATAATAGGTTCACGTGCGTGTACCTAACCAGGAAGTCTGGATATGTCCGCTCGTTCTATCCAGGCGGTCTACATACTTTGCAGGGCACATAGCCAGCCTTTGCCGCATCTTCCGGTGATTTAAATTTCACTAAATTGTTGGGATTGATTTTCTGCGCCCATTTGCAGGAAGGGAAATGGTACTTATTTGAATTCTTGGTTCCCCAATATTCGGCTGATAGGGCTATACTCGAAAGGAGAAAGAGGGAAGCAAGCACGAAGATAAAAACGGCCTTTTTCTTCATGGTTCACAACCTCCTTTTGGGATTAGGTTGTCACCTATGTGGTTCACCGATTTCCGTATGGTAATGATGAGTACCTATTTTAAAAGGCCCGCCACGGTTAGGGCGGGCCATATGGGGGGTTACGAGTGGCGGCTAGAAATAGTACTTGATGCCTATCCCGGCAACAAATGAATTAAGATCCATAGAGCCCGTTATGCTTGTTGCACCGTTGGTAGCCTTCAAATCGGCCTTTGTCCAGACATACTTTAAATCAAGATCCAATGCGATATTCCTGCTATCCGTAAGAAAAATCTCCGTTCCAGTGTTGACATGATAACCCCATCCGTTGTCAATATCGACAGTGGCGGCGGGATTCCAGAACGCATTGTCTTTGTCGTAGCTGCGCCAATAATACCCGGCACCTGCTCCGATATAGGGGCTGAAAATTCCTACAGGGTAATGAAAGCGAGCAGTCACCGTGAGAGGGGTTTGTGTGATATCGCCCGCCTTCAACGATACATTGCCACCCTTAAATTCGCTCTTTGTTTTGTTTATCCGGTCAAGAGCTATTTCCACAGAAATATAATCGTTAAATTTGATGGTCCCATTTACCCCATAGAAGAAAGCGTTATCGTTGGAGTAATCAACATTTCCAATATTTCCGTAACCAGCCAGTGAGACATCTATGCTTCCGTCCTTATAGAAATTGCCCCCGGCCCTCGCACCGATACCAAACTTCGGTGCCGCGTAAGCATCGACGGAAAGAGCCAGCACCATCAACATTGCCAGTACCCAAGCACATTTCTTCATTGTACCCTCCCTCGCCTATTTAAAGTCGCTCTGCAAAACATTCTCCATGGTAGTCATTCCCCACTCGGGGCCTCTTTGTCTGCATCGGTTATGAGACTTGTTATACCCTACCGCTTTGACGGGCTGTCAAATGGGTTTGGGTTTGACGGGTACGTCTCGCGTGGGCTATTGCTTTGTGGTGTGTTCTGCACGGTATTCGGGTTGAAGTTCCCAGGATAGCTATAATTATCGGTTCTGGTGCTGTTCGGGCTTGTTCGCTGGTGCGGCTGGACATACGTGTCTTTGATGCCGTCACGGTTGGTGTCTTTCCAGTGGCCCTTTACTGTTGCTGCCAGGGCGAGAGTAGGGAAAAGCAGGAATACGACAACTATGGCCATCTTTTTCATGGATTTCCCCCTTCATTGTCTTAGTTATGGTTAAATGTCTGGAACCTAATCTGATTTTGGAACCGTTCGCATCCCTGATAATCAATGATAGGAGCACAGAAAGAGAAGTGTTAAGGGGTGCAGGTGAGGTGTGTAAATACGTCTAGGCTTATCTGTTCGGACTGTCAAGGGAAATCGTGATGATTTTACCGGCAATCAGGCAAACTAAGACGGGGCACCTTTGAGGAGGCTACCAACATGCCTATAGGATTAACGGCCATAAAACCCGTCACCCTCCCCGATTTCTCGAGGCAATACTTTTCATCATTGCCCCAATCGTTGGTTCACGGTTCGGAAATAGGTTGTATCTTATATATAACCGATATTGGTATTGGTCAAGATATTTTTGCTATTGCTTTCTTATTGTAAGAAAGATATAAAAAGACATGGCGACCGACAAACCTAAGATCCTGCTTATCCTTGAGGATGATCTCCTACGGCGAATCGAGGATTATCGTTTTGAAAATCGTGTCAATTCGAGGGCTGAAGCGATCCGCCGGCTAATTGAAGAGGGGTTGAAACGCTGTAGTTCGGGAAAATTCCGTCTTGAGAACACCCGTCCCCGAATTCCCAGGTAGGGAGATAGATCATGAAGAGACTTATCCCGATGCTTTATTTGCTCATTCTGCTAATCCCTTCTTCTGTTCATAGCCAGAATATAATCGATGGAAATATGTTATTGAATGAATGCTCTTTTGAATTAAAGGACAACATACCCAATAGTGATTCTGTGGGGTTGGCACATAGAGCGTTCTGTATTGGGTATTTATCGGGGGTTAAAAATTTAGGCTCACTGTATGCTGCATGGATTCAAGGAACACAAAAAAAACCATTATTTTGCACACCTTATGAAGTCACTACGGGTCAAATAATTAGAGTGGTGGTAAAATTTTTGAACGATCACCCGGAACGACTTCATGAACACGCTTTGTTTATGGTAGTCGATGCGATGGGTCAAGCTTTTCCATGTGAATAAATCCGTAGCTTCCATTTGGGGCGACTGTCTAATTTACCCCAGGTTGAACGATCTCCCTTAGACGACCACTTGGATCCGCCCCAGGGGAGAAAGCATCGTGCGCACGGCAAAGCGTAAGCCGACTAGGGAGATTCATCCTATGGTCCAGGTTCGTCCTGGCCGTAATGCCCCTTGACTATCCGCGGCCCGGTACGATAATAAGGCCGTGAGAAAGTCAGTCCCGCTCGTCATTCTTGCCTTCCTATGCGGATGCGCTGGAAGTCAGCAATCCGCGAAAACTCCCTATACGATTCCCGCCAATATCAAGGCCCGGCCCACCGTCGCTATTTATGAAACGCTTCACGACTGTATGCAGATTCCCTACAATTCTAAAAACATGCGTCTTTATCTTACGAGAGGGCACGCCATTAATGCCGGCGTCAATAAGGATGGAAGGGTCTTTATCACCGAGGGGGCTTTTATCCTTGACGATGAATCCTTGACTTTCATCCTTGCCCACGAGCTTTCGCATGTGAAACTTGACCATTACGGAAACAGAGTCAACGCCAGTTACGCCACTTCCGGAGCAATGCTCGTTCTTAATCAGATCATCCCCGGCGTCGGTTACCTGGGGTTTCTCGTCAATAAGGCCGTGGTGAACAATTTCAGCAAGGCGCAGGAATACGACGCGGATAAAATGGCATCCGAGACATGCCAGCGATGTTTTAATATTTCGGTCGAGAAGCAAGTTCATATTCTCAAAAACCTCAAAGCACTGACCGTGGACGCGGGCGGGTTTTGGGACGCTCACCCGGCCTGGGAAGATCGCATAAAGAACATCAGCGAATCTTCCCAGTAGCCGTAAAATGGTTACTTCAGTTGACTAAGCCAAACCCGGAAAAGATCCCCCTGCGGCAACTGCCCCCATCGCGTTATGAGCACGCAGAGCATAAAAAAAGCAAACTGTTTGTGGGCGGGTTCCCATGACGTATAGAGAATGATTTTCTTGCCCGGCGTACTGCGATTTTCCTCTTTTGCAATATCCGGGAAAAAACCAGCTTTCACCCTGTCCTGTGTGATACCGCAAATCCCTTTTTGAAATTCTCTTACACCTGTAATCTGTTTTATGATCCCTGAGCGCTGCGGGTCGTTCTCCGGTAGGCTCTTAGCCTGATCGATCAATTTATCGATGAAGCTGTTAAGCTCTCCAATGGTCCGTTGTTGAATGTCAAGCCATGTCCGCGTTAGGTTATTGGCAATGTCGCCCCGATTTATGCTTTCATCCATCGCCATTTTTCTTAGATCGTTAACGATGCTCAGAACATCAACGGGGATTCCCATTGACTTCAATCTTTCACGGACATAATTATATTCAGACAGGCCAAAAGGTTTCATGCTTGCGGGCGTGCTCTGTCCATTTTCTTTCATGCTCACCACTCCCTTCAGGGTCCGCCTCTCGCGCGGGTGCGCCTGTGCGTATTTGTGGGGTAACTCCCCTTACACCGCCCTTTCCAATATGATCTTGTCGGGTACGGCACAGCCTTCTTTTTTGGGAATATAGAGAAACCCCGTTATTCCTGCGTCAGTCTTTACCGAAAATCGGCGCTTGACAA
>Ga0153915_10006648_pt1 | contig 10855 bp, 8 predicted proteins | sample Opewatmetagenome_2_FD_107003 | JGI IMG/M metagenome (GOLD analysis project Ga0153915, IMG submission 107003) | Freshwater wetland microbial communities from Ohio, USA - Open water 3 Core 3 Depth 3 metaG | ecosystem: Environmental > Aquatic > Freshwater > Wetlands | place: USA: Ohio, Lake Erie...
GACTGGCACGTGCACCTGCGCGACGGGGCGGCGATGGCGGATGTGCTGCGCGACACGGCGCGCCAGTTCGCCCGAGCCATCGTCATGCCGAACCTCAGGCCGCCGGTCCGCACCACGCAGGAAGCCCTGCACTACCGCGAGCGCATCCTCGGCGCGCTTCCGGAAGGATTGCGCTTCGAGCCGCTGATGACGCTCTACCTCACCGACGACACGCCGCCCGAGGAGATCGCGCGCGCGAAGCTCTCGGGCAGGATCGCCGGCGTCAAGCTCTACCCGGCCGGTGCGACGACGCACTCCGACGCCGGCGTGACGCGGCTTTCGCGCTGCTTCCGGGCGCTGGAAAAGATGGAGGAGATCGGCCTGCCCCTGCTCGTGCACGGCGAATCGACCGACCCGGCGATCGACGTCTTCGACCGCGAGAAGGCGTTCATCGAGGAGACCCTCGGCCCGACGCTCGAGCGCTTCTCGCAGCTGAAGGTGGTGCTCGAGCACATCACCACCCGCGACGCGGTGGACTACGTGGAGGTGACTGGCGCCAACGTCGCGGCCACCATCACGGCGCACCACCTGCTCATGAACCGCAACGCGCTGTTCCTCGGGGGCCTGAGGCCGCACCACTACTGCCTGCCGGTGCTCAAGCGCGAGGAGCACCGCGAAGCGCTGGTCGAGGCCGCGACCTCGGGGAACCCGAAGTTCTTCCTCGGCACCGACAGCGCGCCGCATCCGCGCGACGCGAAGGAAAGCGCCTGCGGCTGCGCCGGCATGTATACCGCGCATGCTGCGCTCGAGCTCTACGCCTGCGCGTTCGAGGAAGCCGGCGCCCTGGACCGGCTCGAGGGATTCGCCTCCGAGCACGGTGCCGCGTTCTACGGGCTGCCGCCGAACAAGGACACGATCACGCTGGTGCGCGAGCCCTGGCAGGTGCCCGAGCGCCTCGCCTTCGGCGGCGCGGAGCTCGTACCGTTGCGCGCGGGCGAGGTCCTTCCCTGGAAGCTCGCGTAGCGCACCCGATCTTCGCCCCGCTCGAGCCGTGGCTCGGCCTCGAGCGCTCGCTCGAAGCGCTCAACCGCAGCGCCGAGGCGGCCGGGATCGTCACGCAGAACGGCCGGCCCGTCCGGTTCGTCACGCCGCCCGGAAAGGAAGGCTACGAGCTGCACATCGCCCGCACCGGCGAGGTTCCGACGCGGCCCGATAACCTCCACGACTGGTTCAATGCGCTCGTCTGGCTCGCCTTCCCGCGCACCAAGGCGCGCCTCAACGCGCTGCACGCCGCCGAGATCCCGCGCGAGGGCGGGCGCCGCGGCCGGCTGCGCGACATGCTGACGATCTTCGACGAGGGCGGCGCGCTCGTCGTCTCGGATGACGCCGAGCTGGCCGCGCTGGTGCGCGAGATGCGCTGGCGCGATCTGTTCTGGACGCATCGGGAGCGGCTGAAGCGAGAGATGCGCTTCGTCGTTGTCGGCCACGCCGTGCTCGAGCAGGCGCTCGAGCCGTGGCCGGGCATCACCTGCAAGGCAATATTTGTCTCGCCCCCGGGCTCGGTGGTCTCGCCGCAGCGTTCGCTCGACGAGCAGGCGGCGGCGTGGCTCGCCGCCTGCGGGCCGCAGGCGACGCCCAGGGACCTCGCGCCGCTGCCCGTGTTCGGCTATCCCGGCTGGCTGCCGGCGAGCGACGACCCCGGCTTTTACGCCGATACGCGGTACTTCCGGGTGCAGCGCGCGTAAAATGCTAAGCGGGAGCCGGCCAGGCAGCCGCCGCACCGCAAGGGGCGGAGGAAAGTCCGGGCTCCGCAGAGCGGGATGCAGGGTAACTCCCTGGCACGGCGACGTGACGAACAGGGCCACAGAGACGAGTCCCGCCCGGCTTGGCGGCGCGTTTTTTGCGCCGCCAAAGTCTCGTATCGAGACGGGCTGGGCGGGGGTGAAACGCGGCAACCTCCATCCGGAGCAACACCAAATAGGCAGGCGCAGCATGCCCCAGCCGTGGAGATCTACGGCGGGGCGTGCGGAAGGCCGGCTCGGCCAAGCCTGCGGGTAGGTGGCTAGAGCCCCGGAGCGACCCGGGGCCCAGAGGAATGGCTGTCGGCCGCCGGGCTTGCCCGGCGGTGCACAGAACCCGGCTTACCGGCCGGCTCCCATTGGATTCTTTCGGCCTGCGCGCTTTCCGGTTTTATCCTTGCTTCCGTCGGAAGCGAGCGGAATAATCGCCCGCAAGGGGAGAAGAATAGCGACGGCCCACGGGCTGGCGCCGAGCGCATGCAGGACCGCCGCAATCAGAACGATGTCACCAACCGCGTCAACGTCGAGGCGCCGGTGGCCGTACGCGACGCGGTGCTCGCGCTGTTCTCCGCTCGCTATCCCGGCACGGACTTCGCGCCCCTCGAGCGGGCGTTCGCCGACTTCTGGGCGCTCTTCACCGGGCGCTATCCCGGCTACCTCGCCTGCGACACGCTCTACCACGATATCCGCCACACGCTCGACATGACGCTCGCCATGGCGCGGCTGGTCGACGGTCACGACCGGACCTGCACGCCCACCGAGCGGCTCGGACCGCGGCGCGCGGCGCTCGGCATCCTGATCGCGCTCTTGCACGACTCGGGCTACCTGAAGCGCAGCTCCGAGGCGGGCATCGACAACGGCGCGATCTTCACCAAGGTGCACGTCAGCCGCAGCGCCGACTTCATCTCCGCCTACCTGCCGAAGATCGGCTTCGCCCGCGAGGCGCCGCTCGCCTCGCGGCTCGTGCACTTCACCGGCTACGAGATGGACGTGGCCGACATCCAGGTCGACGATCCGCGCGACCGCATGATCGGCTGCATGGTCGGCACCGCGGACCTGATCGGCCAGATGTCGGACCGCATGTACCTCGAGAAGGTCCGCCGCTTCCTCTACGAGGAGTTCGTGTGGGCGAAAATCGCGCGCGAGCGGCTGCCCGACGGCCGCGAGATCGTGCGCTACAGCTCGCCCGAGGACCTGATCCTCAAGACGCCGGCCTTCTACGAGTACGTGGCGCGCCTGCGCATCGACCGCAAGCTCGGCCAGGCGGACCGCTACGCCGAGTCGCACTTCGACGGCCCGAACCTCTACCAGTCCGAGATCGAGCGCAACATGGGGTTCCTCCGCGAGGCGATCGACACCGCGGACCTGAATCGCCTGCGCCGGGACTGCTACTCGATGTCCGAGCGGCTCGCGCAGCGCCCCGCCGCCTCGGCGTAGGCGCTTCCCGCCGGCCCGCTAGCCCGCAGAGAGCTTCTCCACCAGCCAGCGCGCGGTGCGCAGCAGGCGCGCGTCGAAATGGCGCCGGCCGACGAGCTGCACGCCGAGCGGCAGGCCGTTCGCGCCCTGCATCAGCGGAAGCGAAACCGCGGGCATGCCGAGCAGCGTCCAGGGCACGCAGAACGCCGGATCGCCCGTCGCCCCGAGTCCCTTGGGCGCAGTGCCGAGCGCCGCGGGCGTGAGGATCGCGTCGTAACGCTCGATCAAGAGATCGTCCACGCCCTCGATCACCGGACCGAGGCTGCGCAGCGCGCGCTGGTAGTCGACCGCGCGCGTCTCACGGCCGCGCTCGATCAGCGCCCGGAGCTGCGGCGACAGCTGGCCGGCCCCGCGCAGCCATTCCGGCTCCAGGTTCGCTGCCATTTCCGCTTCCATGATGGTCTTGTGCCAGTCCCACAGCTCTTGCGCAGCCGCGAAGAGATCGAGTTCCTCCGCGTGCTCGCCGAGGCTCTCCAGCAGCTCGGCATACGCTTCCCGGGTGTCGGGGTCGGCGCGCTCCCAGTGCGGCGTCTTGACGAATGCCAGCCTGGGCGCCGTGGGCGGCGCTTCCGCCGCGATCTCCTGGAAGGGAATGCGGGCGCGCGGCCGCGTGTCCGGATCGCCCTCGTCCGCGCCGGTGATCTGCTCGGCGAGGAGCGCCAGGTCCTCGACGCTGCTCGCGAACAGGCCGATCTGGTCGAGCGTGCGCGAGAGCTGCAGCACGCCGGTGCGCGGCACGAGCCCGCGCGTCGGCTTGAATGCGTACACGCCGCAGAAGGAGGCGGGCCGGATCGTCGATCCGGCGGTCTGGCTGCCCAGCGCAAGCGGCACCATCCCCGCGGCGACGGCGGCCGCCGAGCCGCTCGACGACCCGCCCGGCGTGTGCTCGGGGTTGTGCGGGTTGCGCGTCTTGCCGGGAGAAAAGTATGCGCACTCCGTGGTCACGGTCTTGCCCAGGATCACGGCGCCCGCCGCGCGCAGGCTCGCCACCACAGCGGCATCGGCGCGGGGCAGGCGCCCCCGGTGCAGCACGGTGCCGTTCTCGGTGGGCATGTCGGCCGTGTCGATGATGTCCTTGATGCCGACCGGAACGCCGTGCAGCGGGCCCGTCGGCCGGCCGCTGCGTTGCAGCTCGTCCAGCGCTCTTGCCTGCGCAAGCGCGTGCTCCTCGTCGAGGAAGGCCCAGGCCTGCACGCGCGGCTCGACCTCCCGGATGCGCGCGAGGCAGTCGCGCACCAGCTCCTCGGAGGTCAGCGCGCCGCTGCGGATGAGGCGGGCCGCCTCGGACGCCGCCATCCCTTAGCCGCCGTACAGATAGTTCGGCAGCCAGAGCGACATGCCGGGCCAGATGTACATGAAGACCATGCAGAGAATGACGATCAGCATGTACGGCATCATCCCGGCGAAGATCTGGTTCAGCGTGACGTGCGGCGGCGAGACGCCTTTCAGATAGAAGGCCGACATCGCCACCGGCGGCGAGAGGAACGCCGCCTGCAGGTTGACGAACACGAGCGTGCCCCAGAGGATCGGGTCGATGTTGAAATGCTTGAGCAGCGGCAGGAAGATCGGCACGAAGATCACGATGATCTCGGTCCACTCGAGCGGCCAGCCGAGCACGAAGATGATCGCCTGAGAGAGGATCATGAAGCCGATCGGCGAGAGGTGCAGCGACAGCACCCATTCCTCGACGAGCTGCTGGCCGCCGAGGATCGCGAACACCGCCGAGAAGAGCGCCGAGCCGACGAACAGCCAGCACACCATCGCCGTCGTCTTGGCCGTGAGGAACACCGACTCCTTGACGCGCTGCCAGTTCAGCGTCCTCGCCTGGATCGCGAGCAGGAAGGCGCCGGCGGCGCCGACGGCCGCCGACTCGGTCGCGGTCGTGATGCCGAACAGGATGACCGCCAGCACCACGATCGTGAGGATGCCGAGCGGCATGACCGAGGAGGTCAGCAGCTTCAGGATCTCGAACTGGTCGGCTTCCAGCGTCCAGTAGTAGTAGACGAGCAGCGCGAGGGTCACCGCCGTGCCGAGCCAGAACCAGAAGTAGAAGCCTTCCGGCGGGCCCGACTCGGCCGGTGCGGCGGGCCCTTCCTTGAGGAGCTCCGGCGAGCCGAGCTCCTGGAGCCCCTGCTCGCTGGACCCGCTCGTGTCGTCGCTCACTTCGCCGCTGCCCAGCTCTTCGGGCGCCCCGTCGCTTGGCGCCTGCGTCGCCGAGGGCGAAGCGGCGGCAGGTGCCGGCTGCGCCACGGTCGCGCGGCTGGCGACCGGCTCGACGTTCGCCTGCTGGTGGATGACGACGTACCACCAGACGAGCCACACGCACGCCAGGGTCAGCGCGAACGGGAAAAGCGCCGCGGCGGCGTTCTTGCAGAGCATGCCGTAGGTCACCCGGACGCCCGCGGCCTCGATGCGCAGCGCGCGCCGGGGCGCGATCAGCGCCGCGAGGAGGCTCAGCAGCATGTTGCGCGAATACGCCTGCTGCAACGGCGGCACCCACGGCGACACCGGCACCCGGGTCTTGTCCTCCGGCAGCCGGGGCGCGATCTTCGGGTTGATGAGCGCCCAGCCGATGATGTACACGAGGTAGAGGAACGCCAGGAAGAACCCCGGGAACATGGCCGAGGCGTAGAGCTTTACCACCGACTGGCCGGCGACCGCGGCGTAGACGATGATCATCACCGAGGGCGGGATCAGGATGCCGAGCGTGCCGCCCGCCGTGATGACGCCGGAGGCGAGGCGCGTGTCGTAGCCGGCGCGCAGCATCGGGTTGAAGGCGATGACCCCCATCAGCACGACCACCGCGCCCACCAGTCCGCTCGCGATGCCCCAGAAGGTGCAGATCACCAGCGTCGCGACCGCCAGCGACGCCGGCAGCCTGCGGAACGCGAGCTGCACGCTGTAGAACATCTTGTCGACGAGCGCGCCGCGCTCCATGACGTAGCCCATCAGCACGAAGAGCGGGATCGAGATGAGCGTGTCGTTCGTCATCGCCCCGTAGGTGCGCTGCACCATCAGGTCGAAGATGTGGTTCTGCGTCCACGGCAGCGTCGGGTCGTGCAGCGCGAAGAAGCCGAAGAACATCCCCAGCCCCATCAGCGTGAACGCCGTCGGGAAGCCCATCATGATGACCACCACGATGAGCGTGAGCATGGTGAGGCCGAGTACCGGGTCGCTCATCGCTCGGCTCCGAGGGTGGTGCTGCGCTGCCGCGCCGCGTCGTCGATTTCGTGCACGCTCTCGACCGCGCGCCGGCGCGATTCCTCGTCCACGTACTGGCTGTTCGCGAGCTGCTCTTCCACGACGTCGATTTCCTCGGCGTCTTTCAGCCGATCGGGCCACTGCCCGGTCTTGAGGCAGACGATGCAGCGCACGATCTCGGCGATCCCCTGCAGGAGCACGAGCGCCCCGGCGATCGGGATCACGGCCTTGAAGTGGTACACCGGCGGACCGTCCGCCGTATCGTTGACGTGCTCGCGGATCACCCACGAGGCGTGCGCGAAATCCCAGCCCGCATACGCGAGCGCCGCGATCCCCGGCAGGAAGAAGACGATGTAAAGCACAAGGTCGAGCGTCGCCTGCATGCGCGGCTTCATCGAGCTGTACAGGAAGTCGCCGCGCACGTGCCCGTCCTGCGCCAGGGTATAGGCGCCGCACATCATGAAGAGTGTGCCGTAGAGCATGTAGTCGGCGTCGAACGCCCACGCCGTCGGGGCGTTGAGCAGATAACGCTTGACCACCTCGACGCACACGGCGCCCGTGAGCACGAGGATGAGCCAGGAGGCCGCCTTGCCGGCCCAGGTGCTGACATGATCGATCCCAATCAGGAAACGCTGGACCTGCATCGACTATCCCCTAAATAAAAACACCACCCCGCGCCATGGCGGGGTGGTGCATGCGGCGCGCGCGCCGGTCAGGCTTTCTTGCCGAAATAGTGGTTGAACGCGATGCGGAAGTCGACGTTCTGATCGTACGCCCAGCGGCCGGCCCTCTGCGCGAACGCCTTCTGCGACTCGAGCACCTTCTTGAACCAGGGATTTTCGCCCGACTTCTTGGCTATCACCTTGTCCCAGATCTTGAGCTGCGCCTGGAGCACCGAGTTCGGCGTCTTGTAGACCTTGACCTTTTCCTTGGCCTGGATCTCGATGTAGTCCTTCGAGTAGCGGTCGAACGACTTCCACGACATGTCGGCCGAGGCGGCTTCCACCGCGTTGGAGATGATGTTCTTCAGCTTGTCGGGCAGGGCGTCGTACTTGCGCTTGTTGAACAGGATCTCGAGCGTCTCCGCCGACTGGTGGAAGCTCTGCATCATGTAGACCTTCGACACGTCCGGGAAGCCGAGCGCGCGGTCCGACGACGGGTTGTTGAATTCCGCCGCGTCGATCAGCCCGCGGTCGAGCGCCGGGACGATGTCCGGGCCGGCGAGCGCGTTCACCGCCGCCCCCATGGCGCTGAACATCTCGATGCCGAGGCCCACGGTGCGGAACTTGAGGCCCTTGAAGTCGTTCACGCTGCGGATCGGCTTCTTGTACCAGCCGAGCGGCTCGGTGGCCATCGGCCCGTAGGGGAACGACACCACGTCGAGGTTGAGGCTCTTGTAGATGTCGGCGAGGATTTCCTTGCCGCCGCCGTACTTGTGCCAGGCGAGCAGCATGTTGGAGTCCATGCCGTAGGCCGGGCCCGAGCCCCACAGCGCGAGCGCCGGGTTCTTGCCGTACCAGTACACGAGCACGCCGTGGCCGCCGTCGAGGGTGCCCTTGCTCACCGCGTCGACGAGGTCGAACGCCTTGACGACCGCGCCGGCGGGCAGCACCTCGATCTTGAGGTCGCCGCCAGTCATGTCGTTCACCTTCTTGGCGAAGTCGAGGGCGTACTCGTGGAAGATGTCCTTCGTCGGCCAGGTGCTCTGCCAGCGCCAGGTAATGGCGCCTTGCGCCTTGACGATCGCCGGGAAGCCGAGCGTGGTGGCGCCGGCGGCGGCGGCCGCGGCGCCAGTCAGGAACTTACGGCGCGCGGGCTGAGATTGATCGGTGCTCATGAATGACTCCTCTCTGAATGGGTTTGTGTCTCCGGGCCGCTTTTGGTTTTGGCTACGCGGCCGTCGTAGTAGTGGCGCGGCGATTCTACTCTCGCCGTTCCGGCGGGGACAAGGCGATCCGCTTCGGGGAATACGGCCCGCTGCCCTGCGTGGCCTCGGCGGCGGCGGCCGCCTGCGGTTTGTGCGGTGCATTGGGATGCCATCCCAGCACCCCGTAGAGCACGAAAAAGCCGATCACGTAGGCGAGCGCGACGTGCCAGCCGTGGCGCAGCCACAGGCCGACCGACTTTCCCTGAGGGTACATGTTGGACAGCGCGACCCCGGCGGAGGAGCCGAACCAGATCATCGAGCCGCCGAAGCCGACCGCGTAGGCGAGGAAGCCCCAGTCGTAGCCGCCCTGCTTGAGCGCGAGCGCCGTCAGCGGGATGTTGTCGAACACGGCGGAGACGAAGCCCAGGCCGAGCGCCGTATGCCACGACGCCGCCGGCAGCTTCTCCACCGGCATGAGGGAAGCGCACAGGATCAGCGAGAGCAGGAAGATCGCCCCCCTCAGCGCCCCCGGCAGGAGCGACCATTGCGGCTTGCGCAGCGGCACCGCCAGGAGCAGCGCAACCCACACCGCCGCGCCGATGAACGGGAAGCGGTCCGAGTACTCGCTGTATTCGACGTTGATCAGCACGTTGACGACGATCGCCGTCACCAGGATGAAGGCCACGATGGCGACTCGCGCCCAGTCGACGCGCACGCCGGCGGGAGCCTCGCGCGTGATGGGCGAGTAGCGCTGCTGCTGCAGCGAGGCGGGGATGCCGAAGATGAACATCGCCGTGCCGGCCGCGACGAAGGCCTCGAGCACGTCGAGCGGATCGACGCCGTCGATCCACATCATCGTGGTCGTCGTGTCGCCCACGACGCTTCCCGAGCCGCCGGCGTTCGATGCGGCGACGATCGCCGCCAGGTAGCCGATGTGCACCTTGCCGCGGAACACGCCGCGCGCGACGGTGCCGCCGATCAGCGCGGCAGCAATGTTGTCGAGGAACGAGGAGAGCACGAAGATCATGAAGAGCAGCACCAAGCCGCCCTTCCAGTCGTCGGGCAGGAAGCGCGGCAGCGCGGCGGGGATCTGGCTCTCCTCGAAATGGTTGGAGAGCAGCGCGAAGCCGAGCAGCAGCCCGAGCAGGTTCGTGAGAATCACCCACTCGTGCTCGAGGTGCAGGGCGAGTCCATGCAGGCCCGGGCCCGTCCTGAATCCGGTGAAGCCGAGCTTGTAGAGCACGATCACCGCGAGGCCGACGAGCGCCACCTGCAGCGTGTGACGATGGAAGAGCGCCACGCCGGCGAGCGTCAGCCCGAAGAGCACGAAATCGACCGGCACGCCGAGCGCGGCGCAGGCGGCGGCGAAGACCAGCGCGCCGGCGAACAGGCCGCGCTCGCGCTCGAGGACCCGCAGGACGATCGATTTCATGCGCGCACCGCCGTCAGGAATTCGTCGAGCAGCTTGCCGCCGTCGAGGAAACCGTCGCGCCCCCCGTGGAACTCGGGATGCCACTGCACGGCGCAGACGTAGCTCTTGCCTTTCATGCGTATCGCCTCCACGACGTCGTCGTCCACCGAGCGCGCCTCGACCTCGAGATCGCGGCCGAGCCGCTTGATCGCCTGGTGGTGGATCGACACCACGCGCCCGGTCCCGCCGTACAGCCGCGCCAGGCCCGAGCCGGGCTCGAGCCGCACCTCGTGCGCATGCGCGTCGTAGTGCTCGCTGCGATGCGCCGGGATATCCTGGTGAAGGCTGCCGCCGAGCGCCACGTTGACGAGCTGCGCCCCGCGGCAGATGCCGAGCACGGGCTTGCCGGCGGCGATGCAGGCCTGCACGAGCTCGATCTCGAACTCGTCGCGCACCGGATCGCCGGCCCATTCGGGCCGGAGCGGCTGCTCGCCGTAAGCGAGCGGGCTGATGTCCGCGCCGCCCTGCAGCACCACGCCGTCGAGCGCGGCGAGGTACTCATGGATCTTGCTGTTGAGAGGCATCATGAACACCAGGGCATCGCGCGCGAGGACCCAGTCGGCGACCGAGTGCTCGAGGTAGTCGAGCCGCTTCGAGCGCAAGCCGCGGCCCCCGGGCTCCGGGTGGAAGAGGCGCGGCGCGATGCCGATGCGGGCCGGGCCGCTCACGCCTTCAGCGCGGCCAGCACTTCGTCCAGCATCTTCTTCGCGTCGCCGAAGAGCATGCGGTTGTTGTCCTTGTAGAAGAGCGGGTTGTCCACGCCCGCATAGCCGGAGGCCATGCTGCGCTTCATCACGATGGAGGTCTTGGCCTTCCAGACTTCCAGCACCGGCATACCGGCGATGGGGCTTCCCGGATCATCCTGCGCTGCCGGATTCACGATATCGTTGGCGCCGATCACCATGGACACATCGGTGTCCGGGAAATCTGCGTTGAGTTCGTCCATTTCCATCACGATGTCGTAAGGCACCTTGGCTTCAGCCAGCAGCACGTTCATGTGGCCGGGCATGCGTCCGGCAACCGGGTGAATGCCGAAGCGCACATTGACGCCTTTTTCGCGCA
>Ga0153915_10006649_pt1 | contig 10855 bp, 8 predicted proteins | sample Opewatmetagenome_2_FD_107003 | JGI IMG/M metagenome (GOLD analysis project Ga0153915, IMG submission 107003) | Freshwater wetland microbial communities from Ohio, USA - Open water 3 Core 3 Depth 3 metaG | ecosystem: Environmental > Aquatic > Freshwater > Wetlands | place: USA: Ohio, Lake Erie...
CGACCACCTCGCCACGCACGAAGGGGATTTCGAGCGGCTGAAGCAGAGCTTCGTCGAGTTCCTGCACAACCTGCCGTTCTATGGGCTCGCCGTCGTGTGTTTCGACGACGCGCACGTGCGCAGCATTCTCGATCGCATCGGTCGCCCCGTTGTCACCTACGGATTCTCCGAGGCCGCCGACCTGCGCGCTTCGAACATCCGCCCGCGGGGATTGCAGACGGACTTTGAAGTCGTGCGCTCGAGCGGCGCCACCTTCGACGTCACCGTGAATCTGCCGGGCACACACAACGTGCTGAACTCACTCGCCGCCATTGCCGTAGCGCTCGAGCTCAACATCGAGGAAGGCGCGATCCGCCGCGCGCTCGCGAACTTCCAGGGCATCGAGCGTCGCCTGCAGCACATAGCGGACGTCGACACGGCGGTCGGGCGCGTCACCATCGTCGACGACTACGGGCATCATCCGACGGAAGTCGCGGCGACACTGCAAGCGCTTCGGCAGGGCTACGCGGATCGCAGGCTGGTGCTTGCCTTCCAGCCGCATCGCTACACGCGAACACGCGATCTCATCGACGATTTCGGCAAGGCGCTCTCGGCTGCGGACGTGCTGCTCGTCACCGAGGTATACGCCGCCGGCGAAGCGCCCATCGCCGGCGCCGACGGCCGTGCGATCTGCCGCGCGGTGCGCAGCCGCGGGCAGGCGGAACCGGTGTTCGTCGAGAAGGTCGAGGATCTGGCGGCCGCGCTGGGCGACGTCATCCGCGACGGCGACGTCATCGTCACGATGGGCGCCGGCCACATCAGCGCCTTCTCGCATGCGCTGCCCGCACAGCTCGCGGCAGTCGCTCCTGCTCAACCCGCGGTGGCCACGCCGGCAGGCGCGCCCGGGCGAAACACGCCGGCACCACGCGAATCAACTCCACGCCGGAGGTCGCAGTGACAGTGGCGGTAGCACCCGAATTCATGCCTCGTGTGAGGCGCAGCGAGCCGATGAGCCGGCACACGTCGTGGCACGTGGGCGGGCCTGCAGAAGTGTTTTTCAATCCGCGTGATCGCGCGGATATCACGGCGTTCCTGCGCACGTTGTCGGACGACGTGCCGATCTGCTGGGTCGGTCTCGGCAGCAATCTTCTCGTGCGCGATGGCGGCCTCGACGGTGTGGTCATCTCCACGCACGGAACGCTCGATCGGCTCGAGAGGCTGAACCAGACATGCGTCTACGCTGAAGCGGGTGTGGCGTGCGCAAGGATCGCCAAGCAGTGCATCAAGTGGGGTCTCGGCCCGGCTGATTTCTTCGCGGGAATTCCCGGCACGATGGGCGGTGCGCTCGCGATGAACGCGGGCGCGTTCGGTGGCGAGACGTGGCGGCACGTGGTCGAAGTCGAAACAGTCGATCGCCACGGTAAGCATCACGTGCGGCCGGCGAGCGACTACAAGGTGAGCTATCGGCACGTGGAGTTTCCGACGCCGGATGAATGGTTTCTGAGCGCAAGGCTGTGCTTCGAGAGCCGGCCGGGCGCCAACGAGTCCGCGGTGCGCGCGCTGCTCGACAAGCGCAAGGCGACGCAGCCGATCGGCGAGTGGAGCTGCGGCTCCGTGTTCACGAACCCGCCGCACGATCACGCCGCCCGGCTCATCGAAGCCTCCGGGCTGAAGGGCTTCCGTGTTGGCGATGCGTCGATCTCCGAGAAGCACGCGAACTTCATCATCAACCACGGGAACGCGAGCGCGACGGATATCGAAACGCTGATGGCTCACGTGCAGCAGACGGTGCAGCGCCTGCACGGTGTGCACCTGAACCCGGAAGTGCGAATCGTCGGGAAGTCGAATTGATGCAACTGATGCCCGACATGCGAATGACGTTCGAGGAATTGCGATGCATTTAAAACACGACCCCGCGGCCCTGAAACGCGCCACCGAGCCCCGCGAGTTCGGCCGCGTCGCCGTGATGTTTGGCGGCGATTCGACCGAGCGCGAGATCTCGCTGCTCTCGGGCAATGCCGTGTTGGCCGCGTTGAAGCGCAGCCGCGTGGACGCTCATGCGTTCGACCCGCGCGACAAACCTCTGAACCGTCTCGCCGAAGAGCGTTTCGATCGGGTGTGGATCGCGCTTCACGGTCCGGGCGGTGAAGATGGCACGCTGCAGGGCGCGCTGGAATATCTCGGCGTGCCGTACACCGGCAGCGGCGTGATGGGGTCCGCCATCGGCATGGACAAGCTGCGCACCAAGCGGCTCGCGCAGGCATCGGGCGTGGCGACGGCGCCGTTCCTCGTGCTGACGGGCCCGCAGGATTTCGACCACGCCGTCGAGACGCTCGGCCTGCCGATGATCGTGAAGCCCGGCTCGCAGGGCTCGAGCGTCGGCATGAGCAAGGTGGAGAAGGCCGCCGATCTGCCGGCTGCGTATGCCGCTGCCGCGAAGACCGATCGCATCGTGTTCGCCGAAAGCTGGATCACGGGCGCCGAATACACGGTCGGCATTCTGCAGGGGCGGGCACTTCCGTCGATCCGCATCGAAACGCCGCGCTCGTTCTATGACTACGAAGCGAAGTACTTCCGCGACGACACGAAGTATCACTGCCCGTCGGGGCTTTCCGCGCCCGCCGAGCAGCACCTGGCAAATCTCGCCTTGGCCACGTTCGACTCCGCCGGCGCCGAAGGCTGGGGACGCGTGGATTTCATGATGGATGCCGCGGGCCGCCCGCTGCTGCTGGAGTTCAACACGGTTCCCGGCATGACCGATCACAGCCTCGTGCCGATGGCGGCGCGCGCGGCGGGCATGGACTTCGACCAGCTCGTGTGGCGCGTGCTCGAAACCAGCTTCACGCGCATGCGAGCCTGAGAAGGAAAACGCAAGTCATGCTCGGCCGCCCCAAGAATCGACGCAAGCAGAACGAACAGCGTTGGACTTTCCTCAACTGGAAAGCGCCGCAGATTGACTGGCGTCGCTGGAGCATGACGTTCGGAAGTCTGCTGGCGCTTGCCGCTGCCATTGGCGTGGTGACGTGGACGCTCGACCAGCCCATCGAATCCGTCGCGGTTGCCGGGCGCTTTCAGCGCGTGTCTCCCGCAGATGTCGAGCGCGCCGTGAAACAGCAGGTGCGCAACGCCGGCCTGGTCAGCGTGGATCTCGAAGCCGTGCGCCACGCGATTGGTCTGATCCCATGGGTGGACGTCGTGACTGTGCAGCGCGCGTGGCCGCACGGCCTGCGCGTGGTAGTCGCCGAGCAAGTGGCCGCCGCCCGCTGGCGCGAGAACGGCTTGCTGAATACGCGCGGCGAGCTTTTCGCCAGCGATGCGCGCCACGTGCCGCTGGAGCTTGCACAGCTCTCGGGCCCGGACGGCACGGAGAACGAAGTCGCGCAGCGCTATCTGTCCTCGCAGGGGCGGCTTGCGGAAGCGGGCATGCGCCTGACCGCGTTGCGCCTCGATGCGCGCGGCGCGTGGGAATTCGAGCTCGCGAATGGCGTCACCGTGCGGCTCGGCCGCCGCCAGATCGACGAGCGCTTCGAGCGGTTCATGACAACGGCCGTGAAGCTGATCGCGCAGCGCGCGGAAGACATTGCGTACGTCGACATGCGCTACACCAACGGGTTTGCAATCGGCTGGCGGGGTTCAGTGGCTTCGAATCAGAGTGATCCTCTTAGCTACTCGTACGGGGTTCGCGCAGCGAACCCCGTTGAACCCCCGGCCGGAGGCCGTAGCCATGTCTAAGCGGTCCGACAGGGGCCTGATCGTTGGTCTCGACATTGGCACGTCCAAGGTGGTCGCGCTGGTGGGCGAAGTGAGCGCGGACGGCGGCATCGAAGTGTTGGGCGTGGGCTCGCATCCTTCGCGCGGCCTGAAGAAAGGCGTCGTCGTCAACATCGAGTCGACCGTGCAGTCGATCCAGCGCGCGGTCGAAGAGGCCGAGCTCATGGCCGGCTGCGAGATTCATTCGGTTTACGCCGGCATTGCCGGCAGCCACGTGCGCAGCCTCAACTCGCACGGCGTCGTCGCGATTCGCGACAAGGAAGTGACGCAGAGCGACGTCGCGAACGTCATCGACGCCGCCAAGGCCGTGGCCATTCCCGCCGATCAAAAGATTCTGCACGTGCTGCCGCAGGAATTTCTCATCGACGGGCAGGAAGGCATCCGCGATCCCATTGGAATGTCTGGCGTGCGACTCGAGGCCAAGGTGCATATCGTCACCGGCGCGGACAGCGCTGCGCAGAACATCGAGAAGTGCATTCAGCGCTGCGGCCTCGAAGTGGACGACGTGGTGCTGGAACAGCTCGCGTCGAGCTTCGCTGTGCTCACCGAGGATGAGAAAGAGCTCGGCGTGTGTCTGGTCGACATCGGCGGCGGCACGACGGATCTCGCCGTGTTCTCGAACGGCGCCATCCGCCACACCGCCGTGATCCCAATTGCGGGCGATCAGGTGACGAACGACATCGCGGTGTCCATGCGCACGCCCACGCAGTACGCGGAGGACATCAAGATCCGCTACGCCTGTGCGCTCTCGCAGCTTGCAAACCCGGATGAGAGCATCGAGGTGCCGAGCGTCGGCGATCGCCCCGCGCGGCGCCTCGCGCGCCAGACGCTCGCCGAGATCGTCGAGCCGCGCTACGAAGAGCTCTTCGGCCTCGTGCGCGAGGAACTGCGCCGCAGCGGCTTCGAAGAGGTGATCGCCGCCGGCATCGTGCTGACCGGCGGTAGCGCCAAGATGGAAGGCGCCATCGAGCTTGCCGAGGAAGTGTTCCACGTGCCGGTGCGACTCGGCATTCCGCAGGCGGTGAATGGCCTGTCGGACGTGGTGCGCAATCCCATTTTTTCCACGGGTGTCGGGCTCCTGCTCTACGCCCGCGACAACCACATGCCCGCTCGGGGCCGGCGACACATCACGAACGCGAAGACCGCGCTCGACCGGATGAAGTCCTGGTTCCAGGGCAATTTTTGAGCTGACAGACGATTCGACGATTTTTTCGACCAACCATTTTTCTACGCGAGCGAAGAGGAGCGACAACAATGTTCGAACTGATGGACGCATACAGCCAAAGCGCCGTCATCAAGGTGCTGGGCGTCGGGGGCGGCGGCGGGAACGCCGTTGCGCACATGGTGACGAGCGGCATCGATGGAGTGGAATTCCTGTGCATCAATACCGATGCGCAGGCCCTGAAGCATTCGAAGGTCAAGACGGCGCTGCAGATCGGCGCCAACATGACCAAGGGACTCGGCGCGGGCGCCGACCCTGAAGTGGGCCGCCAGGCCGCGATGGAAGATCGCGACCGCATCGTCGAGCTGGTGGAGGGCTGCGACATGCTGTTCATCACCGCCGGCATGGGCGGTGGAACGGGCACGGGCGCCGCGCCGGTGGTGGCGCAGATCGCGAAGGAGCTCGGCATTCTGACCGTGGCCGTCGTGACGAAGCCGTTCGAGATGGAAGGCGGCAAGCGTTCGCTGATTGCGGAGCACGGCATTGCCGAGCTCGGCAAGTACTGCGACTCGCTCATCACGATTCCGAATCAGAAGCTGCTCACGGTGCTGGGTCCGCAGACGACGCTGCTCGATGCGTTCAAGGCCGCGAACCAGGTGCTGCAGGGTGCGGTGCAGGGCATTGCGGAACTGATCACGCGTCCCGGCCTCATCAACGTGGACTTCGCGGACGTGCGCACGGTCATGGCGGAAACCGGCATGGCGATGATGGGCTCGGGTTCGGCGAGCGGCGAAGGCCGCGCGCGCGCGGCTGCGGAAGCCGCCGTGTCGTCACCGCTGCTCGAGGACATCAACCTCGCGGGCGCACACGGCATCCTGGTGAACGTCTCGGCGGGCATGGACCTGTCGATCGGCGAGTTCCAGGAAGTCGGCACGATCGTGAAACAGTTTGCCTCGGACGATGCGACGGTGGTCGTGGGCACGGTGATCGATCCGGAGCTCAAGGACCAGGTGCGCGTTACCGTGGTCGCCACGGGCCTCGGCCGTCCGGCCGTGAGCACCGCCAGCCGGCCGTCCATGCATCATCGCGACACCACGCCGGCGGCCCGCGAAATGCCGGGGCAGCGCGCTGAAGCGGCAATGCCCGCGATGCGCGTGGTGCGTCGCCAGCCGCTGTCGAACAGCGACTACGCGGCGCTCGACAAGCCGACGGTACAGCGCCAGCGCGCGGTGGGCGACGGCCTGCGACCGGAGCCCGAAGCGGAGGATCTGCTGGATATTCCGGCATTTCTGCGGCGCCAGGCCGACTGAAGCTTGACGTCTGCGGCGCACGCCGAACGGTCGGGTTTTGTCAGGCTCGGCTGGGGCTTGCGCGCGTGGGCGGGCAGTTGTGATACGGTAGCGCGCCTTGTGCGCCGGTGCGGTGTGTCCGCTGACGGACGCTTCGCTCCCATCGCACCGGCGTTACAGGTGCGCGCTATCAGATCCTTATGGTTGGACAACGGACACTAAAAAATTCGATCCGGGCTTCCGGTGTGGGCCTTCACACCGGCAAGAAGGTGCTCATGGTGCTGCGGCCCGCGCTCGCGGACACGGGCATCGTGTTCCGCCGCACCGACATGGCGAACTCCGAGGACATTCCGGCGCGCGCCGAGAATGTGGGCGACACCGCGCTCGGCACCACGCTGATCAAGGGCGAGTCCCGAGTCTCGACTGTCGAGCATCTGCTTTCGGCGTTCGCGGGTCTCGGCATCGACAACGCCATCGTCGAAGTGAGCGCGCCCGAAGTGCCGATCATGGATGGGAGCGCCGGCCCGTTCGTGTTCCTGCTGCAGTCCGCGGGCATTGAAGAGCAGCGCGCGCCGAAGCGCTTCGTTCGCGTGAAGCAGCCCGTGCGCGTCGAAGACGGCGACAAGTGGGCGGAGTTCCGTCCGTTCGACGGCTTCAAGGTGAACTTCGAAATCGAGTTCAATCACCCGATCTTCAAGCGCCGCGCACAGAAAGCGTCGATGGATTTCTCCACGACGTCGTTCCTGAAAGAAGTGAGCCGCGCACGCACGTTCGGCTTCATGCGCGACCTCGAGACCATGCGTTCGCGCAATCTCGCGCTCGGCGGCAATCTCGACAACGCGATCGTGCTGGATGATTTCCGCGTGCTGAACGAAGACGGCCTGCGCTACGAGGACGAGTTCGTGAAGCACAAGATTCTCGATGCCATCGGCGATCTCTACCTGCTCGGACACAGCCTCATCGGCGAGTTCAGCGGGCACAAGTCGGGCCATGCGCTCAACAACAAGCTGCTGCGCACGATGCTGAAAGAGAAATCGGCGTGGGAAGAGGTCGTTTTCGAGACGGACGCTGAAGCGCCCATCTCTTATGTCGAAGCGCCGGCGTATCCCGCGAGCTGAACGGCCTTCGGCGCCGGCCTGCCGGCGCAATTCGTGTTTCCCCTCCTGATATTGCGGCGTTCAAGTTTGGGCTGTAGCTTAGGGCCCAACAACATGTGACAAGATGCGCATGGCTGGCGCGCCGAGCGACGCAGATCGCGAGCGCAATCCACTGTGCAATTTGCGAGAAAAGCTGTGCGCGTAGCCGTCGGCTCGGAGCGGTCACGGCACATGCAGATCGATCCGTCCGTCCTGCAGGGTGAACAAGAATGAGTCAATGGACCAGACGTTCTGGGTTTCCCGCGCTTCTGTTGATGGCGCTCGCGTGCCGCTGCTTCGCCGCGGCTCCGCCGGTCGAGACGTTCTACAAGGCGCTCGCATACCCGCAGATGGTGCTTTCGCCAAGCGGCAAATACATCGCTGCGCTGTACCCCGCGAACGGGACAACCAATCTCGCCGTGATCGATATCGCCGGCAAGACCACCAAGGCGCTGACGGGGTTCACGCGACCGTCGCAAGTCGTGAATGTGGGTTGGGACACGGACGATCGGTTGATCTATGGTTTCGATGCGCCTACCCACAGCGGCCCCAACTTCTACAACGTTGCCGCCGTCAATCGCGACGGGAAGAATCAACTCCTGCTCGTCGACAATGTAAACACGAGCGTCCGACGCTACCAGTACGAACAAGTCGTGGACTGGACGCTCAACGATCCCAACAGCATTCTTCTCGCCTCCGATCAGGAGAATGAGGACTTTCCGTCCGTCTACGAGGTCAATACGACCTCGGCCTGGCACACCATGAGCTCGGCTGCAGCTGCTTCGCGCCTGGTATTTCCGACACGCCGAACGAAGATCGTCCCTGCACCCGGGCGCAAGTGCGAATACCTTGCGGACAACGCGGGCGTAGTCCGGGTATGCACCACGCAGGAAGCCAACGGCGCTCGCCGGCTTCTGTACCGCACTGGCAATACCGGAGCCTGGACGACGGTTTACGAATACATCGACTCAGCGAAGTCACTTCAGGCGATCGGATTCGCGCCGGACAATCACCTGCTGTACGTATTCTCGAATCGCGACCGCGAGACGATCGCGCTGTTCGAGTTCGATCCCGATACGCAGAAGATGGGTCGACTGGTATTCGAAGCGCCGGGGCAGGATCTGGATCAGGCCATCTGGTCCGCCGATCATCGCCAGCTCCTTGGCGTGAGCTATCAGGAAACGCAACCGAAGGTTCACTACTTCGATGCGCGCACCGCCCAGTTGCAGAAGGATCTGCTGGACGCATTTCCGGGCGATGACGTGGGCATCCAGAACTTTTCCCAGGACGGCAAGAAGGCGATTGTGCTGGTCGCGAACGAGCGCACGCCAGGCAAGTACTACCTTTACGACGACGAGCGGAAGCAGGTTGACGTGCTGGTGGCGCGGGCGCCCTGGGTCGATCCGAAACAGATGGGCGCGGTGAAGGCGATTCGCTACAAGGCGCGGGACGGTCTCGAGATTTCAGGCTATCTGACGACGCCCAACGGCAAGGACGCGAAGAAATTGCCGCTGATCGTCTACCCGCATGGCGGCCCCTACGCCGTGCGCGATACCGCCGGCTGGGACGCGGACGCGCAGTTCCTCGCGAGCCGCGGCTACGCGGTGCTGCAGATGAACTTCCGCGGCTCGGGCGGATACGGCTCCACGTTCCGCGAAGCGGGAAACCGCGAATGGGGCGGAAAGATGCAGGACGACGTGACCGATGCTGTTCAGTGGGCAGTGACAACCGGTGTCGCTGATGCCGATCGGGTCTGCGTACTGGGCGCGAGCTACGGCGGCTACGTCGCTCTAATGGGTGCGGCCATGACCCCGGAGCTATACAAATGCGCGGTCTCGATCTCGGGCGTGACGGACCTCGAGACGATGTTCCAGCCGCGCATCCTGGGAACCAGCATTTTTCGGGATCGCACGCCCGAGGAGCTCATCTTCATCAGCAAAGTCGTCGGCGACAAAAGGAACTCTGCCGATTTGCGCGAGCGTTCGCCCGTGGCCAACGCGGCGAAGATCCGCGCGCCGATCTTCATCGCCCATGGCGAGCAGGATCTGATCGTGCCGTTCAGTAACGCGACGCAGATGCGCGACGCGCTGGTTCAAGCTCACAAAACGGTCGAGTTCTTCAGCAGGCCCGACGAGGAGCACGGCTTCGCACAGGAAGCGAACCAGATCGCCTTGTTCACGCAGATCGAGCAGTTCCTGCAGAAATACAATCCCGCGGACAAGTGATGAAGCTGAGGAGGGACTCGCCGGCACAGCGCAACGGGCCGCTGGTGCAACGGGCCCGCGCAGGGCCCCTCAGGCCTTGGGCATCACGCGGATAACGACCTTTCGGACGCTCGCGCCCGCGGCCCGGATTTCCGTATCGATTTCGGCAATCGCATAGCGCAATCGCGCGCTCCACACCGCCGAGTCCGCGAAAACCGTGAGCACGTCCTCGCGCTCCACGACGCCCGTGACGTGCGTGTTCACATCGCCGGGAAGCCTGTTTTCCAGCCATTTGCGCCAATCGGCCTGCGCCTGTCTCTGCTCCGCGACACGTCCCAGCGCAGAGTGTGATGAGCGACTCAGCAGGGCCTTAACAGATTCCAGCTTGCGTGAATTGCTTACGGCACCCGATCCCATTCGTGATCGGCGGAGCTTGTTTCGCTTGAACTGTTTGGGCATATTGCAAAGCGCTGATCGAGGCAAACCCACCGAAAGGTGCGGGACGCAAAGCCACCGGTCTAAGGCGAGAGAAGCTATGACAGCGGGGTTGCCAGCAAGGCGCAAGGTATTTGAATTAGAACAGGGCGGAAAACGCCCGGTTTTTTCTCATCTGCATTGCCTGGCGACACATTCGGGGATCCACGTGCTTCCGGAGTGGGCAGCATGAACCTGATTTTGTTTTCGCAGCGTGAAGGGCGAGCGCGCCAACTGAACCTTGCACATCCCGTGACGCTCGGCGTCGTGGGCGTGCTGGCGCTGGGCATTCTCGGCACGGCGTTCGCGCTCGGCATGAAGCTCGGCCAGAGAAGCGGTGCGGCTCTGGGCTCCGGCGAATCGTCGCAGTGGGCGCAGGTGCTCACCGACCAGCGCCGTCAGATTGCGGACCTGCGTTCGCAGCTGCAGGAGCGCGTGGACGCCATGGCCATGCGCCTCGGCCAGGTCAACGCCCATGTGATCCGCCTGGACGCGCTCGGCAAGCGCCTGACGGACATGGCCAACATCGACCAGCGCGAGTTCGATTTCGACAGCGAGCCCCCGACCGGCGGCCCCGAGACGGACGACGGCGTCAGCGCCCAGATTCCCGACCTCACCAATATGCTCGACAGCATCGAGCGCAAGGTGGACCTGAGGGACGCCCAGCTCGCCGCGCTCGAGAACGTGATTCTCGCCCGCGACCTCAACGAGCAGATCCATCCCGAAGGCCGCCCCACCAAGGCCGGCTTCATTTCGTCGTATTTCGGCGATCGGCAGGATCCCTTCACCGGCCACGAGGCCTTCCACCGCGGCATCGATTTCGCAGGCGCCGCGGGCTCC
>Ga0153915_10006650_pt1 | contig 10854 bp, 10 predicted proteins | sample Opewatmetagenome_2_FD_107003 | JGI IMG/M metagenome (GOLD analysis project Ga0153915, IMG submission 107003) | Freshwater wetland microbial communities from Ohio, USA - Open water 3 Core 3 Depth 3 metaG | ecosystem: Environmental > Aquatic > Freshwater > Wetlands | place: USA: Ohio, Lake Erie...
GCAGCGAGGCGTTTCTCGCCGAAGGCCAGCGGCTCAGCATGACGGGGAGCTTTGTGTGGCGCCTCGATACGGACGACATCACGTTTTCGGACGAGCTGCGTCGTATTTTCGCGTTCGAGGACGGTGCTCCCGTCACGCTCGAGCGGATTGCGAGCCGTGTCCACCCGGACGATCTCCCGCTCGTGGCCGAGAAGATCGCGCTGGCGCGCGCCGGCGGCGTGGATCATGATTACGAGGTGCGGCTCAGGATGCCGGACCAGTCGGTCAAGTACCTGCGGACGTACGCCCACCCGACCCGGCGTCCCGAGGGCCATGTCGAGTTCGTCGGCGCCATGCAGGACGTGACGGAGCGCCGGCGTTCCGAAGAGGCGCTGAACAAGGCTCGAGAGGAGCTCGCGCATGTGGCCAGGCTCACGACCCTCGGCGCCCTGACCGCCTCGATCGCCCACGAAGTCAACCAGCCGCTGTCGGGCATCATCACCAACGCCAGCACCTGTCTCCGGATGCTGGACGCCGATCCTCCCAATGTCGACGGCGCGCGCGAAACCGCGCAGCGCACGATTCGCGACGGCAACCGTGCCTCCGATGTGATCGCGCGTCTGCGCGTCCTGTTCGCCAACAAGGGCACCGCGACCGACGTGGTGGACTTGAATGACGCCACCCGCGAAGTGGTCGCGCTGTCCCTGAGTGAGCTGCGTCACGACGGCGTGACGGTGCAGGCGGAGCTCGCCGACGACCTCCCCCCGGTCACCGGAGATCGCGTGCAGCTGCAACAGGTCGTGATGAACCTGATCCGGAACGCCGCCGACGCGATGAGCGGCTTCGGGGATCGTCCGAAGCGGTTGGTCATCCACACCGAGCGCGACGCCGGCGATCGCGTGCGTCTGACCGTGCAGGATACGGGGATGGGCTTCGACCCCGCGGTGGTGGACCGGTTGTTCGACGCGTTCTACACGACCAAAGCGACCGGGATGGGGGTCGGCCTGTCCGTCAGCCGCTCCATTATCGAGCATCATCGGGGCCGTCTCTGGGCCGAAGTGAACGACGGTCCGGGAGCGAGCTTTTCCTTCTCACTGCCACGGGGGAAGCCGTGACACCGCCGCCAACCGTCTTTGTGGTGGACGACGACATCTCGGTGCGCGAATCGCTCGCGCCGCTGATCCGGCACGCCGGCTGGCAGCCCATGACATTCGCGTCCGCGCAGGCGTTCCTCGCGCATCCCCAGGCCCACAGCCCGAGCTGCCTGATCCTCGATGTCGGTCTGCCGGACCTCAACGGCCTCGATCTGCAGCAGCGCGTCGCCGATCGCCGGGACATGCCGATCATCTTCATCACGGGCCATGGCGACGTGCCGATGACGGTCCAGGCAATGAAAGCGGGTGCGGTCGAATTCCTGACCAAGCCATTCGGAGACGACGTGCTGTTGAACGCGATCCGGGACGCCATCGAGCGCAGCCGCACGGCACTGAGTCACGAAGCGGAGCTGCGGGTGCTCCGGCACTGCTACGCGTCGCTCACGCCGCGCGAACGAGAGGTCATGGCGTTGGTGGTCTCCGGCCGCTTGAACAAACAGGTGGGGGGCGCGCTCGGCATCAGCGAGATCACCGTGAAGGCACACCGCGGCAAGATGATGCGGAAGATGAAAGCCGATTCGCTCCCCGACCTGGTGAAGATGGCCGCGCGACTCGGTCTCGGCGCGGCGCCGAAAGGCTGACAGTCCCGGGAAGCCTTACCGGGCTATTCGACCCGATCGATGGCCGGGTTGGGGTGTTCGCCCAGAAACTCGATCCAGGCCTTCTTCGCGCACGGATAGTGCTTCGCGGCCTCGACGAGATCCATGAAGTCCACAATCGTCTGTTCCAGCCGGGCACCCAGCTCCCCGTTCGGGATGCGGCCGTCGGGGGCGAAGGCCTGGTGCGCCAGGGCGAGGGAGAACATGTCGGGATACACGCGCGCGCCGAGGTGCTCGAGCGGCATGCGGAGCGCCCACAGGCCGCGGTTGCCCCCGACCATCGCCGGAGAGGCCGACAGCAGCAGCGCGTGACGTCCGTTGAACGGCTGCGGTCGGATCCGCGACGTCCAGTCGATCGCGTTCTTGAGCAACCCGGGCATGGAGCTGTTGTACTCGGGCGACGCGATGACGAAGGCGTCGCTCGCCTCGAGACGCCGCCGCAGCTCGAGCGCGCCCGGAGCGATGCCGCCGAGCGTCGGAGCGTCCTGGTTGTACGAGGGACAATCGAACTCCGCCATCGCGGCCCCGTCCACCGCTCCCCCGTGATCTTCGATGAGGCGGACGGCAAGGCGGGCCAGCCGGGTATTGAGGGACTCGGCGCGCAGCGAGGCGGAGAACACCAGGAAGCGGACCGGTTCCCGCACGGTGGGTGACCCACGTTCAGGGGATGACATGATCGTCTAGGTTCCAGTCTCTGTGAGTGTTTGATACTCAGGGTGACGGCGAATGTAGGAAGCGACGAACGGGCACAGTGTGGTGACGGCGAGGTGCTCCGTGCGCGCGTACTCCAGGCCGGCGTGCGCCAGCGCATCGGCGATGCCCCGGTGCCGGAAGGCCGCCGGAACCTCGGTGTGGACGAAGACGATCTTCCCTGGAGCGCGCCGGTACTCGAGCACGGCCTGCATGCCGTTCAGCCGCGCGTGAAACTGGTGCGCGGCGGGGTCGTGTTGGACGATGGGGTCGTCCAGATGTGGCGTCGTCAAGCCGTGAATCTAAACGGAATCGACGGAAGATCGCCGAGAGACGATCAGGCGCTATTTCCGGCCCGCACCGCAATCGCCCGCACCAGCTCCGGCTGGTCGAAATGCACCATGTGGCCAGCCTGTGGGACGAGGACCGACGTGCTCCGCGGGGCGGCGATGGCAGCCGGCAACTGTTCGACGATCGCGGCAGGGTTCAGCGCGTCCTGCTCCCCAAATACGTAGTGGATGGGGACCGCGACGCGCGGGGGATTGGCGAACAGGTTGAGTGACACCAGCGGCGGCAACAGCCGGTTCTGAATCAGATTCATGTTGCGCAGCGCTCTGGCCGTACCGATGGGACCGTACGTCCGGACCATGCCGAACAGCGTTTCTCGCAACAGGGCGTTGAATGTCCTGCCCCGCTCGATCGCACCGAGGTCGGTCAGGAGCCTGGCGCGCTGCTGGAGTGGCCCTGCCTCGGTGTACGGGGGCGCTCCGAGCTTCGCCAACTTTCCCTTCAGGCGGCCGCTGCCGTCACGGGCGCCCTGCTCCTGGAGAAACGCGTGGACCGCGGCATCGCTGCGGGCAGTGTCCGAATCGGGAGAAATGGTGACTACTGCCTTCACCCGAGCGGCTTCATGCTCCACGGCCTGCAGCGCATACGCCCCGCCCAACGAAATGGCGAAGACGATGATGCGTTGTTTGGTCTCGTTGTGCAGCCACTGCAGGACGGTCCGCACGTCCTCCACCTGCTGTTGCAACGAGACACTGCTCGCATCGTCCCGCGACGCGTTGCCGCATCCGCGTTGATCCCAGTACGCCACCAGGAAATCGCGCTCCAGGTGTAGCCGGCGCTGGAATTTCGACACCTCGTGCAGCAGGGGGAAACCGGGCCCGGCCTGTACGATCAAGAGCGGGGGGAGGTCGGAGCGTTCCGCGCACAGGCGGACCTGCTGGGCGGACCCGTTGATGGCCAGGGTGATCGTCTTGTCGATTGTCGTCATGGCTCCGGAACGCCTGGGCGAGCGGTGCTGTGCCCCACTGGACGTCTTCCTGACACGCTGGCAACAGGTCGGACGGGCCCAGGCCTGTCGATTACCAGGTTGTCCGTTCGTCGCCAAGGTGGAGCAAGGCCAGAGCTATTCGGAACAACAACTCCGCGTCACTCAGGCGCTTTTCTCACTATCGGGCCGTTGCGTTCGTGGCGAATGACGTGCCGCGTCAAATGGCTCGAAGTACGATTGGCCCAGTGCAAACATCCCTCGCTGCGGAATCCAGAAATCACCGAGATGGGCCTGCGGCCGTATTGGCCCTGGCGGGCCGAGATCTTCTCCACCCAGCACCGCCCGGCTGTCGGCTATCGCCCACAAGACGCGAGGATTGGCGATGAAACGCTGGCCGTTGGGCACGTGTCCCATCAAACCGACGCGCCCCACTCCCAACAATGGCCCCGCCGCACGCTCCATGGCGGCAAGAACCGTCGAACTCTGCCACGCGGCCCTGGGAAGGAGCCGCCCCACGGCACTCATGAGTCGCGTGGGCACCGTCGCCGCCAGGCCGACTTCCCAGTCCAGCGATACCGCGGGAACCGTAATGCGGAGGCGGAAGGGCGCCGACCACGCGATCGAGATCTCTGTCTGAATCGAGTCCGACGCCATGTTGCCGAAGAAGCGGGTGCACGACTGCCGCGGCGACACGGTCGCATAGAAGACCCACTCCCCTTCCGGCAGGCGGTGCCACACCGATGTGTACCCAGGTCCGATGGACGAAGCCGGAAACCGCCGCAGCGCCAATATGTGACCCGACGTGAACGGCAGACCCATCACGCCGTAGCCGCTGAACCGCTCGTCGGACCCTGGCGGAAACGAAGGCGCCGCCTCCAATTGCTCGACGATGCTCCGAGGCGTCTTCATTGCGCCGCCGAGTTCGGGATGGGGGCTGCGGCCAATGGCCGTCTCCGGGGTGCGGGGACTTGCGCGCTATCGCTTGGAGCCGATATTCTAATGCCCGTTAGAGTGGTAGACAATACCGGTGCCTACCCACCCACGTATGGAGGTGTCCCATGTCGGCGTCGTCCTCCTCCGCTCCTGCCGGCGGTCGGTCCAATCTCGGCCCCAACCTCGTGCTCCTCGCCGGGGTCGGCTTGGTCGGCTATGGCCTGATGTTCCTGGTCCGCAACTTCACGGGATTCATCGAGCTCGGCCTGACGCCCCAGCTCATCGGCGGCACCCCCGAGGACATCCGGGCCTTCAGCCCACACCTCTACCACTACATCAGCCATTTGCAGGTCGCGCTGGCGGCGTTCATCATCGCGCTCGGGATCGCCGTGATCGCACTGGCCTGGAACGGCATTCGTACCGGCCAGCGGTGGGCGCTGTGGACGGCGTTCCTGGCGCCGGTGGTCGCCGTCGGGCTGGCCCTGCCGCTCCACTACCCCTACGGCTTCGCCACGCTGGGCCATCTCGGCTTGATCTACCTCGATGCCGCGATGCTCCTCGTCGGCACCGTGCTCGCCGCCAAGGCGCTGCGCCGCTGAGCCAATTGTCCGGCCACCGAGCGTTCAAGGACGCGCTCTATGCGCAGTTCGCCCGCCTCGGGCACGCCCTGGCGAGCCCCAAACGGATCGAGCTGCTCGACCTGCTCGGTCAAGGCGAGAAGACCGTCGAATCACTCGCCGAGCAGGTCGCGACGCCGGTCAAGAACACGAGTGCGCATCTGCGCGTGCTGCGCCAGGCGCGGCTCGTGGAGACGCGTCGCGACGGCACGTACGTGTACTATCGCCTGGCGGATGACGACGTCTTCCGTCTGCTGCGAACCCTCGAGACGCTCGGCCATCGCCGGCTCGCCGACGTCCAGCAGGTGGTGCAGGCGTACCTCGACGGGCGGGACGCACTCGAGCCGGTGACGTTCCAGGAATTGCGGCGACTGATGCGCGAGGATGACGTCACCCTCGTCGATGTCCGACCCACAGACGAGTACGAGGCGGGACACATTCCGGGCGCTGTATCCCTGCCCGTGTCGGACCTCAGGCGCCGCCTGCGCGAGCTTCCGAAGCACCGGGAGGTCATCGCCTATTGCCGCGGGCGGTACTGCGTGTATTCGCTCGACGCGGTAACCGTGCTCCGAAAGCTCGGGTATCGCGCCCGGCGCGCCCAGGAAGGATGGCCCGACTGGAAGGCGGCGGGGCTGCCCGTGGAGGTCGGCTGAAGACCCTGTTCGTTCTCAACGATCAACCCTATGGGACCGAGCGGAGCTACAACGCGCTGCGGCTCGCCGGCGCGCTGGCGAAACGGGACGGCGAAGCCGTGCGCATCTTCCTGATGGGCGACGCCTCGGCCTGCGCCAAGGCGGGGCAGTCCGTCCCGCAGGGCTACTACAACCTCAATCGCATGCTCCAGGCGGTGATGCTGCAGCGAGCGGCTGTCGGCGTCTGCGCCAGCTGCATGGACGCTCGGGGGATCAAGGACGCAGAGCTGCTCGAAGGCACCCGGCGCAGCTCCCTGGAAGAGCTGGCCGATTGGACGCAGTGGGCGGACCGAGTTCTCGTGTTCTGAGTCCCATGAACGCATCTCGGACCGTCCTGGTGTTGGGCGGCGGCGTGGGTGGACTGGTAGCGGCTCACGAGCTGCGAAGGCTGCTGCCCACGGGGCACCGCGTCATCCTCGTGGACCGCGAACCGCAGTTCGTGTTCGCTCCTTCCCTGCTCTGGCTCATGACCGGGCGCCGCACCGCGGCCGGGATTTCACGACCGCTGGCGCAGCTCAAACGCAGAGGCATCGACGTGGTGCAAGGCGAGATCGCGCGGATCGATGCCGCCCACCGCGAGGTAACCGTGGGCGGCGAGAAGCTCACTGGAGACTACCTGGTGATCGCCCTCGGCGCCGACCTCGTGCCCGAAGCCGTTCCTGGTCTCCTCGCGGCCGGCCACAATTTCTACACGGTGGCTGGCGCCGAGGCGTTGCGCGAAGCACTGACCGAGTTCAACGGGGGGAAACTCGTCGTCCTCACGGCCGCGCCCGCGTACAAGTGCCCGGCGGCTCCGTACGAGGCGGCGATGCTGCTGGAGCACTATTGCCGCAGCAAGAAGGTCCGCCGTCACACGCAGATCGATCTCTACGCCGCCGAGCCGGGCCCGATGGGCGTCACCGGACCGGAGGTGTCCGCGGGAGTGCGGCAGCTGGTCGAGTCCAAGGGAATCACCTACCACCCTGAGCACCAGGTGCGGGAGGTGGACGCGTCGGCTCGGCGCCTGCGCTTCACCAATGGGGCGGCAGCGACCTACGATCTCCTCGCCTACGTGCCGCCCCACCGTGCGCCGCGGGTCGTGCGAGAGTCGGGTCTCGTGAGCGCGAGCGGCTGGATCCCCGTGGACGGGCACACGATGGAAACCACATTCGAGCACGTGTACGCGCTGGGAGACGTCGTCAACATCCCGCTGAAGGTCGGCAAGCCATTGCCCAAGGCCGGGGTCTTCGCCCACGCCGAGGCAGCGGTCGTCGCCCGGAACATCGCGCGCGACATCACCGGGAGCGGCCCGCCGGCCGCGTTCGACGGCATGGGTGCGTGCTTCGTCGAGACGGGTGGCGGAAGGGCCGCGTATGGCAAGGGCAACTTCTACGCCGAGCCGGTGCCGGAAGTGAAGCTCCATGCTCCCGCCTGGCACTGGCACATCGGCAAAATCTGGTTCGAGAAGAGCTGGCTCAGGCGCTGGTCTTGAGGGGCGTGACACCATCATGCCCTCGTGTCACGGCCAGGCTACCCAGGATCATCTCAGCGATGTTGTCGCACGACGTGATCAGCAACGCTATCGATCACGTTGCCGCGAACCATTGCCAACGCCCTCTCGCCCAGAGAGGTTTTTCATGCGATGGATCACTCGCGGTTGACCAGCCTGAGCCCATGTGCCACGTCGCCGATGCCTGAGGGGTGAGTCCCATGCCGCGGCAGCTCGGCACGCTGGCGACGGTCATCGGTCTCCTCGCCGGGACGGCCGCGGGCCAACAACCAGGCGCGCTCGATCCGAGCGCCGGGAATCGCCGGTCCCCAGGCACCGCGATCATCCGTGCCACGGCGATCGTGTCGGCGGTACCGCTCCACGGCACGGTGAACGGGACGTTCTGGGCGACCGCGGATTCGATCGACGACCTGCGCCAGCGCGAACCGTTGGCGGGGTCTCCTGCCACAGAACGCACGGTCGTCAAGGTGGCCTACGACGCGGCGGCGCTCTACATCGTGGTGCGCTGCACTGATTCCGACGAGGGGAGTGTGCGCGCCAGCCAACTGCGTCGAGATGCCGACCTCTCGAGTGACGACGACGTCCAACTCCTGATCGACAGCTTCGACGATCGACGCAGCGCCTTCGTATTCGGCACCAACCCGAACGGCGCAATGTGGGACGCACAATTCTCGGGTGTCGACGACCTGAACGAGAACTGGAACGGCATCTGGGAGGTGCGCGTCTCGCGGGACAGCGCCGGGTGGACGGCGGAGTTCCGCATTCCGTTCCACACCCTGCGCTTTCATGCCGGGGGAAACACCAACTTCGGATTCAATGTCCGCCGCTTCATCCGACGGAAGAACGAGGAGGATCTGTGGCGCTCCTATGGCCGGGCCCAGGGGCTCTACCACCTGGACAACGAAGGAACGATTACCGGACTCGGTGATCTCCGGGGTCGTCACGGACTCGAGCTGTCCCCCTTTGCGCTCGGCCAGGCGGTGGAGACGGCCCACGACAGCGTCGGAGCTGAGACGGCGGGCGGTCACCTCGGGGGAAAAGCCGGTCTCGACGCCAAGCTCGGGGTCACGCCCACGTTGACCGCCGACCTCACGCTCAACACCGACTTCGCCCAGGTCGAGGCCGACCAGCAGATCATCAACCTCACCCGGTTCCCGTTCTTCTTTCCGGAAAAACGGCAGTTCTTCCTCGAGTCGAGTGGCCTGTTCGACTATGGCACGCCGGGCATGGTGCAATTGTTTTACTCACGTCGTATCGGATTGGACCCGAGCGGTGCACCGGTGCCGATCATCGCCGGTGGCCGAGTCTACGGGCGGCTGGGGCGGTGGCAGCTCGGGGGACTCGACGCGCAAACCGGTGGGAGCGACCGGGGCAACGACGCCGTCCTGCGCATCACGCACGACTTGTTCGACCGCTCCTACATCGGCGCCATCGGGACCCTGCACGCGGGACCTGGTGGCCGGGATCTCCAGCGAGCGGCTGGTCTGGACGTCGATTTCCCGCTCGTCGTCCACGGGATGAACCTCGAGCCGAAGGTGTATGTCGCCGGGAGTCAGACGCCGGGCGCTGCGGGGACGCCGCTCGCCTGGCGGATCTCGACCGACAATCCGAACGATCTCTTCGACAACTTCGTCTCGCTCTATCGTATCGACCGCGCGTTCACGCCACCACTCGGTTTCGTGCGCCGGACCGGCATCTGGGAGACCACGGGTCACATCGATTTCACCCCTCGCCCTGGGGTCCTCGGCATCCGTCAGCTCGACTTCACGTTCCCCATCCCGAGCTGGGATATCATCGCCAACGAGTCGGGCTCGCCACTCCGGAGCGGGGACTGGCAGACGGCGTGGCTCGAATGGCGGGTGCTCGGCGGCGACCGGCAGAACGGCGACCACTTCGAGGTCAACTTCCAGCGCCTGATGGACGCCCCGACGGACAGTTTCGACATCTTTCGCGGGGTGCGGGTTCCGCCGGGCCGATACTGGTGGTCCCGCTACGAACTGCAGTACTTCATGAACCCGGGCCGACCCCTGACCCTCGGCGCATTCGCGAACTGGGGTCAGTTCTACGGCGGCCACAGCGCGGAGCTCGAGCTCACCGCCGTGTGGCACGGTGGCGGCCACATCATCCTGAGCACCGATCTGACCCGGACCACGGCTCGGTTGCCGGCCGGGGCGTTCACAGCCGTGCTGTCGGCGAACCGGGTGGAGTACGACTTCGATACCCGTACGAGCGTACTCGCGTTCGTCCAGTACGACAACGACAATCGGCGCGTCGACTTCAATGTGCGGCTCCACTGGATCCCGGTTGTCGGCGACGATGTCTTTCTCGTTTGGAACTCGGGGTACACGACCGATCCGGTCTCCCGCTTCCGCTTCCCGGACATGCGGGCCCTGGCCCGACCCCTCAATGGGGCCCTCGTCATCAAGGTCGTGCATCGTCTGACGCCGTAGGCCAGAAGCGTGTGGCCACTCGGGGAGGATCAGGTGAAGCGCCTGGCGTGGTCCCGGGCGAAATCCCGAATCGTGCGCGCCGGCCGGCCCAGCAACCGTTCGACCGTCGGCGAGACGACCGACGTCGGCCCGCCCGCTTTCTGATAGGCGGCGATGGCCAGCATCGCGTCGATGAGGTCCGGCTCGATCCCTCGCGCCACGAAGCGCGCCCGTGCCTCGTCCATGGAAATCGGCCGGTAGGTCACCGGCCTGCCCGTGGCCTCCGACAGGGCGGCGGCGACGTCGTCGTAGGAGACGGCTTCGGGACCGGTCAGGACATATTTCTTGCCCGCGTGCTCGTCGGGGTGCAACAGAACCTCGGCCGCGACCGCGGCGATATCTCTCGTGTCGATGAACGGCACGAGGGCCTCGCCTATGGGTGCGTAAATCACGCCCTCGGCGCGCACGGTATCGGCATGGTCGGCGAGCCAGTTTTGCATGAACGCGTGTGGGCGCAGCAGGGTCCAGTGCAGCGGCGTCGCCTGCAGCGCCTGCTCTACCACCCAGTGCTGGCGGGCGATCGTGGAGTGGGAGTGATCGGACGCACCTAGCGCCGAGAGCTTCACGATATGCCGGACCCCGGCTTCCCGCGCTGCGTGCAACACGGCGAGCTGCGTCTCTGCGAAGCCACCACGGTTGCCGGTGAGGAGGAATAGCCGATCGCTGCCCTCGAGCGCGACACGCAGCTCGCGCGGGTCATCGAGATCGGCGCGCACCCAGGTGACGTTCGGGGCCCGCCAGGTCTTCTTGATGTCGCGGTAGACGGCGCGCAGCTCCGTCCCGGCCTCTGCGAGCAGGCGCACCAGCTCGCGGCCGATCGTGCCGGTGGCACCCGTGACGACGATCGGTACGATGCGACGTTCGAGAGCGAACAGCTCAGGGACGGGAGCGGGAGACCAGATCATGTGATTCGAGAACCGATCTGGAGCCGACGCA
>Ga0153915_10006651_pt1 | contig 10854 bp, 9 predicted proteins | sample Opewatmetagenome_2_FD_107003 | JGI IMG/M metagenome (GOLD analysis project Ga0153915, IMG submission 107003) | Freshwater wetland microbial communities from Ohio, USA - Open water 3 Core 3 Depth 3 metaG | ecosystem: Environmental > Aquatic > Freshwater > Wetlands | place: USA: Ohio, Lake Erie...
AACATCGCGTCAGAGATGTCTTTCTCACGCAACAGGCGCCGCTTCCAGGTGGCGATCTGTGGCACCACGTACGGCAGCAGGCGAAGGCTGTAGTAGGGTGGCAGGATGGGGACGCCGATCATATCACCCATGGTGATCAAAATGAACAGATGCTCCATGCTGGCGCGTGTGCGGATCGCGTAGCGGCTCATATCGTGAGCCGCCATCCCATAGATCACTTCCTTCATGTTTTGCATGAAACTTTTCTTTCCCTCAGGCATGATTAACCTCCTCAATACTAGTCGATTAGAGTCCGTGCAGGTGGTAGTCGTGCTCGTCCGTAAATTCTTTCGTGCGCAAGACACGCCGTTTCCAGGTGGCAATTTTAGGTACGACAAAAGGTAATAAGCGCAGGCTGTAATAAGGCGGCATGATCGGCACGCCAATCATATCGCCGACTGTCGCCAGCATGAACAACGATTCCACGCTGGCGTGCATCTCCATGGCGTGCTGGCTGAACTCCAACCCGAACAAGCCATACAGAAATTCACGTAAAGTTGTGATCCAGGTGTGTCGTGGCGCTTGGGTTGGAGGCATTGAGAATCTCAAGGTGACCTATTTGATTATAATTTATTCTGGTATCGCCGCCTATAGTGAATTGACTCTTCCGGCGGCAGACAGTACAATCCAATCATGAACCCCTATCAAGTTATCTTTATCGTCATCGCCGTCCTGGTAATGGGCGCATTTGGCGGTGGGGTGATTTGGAATATCCGCCATGGCAACGCTGTGCTGCGCTGGATGCAAGCTGGCCTTCCCATGATCGGCGAGAAAACCACGCTGCGCTGGCTTGGCTCCTCGGTCGTGGAATTAAACATCCAAAAAGCCAAACCACCTTTCCGGCGATTTTCCCTGGTGTTGGTGCTCCAGCCACGGGATGTGCCCTGGCTGTGGCTGTGGTCTTTATTCCGCAACCGGCGCGATATGGTCATCTTGCGCGGCAGTCTCACCACCGCGCCGCGTCTGGAGTACGATATGCTCGCCCCGCAAAGCTGGACCGGGCGATCGGCGCTGGCTCGGGCCACCGCAGCTCAATGGGGTACTGAGCCGATAGATGAGCTGCAGTTCGCCGCGCCCAAAGCCAGCCTGTCCGTCTCCATCCAGAACGCCCAGCACCTGCTGGAATCTGCCCGCCAGCTGAACCCGACCATCTGGCGCATCTCCGTTCGGCGGGAGTACCCTCAGATCGAGGTGCATATCCCCATGCCCAGGCCAAATGGCAGCGATGCCCAATTGTTTTTCGAGGCTGTGCGTTTGGTAGCTCGCCAGACGATGGGCGAATGATGGTAATGTGCTCGAAAAAGGCCCGCTCGGAATGCAACCAGGCACCCGTGCGGGCCTTTTTGATTAAAGATGGGACGCTCGTTGTTTCAAACGGACCACCTTGCGGTCAGTCGCCTGTCGTTGCTTTAGCGGGCTTAACGGTTGGAGCCTGGCCGTAGCGTTGGTAGGCCTGCCAACCGTCCCAGCCGATCAGGACTGCCGCTACGAACAACAACGCGGAGACCAGGATCATTGCCCAGGCGCCCGCTACTGGCAGCGCGCTCACATTGGGGTTGATAGCGATGGTCACATACAGATTGCGGGCGGTGACGAGGGTGGCAGCGAGGGTCGTGATGTACATGAACACCGTCGGCCATAACGCGAATGCCGGATTGCGTTTCTCCGCTTTCAGCCATACAGTCACCACCAGCAGGCTCAGCGCCGCCATCAACTGGTTAGAGGCGCCGAAAAGCTGCCATAGGTAGACCCAGGTGCCCGTGAGCACCAGTAACAGGGTGCAGAACATCGAGAAGATAGTGGAGACGTGCATATTGCGTACAAACGGGATAGTTTCGCCCACCCACTCAGTCAGTGTTACGCGCATGACGCGGAACACTAATTGCGTCACCGTCAGCACGATGATTACAAAGGAGGCAAAACCCAGCGCCGTGCCAAAGTTCTCTGGAATCAGGCCAAAGGTGCCTGCATAGAGCAGCCTGCCCACTCCGGCTGCAAAGCGCCCCCCGCCGCCGCCTGTACCCGCGATCGAAACAGCTACCAGCGAGAGCAGCGCCAATGTGTTCTCGGTGAACATGGCGCCGCCGCCGACTGGCAAGCCATCGGTCTCATATTCAAGCTGGCGTGCAGTGCCCACCGAGCCGAACAGCGCATGCCATCCGGATATGGCGCCGCAGGCGATGGTCACAAACAGCATGGGCCACAGGGGTTGCCAGGCTTTGGTCGCGTCATAGGCGAATCCCAGACCTTTATTCGCTGGAAGTGCAAAGTCGGCAATGCGCATCACCTGACCGCCCACCGTCGTGGTAGCGCCGGTTAAGGGCGCCAGCACCGCGCCGATTGCGCTCAGACCGATGGTGATCAGCGTAATCCAAAAGCCGATGTAGTTCACCGGCTGGGCAAACCGCCAGATCGCCAGGTTAGCGCCCAGGTAGGAGAAAACGAAGAGAGCTAACACCCAGAATAAGTAGCTGGGCAAGGTCTTAATGGCGCCGGTCTCGGCGTCGTATACGGCTGTTGACGCTCGCTTTCCATCTGCGCCAGGCGCTGGGATGCGCGGATCAGCCGCGGTGGGATCGACTACCTCGAATAACGCCTTCCCACCAGAGAGGGTGTTGACCGCGCCGTTCAGCCCGATCATGGCTTGCCCTACCGGGCCCTGCACCAGTTTGCCTTCCACAGTCTTTTGGCCGGCTGGCCCCAGGACGATGGCTAATAGGGTGACGACGACGACGATGACCGTGACTCTGATCAGGTCCATCTTCATGCGGTACATCATATAACCAGCTGCCAGGCCCATCAGCGCTAATACGATGATGCCGAAGGGTACATCGGGTCGAGCCGACAAAATCGCAGCCAGGATGCCGATAAACGCCCCAGCAATGAGCAGCAGGTAGAAGAAGATGAACACAAACAACACAGTGCGGGTGCGGGGGGCGATCAGGCGGTGCGAAATGGCGCTCAGGCTGTTGCCATCATTGCGGACCGAAACCATAATGGCGCTGTAGTCGCTGACCCATCCGATGAAAGAGACGCCAATCACCAGCCAGAGCAAGGCGGGCAACCAGCCCCACAGGTTGGCAGCGGTGATCACACCTACTATGGGACCGGCAGCGGCGATGGACTTGAAGTGGTATCCATAGAGCACATTGCGACTGGTGGGCATGAAATCGACGCCATCCATATACAACTTGGCGGGTGTGGCTCGTTTGGCGTCAGCCTGGATGATGTTCTTGTCAATGCGCTTGGCGTAGAAATTGTACGCCAGGTAGATCACAAGGGCTCCGATCACGACAATCCAAAACGTGTTCATAGTCAACCTCCGTGATTATCGGTAGAACAGTTTATGAACTTACTTGAAATTGGACGCACTGGGAAGAAAAAAGGCGAGTTATTGATCTTTCACCTCCGTTTTCTCTACACCTGGTCAAATGGCCTGAGCGGGTGTCGCTAATTTACCTTCTAGCCGGCGGGCGATCGCCTGGCTGGCCTCTTCGAAGGTCTGAATGCCGGTATGGGATTCGCCGTCGATGATAACCGCTGGATAACTGCGGATCCTATAGCGCAGGGTTTTGAAAAAACCCTCCACTGAAGCGGCGTCAATCACTTTGACCACCACCTGGTCGCAGTGGCGGTGGAAAATATCGCGAACCCAATCGGAGAGGCGCTGGTAATCCTGTGCCAGGTCCGCCGGCAGGCTGTTCTCTGTTTGTTCTTCGTGAATGCGATTGTCCATGCCGATCTCGCGCCAGGCAACCTCACAGTGGGTACAATGATAAAATGCCGTTGGCGCATAAGCGACGATCTCTACCATTAAGGGCGAAGCCATATCATACCTCCAAGAAATGAAAACGCCACCAACATAGCTCGTCAGCGGCGCGCGATTATCCTTGCCCATCCAGGCTGGTCATCGTGTATGACCAACCAAAGTTGGGTATCCATACTGTCCAGGTTTCAGGTATCGGTTGGTATCTCATTGCAAGTGTTTAAGTTAATAACACCCGCACGAAGATTCAGTTACTGCATATATTATTATGTACAAAATTGCCAAAAAATCAACCCCTTTTTGTTAAAAAACAATAATAATAGGAGTTACGCAGTTTAGGGGGAAGATTAGGGGTGTTTGGGCGGGTCATGACCCGCCCAAACACCCCCGTCCTCCCACCAACTGCGTAAGTTCTAAATAATTAGATTATTTCTATCTGATTCTCAAGCACTTCCACATCGGGCCAGTTCGATTCGACCCAGCGCGGGATAGCTTGCAGGCTACGTTGGGTGAAACCTTTATCGTTACTGACCAGGGCACAGCCGATGACGGTCTCCTGCCAGGCATCCAGGTGGTCTAACTCAGCCACAGAGATATTAAACTCGCGGTGCAGGCGCGCCAATAGCGGTTTCAGCCGGCGGCGCTTCTCTTTAAGAGATGTGCAGGCCGGGATGAGCAGGTGGAGTGAGAGAAGGCCAAGGGACATAGGGAGTAGTGCGTGATTCGTGATACGAATATTATTGTTGAACGATGAACGCTGCTCGCTAATCAAGTATAATGAGAATTATGGCAAATGACAATAACTTGAGGGGCTGGGTCTTGGTGGTGGGGATGCTGCTGATCCTGGGATTGGCTGCCTTTGGCGTGGTTTACACCGTGCAGCAGAGCGCCCGGCAGGCGCAGCAAGCCATCCAGCCAGTGAATGATCTGACCAGCAACGTTGCTACCCAGGTCGCCCAGTTTTTGCACCCCACTCCTACCGTGCTGCCTGACCCGGTGACCGTCATTCAGAGCGTGCGCTCTCTGGCCCGGCTGGAGACCATCCAATACAGCGTGGAAAAGGTGATTACCGCCGAGACGAACCAGGGGCCGTTCGGTTTTCTCTTCGGTGACCGGTTGATCTTGGTGGCGCACGGGATCGTCATCGCCGGGGTGGATATGCAGAAGCTGACGCCCGAAAACCTGCAAGTGCGCGCAGGCGCGCTGTATGTGCTCATGCCCGCACCTGAGGTCTTTATTGCCACTTTGGACAACGATAAATCCTACATTTATAACCGGGATACCGGCCTTCTGACGCATGGCAATATCAACCTGGAGACCGATGCCCGCCGTGCCGCTGAGGTTGAGATCGAAAAGGCTGCTTTGGATGATGGCATCCTGGACCAGGCGCGTAAGAACGGCGAGGACTATCTCTATCGGCTGTTGCGTGATTTAGGCTACCCTGAGGTCATCTTCATCCAACCAACGCCGGAGGATGAAGGTTAAACGGCTGAATGCTGAATGTTGAAGGTTGGAAGTTGAAGGATAGATATCCCTTCTGGGGGACTTTCAACCTTTTAACCTTCAAATCCTCTCTGTCCATTCTTTATTTCCATACTTTTCTCGGACAAGTTCTTCGGCGCGCTGGACCTCGGTGGGTGTGAGATTGGCGGGCTGGAGCTTCAAGGTTAGTTCTTTCTCAAAAGCCGCCGCCATGGCCTGGGCGGCAGTATCCCACTCGATTCGGTAACCCAGTACAGTCTCCACGGTTGTGGCTCGCGTGAGCAGGCGGGCAGCCGCTTCTTCCCGCTCCTGTTCATTATCATAGCACAATGCCTGAGTGATGCGCCGCAGATCTCCCCACAAGGGCAGGCTCCCGTGCTGGAGCACGCTGGCGTGCCGGCGCGCCTGGGCGCTGCCGATCAGCTTCTTTCCATCCACTGTAATCTCGTAGTTGGAGGGGACTTCGAAACAGACCGGACCCTTTGAGTGACCATCCTGGATTTGAGGTGAGAGAGATTGGGCTAGCGCGGGCAATCCCAGCAGATGCAAAGCAGCCAGCAGTGCCCCGGAGAGGCGATGGTAGCTCTCTAACAAATCACCCTTCAAGCGAGGCTCGTTTTGCAGGCCAATGACAGAGTAAGTCAGTTCGTCGGTGTGCAGGATGGCTCTCCCACCGGTAGGACGGCGGACCAGGTCCCAGCCGCAAGCTGCCAACCGGCTTGCATCGACGTCGGCATAGGGCTGGGCATAACCCAGGGAGAGGCAAGGCGGCTGCCAGGAGTATAGTCGTAATGTAGGTATGGATTCACTGCGACCAACCGCTTCGAGGATAGCCTCGTCGACCGCCATATTCCAGGCGCCGCGGGCGGACGGGGTGATTAACACTCTCCACATTGATTCTGTCAAGTTAGACATATCGGTCATATTATGGATAAGAACTTGTGGGCGTATTAAAAATATCAGTGGAGATTGGATATGGAATCTCCCCTGTGGGACTCGGCGTGACGGTTCCTGTAGGCGGTGTGCCAGTAACTGTAATTGTGCCCGCTGGGGCTGGGGGCGTGCCCATCAGTGTCGCCGAAGGGGTTGGCGTTAAGGTCATCGTTGGGGTTAAGGTTGCCGGATGCGGCACACCGACGAGTTTCAGGCGCGCCATTGTGGTGAAGGGGCTTTTAGCATAATCCGTCCATACGCGCACATAGGCATTGACCGCCACTCCGGGGTCTCCTGCCAGCTCGGAAGCTAGGCCAAGCATGTAATAATATTCATCGCAGGACCAGGTGCCGCGGCAGAGCAGTCCGGGTGTTTTCTGCAGTGCGACCAATGCGTCTTTGACCTTAACCGGCTCTATGCCGGCGAAAAGGTCTCGGATAGCTGCCTTGACGCCGTCTTTAAAGCGATCAGGATAAAACTTGGGCAGCTCGAGGTAGGTCAGGTAAGGTTCGAGTGAACCTGGCGCACGTTCTATGCGGATTGCCACGGTGTTATTGATCAAGACAACAGGTGGCAATAGCTCCTCATCATAGTAAGTGAGCGCAGGCACGTTGGTCTCGGCCTCACCGAGCTGGATCTCTTGGATCCCTTTGGGGTATGCAACCAGCACCCAAAGCTTCAGCTTTTCCCCGGGTCGGTGGCGTAAGGTGAACCAGACCTCGGTGGTTTTGTCACCGTCGAAGTCAAAATACCCTGAGGCGCGCAGTTCCACCCCGGACTGGCCCAGTAAGCTTAGGGCACGTGGAGAGTCATTACCTTGCAGGTTCCCAACAAGATAGGTCAGCGCCCGGTCAGGGTCGCAGAGTTCGGATTGGACGCAAGCGCGGTAGATATCCTGGGGAGATTGGTACCTTTTCAGGAAATCTTGAGATGGAGCGATCCAGGAGCTTTGAGGTATAGCTGGCGAATTGATGATTTCCTGGAAAGCACTCACGGCCGCATCCCGCTCGCCCAACAGGGCATGGTAGACCCCCAGGCGATAGCGCCACTCATCTCGGGCATCTGGAGGCAAGGGCTTGCCGTTTTCATCCGCTGCCGGAGGCCAATCAGGCAGGATAGCTTGCATGATCTGGATCGCTGCCCCTGGTCCCCACACACTTGCAGCGTGATCTGCCAGCAGGTGGCAAAAGCTGAGGGTACCCGGACCGGGATTAACCTCGTAGGTTGTGGATTTCGGCAGTAACAACTCCCCATCCCAATGGTAAGTGCGGCTTAGCGCCAGAGGGCACGCAGGGAAGAGGGTATCACGCGCTTGCAGGTCGAAGCCGCCTGTCCCGTCTGGCACTGATACCCACTCCATCGAATAGTCCATCCCGATGGCGAAGGGTGCCTGCGCCAGGTTATAGGCCAGCTCCTGCGCCGGGATGCTCGCCAAAGTGAAGACGTGCGGCAAGGCCAGGTCGCGAGTATCTACCGGCGAAACCAGATAGATGACCATCTCCTGGATGCCATCCCGAGACAGGTCGGCGGCAAAGGCATCGTACTCAGGCGAGTGGACAAAATCGAAGTCACTGGTGAGCACCTGAGCCTGGAAGGCGGAGGAGGTTTCAAGGAGCAGGATGAAGGCGCTGCCCGCCCCTTTGACCTGCAGCAAGGATCCGCTCAAGTAGCCTGAGGGTTGCTTGAGCAGCTTTACAGTGAGTTCCAGGCGCGGTTCTTGCTCGTGGAACCAGTGGACCAAATCCTCGGGCGTTACTTGTTCCTGATTCAACGCCTGTACGATCAAATCAGCATAGCGGGCTCCGGCATTCGGGTCGCTGGTGCGCGCCAGGTTGTAGGCGAGTTCCCATCGCCAATGGGTCGCCTCAGAGGCCTCGGGGAAACGTAATAGCGCTTCTGAAATAGCGATTGTGGCGTAAGAATATGCAGCGTAATAGCTTTCGTCGTTCTCACCACGCTGCTGGCGTAGCAGGGTATTTGGGTAATTATTGATCAGGTCCACCAGATAGGCGGCGTCACCTGCCTCCCACTGGCTGAGTTTGTAGATACCCGTCCCGGCCACTGGTCTGCCCGGCATCAGGGTTGGAGGGCCGGTGGGGGTAGGGGTGAGGGTGAGGGTCAGAGTGCGTGTTGGAGTAAGCGAGATGGTGGGTGTGAAAGTGGGCCGGCGCGTACGCGTCACTGTCGGGCTGAGGGTGATCGTTGGCGGGGGGGTGATGGTCGCCGTGGGAGGAAAAGCGCGCGTGGGAATAGGTGTCAGTGTGGGCGGGGGCGCTAGAAGAGCTGGATAAGCTGCCAGGATGACCACCAGGCTCAGGATAAAGATAAAGAGTATGCCCAGACTGGTGAGGAGAAAACGAATCAGTGCGGGGTTATTTTGGGTTTCAGGCATTACGCAGGGGTTCGAAGTCCGCCAAAGCTTTTTCGGCAATCTCGAGGGGCATGGATAGCAACGGCGGTCTGACCGGCCATCGGGGGAAGCCAAACCAACGCTCTAGTAGCATCTTCAGCAGCGGGGGCGCGGGAGGGTAGCTCTCCGAGATGGAGCGGGCAGCGCTCAGCCGCCCTTGGGCTGTTTCATCTACATCGTCGCCCTGGTGAGCATCCCAGACACGACGCAGGTCCGGGGAGAATAAATTTGCCAGGGCGGTAATGCATCCCGATGCACCAGCCTGCAAAGCCTGGGTGAACAGGCGGTCGGTACCGTTTAAAATGAGCAGGTCTGTGCCGAAACGCTCTCCCAGGTTCCGTGCGTGGTCCAGGTCTGCAGACGAGTCTTTGATGCCGGCGAAGCGGTCTTGGAAAGCGTCTTTCAAGCGGCTGAGCAGCTCAAATGACAACCCTACGGCGGTCACTGGGGGGATATGGTATCCAAGCAGGGCTCCGTCGCTAGGGACGGCGCGCCGTATCACCTGGCTATACCAGGCAAACAGACCCTCGTCGCTGACTTTGCGATAATAGTATGGCGGAAGCACGACCACACCGTCCGCGCCCAAGTTAAAGACATCTCGGGTTAGCTCTACAGTCTCCTCAAGGCTGGGCGTGCCTGTCCCGATGAGCAGGCGAAAATCAGGGTTTGACAAACGGAATTCAAGGGCGGCGCGCAGGTTCTCCAGGCGTTCCGCAGGAGTGAATGAAGGTCCCTCACCGGTAGTGCCAAAGAGGAGCGCCCCATGGCAGCCGCGCCGGGCCAGGAAATCCAATAAAGCGGGTACAGCGTCTGGGTCGGGGGAGAAATCGGGTTTGAGCGGTGTAACCGCAGCGCCGTAGACCCCACTCAGACGATGGAGGCTTGTCATGGGGCTGATTATAATCGTGAAATATGAGAACCTCTGATTTGAATTTGGTACAATAGAGTCAATCCTGTGAATACGAAGAGCCCGAGGTTTGTCGTCCTTTTTGTCATTTGGATATTGGCAGCCGTGTCTCTCTCAGCCTGCGGGGAAATGGCGAGTCCTGTTTCGCCCGCGGCAACTACCCCAGTTGAGGGCGAAGTGCTCACGCGAACACCTACGCCGCTGCCCTCCTCCACGCCTGTTATCGTGAGCGGGACGGTGAGCATCTGGCATTCGTGGGATGAGCTCTACGTACCGGCGCTCCTGCGTCGCATCTACGAGTTCAATAAGCTCTACCCCAATATTTATTTCGACGTCCAATACATCCCTGCCCTGGATTTGCACAGCGCCTATGAAAAAGCTACTCTGGAGGGTCACGGCCCCACGCTTATGATCGGCCAGGCAGATTGGGGGCCAGATCTTTATGATAAGGAATTAGTGGCTGACCTGGCAGACCTGGTGCCGGCGGATTTGCTCAATACACTGAATCGCGCCGCGGTGGGGACGGGACGCTACCGGGATGTACTGATCAGCGTGCCTGTAGATATCCGTGGGGTGGTCCTGTTTCGCAACCAGAGCATCATCCCCATTGCCCCTTCCACTTTTGATGAGCTGGTTAGCCTGGCTAAAGAGGCCAAGCGTGGGCAGAGGTTTGGGGCCGTTTTAGACCGTAGCTTCTTTTTCTCTGGTGCTCACCTCATCGGCCTGGGCGGCAGCCTTATGGACGCCGAAGGTAGACCCGCCTTCAATAACCTCAAGGGCCTGGAATGGATGAACTTGCTGCTGGCTTTCTCTGAGGCGGGACCGCCTGAATTTTTCTCCGATAACGACCTTAATCTTTTCAAAGAAGGGCGTGCCGGGATGATCATCGATGGGACGTGGAATCGGAACGCGCTGGCTGAAGCAATCGGCCCTGCAAACCTGGCGATTGATCCCTGGCCGATCCATGCTGAAGGTTCCCTATCAGGTTTCGTCCAGGCCGAGAGCATCTTTCTCAGCCCGGCTGCGCTGGCAGAGGAGCACAGTGTATCGTTGAAATTCCTGCAGTATTTTCTCTCGCCCGAGTCGCAGGCAGCCGTTGCACAAGTTGGGCTGATCCCGGCGATTAATGGCTCGCCGGTGAACCTGGCTGCGAGCCAGGTAAAGGTGGATGACGCCCTGATCGCTCAGGCAATGATCGCCCTGGTGGATGGTGTTACCTACCCGGTTGATCCCGTCATGAGCGTTTATTCGAGCCAGATGGATATCGCTCTGAGGTCCATTTTTGACGGCGGCGTCGCACCGGAAGAGGCTTTGAAA
>Ga0153915_10006652_pt1 | contig 10853 bp, 8 predicted proteins | sample Opewatmetagenome_2_FD_107003 | JGI IMG/M metagenome (GOLD analysis project Ga0153915, IMG submission 107003) | Freshwater wetland microbial communities from Ohio, USA - Open water 3 Core 3 Depth 3 metaG | ecosystem: Environmental > Aquatic > Freshwater > Wetlands | place: USA: Ohio, Lake Erie...
CCATGACCACAAAGATAAAAAAGATAGCCGCCTTGGACCTGGCCTTGCTCCAGTTTGTCATCCCGCCCTCCTCTTAACTAGGATCTGCTGCGCCCCCGGCCTCCCCCCCCAATGCAGCCGACTTCCTCCTCTTTCAAGACCTCTCACGGGTAAGAAGGGGTTGTTAATCATAGACCAACGATTGTCGTTGTCAAGCAGGCCGGGGCTAAGGTAGGGGAAAACCCTGCTGCAAGGACGAATCGTGGATGGCAAATCAGGTGAGAAGTGCTGCTACCCAAAAAGAAAGGGGTTGGGCTGGCTGCCTAACCCCTTGATTTTCATTGGCGGGGACGACGAGACTCGAACTCGCGACCTCCGGCGTGACAGGCCGCCCATTAATTCCTACCTGACATTATCCTCCCCACAAATGCTCTTGGATGATATTAATATCATATCTAAAGTTTTTGCCGGCTCGGTGATAAGGAAAGGGTTTGGCAAGATTTGTGGCAGAAACGTGGTAGCTTTGTATATTATCATTATAGAGGCTGATGGCTTTTATCCTGGGACAAAACTGGAGCAGATAAACTTCTATGGATAACGCCTCCTCCCTTGAAGCCCCGAGGGCTGCCTCATTGCGGGTTTTGGTCGTTGACGATGAGAAAAACATCCGGGTGACCCTGTCGGCTTACCTGGAAGGGATGGGTTGCCGGGTCACCGGGGTGGCGACGGCGGAGGCGGCGCTTTCCGCCCTGGAGAGCCAGACCTTCGATCTAGCCTTCCTGGACTTGCGCCTGAAGGAAACGAGCGGCCTGGAACTGCTGCCGAAAATCCTGTCCCTTAGTCCGCATCTGCCCGTGGTGATGATCACTGCTTATGCCACCATAGAAACCGCGGTGCAGGCCATCAAGCGGGGGGCCCGGGATTATCTGCCCAAGCCCTTCACTCCGGCTCAGATTCGGCATCTGGTTACCGGGCTGGCCGAACGCCTCAACCTCTCCCGCCAGGTGTACGAGTTGCAGGCGCGCCTTAAAGAGGCCGTCCCCCAGATAGTCCTGGAGACGGAATCCCCCAAAATGCGGGCCACCCTGGACCTGGCAGCCCGGGTCGCCCCTTCGGAGGCCACGGTGCTGCTGTTGGGGGAAAACGGCACCGGCAAAGGGGTGCTGGCCCTCTGGCTCCACGCCAAAAGCACCCGGGCCAACGGCCCCTTTGTGGTGGTGAGCTGCCCCACCCTGTCGGAGGAACTTTTGGCCAGCGAGCTGTTCGGCCACGTCAAAGGTGCCTTCACCGGCGCTTTGCGGGACCGGGAAGGCAGGCTGGAGGCGGCTCACGGCGGCACCTTGTTTCTCGACGAGATCAGCGAAATCTCGCCGGGCTTGCAGGCCAAGCTCCTACGGTTTCTTCAGGAAAAACAATTCGAGCGGGTGGGGGAGAATCGCCCCCGCCGGACGGATGTCCGGGTGGTGGCGGCCACCAACCGCAACCTGGAAGAGGAAGTCAAGGCCGGGCGTTTCCGGGAAGATTTGTATTTCCGCCTCAACGTGGTGGAGATCCGGCTTCCCGCCCTCAGGGAGCGCCGGGAGGATATCCCCCTCCTGGCCCGGCGGTTCCTGGAGTTCTTCGCCCGCCAGGCCCGGCGGCCCACCCCGGACCTATCCCCCTCAACTATTAAGGCCCTAATCTCCTATTCCTGGCCAGGGAACATCCGGGAACTGAGAAATGTCCTGGAACGGGCCCTCATCCTCTGGCCCTCCCAGGTCATCGAGCCCGAGGCCCTCCCGGAGCAAATCGCCGCCCAGGTCGCTGCCGTGCCGGTCCTGGGAGGAGATTTTTCCCTGGAAAAAATTGAGCAGGAGCACATCCTGCGGGTCCTGGCCCGCATTCCTAACCAGGAGGAGGCGGCCCGCCTCCTGGGCGTCGACCCCTCCACCCTCTGGCGCAAGCGTAAGAAGTACGAAGAAGAGGGCTAATTCTTTGCCACCAGCACCGCATCAACCCTGCATTTTGAAAGCCTCTGACCGGTTAATCTTGCATTTTGCAATCCTGCTCATTTCTGCTTAATTGTAACTTATTGTTTTTTAAATGGTTTTTCAAGCATCAAGCTTGGCCCGCCACTTGCTACACTTCTCTGAGTAGCTATCTTGGGGGAAAAGAGGCAAAAGCTCCTGAAGGCGGTCCAGTACCTGCCAGCGGCCAAATCTATCAGTAAGGATGAAAACTATGTTAGACCTGCTGCTTATCTGTGCCACGCTGGTTTTCTTTGCCCTATCCTGGGCTTACGTGGTGGGCTCCGAAAGGTTGTAAGAAAAAAGGGGGAGCCCTGGTCCGTGAGCCAATTTAAACCCCCCGAGTTGTCAAGGAGGAGAAATGACCTGGGAATATGCCATCGGCGGCCTGATTTCCCTTTTGCTGCTGGGATATCTGGTCTACGCCCTGCTAAGGCCGGAGCGTTTTTAAGGAGGTTTTTATGACCGCTAACGGTTGGCTGCAAATTGCTATTTATATCCTGGTATTGCTCGCGCTTACCAAACCTTTGGGGGTCTATCTCCACCGGGTATTTGAGGGCAACGCCCGTCCCCTGCCCATGGTCTTCGGCCCCCTGGAGCGCTGGACCTTCCGGGCTTGCGGGGTGGACCCGGAGAAGGAGCAGACCTGGAAGGAATACGCCCTGGCCCTGCTTTTATTCAGCCTGGTGGGGGTGCTGGTGACTTACGCCCTCCTAAGGTTACAGCAGTTCTTGCCGTTTAATCCCCAGAATTTCGGTGCTGTAGCCCCGGACCTGGCCTTCAACACTGCGGTGAGTTTTACCACCAACACCAACTGGCAGGCCTACAGCGGCGAGAGCACCATGAGTTACTTCTCCCAGATGGCGGCCCTGGCCTGGCATAACTTCGTCTCCGCCGCCGCCGGCCTGGGAGTGGCCCTGGCCCTGGCCCGGGGTCTGACCCGACGACCCTCACCTACGGGGGAACGGGTCGTGACCGTGGGGAATTTTTGGGTGGATCTGCTCCGGGGCATTAATTATCTGTTCCTGCCGCTCTGCCTAGGGTTGGCCCTGGTGCTGGTGTCCCAGGGGGCGATCCAGACCTTGAAGCCCTACCAAACCGTCAAGGTGCTGGAGCCTTACACCGCTCAGGTCGTTAAAAAGGATGCCGGCGGTCAGGAGATCAAGGATGCCCAAGGCAACCCGGTGATGGAGGAGGTCAGGGTTGAGACCCAGACCATCCCCATGGGGCCGGTGGCCTCCCAGGAAGTCATCAAGATGCTGGGCATCAACGGTGGCGGCTTCTTCAACGCCAACAGCGCCCATCCCTTTGAAAACCCAACGCCGGTCATCAATTTCCTGCAAATGGTGATGATTTTTGCCATTCCCGCGAGTCTTACTTACACTTACGGTCGCATGGCCCGGGACCAGAAGGAGGGCTGGGTGATCTTCGGCGCCATGGCCTTGCTGTTCCTGATGGGCGTGGCCGTGATTTATTGGGCGGAGGCCCGGGGGAATGCGGCGCTGGCGGTACTGCCCGTCAACCAGTCTTTGGGCAACCTGGAGGGCAAGGAAATGCGGTTCGGCGCCGCGGCCAGCGCCCTCTTTGCCACCATCACCACCGGGGCTTCGTGCGGGGCGGTCAACAGTATGCACGACAGCTTCACCCCCCTGGGGGGATTGGTGCCCTTAGTGAATATCCAACTGGGAGAAGTAATCTTCGGCGGCGTAGGCGTGGGGCTCACCGGCATGCTCATCTTTGCGGTCCTGGCCGTGTTCATCGCCGGGCTGATGGTGGGCCGCACCCCGGAATACCTGGGGAAAAAGATCGAGAGCCGGGAGATCAAGCTGGCCATGCTGTACGTGCTCATCTTCCCTTTTATCATCCTGGGGTTGTCGGCCTGGGCCGCAGTGGCCCCCTACGCTCTCTCCTCGCTGAACAACGCCGGCCCCCACGGCCTGAGCGAGATCCTTTACGCCTACTCCAGCGCTGCGGGGAACAATGGCTCAGCCTTTGCGGGTCTTTCGGCCAACACCCCCTGGTGGAATATTTCCTTAGGAGTGGCTATGCTGGCGGGGCGCTTCTGGATGATCATCCCGGTGCTGGCCATTGCTGGCTCCATGGCCGCCAAGAAGACGGTGCCCCCCAGTCTGGGGACCTTCCCCACCAATGGAGGGCTCTTTATGCTGCTGCTGGTGGGGGTGGTCCTCATCGTGGGGGCGCTCACGTTCCTCCCGGTGCTCTCCCTGGGGCCCGTGCTGGAAGAGTTTCTGGCTGCTCAGGGAAAATTGTTCTAAGGGGTGTCAGGCTATGACCATTCATCCAAAACTGGAAATATCATTGTTTAACTGGGCTATCCTGAGCCAGTCGGTCTGGGAGAGTTTCAAGAAGCTCGCGCCCCACCTGGTGATGAAAAATCCGGTGATGTTCGTGGTGGAGGTGGGCGCGGTGCTGACCACGGTGCTGTGGCTCCGGGATTTCTTCGCCCCTGCCATCGGGGCGGAGCCTTTGTGGTTCACCGGCCAGGTCAGCCTCTGGCTTTGGTTCACAGTGGTCTTCGCCAACTTCGCCGAGGCGGTGGCGGAGGGACGGGGCAAGGCCCAGGCTGCCAGCCTGAAGAAAATGCGCCAGGAGATCATGGCCCGGAAACTGGAGGATGGGCGGGAGGTCCGGGTTCCGGCCTCCAGTCTCCGCAAGGGGGATATCGTGGTGGCGGAAGCTGGAGATTATATCCCTTGCGACGGCGACGTCATTGAGGGCATCGCCTCGGTGGATGAGTCCGCCATTACCGGGGAATCCGCACCCGTCATTCGGGAAGCCGGGGGAGACCGTTCCGCGGTGACCGGCGGCACCCGGGTTCTCTCGGACCGCATCGTAGTGCGCATCACCGCCGACCCCGGGGATACCTTCCTGGACAAGATGATCGCCCTGGTGGAAGGCGCGGTGCGGCAGAAGACCCCCAACGAAATCGCCCTGCACATCTTACTGGTGGGCCTGACCATCGTCTTTCTCATTGCCTGCATTACCCTGGTGCCGGTGGCCGCTTATTCGGGCATCAGCCTCTCCGCCACCGTAATTGCCGCGTTATTGGTGTGCCTGATTCCCACCACCATCGGCGGGTTGCTTTCTGCCATCGGAATTGCCGGCATGGACCGGCTGATCCGCAAGAACGTCCTGGCCATGAGCGGCCGGGCGGTGGAGGCCGCAGGTGATGTGGACACCCTGCTCCTGGACAAGACCGGCACCATCACCCTGGGCAACCGCATGGCCACGGAGTTCCTTCCCGCCGCCGGGGTGCCGGTGGCGGAACTGGCCCAGGCCGCAGCCTATGCCAGCTTTGCCGACGAAACCCCGGAAGGCCGCTCCATCCTGGCCCTGGCCAAAGAGAAATACGGCATTGCCGAGGCCACCCTGGGAGCCAAAAATGCGCAGTTCATCCCCTTCAGCGCCCACACCCGCATGAGCGGTTGCGACCTCAACGGCCGGAGCATCCGCAAAGGCGCCATTGACGCTATCGTCAGCCACGTCCAGTCCCTGGGGGGCCGGATTCCTGTGGAACTGGGAACCGTCGTAGACGCCATCGGCGACGCCGGGGGCACGCCCCTGGCCGTCTCCCAGGAAAACCGGGTCATGGGCGTGATTCACCTCAAGGACATTATCAAGCAGGACATCCGGGAGCGCTTTGTGCGCTTCCGGGCCATGGGCATCAAGACGGTGATGATCACCGGGGACAATCCCCGCACCGCAGCTACTATCGCCCGGGAGGCCGGGGTGGACGATTTCCTGGCGGAAGCCACGCCGGAGCGCAAGATGCGGTTTATTAAAGAGGAGCAAGCCAAAGGCAAGATGGTGGCCATGACCGGGGACGGCACCAACGACGCGCCAGCGCTGGCCCAGGCCGACGTGGGCATGGCCATGAACACCGGCACCCAGGCCGCCAAAGAAGCGGGCAACATGATTGACCTGGACTCCAATCCCACCAAACTCCTGGAAGTGGTGGAGGTGGGTAAGCAGTTGCTCATGACCCGGGGGGCCTTGACCACCTTTTCCATCGCCAACGACGTGGCCAAATATTTCGCCATCCTGCCCGCCATGTTCGTCACAGTCTATCCGGCCATCGCTCCCCTCAACGTCATGGGGCTAGCTTCTCCCCAGAGCGCCATCCTCTCCGCGGTTATTTTTAATGCCTTGATCATCGTGCTGCTCATCCCCCTAGCCCTAAAAGGCATCCGCTACCGCCCCGTTGGAGCCGCGGCCCTGCTCCGGCGACTGCTGCTGGTCTATGGGGTGGGAGGGCTCATCGCCCCCTTTGCGGGGATCAAGTTGATCGACCTGTTGCTGGCCAGGATAGGTTTTTAACCTAGGAGAATGCCATGTTGCGTACTTTAGCTACCGCTTTCCGGGTCACCTGCTTTACCCTGCTCTTAACCGGGGTGGCCTATCCCCTGTTGGTCACCGGCCTGGCTCAACTCTTCTTTCCGGGCAAAGCCACCGGCAGCCTGGTCAAAGATGATCGGGGCCAGGTGGTGGGGTCCGAACTCATCGGCCAGCGGTTCTCCCATCCCGCTTATTTCCAGCCCCGGCCTTCCGCTGCGGGAGACGCGGGGTACGATGCCACCGCCTCGGGCGGGTCAAACTATGGCTCCACTTCCCAGAAATTGCGGGATCGTGTTATAAGTGATTTGGAACGCTTGAAAAAGGGAAACCCCGAAGTGGCTTCTCAGGTGCCCTCGGAGCTGCTCACGGCCTCGGCCAGCGGTCTTGACCCCCACCTCTCTCCCGAGGGGGCTCTGTGGCAGACGCCCCGGGTGGCCAAGGCCCGGGGGGTGGCGCCGGAGCGCATTGAGGCCGTACTCCGAACTCATATCGAAGGACGGGACCTGGGCTTCCTGGGAGAGCCCCGCGTGAATGTGCTCCTGCTGAACCTGGCCCTGGACCGGCAGTTCGGCCGGCCGTAAGCTATGGTAAGCAGCAAGCAGTGCCAGATAATGCTCACTAATTATACCACTGCTTACTGCTTACCGCTCGCCGCTCACTGCACACTGGAAAGGTCTATGAACGCCACAGCCAAACGGGCCCAAGATTTTCTTGACCTGCTGGAACGCGCCAAGCGCGGGCGGCTGAAGATTTATCTCGGTTTTGCCGCGGGGGTGGGCAAGACCGTGCGCATGTTGAAAGAGGCCCATGCCCTGAAAAAGCGGGGGGTGGACGTGGTCCTGGCCTATATTGAACCTCATGGCCGAGCCGAGACCGCGGAGTTGATCGAAGGACTGGAGGTGATCCCCCGGAAACAGTTTGAATACCGGGGCATCATCGTGGAAGAGATGGACCTGGATGCGGTATTGGCCCGGCGCCCGGAAATCGCCATCGTGGACGAGGTGGGCCACACCAACGTGCCCCTGTGCCACAACCGGAAACGCTACCAGGACATCCTCGAGATTATCAACGCCGGCATCAATGTCATCTGCGCCTTTAATATTCAGCACCTGGAGAGCCTGAACGACCTCATCGAACGGGTGACCGGGGTGGTGGTCCGGGAGACTATCCCTGATACCTTTGTGAAAGAGGCGGACCAGGTCGTCACCGTGGACCTGTCGGTTGAAGACCTGATGGACCGCCTGAAAGGCGGTAAGATTTACACCGAGGAAAAGATTCCCTGGGCATTGGAACATTTCTTCAAGATCGCCAATCTTTCCACCCTGCGGGAACTGTCGCTCCTGGAGGTCGCGGAGAGCCTGGAGCGACCGCAACCTTCCGGCTCCGAAGAACTGGGAGAGCCGGGAAAGCCGCCTTCCCAGGCCCGGGGCCGGGTGATGGTCTGCATGGCCTCAGCTTCGCCCCGGGCCTATACGCTTCTGCGCAAAGGCTCCCGCATGGCGGGGCGACTCAACACCCATTGGTTCGTGGTCCACGTGGAGACCCCGGGGGAATCCCCCATCCGCATTGACAGCGAAGCCCAACGCCATCTCCTGGAAAACATCCAGAAGGCCCGGGAACTGGGAGCGGAGGTCGTCCGTCTCAAGGCCCAGGACCCGGTGGCTGCGCTTTTAGACTTTGCCCGCTCCCACGGGGTGGGGCATATCATCATCGGGCGGTCCCAGCAACCCTGGTGGCGCAAGGCCCTTGGCCGCTCGGCGGCCTACCGGCTCATCGAAGAAGCCGCGGGTTTCGACGTGCACGTGGTCTCCTTCGAAGAGGAGGAGTGAGCCGAATGTTCCTTAAAACCAAGCTCCTCCTGGCTCAGGCTCCCCTTATCCTGGCGCTCCTGTTGGTGGTGGTGATTGCCGTCACTACCATCGGCCAACTGGGGTCCCATTCGGAAACAATCCTCAAGGACAACTACCGGAGCGTCCTGGCAGCCCAGCGCATGAAGGAGGCCATCGAGCGCATGGACTCCGGGGCCCTCTTCACCGCCCTGGGGCAGCGGGAAGAAGGGAAGCATCTGGCCTTACCCAACCGCAAGCTCTTCGAGGCGGAACTGGAGGTGCAAAAGAACAATATCACAGAAAAGGGAGAACAGGAGGCCACCGAGGCCCTGGCGGCTCGCTGGCGTGATTACAAGACACACTATGATAGATTTTTGGAGGAACCCAAAAGCGAAGTCTTGAAACAACTCTATTTTACCGATCTCTACCCCAGGTTCCTCACGGTCAAAGCAGGGGCCGAAATCATCCTGGCCATGAACCAAGACGCCATGGTTAGGAAAAGCGACGAAGTCCGCAAGTTCGCCCGGCGCCTGGAGGCCTTGATCACCCTGGCCGCAGTGCTGGCCGCGCTGGCGGGAATCTTTGTCTCCATTATCTTTACTGCCAGGATTATCCGCCCTTTGTCGGTTCTGACCCAGACCGCCCGCCGCATTAAAGAAGGTGACCTGGAGGTCCGGGCCAAAGTGGAAGGATCAGACGAGATTGCCCTCCTGGCCCAGGAATTCAATACCATGACCGACAGTCTGGACAGCTACCGCAAGAGTTCCCTGGGGGAACTTCTTCACGCCCAACACGCCTCCCAGGCCGCCATGGACAGCCTTCCTGATCCGGTGGTGTCGGTTGACCTGGATGGGAGAATCTTGAGTTTGAACCGGGCCGCTGAGACCCTGCTGGGACCGGCTCTGCCGGGGTCTCCCGGGGATTATGTGCGAACCCTGGAGCCGGCCCTGGCCGCAGCCATGGAGAAAGCCCGGACCCACGTGCTGGCCGGCAGAGGCGCCTATCTGCCGTCAAGCCTGGAGGAGGCCGTTAAAATCACCTCTGTCGATGGGGAGCGCTACCTGCTGCCCCAGGCCTCCCCGGTTTATGACGAGTCCGGAAACCTCGCCAGCATCACTTTCGTCCTTCGGGATGTGACCCTGCTGAGCAAGCTGGATGATATGAGCAAGAACCTGGTGGCCACTTTTGCCCACGAGTTTCGCACGCCTTTAACCTCGCTGCACATGGCCATTCATATTTTCCTGGAGCAACTGGCCGGGACCCTGACGGAAAAACAACTCGATCTTCTCTATGCCGCCCGGGAGGACTGCGAGCGTCTGCAGAACCTGGTGGATGACGTCCTGAACATTGTTCGCATCCAATCTGGAAAAATTGAATTAAACCGGGTCATGGTCCGGATTTTCCCCCTCATTGAGCACGTCATCGACCAGCACCGTCTCCTGGCGGAAGAGCGGGGACTCATCCTCTCTCGGAACCTGTCGCCTTATTGCGATGAGGTGCTTGCCGACCCGGACCGCCTGGAACTGGTGTTCGCCAACCTCATTACCAATGCCATCCGGCATACCCCGGCCGGCGGCTCCATCGAGATCAGGTCCCTGCCGGTCGATAACTTCGTCAGATTCGAAGTGGCAGATACCGGAGAGGGAATCCCCAAAGAATATCAGGCCCAGATCTTCGACAAGTATTTTCGGGTTCCCGGCAGCATCAGAGAAGGGACGGGCCTGGGTCTGGGCATTGCCAAGAATATCATCGAAGCCCACGGCGGAGAGATTGGCTTGGAAAGCGAGCCGAATCGTGGCAGCACATTCTGGTTTACTTTACCCATATCCTAACAAGTTTGCATTTCTGCCCTGATCCGAACCTTATCAAGCGGCTAAAAATTCAACCAATCCGCCCCATATCGACACATTAAGCTCATCATCGAGGACGCCAGCCTGTAAAGGTCAGGATCGCATCTCCTTGGGTCAACCCCACCCAGGCCTGATATTCAGATCAAATCTGGAATTTTTCCCGTTTCACAGATAAGTTAGGAGCTTAACAAGATATCAAAATGATGAGCCCTCCGCTAATCCCCTGGAAAGTAGGCATTAAAAAAATTTGAACCCCCTTTAAAAAAAAGCTTGACAAAGGCATTTAGAGGGTCTAAAAGGGGGATAAAATTGGTGAGTGAGTAATCACTATGGTAAAAGATGCCAGCCAAACCAAGGAACTGATCGACGACACCGCCCTGCGCCTCTTTGTGCAAAAGGGGGTCACGGCCACCACCACTAAGAATATCGCTCGGACGGCAGGGATTTCCGAGGGCACCCTTTACCTCCACTACGCCAGCAAAAATGACCTTGCTTGGGAACTCTTTTCGAAAAACTACGTGGAACTGGCTGTGAACCTGGATCGCTGCCAGCAACAGCACCAGACCCTGAAAGACAAGTTGGCCGCCATCATCCACCTGTTCTGCTCTTTTTATGACGCCAACCCCGCGCTTTTCAGCTACCTGCTGCTCGACCATCACGGTAATATCCGGAAAATGACTCCGGATATGCCCAGCCCGGTGAGGGTGCTGAAGAGCGCGATCGCCGGGGGGATGGCGGCGGGTGAGATTCCCCAGGCGGACGCTGATGTCAAGACCGCCATGGTGCTTGGATTGATTATCCAGGTGGCGGTTTTTAAGATCTATGGCATTATC
>Ga0153915_10006653_pt1 | contig 10851 bp, 8 predicted proteins | sample Opewatmetagenome_2_FD_107003 | JGI IMG/M metagenome (GOLD analysis project Ga0153915, IMG submission 107003) | Freshwater wetland microbial communities from Ohio, USA - Open water 3 Core 3 Depth 3 metaG | ecosystem: Environmental > Aquatic > Freshwater > Wetlands | place: USA: Ohio, Lake Erie...
AGGGGCAACCGGTGTCATCCCGTTCGCAAAGCGATAGGTATTGATCCCACATAATAGGCCCATAGCCGTAGATTCCATATACCCTTCTACCCCTGTGATCTGTCCGGCAAAAAATAGGTTCGAACAATGCTTCAGTTGTAGGGAACTTCCTAGTAATCGTGGAGAATCGATAAACGTATTGCGATGGATAGAACCCAATCGAGCGAATTCTGCATATTCCAGTCCGGGAATCATTCGAAAGACCCTCTTCTGCTCTTCGTGCTTTAATCGAGTTTGAAATCCCACCAGATTGAAAAGCGTTTCAAACCGATCCTCCTGCCTCAGCTGGACGACAGCGAAAGGTTGTTTTCCAGTCTTCGGATCGATGAGGCCAACAGGTTTGAGAGGCCCATGAGCAAGTGTGCTCTTCCCACGTTCCGCCATCTCTTCGATGGGAAGACACCCCTCAAAGAGATACCTTTTTTCAAATGGTTGGACAGGCACTCTTTCTGCCTCATTTAACATCTCTACAAATTGTTCATATTCTTCTTCATTCATTGGGCAGTTGATATAATCCCTTCCTCCCTTTCCATACCGAGAGGACTTGAAGATCTTCTGAAAATTAATCGAATCGGCGGTGATAATGGGTGAGATGGCGTCGTAAAAAAAGAGACGATGGGATCCCGTCACTTTCTGGATTTCTTTGCTTAAGGCCTCTGAGGTTAGAGGACCTGTCGCGATCACGGTGATCCCATCTTGTGGAATAGAAGAAACCTCTTTTCGGATCACTTTCACATTTTCCAGACTTTCCAAGATTTGAGTGACCTCTCTTGAGAAAACCTCCCGATCCACTGCCAAAGAATCCCCTGCGGGGACTCTCACTTCCTGAGCCACTTTTAAGATCAGGGAGTCCAATCGCCCCATCTCCTCTTTCAGGACCCCTGATGCATTCTCAATAGATTCTGATTTAAAAGAGTTGCTGCAGACCAATTCTGCAAAGAAAGGGGAGCGGTGTGCAGAGGAATAAAGCCCGGGTTTCATCTCATAGAGAATCGCCTTTCCTCCCCTCTTAGCGATCTGCCACGCTGCTTCACATCCTGCCAGGCCTGCGCCGATGATGGTGATAGGGTCCACGGGTTTTTATTCTACGCCTTCCCTCTCCAATTTGCAAAATAAAACTGGATTCGTCGGAAAAAGATTGTTAGGATCATTTTTGTGAAGATCGAACTTATCGTCCCAGCGGTTGAAGAAAATGCCCGTATTCCCAACCTTGCCCTTCCTATTCTGGCGGCCCTCTCTCCAAGGGATGTGGATATTTCGTTCACCGATGACCTTTTGACTCCCATTCATTTAGATAAAAATTTGAAAGAGGTGGATCTAGTCGGAATCACGGTTTTGACGAAAACGGCCCCAAGGGCCTACGAAATCGCTGACGCTTATCGAAAAAAGGGGATACCTGTTGTTCTCGGAGGAATCCACCCCACCGCCCTTCCAAAAGAAGCCAAAACACATGCGGATTCCATTGTGATGGGGGAGGCAGAAGAAGTATGGCCAACGCTCATTGAAGATGCCAAAATAGGCAATCTCAAGCCTTTTTACCACCAAGAGGGTTACACAGAATTATCAAAAATTCCAATCCCTCGGCGAGATATTCTCCCCCGAAGGGGATATCTCCCTCTGGATGTGGCCCAGGTCACTCGAGGATGTCCTTTCCGTTGTGAATTCTGTTCCGTCCAGAAGTTTTTTGGAGAAACGTATCGGTTCAGGCCAATTTCGGATGTGGTTGAAGAGGTGCGACGTTTACGTCACCGATGGATGATGTTCAACGACGATAATATCATCGGAAACCGTTCTTACTCAAAAGAGTTGCTCGAAGCCTTAATCCCTCTCAAGAAAAAATGGTTCGGACAGGCTTCCCTATCCGGGCTGAAGACGATCGAGAATGTGGAATTGTTGGCCAAAAGTGGATGTACCAGCCTCTTCATCGGATTTGAATCGCTTTCCAAAAAAAACTTAGTGACGTCTAAAAAGTTTCAGAACGATCCCTCTGAGTACCGGGAAATCATTGATACCCTCCATCGTTTTGGCATTGCCGTCTGCGGATCTTTCGTCTTTGGATTTGACGAGGATGACCCTTCTGTATTTGAAGAAACGGTTTCTTTCTCTATCCAAACCAAACTCTTCTCAGCAATCTTTATGATTCTCACTCCTTATCCAGAAACAGCCTTTTATCATAGAATAAAAAAGGAAGGACGGTTAGCTCAGGATCAATGGTGGTTATTAAAAAACCCAGAGGATTCGGCTCCCCACTTCCTTCCAAAGAAGATGAGTGGGAAGGCACTCCGTGAAGGTTGGAAAAAAGCCTGGAAGGAGTTCTACTCCTTCCCTTCCATTTGGAAACGATTCCACTGGGATTATTCTCCGACCCTAATCAACCGCTTTGTTTATTTTCCTTTCCAGTGGATGCAGCATCGATTTACAAAGAAAAAAATCCTTGAAGGCAAGCGAAGATATCAAATCCGTTCATTCTGAACTGCGATATCCACATTCTTTTTTAGGACAGCGCTTGGCGACCCCACCTTTCCCCTGCTTCTCCACCAAGAAGGGGAAACCACATTGGGGACATTTTTCTGGAATGGGCTTATCCCATAAGGCGTAGGTACAACCTGGATAATTGGTACAGCTGTAAAAAGTTCTTCCCTTTCGGGTCCTTCTTTCCACCATAATCCCGTCGCATCCTTCCTGAGGACATCGGACTCCGGTATCCAAAGGCTGGGTGAATTTGCAGGTTGGGTAGTTGGAACAGGCGAGAAACCTTCCGAACTTCCCGTTCTTGACGACCATGGGACCCCCACATTTTGCACACTTGGCTTCGGTTTCCACTTGATTCTCTTCGTTCCCTTCTACTTCTCTGGTATATCGGCATTTGGGATAACTCGAACAAGCCAAGAAGTAACCTCTCTTCCCCCAACGCTTCACCATCTCCGAACCGCATCGTTCGCAGGTGGCGTCTGTGGGAATCTTCTCTCTCTTCACATCCCTCATGGAGACCTTAGCCATTTCTAAATCTTTTTGGAAGGGAAGATAGAACTCTTTCAGTGTTTCCACCCAATCCCTCTGGCCCTCTTCAATCTTATCTAAATTCTCTTCCATTTGTGCAGTGAATTCGATATCGAAGATATCAGGAAAATTGACGACGAGAAGATCGTTCACCACCAATCCCAGTTCCGTAGGGGAAAACTTCCCTTTTTCTAATCGGACATATCCCTTCTCTTTGATCGTACTCAAAATGGCTGCATACGTGGAAGGCCTTCCAATCCCCCGTTCTTCCAATTCCTTGATGAGTGTAGCTTCAGAAAATCGGTAAGGCGGTTGGGTAAAATGCTGTTTGGGGGTAAGCCCCAATAGCTCCAGAACTTCTTTTTCAGATAACGGCGGTAATGCGTTTTCTTGATCTCCGTTTTCCCGGTTGTCTTCCCCCTCCATATAGAGAGCCATGAAACCTTGGAAGACAGGAACAGAACCTGTCGCAATGAAAATGGCATCGTCCGCTTTGATCTCTGTTGTCGTTTGAAGGGAAACAGCGGAAGGCATCTGAGAGGCGACGAACCGATCCCAAATCAATTTATAAAGGGCTCTTTGATCTTTATCTAAGAAAGCTCCCACCTGATCAGGTTCAAATTCAATCGAAGTGGGCCGGATGGCCTCATGGGCCTCCTGAGCTCCTCGCCGACTTTTATAGACATTCGGTTTGGGAGGAAGATAAGCGTCTCCAAAACGCTCCTTAATCCATCCCCTGACCTGTTGAATTGCTTCCGTAGAGATCCGAACCGAGTCGGTCCTCATGTAAGTGATCAACCCCACCATCCCCATTTCACCGAGGTCTACCCCTTCATATAATTTTTGAGCAATCCACATGGTCTTTTGCGCAGGGAACGAAAGTTTTCGAAAAGCCTCCTGCTGAAGCCGGCTGGTAATAAAGGGAGGGAAAGGATGACGTTGCTTTTCTTGTTGAACGATCTTTAAAACAGAGTAGGGAACGGTCTCAAGGGCTTTCTGAATGGCCATGGCCTCAGCCTCTTTGGCCATTTTCACCTTCTTCCCCTTCCATTTTGTCAATTTGGCATCAAAGGAGATGGGTGAACCTTTTCCCTTCAGGGTCGCCGTGAGGCTCCAATATTCCTCAGAGACAAAATTTTGAATCTCTCTTTCTCTATCACAAATGATTCGAACTGCAACGGACTGGACTCGACCCGCACTCAATCCCCGTCGGACCTTTTCCCAGAGAATAGGGCTGACCTGATAGCCAACCAAACGATCTAAGATCCGCCTCGCCTGCTGAGCTTCGTATTTGGATTGTTGTAATTTGCCGGGGTGACGAAGAGCATCCAAGACTGCCCTTTGGGTGATCTCATTGAAGAGCACCCGGTAAATATTTTTATTCCCATCTCCGATCTCTTCGGCAATGTGCCACGCAATTGCCTCCCCTTCCCGATCCGGATCTGGCCCAAGGTAAATATTCTTCACTTCCTTGCTGGCCTTCTTCAATTCTCGAATGATCTTCCCCTTTCCGGAGATGGTGACGTAGAGGGGTTGAAAATCTTTTTCAAGATCCACTCCCAGTTCATCCTCTGGAAGGTCTTTAATATGACCTACGGAAGCCTTGATGTCGTAGTCTCTCCCTAAAAATTTTTGAAGAGTCTTTACCTTTGCTGGGGATTCTACGACAACCAATCCTTTTAACATTTTCTTTTTCTCTAAACCTCTAAAAAGGTGCCCGCGACTCACGTTAAGGTTTGTAAAAAACGAATTTTAAAACAATTCTTCTCAGGATGCACTCTCTTTAATCACATTTTTTTACTGAAACATTTGCCTGGCCACTGGCAGATCAGTCCTTTCAATTCCAAATTCAAAAGAAGACTGGAGACCCTCCCTGGATCCAGTTGGGTCTCCCGAATGATGGCATCGATATGTAATGGAGTATCTCCTAAAAGATGATAGAGAACTTTCTCCTCTCCGGAGAGATCAGGGATAGGTGTCTCTATTGTTGGGGTCGTCTCCTTCTCCCTTTTCCATTGAGGTAATATCTCTTCAAGGATATCTTCGGTTGATTCCACCAACTTCGCCCCTTCTTTGATCAACCGATTCGTGCCACGGCTGCCCTCGGCTCCGACATTTCCAGGGACAGCGAAGACTTCCCTTCCTTGTTCCAATGCATAGCCGGCAGTGATGAGAGAGCCACTCTCTGCGCTGGCTTGGACAATGACAACTCCTATCGAAAGTCCACTGATGATCCGATTTCGTCTTGGGAAATGTCCTCCTTCGGGGGGCGATCCTATTGGAAATTCAGAGAGGATAGCTCCTTGGTCAATAATTTGATAAAAGAGATTACGATTTTCAGAAGGGTAGATCACATCTACGCCACAACCCAACACGGCAATCGTCCTCCCCCCTCCTTGAAGGGAACCTTTGTGAGCGACTGAATCGATGCCTCTAGCCATACCGCTGACAACCGTGACTCCATGACGGGCAAGATCCTGACCTATCTTTTCTGTAAACCATCGCCCGTAAGGAGAGGTCTTTCGGCTCCCGACAATGGCAATGGCTAACTCATCTTCACTTCTCAATGCTCCTCGCACGTAAAGCAATGCAGGAGGATCGTAAATATCCTTTAACCGTTTGGGATAGTCATCGTCCTTTAAAGTAATAATCTTTCCTCCCACCTCTTTTAATAAAGAGAGCTCTCTCCTCACGACTTTTTCCAATGGGCCTCTTTGAATTTCACCAGCCACCTTTACCCCCAACCCTTCAATGTTCAGTAATTCCTTCATCGGGGCACGGAAGACAGCTTCTGGCGTCTGGAATCGATCTAAAAGCCGTTTGATCAGGATGCTTCCAACCCCGGGGACGAGGCTTAAAGCCAGCCAATAAAAAATATCTTCGGCCATAAAGGTCCTTCGTTGAAAGATAATTTGTTGACTGAAGTTGGGTCAGGTGATGGGGTCCCACAGGCACACTCGTAATACCTCCATGAAATACCCAACTGCGTCAAGGCTCTCGCCTATTAAAGAACTTGTCCAGTGAGCAGGTCGGCGGAGTTTTCCGCTGGCAGGCGACATCCCGACCACAAGATTGCGTATTCATCCACAGCCAAGACCGTGGTCTTCTGCTGTCGGGATAAAAAAAGGCTCAGGAGATAAAAAGGGAATCTCTAAAGCCTGGGTAAAATTCCGACCACCAAATTCCAAACAGGACCCTACCGCAGGAAAAAATTTCAATCCCGCATTGATAAGGGTACTTGGAGCTTGGTTTGATGGATAATCATTAATCCATTTCTACTATTTTCCTACGACGCCCTCCATCTTCAATTTTGAATACGGTTGGACCAAATCTCCTTTTTGCACAGCATCGAAGGATTCAACGATCTTGGCAGTGAAGAAATTACCGTGTTGGTCAATAATTTGAACATTTCCAATGATGTTATACCTTCTTCCAATCCTTTTATCAGTGACTGGATGTTTAATCTCTTCTGAAGCGCGAAAGATGGTATATTTATCTCCAATTAAAATGGATCCCGATGTTTTAAAGGCCAAATAAATGATATCGTCTTCTGACATCAGGTTCTTACCTTCCTTGCTCTCTAAAACGATGCCGATTCCCTTGAACTCTATATCGCTCATAAACCCCGCAGACCGAATGTCGGGGAAACCTATAGGCTTTTCCTCTACAACAGGTTTCGCCTCGGCGACTACCTCTGGTTTCTTTTCAACCACTGGGGGAGGCTCTACCTTTTTGATCTCTGGTTCTTTCACCACCTCTTTAGGTTTCTCCTCGACAACCTCTTTGGATTCCGGCTTAGGTTCTTCTTTCTTGATTGGCTCTAAAGTAGAAAGGCGAACGGGATTCCCAGGATAGATCCAATGAGGGTTGGTAATATAAGGGTTTCTTTGCCACAGCTTTGGCCAAAGAAAAGGATCTTTTAAAAACCTCGTAGAGATATCCCAGAGCGTATCTCCTTTTTTAATGGTATACACATCATCGGCTTCTTTTGTCACCTGTGTTAATCCTGGGAGAACAAAAAAGAGGGAAAACATCAAAATCGTGGTAAAAAAGATACCAATTAATCTTCTCATAATGACCTCCTCCTATTTAAAAAACTGGTTTATAACCCTTAATATAACAAAATTTTGTTAAAAATTAGCGTCTTATCACTATTTTGTCAAGAAAAATATGAAGCAATATCCATACCAAACCTCAGCTTATCTTTTTTAATTAGCTAATAATATTAGAAATTATTATAAATTGGTAAAAAAAATCGTTTTCTTATACGATATGGGGGTGGTTAGTTTTTGTGCAAATTTTTCATATTTTTGAACAAATTTTAACCTTTTGAAACTCAATTTTTGAATAGAATTAACGGAGGGGTATCTCCAATCGATTGTAACAGGAGAGTTCCATTGACAGATAAACACCCTCTGTGGTAATTAAACTCAATTTTATATCTTAGCTCGAAGCTTAGTCTATGAATCTCCACCCTTCACCTGATGAAACATTAGATACCTTCTTCAATGGAAAACTCCAAATGATCCAGAAGAAAAAGGGTTACCGGTTCTCTGTCGATGCTGTCCTGCTCAGCCAATTCATAAAAATTTACAAAGACGAAAAAGTGATTGATTTGGGAACAGGGTGTGGCATTCTGCCCTTGTTGCTATCACACACTACCAAAGCCCGTTCTTTTATCGGTGTTGAGATTCAGAAGGGGTTGGCCGATTGTGCAAAAAAAAATGTAACGTTGAACCATCTTGAAAATCGGATATCAATTATTAAACAGGATTTTAGAAAGTTAAGAAACATTTTTCCACCTGGTTCTTTTGATGTCGTCCTCTCCAACCCGCCCTATCGAAAATATCGGACCGGCCGGATCAATCCCTTCATAGAAAAAGCGATCGCCCGCCATGAGATGAAAGGGACACTCGAAGATCTCATCTCCATCGCTTCCCACTTGCTTCCCCCCAAGGGGAGATGTTACTTGATCTTCCCGGTCTTGAGAACCGTCGATCTCTTAGTGGCACTGAGGGAAAAAAAGTTAGAGCCGAAGCGATTGCGGTTCGTTCATCCCTTCATCAGAGAGGAGGCAAAATTTATTCTCACTGAATCGATCAAGGACAGTGGGGTGGAGCTAAAACTCATGGAACCCCTCATCCTTCATGAGGAGTAATAAACCTTATTTTCCTTCTCTCCTGGCCTGACCGGAAAAAAATTTTGACAATGACATATGAATGGGATAATAATTTTTCAGTATGGACCATGACAACCGTTCGTGCCAGCTCACGAAAGAGAAGACCTCTTCCCTGGAAATCGTCCTCGAATGTATCGGGGATGATTTAGAAAAAGTGGATCGAGAGTTCCGACGGAACTTAGAATCCACTGTCCCGATTATTTCTGCCATTGGTGAATACCTCCTCCTGAGCGGGGGGAAACGATTCCGAGCAAAACTCCTCCTCCTTTCAGCCAAATTATGCGAGTACCCTGGAAATCTTCACATTTACATGGCCAGTCTTGTCGAATTTATCCATACAGCGACGCTCCTCCACGATGACGTCGTGGACAGAGCTGAGCTACGAAGGGGAATGGACTCTGCCAATTCCAAATGGGGAAATGAGGCGAGCGTCTTGGTTGGAGATTTCCTCTTCACCAAATGCTTCTCTCTTCTAGTGCAGAGTGGAAACTGGAAAATCCTCCAAGTCATGTCCAAAGCAACTACCATTATGGCGGAAGGAGAGTTAGAAGAGTTGATTCGAACCAACGACCTCTCTCTTACCGAGGAGGATTACCTTTCGATCATCACTCGTAAAACCGCTTCCCTTATCTCCACCGCCACGCAGATCGGCGCCATCCTGGGAAATGTATCAGAGGAAAAGGAAAGGGCTCTGACCGAGTTCGGGTTGAATATTGGCATCGCCTTTCAACTCATTGATGATCATCTCGATTATACTTCCAACGAGGAGGAATTTGGAAAGAAGATTGGGATTGACCTCCAAGATGGTAAAATCACCCTTCCTCTCATCTCCACACTTCATCATTGCAATCAAGAGGAAGAAGCTTTTATTCGCCGTACGGTGGAGTCTAAGCCCATTACCAAAGATGACTTTTTCCGAGTAGTGGAGATTATTGAACGACATGATGGAATCCAATATACTTGGGAAAAAGCAAGGAAGTATGTCGAAAAAGCGAAGGCCCATCTTCATCTTTTTCCTGACTCGAAGGAGAAAGAAGCCCTTTACGCCCTAGCCAATTATGTAATGGAAAGAAGACTATAAAATTTCCTTTAGATTGGCGCTCTGAACCAATTTGGGTTCAGGGCTGCCATGCACCTTACATGGTGCATGGCGAAACCCATTTCCATCAGTTACAATTGCAAATAATTCATTGAACGTAAAGGAGTAGAAAATGGCAGAAGAGTCTAGTTTGGTTCAAGTCAATGATAAGAATTTTGCGTCAGAGGTTCTCAATTCAGACCTTCCCGTACTGGTCGATTTCTGGGCAACTTGGTGTGGCCCGTGCCGTAGTATCAGTCCAATTGTTGAGGAACTCGCAAAGGAGTTTTTGGGTAAGATCAAGGTGACCAAGCTGAACGTGGATGAGAGCCCTGCGATACCCAGTCAATATGGAGTAAGGGGAATTCCTACTCTGATTCTTTTCAAAGGCGGAAAAATTCTTGATCAAATTGTTGGTGCGGTGCCAAAGGCTCGCTTAAAAGCCTTGATGGAAAAGGGTCTATAAATTTTCCTTTACCCATCCGCCGAGAGTTAAACGAATGATCAATAATCACCAAACTCCAAGCACCAATAATCAAATAATATTCCATCACCAAGTTTCAAACATTGTTTGAATATTGATTACTTGAAATTTATTTGGAGCTTGGCCTGCCTGCGCGAAGCCGCTTCGGCGTAGGCAGGGATTTGGTCATTGGGATTTTAAAAATATGACACGATTTGGGGGGAAATGTCTTGTGATCTTATGCCTTTGTTTGGCATGGACGTTCCTTCTTCCCCATTGTGCTAAAGAAAAGAAACCCTCTCCAGGTTTGGCCCCGGATTTTACTCTCAAAACCCTCGATGATCAGGAGATTACTCTTTCCAATCTCAAAGGAAAAGTTGTTCTCCTCGACTTCTGGGCAACCTGGTGTGGACCCTGTCGCGAATCCATACCCCACTTCATTCAGCTCTATAAGACATATCGAGAAAACGGATTTGAGATGATTGGGATCAGTTTGGATAAAGGGGATGCAACAGTCGTTCGCAACTTTGCCAAGTCCATGGACATCCCCTACCCTATCGTGATGGCTCCCGAAGAGGTGGCGAGGAACTATAGAGTCACTTCCATTCCGACCACCTTCTTCATTGATAAGGAGGGAAAGATCCGAGAGAGGATCACCGGATTTAATAGCACGATTGCTCAACAGATGAATTCCAAAATAGCAGATCTCACTACCGAGAAACCCTAAACCCCCATTTTGCTATGCCAATTTCAAGGTTCCTGCCTACCGCAGACAGGCGAAATTCGAAACAAAAATGTTAAACCATAAACTCGAAATCCTAAACTCGAAACAAACTTAAATGTCCAAAGCACAATCAAAACCTTCTGGCTTGAAAAATATTCGGTTCAATTGTTGAAAAATCAAACTTACTTTTTGAGTTTTATATTTTGGATTTGTTTAGGATTTAGAGTTTAGTGTTTAGAGTTTAAACAATTTCGGATTTCAATATTCGGATTTTATTACTAAGCGGGAGGTGAAAACATGGAAGTTCGAAAGTATGTCACCATTGTAGAAGAAGCGGTCGTCGAGGGAGGGAAAAAGGTTGATCCACC
>Ga0153915_10006654_pt1 | contig 10851 bp, 3 predicted proteins | sample Opewatmetagenome_2_FD_107003 | JGI IMG/M metagenome (GOLD analysis project Ga0153915, IMG submission 107003) | Freshwater wetland microbial communities from Ohio, USA - Open water 3 Core 3 Depth 3 metaG | ecosystem: Environmental > Aquatic > Freshwater > Wetlands | place: USA: Ohio, Lake Erie...
ATACACAATCCACAAGGGTCAGACAGTTTGGCGGCGGTTCAACAGGAGGACTGGATGACCGGTTTGATATGATTTTAATGTCGCAATCTGTCATCGATCCCGAAGGTATATCGTATATTGATGATTCATATACAAGCTATGGTAACGATGGAAATCATTATAATGATTCAATTAACAAGCCCCCGAACGCTGCTGTGAGTCAGCTGGTAGCAAATGCTTTACATTATTCCTCAGATCACCTGCCTGTATTTGCAGCCTTTCAGTTTAATCCCGTTGCAGCAAAAGTTCTAACGATTACTGCGTTGATTGAAGGATTTTTTAATGGTCTCAATAACACTGGAGATTCACTCAGAATTGAATTGCACTACAGCTCTCCACCATATGCTTTAGCCGACGAAACAAAAATACTTACTGATTCAAACGGAGGGGGGAGCGGTACCTTCACTAATGCATTCAATAGTACTCCGTATTATATTGTTTTAAAACACAGAAACGCACTGGAAACCTGGAGTGTAGCACCGCAAGTATTTACATCCAACGCTTTAACATATGATTTCACTTCTTCAGCTAATAAGGCATACGGTAATAATTTAAAATTAATCGGAAGCGAATGGTGTATTTATGGAGGGGATATAAATCAGGATGGGTTCGTCGATGTAGGAGATTTGAACTCAGTATATTCAGCAAATATAAGCGGAGCCAGCGGATATATATCTACTGATTTAAATGGTGATTTATTTACAGAGATTGAAGATTTGAATATTGTCTTTATTAATAACCTCCTCGGTGTTGAAAAGAAATCACCAATCGGTTTAAACCGTTAGTGAGCAATAATGAAATTACTTTACTTTTTTTCTCTGTTTCTTTTAGTCTCAATTTCATCTTATACACAGAATTATAAGCAGGTAAAAATTTATATCAATAAAATGCAGAATGTTGAATCTCTGTACAAAGCAGGAATGCAGTTTGACCATATGTGCATGACAAAAGATAATGCTGTGACTGCATTCATTAACGATAATGATTATTCGATACTGAAAAGATCCGGTTACCGGTATGAAATTTTAATTAATGATTGGTACAGTTATTACAGCAGTCAGCCAAAATTATCCGCACAGGAAAAATCCGATTTTATTAATAAAAGCAGGCAGGAAATGAATGTAAGCGGATTCGGATTCGGATCTATGGGCGGCTTTTACACATTAAGTGAGGTGACTGCCGAACTGGATAGCATGAGACTTCTATATCCGCAACTGGTAACCCAGAAGGTTTCTATTGGTAATACCATAGAAGGCAGACCAATTTATATGGTTAAGATCTCCGATAATCCTGATATCAATGAAAATGAACCTGAGGTCCTTTACACTGCATTACACCACGCACGGGAACCGGAAAGTATAATGCAGCTTATCTACTTTATGTATTACCTGCTTGAAAATTATTACACCGATCCCTCAGTCCAGTACCTGGTTGATAACCGCGAGCTTTATTTTATTCCTGTTGTTAATCCTGACGGATATGAATACAACCATCAAACTTACCCAAATGGGGGTGGGATGTGGAGAAAAAACAGGAGGAACAATGGTGATGGGAGTTATGGTATTGACCTGAACAGGAATTATGGTCCTTATGCTTACTGGAATGCTCCAAACGGCGGTTCAAGTACTTATACGTGGGATGAAACTTACAGAGGAACAGCACCATTTTCGGAACTGGAAACTGCTCATATCCGTGATTTCCACGCCGCGCATAATTTTAGATGCGAACTGAATTATCATACATACGGTAATTATCTGATTTATCCATACGGCGCATTAAGTATGGAAACTCCGGATTCTGCAATCTTCAGAGAATACTCAAGAGATATGACAGTATATAATGGTTATTTCGCAGGTTTGGATTTAGAAGCAGTCGGTTATTCAACAAGAGGGAACAGCGATGACTACGCATACGACGGTGATACCGTTTTAAATCACGGAAAAATTTTCGCTATGACTCCGGAAGTCGGAACAACCGGATTCTGGCCTTCCCAGGCCGAAATATTTCCGCTTGCGATAGAAAACGTTTTCCCGAATCTCTATTACGCATGGGTTGCAGGTGAATACATTAGCATGATTAGTCCGAATTTCAATCAGCAATATTTTAATCCCGGCGATGAAGTACAGATGAATCCTGTCTTCAAAAATAAGGGATTATCAACCGGATATAATATTTCTGTAGAACTAACCTCACTTAGTGTTTATGCAATTGTAACAAATGCAACGGCGACAATTGATTCGATTCATTCGCGTCAAACAATATCACTGTCATCACCGCTTTCTTTTTCGGTTTCACCATCAGCCCCGGCAGAAGCCGGAATACAACTTCTTTTAACGATACGGACAAATGGTACTATTATAAATAAAGATACACTTAATTTAATTGTTGGTGTTCCCGTATTTGTATTTGCCGATACAACTAATAACCCTTCAGTATTGTGGACTATTACCGGTACCCCGTCATCAGCTCCTAAATGGTCAGTTACGACTGCTGCTTATCATTCACCTCCTAACTCCTATACAGATAGTCCAGGTGGTAATTATGCTGCTAATTCAACCATTACGATGACTTTAACTGAACCGATAAGTCTAATGGGTTATACTAATCCCCGACTGACTTTTTATACAAAATTCGATATTGAAAATGACTGGGATTACGGACAGGTAGAAATCAGTACTAATAACGGATCATCCTGGATTCCGCTTCAGGGACAATATACGAATCCCGGCACAGGTAGTTTTCAACCCAATGGGGAACCACTATACGATGGGACGCAAACGAACTGGGTAAGAGAAGAAATTTCTCTGGCACCTTATATCAGTAGTCAGTTTAAAATCAGATTTGAACTAAAAACTGATATAAGCATTCAGAGAGACGGATGGTACCTTGATGATATAGCAGTAATCTATTATGGCTTAAATTATGTTGAACTAACATCCTTTACAGCACTTCTTGAAGGATTTTATGATGGTACACTAATGGTTCCGGATACAATCAATATTGAACTCTGTAATTCTTTTACTCCGTATTCCCTTGTTGATCATAGCAAAATTTTGCTTGATAATAATGGAAATGGTACCGTAAGGTTTTATAATGCTGTCAGCGGAACACCTTATTACTTAGTAGTAAAACACCGGAACGCACTTGAGACCTGGTGTTCAACTCCGCAGTTATTTACCGGAGGAACTTTAATCTATGATTTCACAACTTCCCCGGATAAAGCATATGGCAGTAACTTAAAGCTGATAAACGGCAAGTGGTGTATTTATGCAGGAGATATAAATCAAGATGGATTTGTAGATGCTGCTGATTTAAATTCTGTTTTTACTGATAATGTGAATGGATTAACCGGATATAATACTACGGATTTAAATGGAGATATGTACATAGAAATTGAAGATGTGAATCTTGTTTTCATTAATAATATCCTTGGAGTTGAAAGAAAAACTCCACCGGGATATAATCCTAAAATAAATAAGAATGTTAGAATCAATAAATAATATTTTAATCATTAAACTAAAATAATGAAGGAGGGGACTATGTCCCAAAAAGTACTATTTACTATTTCAGCACTGATCATTGCATTCAGTGTGAGCCTTTATTCACAGCAATGCAAAGTCATTGCAAATAATATCCAATTTGAATCAGATAATTCTTTAACATTTGATGTTAATCTGAAAAATACCGGCACCTCAAATTGGATTTTCAGTAACGCTGCATTTGTCTGGACACTTAATACTGATTTTCTGAATGGAGGAACACCGACCTTTTCATTGGTCCCGGGATATTCAGATTTTCCGGCAGGTGCATATCCGCCGTCAGCATTAGTTACTCAACCAAACATAATACGAACATCATCCAATATGCCCGGATCGAATGGTGTAATTATGCCGGAACAAAGTATGCGCCTTTATAGATTCAGACTACAAACTTCTGCAGCATCATTTAATGCGGAATTACTGAATGCAGCATGGAAAACGGCAACTGCTCCGTATACCAGAATTTACAACTGGGACGAAGTATCAGGTGTTCCAGTTGAGATTGCGAATCCAACATTCTCTATTCTGCAATTAATACTGGATGAAAATTTTGATTATGGTGATGTAAGTAATCCTGATTTATTAGCTGTAACTTCAAATTGGACCAGGCATAGCGGTACCCAGGGGCCTGCTTACCTTAATACCAGTTTATCTTATACATCATACGCTTCTTCAGGCATCGGAGGATCTGTTAGTTTTACGCATGGTTCTTCCGGTACAAACGACGGCGATGTTAACAGGTTATTACCTACCATTATTAGTACAGATGAAAATGTTTATACATCTTTCCTCCTGAATTTAAGTTCGGCAATGGCAACGAATGATTACTTTTTCCATCTGGGACCTAATCCTTTGGGCACTACTTTCAGGGGAAGAGTGTATGCCCGCATAAATGGTCTTGGCTGGAGTTCTGGTTTAGCCAAATTTAATGAGAGCCCAGTTCTTGATAATACAGTTTTAAATTTTAATCAAACTTACCTTGTCGTGCTCAAATATACTTTTAGCACAGCTACCACAAGTGATGATCAGGTCACATTATATGTTTATGAAACCGGAATACCTCCTTCAGAACCCGGATCGCCTTTAGTAACAATTGGGCCCACAGGTTCCGGTACTGGTACTGATCCAGAAAATATAGGAGCTATAGCAATCCGCCAGGGAGGTAATTCACCAACCGGTGTGATTGATGGAATCAGATTAGGAACAGCATGGAATGACATTTTCCCGGCTGCGGGAAGCCCGCTTATTACCGTAAGTCCCAACAGTTTATCCGGCTTTTCATATCTTGTAGGAGGAGGTCCTTCTACATCCCAAAGCTATAACTTAAGCGGCAGCAATTTAACTCCCGCTTCAGGGACTATCACTGTAACCGGAACAGCTCATTATGAAGTATCTCTTAATAATTCAATTTTCGGAACGACTTTAAATGTTGCTTACTCCGGTGGAAATTTGAGTGCTACTCCAATTTATGTACGGCTTAAGGCAGGACTACCTGGTGGAGTTTATGAAGGAGAACTTATAACCAATGCGGGCGGCGGTGCTTCAACCCAAAATGTAACCTGTAGCGGTGCAGTTATTAAGGCTGAACCTACAAACCACGTTACTAATTTTGCAGGTATTCTGGGCAATCCCAATTATTATTATAATAATCTCAGCTGGACAGATGCAATAGGTGCCGTATTACCTGACGGTTATCTCATTAAAAGAAGCACTTCCGGATATGCTTCAATTGTAAATCCGGTGGATGGAGTACCCGAGGCAAATTCATTTTCTGTACAAAATATTGATCAGGGAATTCAGGCTGCTGTGTTCACCGGTTTTGCCGATTCAACTTATTATTATAAAATCTTTCCTTTTACTAACAGCGGCTCATTTATAAATTATAAAACGGATGGATCGATACCTCAATTGACGCTCACCAATGCAAGCGCACCATCATTCCCTATTGATGAAAACTTCCAATATGCAACCGGAAGCCTTTTGACCGATAATGGATGGGTAGCCCACAGCAGTGGAGGTACAAATCCTATAACTGTTAATGCAACCCCACTCACATATACAGGCTATATTAATTCAGGAATAGGAAAATCTGTTACCTTGAATACTTCAGGTGAAGATGATAACAGAGCTTTTCATAGTGTTACTAGTGGAAAAGTTTATGCTTCATTTATGGTGAATGTCACTTCAGCACAGGCGAACGGTGATTACTTCTTCCACTTCGGACCGGAAAATACAACTTCATACTATTATGGCAGAGTTTATGTGAAGCTGGCTTCAAATAATAATCTCGCGTTTGGTTTATCAAAAAGTTCAATAGGTGGTGGTACCTTAGCAGTTTATACAGACTCAATTTACTCATTGGGAACCACTTATCTCATTGTCGCTTCTTATGGATTCAATGAGAGTGCGGATGATACAGTTAAATTATGGGTAAATCCGGCACTTGCTGGAAATGAACCAACGCCTGATCTTACACATGCACAGGCAGTATCTGATGCTGTCAGTCTGGGCATGTTTGCTTTGCGCCAGGGTAGTGCTTCTAATGCAGCAAACCTGATTCTGGGAGGAATAAGAGTAACTGATACATGGTTATCGGGATCAACTAATACATTTCAACTAACCGTACTGATCGCTAATGGCTGGAATATGGTATCAGTTCCGGGAATAAATCCTGCGGGCCAGGGAGTAAATAATTGGTGGATAAATCATACCGGAACAGTCTATAAATTTGTTCCGGGTTCGGGTTACAGCGGAATAACCACCACTACCCCTGGAGAAGGATACTGGATGAAAAACAACGGTACTCAAACCTATAATACAGGTGATGAATGGCCGGCAGGAGGAATTCAGCTTGTAGCCCACAATCCGATTAACATGGCTTCAGGTTGGAATATGTTTGGAGGATACGAAGATGCAGTTAATACAGCAGCATTAACTACAACACCTCCTGGCCAGATAGTATTTCCGATCTATAAATTTGTTTCTGGTACAGGATATCAGACCGCTACTCAGATAGTACCCGGATACGGATACTGGGTTAAAGTTTCATCAGCCTGTCAGATAAATGTGCCTGATGTATTTGCTAAGGGTAACCAGAAACAGGAAGAATTTTTTAAGAATGATTGGGGAAGGGTATTGCTGACTGATGCAGTAGGACACAGCTACACTTTGTACGCTGTTAAAGGAAAAAACGGCACAGCAACTGTTGACCTTAATAAATACGAACTGCCTCCATTACCGCCTGAAGGATTATTTGATGTAAGATTCGGCAGCGGAAGAGTAGCTGAAGATCTAAGTAGTGATTTCCAGTCAATCGAGATGAGAGGAGTAACCTATCCGGTTAAGGTTAAAGTAGAAAATATGGACATCAGGCTGATGGATCCAACGGGCAGACAGATTAACACGAATATTAAGTCGGGAGAAGAGTTTATCATAGACAATTCCGCGTTGAATAAAGTAATGGTAACAGAACAACTCATACCTGACAAATATGCTTTAGAGCAAAATTATCCAAATCCGTTTAATCCGAATACTACTATTGAATTCTCCTTACCTGAAAATGTAAAGAGTGTTAAGCTGTCCATTTATAATATACTTGGAGAAAAAGTAGCTGAGCTGGTAGATGGTTCAATGCAGGCCGGTAAATATCAATACCAGTGGAATGCAAAGGATTTTGCTTCAGGTACATATATCTATGAGTTAAGGACGGAGAAATTCGTTTCTATTAAGAAAATGATATACTTGAAATAATTCATTTTTTCCAGAGCCCTGCTGAATACAGCAGGGCTTTTTATTAACTGTTATCGAAGGAGAACACCTTGAAGTTCAGGTTTATTTTCTTTTTGTTTTTTCTTTTTTTCACGGTAAATACTTTTTCACAGGCACCTGTTGTTCAGGAAATTCTGAATAATGTAGATCAGGATTCACTGATTTATTTTATTCGTGAATTGTCCGGTAATGTTCCAACTAATATTAATGGAACCTCACAGACAATTTTATCGCGAAATAAATATCAACCGGGGAATTTACTAGCCGAGACGTATATAAAACAAAAGTTGGAATCATATGGATTGACTACAACTATTCAATCATTCAGCGGAACAGGAAAAAATGTTTATGCTGTTCAGCCGGGCAATGAATTTCCGAATCAAAAGTATATTATTTGTGCTCACTTTGATGATATGCCGTCGGGTTCTATAGCTCCCGGTGCTGATGATAATGCCAGCGGAACTGCCGCCGTCATTGAAGCTGCCAGAATATTTTCACAGTACTCATTTCCTTATACGATTATCTATGCTCTCTGGGATGAGGAGGAGCAGGGATTGATTGGAAGCGATTATTATGCTGCACAAGCTTATGCAGCAGGAGATTCTATACTCGGAGTAATAAACCTCGACATGATTTCTTACGAATCGAACGGTGACGGCGTTATGAATCTACATTCACGTCCTACCGCAGGCAATTCTGATGAGATTAGAGATATGGCGATCGAATGTAATTCAGTATATGGAATCAATCTCGATATCGTCGTTATAAGTCCGGGAGAAACTTACAGTGACCATGCTTCTTTCTGGAGCAGGAATTACGGTGCTATTTTATTAATTGAGGATGATTTTGATTTTCATCCTTATTACCATACCATTAATGATCTGATTCAATACTGCAACCAGGATTATCTTTATAAAATGGCCAAACTCGGATATGCCACTCTGGCTTCGTTGGCACTTGATTTAAATTTGAATATAATTCATACGCCTATTGCATCGATTTCTGAGTCTGTTCCAATAACTACCTCAGCAACTATTGCGACAGAACTTGAAATTGGAACAGGGAACCTGGGTCCCAGATTATATTACAGAACTAAATTGGACGGCGGATCTTTCAGTCCTTTCATTTCTGTGGAAGGTATTCCCGTTGAAAGCGGCGATTATTATTTCACAATACCGGCTGTGCAATTAGGAAGTGTTGTTCAATATTACCTTGCTGCTCAGGATGCAAACTCAATGATTGTTAAAACACTCCCGCGGGGAGGCAGCGGATTTAATCCTCCGGGGAATATTCCTCCGCCTTCTTTCTTCCAATTCTATATTGCTTCACAAATCGTAGCTTTTTATGATGAGGCAAACACCATAAACGGCTGGATTTCCAGCGGTGGATGGAATATTACGACTGCCAAATATGTTTCCCCGCCGACTTCCTTCACTGATTCACCGGGAGGAAATTATTTGAATAATACAACTGCAATATTAAAACTTAATTCTCTGATCAACCTGGATGATGCATTAGGAGCAGCATTGGAGTTTGATACTCAATGGGCTATTGAAACGGACTGGGATTACGGGCAGGTGCAGATTTCAACTAATAACGGTTCTACATGGATATCATTGGAAGGTCTGTATACAAACCAGGGTACGAATACACAGCCGAACGAACCTCTTTATGATGGCACACAGTTAACCTGGGTACACGAAAATATTGATATCTCCGGATTCATGGGGCAAAGTATAAGTCTCAGGTTTTTATTCGTATCAGATTATGCAGTTACCGCAGATGGCTGGTATGTTGATAATATTAAAATCACCCAGTATGAATCTCAACTTACTTTCCAGCTGTCGGTATTTATGAGCAACGGATGGAATATGGTATCCGTGCCGGGAATAAATCCTAACGGGCAGGGTATTAATAATTGGTGGCCGGGATTAATAGGTGCTGTTTATGAATTTATCCCTGGTTCCGGTTACAGTGTGGTACTTACGACATCTCCGGGAGATGGGTATTGGATGAAACAGGCAGGAGACAATATTTATAACACCGGTGATGAATGGCCTGCTGAAGGAATCCAGTTTGTACAGCACGATCCGATAAGTGCGGAAGCCGGCTGGAATTTGTTCGGAGGATATGAAAATACGTTCGATGCAGCAGCATTGACTACAACCCCTCCGGGGCAAATAGTATATCCAATATATCAGTTTGCCAGCACAACGGGATATCAATCTGCAGCACAGATTATCCCTGGATATGGATACTGGGTAAAAGTATCATCTGCCTGCCAGATAAATATCCCCAATGGATTAATGGGTGATCAGGATATAGCAGAATACTTTAAAAATGAGTGGGGAAAGATAATTTTCACGGATGCAGCAGGAAGCAGCTCTACGCTATATTCTGTAAAAGGCAATGTAGATCTTAACCGGTATGAACTGCCCCCGTTACCCCCATCGGGAATATTTGATGTAAGGTATGGAAGCGGGAGAGTGGCTGAAGACTTAAACGCGGCTGTTCAAACCATCGAGTTGAGAGGAATGACATATCCTGTTAAGGTAAGGGTAGAGAATACTGATATCAGGATGCAGGATGAAACGGGTAAGTATATAAATACAAATCTTAAATCGGGGGAAGAGTTAACACTAAGCAATCCGAATATTGACAAGCTAATGGTTTCCGGAAGTATTGTACCCGATCAATATATATTAGTACAAAATTATCCTAATCCTTTTAATCCCTCTACAACTATTGAATTCTCACTGCCTGAGAATGTGAAGGATGTGAAGCTATCTATATATAATATACTTGGTGAAAAGGTTGCAGAACTAGTAAATGGATCAATGCAGACAGGGAAATACAAATATGAGTGGAATGCAAAAGATTTTGCATCGGGGATTTATATGTATGAATTGAGGACAGAGAATTTTGTTTCAACTAAGAAAATGATACTTGTGAAGTAAAAATTTAAATCCGCCGGGATTGTGAGTCCCGGAGGATTTTTAATCTATTACAGGCGAGGGACTGGGATCTGGTTATCGGCAAGGGATTATTTCTTCAAATGCAAGGAGAGATTCTTTATGAAGGATTTTAGAATCTTAATAATCATTTCCATCCTGTTTTTCAGTGTTATTTAAAAAAAATATAAAAAAGAGTTCAATAATCCTTTCTATCAGAGAGACCCTTCCTGATTGCATTTTGAACCCAAAGTTATAGAAAAATATTTTGATAGGAAATAAGAATGAGAGGTTTTTACTGATAATGAAGAGGACTGAGCTCCTCAAAAGAATTACGCCCGAAAAAAATTACGGAATTGAGCGTTTAATCCCGCCAGTTTGGTGTTTTAATAGATAAGGCGGGATTAAAAAATAAATGCTGTTTGAGTCCCGCCCGGGTATTACGCTTATGCGGGACGAGTTTATTTATTTTAGCGAAATGGAGTAATTTTTTTAGTAATTCTTTTGCAGAGCATGTTTCTTTTGGTACTTTTCTTACGTTAAGAAAAGTACAA
>Ga0153915_10006655_pt1 | contig 10849 bp, 20 predicted proteins | sample Opewatmetagenome_2_FD_107003 | JGI IMG/M metagenome (GOLD analysis project Ga0153915, IMG submission 107003) | Freshwater wetland microbial communities from Ohio, USA - Open water 3 Core 3 Depth 3 metaG | ecosystem: Environmental > Aquatic > Freshwater > Wetlands | place: USA: Ohio, Lake Erie...
CCCTTCGTTCAGACCGCGCTCGACGGGCGATTCGACCTGACCGCCGGCTTGCCGCAGGCGTTCTACCCGGTCAAGACCGAGGAGACTTTCGCTGAGCACTTTACCAATAACGCCTGGTCAACCATCCAGGATGCGATCAACGCTTACTCGCACGGCCTGAGCCCGGCGCCGACGACTGCGCAGTACGTCGAGGTGTTCGACATGGGCGCGGTGCTCGCCGCAACCAGAATCACCGTGACGCTGACCGGGAGCACGCTCCTTGGTACGGTGACGATCACGCCGAAGATCAGCACAAGCCACGCGCACGTGCTGATGGCGAACCGCGCCTGGGCGCTCGGCGAGTTCATGGTGCCGAGTCCCGCCGACGGCTCAGCCAATGCGAGCGTTGCGGCTGGATATTTGTGGGAAGTGACCACCGCGGGCACGAGCACCGGCACGCCGGTTTGGCCTGCCACAGTCACGCTAGGCCAGACAGTCAATCAAAACGGTGTCGTGTGGACGGCGCGCGCCTATTGGACCGATTACGCGGGCGTGTGGAGCGCCTACGGCACGCAGTTCCAGTACGTGAAGATCACGCTGGACATTTCCTGCGCTGGCGGCGCGCACCTTGGAAACGCGACGCTGCTCAACCGCCGGCTCGACGTGAAGCAAATTTCCGACTCCGGCACCGTCGCTTGCAGCTCATCGGATTTAGGCGGCACGCAAGTTAATTTCAATATCTCGTTCCTGGACGTGTCCTCGATCACTGTGACGCCGCAGGGCACTACTCCGGCGACGGTCGTCGTTGATTTCACTGACGCCCCGAACCCGACGGGGTTCAAGGTGCTGCTGTTCGATCCTCAAACAGGCAACCGACTGTCTCTCAACGCGGGATGGGCTGCCGCAGGTGTTTAACCGCCACAACAAGAAGAAGAACAAAAAATGGCCGACTGGACTCTCCCCACAGTAAACGACACGTACACGAACTATCTCGCGTACCTGAAGAACCGCGACCTCGATCTGGCGCTGATGCTTGATCCGGCGCACGTGACGCTCACCAATCCACAGGCCAACATGGGCCGCTTCAACAGCGCGAACAAGCGCTGGGAGCTCTACAGCGGCACCGCGTGGGGCGAGCTGATCCCGAAGGCGACGGACTCTTACGACATCAGCGTCACCTATCTCGGCAACTCGCCCGCAGCGGCCTACGCAAAGCTTGCGAGCCCGACCTTCACTGGCACGCCGCAGACTTCCGCCCCGGCGAACGGGGACAACACCACCCGGATCGCCACCTGCGCGTTCGTCCTGGCGCAGAACGTGGCGAGTGCGACCAAGCTTGCCACCATTCGCACGATCAACGGCGTGGGATTCGACGGCACGGCGCCTATCTCGTTCGGCACCGACTCGGTGGCAGAGGGCGCGACCAATCTCTACTTCACCACCGCGCGGGCGCGCACGGCGATCAGCGTTAGCGGGTCGCTTGCGTACAACTCGAGCACGGGCGTCATCAGCTACACGCAGCCGGCGAACGTCTCGGCTTTCACGAATGACGCAGGCTACCTCACTGCGTCCTCGACTAACACGCTCACCAACAAGACGCTCACGAACTCGGATCAAACCGCGCAAACGCTCGCGTTCGCGAACGCCGGCACGACGCCCTGGGACGCGAGCGCCGGCGGCATCGCAACGGTGAACATTCCAGACGGCCAATCGACAACGCTCGCAGTGCCGACCAACCTGAAGAAGGGAACTTACATCCTTCACCTCATCAAGGGCGCGCTCGGCACGGGCACCTTGGCTTTTGCGGCGGGCTACAAATGGTCGAGCGGCAGTGCGCCGGTGCTTTCCACCTCGGCTAACGCGCACGACATCATCACGCTCGTGTCCGACGGCTCGGCCGTGTACGGCGCGTTCCTGCCGGCCTTCGCGTAACGAGATAGCGATGGCTCAGCTCCATCCCGTCGCGTGGTGGCACGGCAATCGCCGCATCGACGTTGTCTATTCGGGGAACGCTCAGAACGTCACTCTTTTCACTGCGCCCGGTGTCAACAGCCCGACCGACCCGGTGGATGTTTATTGCACGATCAACGCGAACGTGTTTGTCGGTTCGGCTTTACCCGGCAGCTACGCATTCGACACGGGCATAGGATGGCACTCGAAGTCGCGCCTGTTTCTCATCATCAACGGCGAGATTCAAGGGTGCGCAGGTAACGGCGGTGTGGGTGGGAACGCCAACACCCTCTACACCTTTTCCTATAACGACGATGGCAAGTCCGGCATCCGCTACGATCTTGCCAGCGGATCAGTCTCTGGCGGTGGAGGGGCGAATGGAACAGCCGGCGGCCCCGCATTCCACGCGCAGTTCCCGATCAGTGTCACCAACAACGGAGCGATCCGTGGCGGCGGTGGTGGCGGAGGTGGCGGGGGCGGTGCTGCTGGCGACAAGAACGCTGGACAGCCACACGATGCTGGTGGCGGTGGAGGCGGTGGAGGTCGAGGCTACACCGCAGGCTCCGGGGCAGCCGGAGGTCAAGCCACGTACCAGTTCCACTATCAAGCTGGCACAGCCGGTGCAGGCCCCCTCGACGGAACTACGACCACGTTCACTTCTGGAACGTACCTCGGCAACGGGAGCGGAGGAGGAAACGGAAGCCAGACGAGCAACGGCGGCGCTGGCTCCGGTTACGTTGGCGCACAGGGTGCGGGCAATTGCCAGAACTGGGGCGGCAACGGTGGCGCTGGCGGACTCGGCGGCTCCTCGGGTGCCAACGGGGCTTCTGCTGGCAACAACGCCAACTCCACTTCCGAGAATGACGGCGGTGGAGGGTCCGGTCTCGCCGGCGGTGCGGCGGTGGTAGGCAACGCCAATATCACCTGGATAGCCGTGGGCACGCGCGAAGGCTCAATCACATAAGGAGGCAGTCATGTATCAATTCGAAATCGTCGCAGTGGACAAGAAAACCGGGAGCGTTCTCGTGCGCTACTACCCGAAGAACGTCGAGCGTGATGCGCGCGGCAAGCCCTTGTGGTGGTGTGGCCCGTTCAACATCGATCTACCGATCGACGCGAGCGGCAAGCCGATCGCCGGCCCGGAGTTGCTTGCCTACGTGAGCAATATGTGCCCGGACCCGCTGATTGAGCGCGAGGTCGCCAAGCGCGCGACGCCCGAGCTTGACATGGCACATCACGAGTCGCTCATCGGGCGCGCGCACGAGGTGAAGAAAACTTCGCCCGTGATCGTCGAGTCTCCGCGCGAGCCCGCCCCGCAGCCGATCTCGCCGGTCGTGTCGATCTAACATGGCGAAGCTGAAAACCGAGCTCTATCGCGCGGGCGACTACCGCGTCATCCGGCTCTCCGGTGACGCGGGAGACTTCTTTCGCACGCACCACACCGAGTCCTATCCCCGCTCGCGCAATCCGAACGTGGTCGTGATGGTGTCGGGAACGCTCGAGTGGGGACGTGAAGATGGCGCCGCCCCACTTGCCACGCTTGTCGCGGGCGACACGGGCGACAAGCTCCCCGATCCTGAGAAAGGCGAGCATCGCTTCGTCGCGCGCACGCCGGTGCTCTACTACTGCGTATCGCGGGCCGACGGCGGGGTGCCGAGGCATCGACGCGTGGGGATGAGGGCTGAGGAGTCGGTGACGGTGCGCGCCGGAGGCATTGCGATTCTGCTTGCCGGCAGCGTGAAGGCTCGGGTTTTCAGCGTGAGCGCGCCTGGTGCCGTGATTAGCATGGACTCGGGGGCCGCGACGGTGAGCGCGCTCACGCCCTGTGCTCTGGAGGTGTTTGAATGAAAACGATCGAGCAGGACAAGCGCCTGCCCGGCTGGTTGAACTGGCTGCTGAACCAGCCGCCCTTCTGCGTGGACACTGACACCCTCAAGTCGGTCGCGCTCGCCTGGGACGCTGAAGGGCTGTACATGCCCGGCAACCGGAGCTTGTTCTACAACGGCTTCGTGATGGTGCGGCTCATATTCCCGTTCGGGGTGTGGCTGCACGTGAAGCCCGCGCGCGATCGCCGGCTCCAGCTGGGGCTCGGTTGGAAGTTGAACGGCCGCCTCGGGCTCACGCTGCGCTGGCAGACGGACCAGTCCGCCGCGGCCGGCGTGCAAGGCCCCAACTACGGCCAGGCTTCGGCTTGGGGCCGTGGAACTGCCTGAGTTGAGCCGATGTATGCCAATGGCATATAATTAGGACCGTCGGCAGCACCAGTCACAACAATAAGAGGGAGATTCGTGGATTCCCCTGTCACCTCCACCACCCTGCAGTGGCTTGCGGGCATCGGTGCTGCAATCGGCCTGGGCCAGCTCCTCGTAGCTGGCGATCCCATCACCTGGCGCCTCGCCCTTGGCCGCGCAATCTGTAGCGCTGGCCTCGCAACCGGTGGCGCAGCTGCCCTCATCTGGATTCCCACGATGCCGATGCCCGCGGTGCTCGGGCTAGGCGCGGCTCTCGCGAGTCTTGGCACAAGCGGGCTCGAGCGCCTGCTCCAGAAGTACATTCCCAAATGACCCTCACCCTCAAGCGCGTCGCGCTCACCCTGTTCGGCGTTTTTGGTGTCCTGCTCGACGCGAAGGGCGTGCCGTTCGCGTTGACGCTCGAGCGGCCCTGGCTGAACAACGCGGTCGGCTCGTCGTGCATCCCGGCCGGCGAGTATGTGTGCAAGCGCGTGAACTCGCCCAAGTTCGGCAGCACGTTCGAGGTGGTGAACGTGCCGGGGCGAACCGAGATCCTGCTGCACAAGGGCAACCTGATGGAGGACTCGCACGGTTGCATCCTGATCGGCGAACAGTTCGAGCCGCTGAATGGGCAGCCCGGCGTCCTCGCGAGCGCGCACGGATTCAGCGAGTTTCTGAAGCTCACTGCCGAGGTCAACGAATTCGAGCTGAGCGTCAAGGAGTGCTGACCCGTGACCGAGCTCCGCATTCGGCGAGTCGACATCGCCGATACGCTCATTCAGGAGCTGCTGCACGTGCTGCATTCCGAGGTGTTCTCGCCGGAGGACTGGACGGGCAACACGGTGCCGAAGTTTCGCACCGGTGAGTGGTGGATAGCGTTTGACGGCAAGGATGCGATCGCGTTTGCGGGCCTGAAGCCGTCGATACGTTCGCAAGCAGTCGGCTACATGTGCAGCGCGGGCGTGTTGCCGAGTCATCGCGGCAAGGGGTTGCAGGTGCGGTTGATCAGGAAGCGCGTGGCGCGCGCCCGTGAGCACGGCTGGCACACGGTGATCACCGACACCGTCAATGACAACGCCGCGTCGATGCGCTCGCTGATCAAGTGCGGCTTTCGCCCGTACTTGCCGGATGTGCGCTGGAACGCAAGCGAGGGCGCGGTGTATTGGAAGCGGGCTACGGAACAGGACAAGGCATGATTCCGATTTCGAAAATGATCAAGGACTGTCTCACCGGCATCGACGGTGAGACCTACGACCCCGCGCGCGTCGCGACGATGTTCGCGCTTATGACGTTCTTCGGCCTCGCCGTTTATGTGGTCGTGTTCAAGAACCAGCCCTTCGATATGCAGCAGTTCGGCATCGGCTTCGGCGCGGTGATTGCGGGCGGTTCGTGGGCCATCAAAACGAAATCCAAAACGGAGCCCGGACAATGAAGATCACGACGCTGATGGCCGCGATCATCACGCTCCTGCAAGCCTGGGATTTCTACAGCACCACGACGGTGCTGCGCCTGGGCGGCTATGAGCAGAACCAGCTGCTCGGCTTCCTGAACCGGCTGAGCGCCACGTCGCGGTACGCCGCGCTGCTCGCGGTCAAGCTCGTGGCCCTGGGCGCGCTGTGGCGCGTGCAGCTCGCCGGCGGTTTCGACGGCAGTGTGACGCTGTTCGGCCGCGCCGCGCCTGCGGCCGCGCTGCTCGCCGGGCAGCTCGCTTTGTACATGTGGCTCGCCTTCCACAACTACGATCAACTGCAACTGCAGCGAGCAAGGAGCTGAGCATGGGGATCTTACTGAACCTCGTACCGTGGTGGGGGCGGCTGCTTGCGATCGTCGCCGTGCTCGTGGCTGCCGCGGGCTTCGGTGCAGTGAAGATGCACGCGCATGACCAGGCGAAGTACGAGACCCTGCAGCTCGCCTACAGCAATTTCCGCGGCGACGTCGCCGCCAAGGGTGAGCAGGCGAACCGGGAAGCCGCGGCCCAAGCCGCCAAACAGAAAGGAGTCGAAGATGCGCTACGCAAGGATCTCGCTGCTGCTGATTCTCTTTACGCTGACCTCGCTCGCCGGTTGCGCGAGCGGCCCCCAAGCCGTCCCGATGGCAGTAGCGTGCCCACCGGCACCTGTGCTCCCGCAGGCGCTCATGGACCGTCCGGTGGCGAATCAGTACCTCTTGCAGACTACCGAGCCCTCGAAGCTCGAGCAGCCTACGACGCCCAATCACTGAAACTCTACAAGCAGTGGGTTGCCGGCATGGTTTTGGCCGGCGCCTTGGAGGTCAAATGAAGAAGAAAGAGCTGGCGCGGCTACGCGCTGAAGTGGCGCAGCTTCGCGCCGTATGATCCTCGACCCCGCCAAGACTTACGCCGACATCCAGCGCTCGAAGCACAGGGTCGTTGCGCTCGTCACCGGCCTGAGCCAGATCCCCGATTGGGCGCTCCAAGGCGACCGCCTGATCGTGGAGGTGCCCGTCGGCGTGACGGTGCTCATCGGCTACTTCTACTACGCCGGCAGCTTCAGGGCGCCGCCCGCGGCCACCGTCATCGACGGCTCGAACATCGACATCCTTTCGAAGATCGAGAAGTCGCTCGGGCTGCTGACCGCGCAGTACGCCGGCAAGACGCCAGCGCAGGCGAAGGCCGACTTCAAAACCATCTACCAGAGCTTGCCGTAGGCTGGCTCTGCCGCACACCGTTTAACCCATGACCCAAGGAGGTCAGCATGGCAGCATCTCTTGAAGAACAGATCAAGCAGGCAATCGAAACCGAGGTCGCGGGCTATCGCGAGGCGGTGACCGCGAAGGTGAAGGCGGCCGTCGACGCGCTCCACAGCGCGGCGGGCGGTGCAGTCGCGGGCGCGCAGACTTCGACGACCAGCATCAAGCTCGACGCCCAGGCAAAGGTCGATCAGGTGACGGCGGTCGCGAAGGCTGACGTGGCGGCCGCGCAGTCCTGGGTCCAGAAGAACAAGGTCGCGCTCATCCTGGCGGCGATCGCCGTGGCGGCGCTGGCCGTGGTCCTGTTCGGGCACGTGCCGGTCGCGCGCTAGGCCGGGAATATCTCGGACGCGCTAACTGATTTCTAAGGGAATTTTCCGGGCTACGGCCCGGAAATATTCCCGGCGCGCTTCCTCGATTCCCCTTGCGGTTCATCAGCTTGCTGCGTCGCCGCCAGTCGGTCTGTTAATCCGCAGGTCCCAGGTTCGAGCCCTGGTCGGGGAGCCAAAAATCAAGGACTTACAGGCGGCTCGGCGCTCTCGCTCGGGAATATTTCGGGGTTTCGGGAATATTTGCAGCGGAGAGGCTCCCGAGGACCGCACGAAGCGCCGCAGGTAGCGCAATGGATGCCACCAGCCATGCTGAACTCGATCGTGCGGCTCTGCGCGCGGCAGTCGGCCTGGAGATCTACGCCGAGGCCGGAGTTATCGACGCGAATGAGGCTGTTGCCCGCGGCAGCCCCACCGCCGCCGCCGCCGGCAAAGCGCACCGAACCGCCGCCGCCAGCGTATTGAAACGCTGGCGTGAGCGCCGCGAGCGCCGCCTCCATGCGCTCGCGCAGCCCCTGGAAAAGGAAGTAAAGCGGCACCGACTGGTGGCAGTCCAGGCACGTGCCGTTGCCGACCGTATCGTTGGCGCTTACCGTCCAGCGGCGGTGCTCGCAAGATTCGCTGTTTGTCACGTGGATTTCCTCCGATGAAGCGGCTCGACCACCTCGACACCGCGGTTGTAGGTGCTCCTGAATAGCTGCTCGGTGTTCCCGAGGAGCTTGTGCCCGGCCTGGCCGGCGGCCTCGGCATCGGTGCCCGCCTTCGCCCGGATGTCGTGCTCGGTGAACGCCTGGAACTCGCGGCCGGCGGCCGCGGCGCGCGCCCTGGCCTTCGCCATCTGGCGCTTCCAGATCGCATCAAACCCGTCTGCTCGAGCGCGCTCAGGGTCGTAGTAGCCTTTGCCGTCCCGAGTCACGAAGATGTACGGGGCGACGCGCGCGGCGCGCCTGAGCTGCTTCTTACGAAGCGTCAGGGCGTTTTCGACCGCCCGGAGAAGCTCCTGGGTCCAGCGGATCAGCCGCCGCTTGCCCACCCGCTCGCCCGTCCTGGGGTCGCGCCGGCGGCCCTTCCTTGGCATCACCATGATGCCCTGCTCGGCAAGGTCGCCCACGGTGAGCATCAGCAGGTCGCCCTTGCGAAGCCCGGTCAGCTCCTTGACACCCACATAGCAGCGCACGAGCTCGCTCGCGTCAGCAAGGAAGAACGCCAGGTCCTCGTCGGTCACCAGCCGGTCGCGCGGCCGCTCCCCGTGATCGATCAGATCGCGGCGCATGCCGTAGAGCGGGTTGGCCGGGATGAGGCCCCACAGCACGCAGTACGACATCACGTGCGAAAGGAGCGCCTTCTCGCGGTTGCCCCTGACAACGGCGCCGCGCGCGTCCATGTACCTGTAGACGAGCTGCGGGGTGACCTGGGCGGGCGCCAGGTGCGCGAATGCGGGCCGCAGGTAGCGCATCTCGCCCAGGTTGTCGGCGTAGGTGCGCGGCGCCTTCTTCGGCGCGACCTCGCGCATGTAGCGATCGAACGCGTCGCCCATCGTGAAGATCGGCTGCGCGTCCTGCTCGGTGAGCTTTGCCCACTTCGCCATCGCCTCGGCGAAGCTCGAGCCGAGGTTGATGGGCTTGCCGTCCTTCGGGTGAAACCGGTAGTGGCTGTCCTTGACGTAGACGCGCTCAGGCAGGTCGAGCCGGCTCTTTCTCTTTCTTCCCATGTTTGGCTCCCGGTAGGTGATCCAGGCGCACGTCAGCGCTTTGGCTGCTTCGCTTTGGCGCGGCACCGAGCATCTCGGCAACGTGATCGTGATGCACCGCCGGCCAGCCCGTCAGCCGCACGCGAAAGGTGAACCTCTCGCGCTTCAGCCATTCGATCATTTCGCGCTTGCGTACCGCGCCCGTCAGCTCTTTCAGTTCTTCGATTGTGAGTAGCATGGGCCACTTTTAGTTGTTGTTTTCGGCCGTTGGAGGGTTAACTTAGATTCTTGGCGGCAGCGAGGTCCTCATCCGTCAGGGAGCTCTTTACCGTTTCGATCCTTGTCGCAACCCTCTGGCTGCGCTCAAGGTCTGCTACGGTCTGTCTGGCTAACAGCAGGCGCACCGCTTTAACCTCCAGGTCATAGAGTTGCTCCAGCTGAAGCTTTTGCCGCTGCAGCTCCACGTTAGCCACGTTCAGCTCTTTGAGCTTAGCTTCCGCTCGGCGGTGCCGCCGGCGCAGCGCCGTAACCTGTTTCTTCAGCTTGGCCGTCGCTTCAGCTTTTTTCGTTGGCTTAGAGTTTTTCATCGCACTCCTACAGTGTGGTGGTTGGGCGCCTTCGACGCCACTCCTTCGCTTTCTTCTTCAGCGTGTCGTACAGATCTTGTTCCTCGGATTGCAGGTACTCGATCAGCTCCACGTCCGGCCGCTTGATGCTCTCCAGGTTCACGCGCTCGACGTACATCAGGCGCAGGAGTTGCAGCACGGGCTTGGGGATTCTTCGCTGGTGTGTCTCGTAGCGTGAGCCCCCGCTTTGGGTCACGCCGATTCGGTTCCAGAATTCCGACTGGTTGAGCTTCGAAAATTCCCGCAGCAACTTCACATCGATTGCCATCTATCGCATCCTTCGTTTCTCCCTCGCTTTTTGTTCTTGTCGTTGTCGGGGTGTCAATGGTGATTGTGCTGTTTCACGTTCGCGTTCAGCCACTCGAGCAGCCCCGCCTTGTCGGTCGGGATCTCGACTGCTTCGATCTCGAACTTCGGCCGCTCGTCGCGCTCCAGCTCCGCGTAGCGCGGGCCATCCCGCTGCTCGCGCGCTTCCTGCTTCGCCGCCGCCATCGAGCCGCACCACACAAGCTGCGACCCCTCGCGGGCGTCTTGCCACTCCACCTTGTACAGATGCACACCTGCCTCCTATGACAATAACATACTTTAGGACTTGGTCACAACGTAGCCGAGCGCGTCGAGCGCATCGACTACTTCCATCGCCGTGACGACGAAGCTCTGGCGATCCGCCTCACCGAGCTTGGGATTGCCGCAGGGCCTGCCCGCGCGCTCCCACAGGTAGTCGGTGAGGCGGCGCACCAGGCGCCCGCGTCGAGCCGCCGCGTGCTCCGCTCTTTGGCTGGTCATCGATCGAACTGCTCCGCTTTTCTATCTAGGCTGCGCAGATGTTTGCGCCGGTTCGCCGCCATGAAGGCATTGCACCGCTTGCAATACCATCCTGGCACGAACATCGCCGGTTTGCCGCGAGCGTGTCGTTTGCAAATCGTCACGGTTCCCTCCCCCTATCTACAGTGCAGACCGCGCTTCAAGCGCGCACACATCAGGCAACGCAGCCAGATGACATTCACGTAGCCGCATCTGCATTTCCACGGTCTGAATTGGCTCATGTCTTGGCTCGACTATCTACACGACGAGCCTGTTTCTTGCAGGCTTCACAGCGCCACTGGCGCAAACTGATCTGAACCATTCGATGCGAACCGCAACGAGAACATGAAACTGGCGCTGTCGCGCGCTTCTTCGTGGTATGAGGCGCGTGGAAACTCATTTTTTTTTTTTTTTTTTTTTTTTCCCCTTTTTTTTTTTTTTCCCGTGGCGGGGGGGCCAAAAATAAAAAAAAATGGGCGGGTGAAGTTTGTAAAACAATTTTTTTTCTTTTTTTTTTGGCCAAAGCAAAAA
>Ga0153915_10006656_pt1 | contig 10849 bp, 8 predicted proteins | sample Opewatmetagenome_2_FD_107003 | JGI IMG/M metagenome (GOLD analysis project Ga0153915, IMG submission 107003) | Freshwater wetland microbial communities from Ohio, USA - Open water 3 Core 3 Depth 3 metaG | ecosystem: Environmental > Aquatic > Freshwater > Wetlands | place: USA: Ohio, Lake Erie...
CGCCGCCGGCGACGTGATGCTGGCCGTGACTGAAGATAATCTTTCCACCAGCGTCGGCGGCGGCGAGAACAACGGACACGTGCTGCGTCACGCGGCCGTGGTACGTGAATTCCGCAGGCTGGGCCAGTTCAAAGACGGCCACTTTGAAACCGAAGCTGCTGTGACTCCGGAAAAAGACTGGAAGCTGAACGACCTGCGCGTGGTGGTCTTTGTGCAGGCCTCCGCAAACCAGAAGATTGAAGGCGCGGCTTCCCTCCCATGGCGCTCAGGGTCTGACAGCCGGTGAAGCCTGGTCGCACTTGGCGATTTCCTGCTGAAACAGAGGATTGAGCGGGAACTGGTCGTGCAGCAGGGCGAACTTGCGCCGCGCTTCGCCCACATTCTTATGGCGCAGATCATCAAAGGCCAGCAGGATCTTCGCGAACGGAGCCAGATAACGCCCGTGTTCCGCCACCAGCGTGAGCTCTTTCACACCCTGGTCCTGATCGCCCTTGAGCCCGCCGAGACGCAGCATCCAGCGGACGGGCGCGGCCTTTCCCCCGATGATGTACTTTCCCATGCCGGTGGCGACGTAGGCGTCGTAGTATCCGGGGGAAAGCTGCAGCAGCCGTTCCGCATAGCCGGTAGCGGTCTTCGTGTAAGAGAGCGCGGCCAGGTTGCGTTTGGCAATCAAAGCTGCGTCATCGGCGCGCATTCCGTTCACCAGAGTCAGGGCAAACAGGGCGGGAGAGTCGTTCTTGTTGCGCTCCAGCCGCTCGCGCGAAATCTTCTCGGCGCCGCTCAGCGCGTCGTCAAACTGCTTCCGGTTCTGCGCGACCCAGACGGCTGCCGGACGCGCATCAAAGGCCGCATCGGAGGCGAACATTTCGCTGCGCAGGATATGCAGGCGGTCGAATTCCCGGAACAGCACCGCCGAAGCCTGCGCCACCCAGGGCATGGGATCGTCACTGGCGAGCGCCTTAGCCTGCTCGATGGCGCCCAGGGCATCGTCGAATTTCAGGTTGTACATGGCGTGAAAGCTCTGATCGAGCAACTGGTCAACACTTTGCGCGCCGGCGGGCGCGCAGATTAGAAAGGTTACGGCAAGGCAGACTACGGGCAACATCCGGAAGAAGATTCTCAAACTGAACATCCTGACCTCTTTACATCAGCCGGTGGCCGCACACGCAGCGCGCATGCGAACACCGGCATTCTGTAAGTTTATCAGGGCGGCCCCAATCAGTACATCAGCCGGATGGCGTGCGCGCCCACCGCGGCGAGATAGCCGCCGAAGTTCCCGCACCGAATCGAAGGCCGTGGCCAGTCTGCAGAGTACAAAAAAAGAAAGCGGCACGATTCCGGCTACCCGGAAAAGATAACTGGAGGTGAGCACGACAAAGTTATCGCAGGCCAAGAGTGGTGCGCAAAACGATTGAGAAGCGAAATAAATCCCCGCGTCGTTCGGCGCGACTAAGGAAGTTGCGGAGAACCGCTAGCCGCCGCTCTTCTTCATCACGATATCGTGCTTGGCCTGGCACTCGCTCTCGGGATTCACCGTAGCCATGCCCTCCATACGGTCCTTGCTCGCCCGGAATTCAACCGGCGGCTTGTGGACGCGCGCCGGAAGACCTGTAAACTTCGTCTTGCCCTGGGCGTTCGTATACACGGAAAGATCGAGCTTGCGGGCGCCCGCGAATCCATAGGTAATATGAACCTTCACCATGGCGGAAAACACCGGCTTGCCGTCCGCATCCACCACCGTAAATTCAGCGGAGCATGGCCCGGCTTCGCCATCCACGGAAGGAATATCCTGCGGCTGCTCGGGCTGAGCCGGCTGCTGCGCCTGGGCTCCGGCCATCAGGCTGGTGATCAGGAGAATCAGAAAATAGTAAAAATATCGCATAACCCGGGACCTCGTTGTTGCGATTGCCATATCCGAATTATAGCCGGATGGCGTGGAAGTCCTGACACGCAACGAACAGGCTTTTTTATTCATCATGTGTTTCATTAATAATGTTTGACATGATCATATCAAAATACTATAGTCGTAAGCAGTTTGATCAAATCTTTCGCAGATGCCGAAACTCGAGAGTTTTGGGAAACAGGAACAAGCCGCAGAGTTCCACCTGCAAACCTTCGGCCTGTGACCCGGCGCAAGCTGCAGATGCTTGACTCAGCGGGACGACTTGATGATTTAAAAATTCCCCCGGGAAACAAGCTGCATGCGCTGATTGGTGACCGTGCCGGCCAGCACGCAATCCGCATCAATGACCAGTTCAGGATATGCTTCACCTGGAGAGACGGCGATGCGCATGACGCTGAAATAACCGATTGTCACTGAGGTGGTCCGTATGCCTTATGAACGCAGACAGGGCGCAGCCTGGTCAATTCATCCGGGCGAAATTCTGAAAGAGGAATTCTTAGAGCCCCTGGAGCTGAGCGGCTATCGCCTCGCGAAGGCGCTGGGCGTGAATGCTCAGAGGGTCAGCGATATTCTGCTCAAAAAATCAGGCGTCAGCGCGGATATGGCCATCCGGCTGGCGGCTTTCTTCGAGACTTCTCCGGAATTCTGGATGAATTTGCAAGCTGCCTATGAGCTTTCCTCTGCGCGAAAACTACTTCGCAAGAAGATAAGCAGGATCAGGCCGCATCGGACCCAGGTCGCCTGAGATTGAGGTTCTTGCTGCGTGGCCCATGAACCTCCGTGTGGCGAATGCCGGCCGTGACAAGAGTATCCTTTGGAATGAGAAATCTACCCAGGAAGGCGAACATGACTCGACGCAGCCTCGCAGCATTCTTCTTCATCATTGCCATGATCCTGACAGCCCGGATGGGTACCGCCCAGGGCAAAGGCAAGGGCCACGGAAAAAACAAGGATCAGACCGAAACCGCGCAGGGCGATGACCGCGGTGTCAAAATCATTTTCAGCGTCCGTGACCGCGAGATCATCCGCGACTATTACCGTAATCCCAATTCCAATCTGCCTCCAGGACTGGCAAAGCGCGGACAATTGCCGCCCGGATTGCAGAAACATCTGGAACGGGACGGCACTCTGCCGCTGGGATTGCAGAAACGCGTCCAGCCATTCCCTGAAGATCTGGAACGCCGGCTGCCGCGCCTTCCGGAAAGCTACCAGCGGGTGACGATTGGCGTGGATGTGCTCATTCGTGACCGCCGCACCCAGAGAATCATGGACGTGATTCACGATATCCTGCGGCCGTAAGGTATGTAAACACTCAGTTCAGGATATGCTTTAGAGCACTTTGCGGCGAAGGAAAACACTTTGTCCTTTTCTGAGCGTTTGCATGACATACAAACCGGGTTTGAGCGGCCTTTCTGGGTAGCGAACGTCACCGAGTTGTTTGAACGCCTCTCGTACTACGCGGCATTTGCTTCTCTTGCCCGCTACCTGCATGAAACGTTGAGGTTCCCGGTTCAGCAAGCAAGCAGCCTGACGGGTCTCTTCGGAGGGTTAGTGTGGTTCCTGGCGGCCTTCGGAGGGACGGTCGCCGACAAGCTGGGGTTTCGACGCGCTCTTTCCCTCGCCTACCTGATCCTGAGTTGCTCGTATTTCCTGCTGGGATCGCTCGGCTCTTCGTGGCTCGGACCCGTGCGCGGCCACATGCCGCTGATTGTGCTCGTGAGTCTGGTATTAGCTCTTCCCGCCCTGGGCATCGCCCTGGTAAAACCGGCGGTTGCGGGAACCACGGCGCGCGCTTCCAAGGAAAACGTTCGTTCCATTGGTTACTCCATCTATTACACGCTGGTAAATGTAGGCGGGGCATTGGGACCCTGGGTGGCTTCCTGGGTACATGCACACATGAACGTGGAAAATGTGTTTCGCGTGGCGGCTGCGAGTGTGTTCCTGATGTTCTTTGCCGTGCTGCTGTTTTTCAGGGAGCCGAAGCGTTCCGATGAAGCGCAGGCAACCAGCCTGGGACAGGCCGCAAAGAATTTTTTGACAGTCGTTTCAAATCCGCGTTTCATGCTTTTTCTGCTGATCTTTTCCGGCTACTGGATCATGTACTGGCAGGAGTTCATCATTCTGCCGCTGTACGTCCATGACTACATCAATCCTGAGGCCGATACGGAGAAAATGTTAATGACTGGGCCCATCCTGGTGATCGCCCTCACCATGGTGATGAGCATCGTCATGCAGAAGATGGCTGCCTTTCGCGCCGTCACGCTGGGCACGCTCATCTCGGCTGTGGCCTGGATCTGCCTGATCATCCATCCCACTGTCCCGATGGCCTACTGTACTCTTGCCGTGGTGGCGCTGGGCGAGATCACGCTGTCACCGCGCTATTACGATTATGTTTCACGGCTTGCGCCTCCGGGGCAGCAGGGTACTTACCTGGGCTTTGCTTTCCTTCCCATCGGTATCGGGTCGCTGATCGGTGGCCCGTTTGGCGGAAAGCTGATCCATTACTTCGGCGAGGTCAAACACCAGCCGGAACGCATCTGGTGGGTGCTCACGGCGGTCGGACTGGCCACCGCGCTGCTTCTTTGGATTTACGACAAGACGATCACGCAGGGACGACGCGCATGATGTTGAAATGAGCGATGATCACTGAGGCGTTAGCCGGCCTTCATCACCTCCCGCATGGCGGCAATCACCGCCTCCGGCTGCTCCAGTGAACTGCTGTGCCCGCAGGCGGGTATGCGCACCAGCCGCGCACCGCGAATTCCGGCCGCGATCTGCTCGGAGTTGCGCGCCGGCTGGGCCGTATCGTCTTCGCCGGTAATCACTACCGTGGGGCAGCGGATCGCGCCCAGTTCGCTCAGCGCTTCTTTTCTGTTCATCACTTCCAGCAGCGAGTAAGCAATATTCCGGGGGCGCGCCCGGAGTTTTTCTGTCCACGCGCTTACCATGGCCCGCTTGGCCGGATCATTGCGCGTGCTGCGTCCGAAAAGCTCTTTCACGGCAATCGAGACAAACGGCCCGGGGCTGACCACCTTCACCATCTGGCCCAGCAGGTTGTATTTGAAACGGCTCACGATAGGCTCGCTGTTGGCGGCCGTATTCATCAGCGTAAGACTCTGCACCAGCTCAGGATGCCGCGCCGCCAGCCGCAAGCCGACAAAGCCGCCCATCGAAAGCCCGGCAAAATGACAGGGCGCGGCATTGAGCGCTCGAATCAATCCCGCCGCGTCTTCCGTGAGCGAATCCATGTCGTAGCCGCTGCCGGTCGACTGCGACTGGCCCTGCCCGCGATGGTCATAGGCGATCACCCGGCACTGGCCCTCGAATGCCCGGCGCTGGTCCTCGAACATTGCATGGTCCATCAGCAGGCCATGAGAAAAGACGATCGTCTCCGGGCCCTTGCCGGATTCCTGGTAGAACAATTCCGCGCCGTTCACTTCGATAGTGGGCATGCGGGGTAATGTAGCACACCAGGGAAAAGCAAAAGCGATTCACCGCCCTTCGGCTTCGCTCAGGGCAGGCTACGTACGCGAAGGGCGCAAAGGGAAACAAAGCAAAAGCATTTAGCCACGAATTAACACGAATAAACACGAATGGGGAGTTGGGGTTCCCTGGAAACGAGAATCATCGCCCACCTGAGCGCTCTAATCTCCGCCTTTCTTTGCGCCCTTCGCGTACTTTGCGGTGGACAGCTTTTGCTTTTACCGGCACGCCGGCGCGCTGCCGTCGGGATTGGCCCGGGCTACGGCGGAATTCATGACCACGGCCCGCGGCTTTCCATCGGCATCAAAGAGCCGCGCGCGCAGCAGGTGGTAGCATTGCTGCCTTCCCTGGCCGCCCAGGTTCACGGTCTGGTGGAACGTGCCGTCGGCGGCTACCGGAATATTGCCGCCCTGCTGGTACCAGCGATCGGTGAAGACTTCCATCTGGACGTACCATCCGGCGCCCGCGCCGGTGGTTGTTCCCTGCGCCATGAACTCTCCGCCCCGCGCGGCGACCACCGAGTTGCTGGCCGGCGCCAGCAGGCTGATTCCCACGGAACTCTCCGCCACCGGGACCGTGCCGGGCCGGGCGTAGATTTCCACCTTCTGTCCCATGGTCGGCTCCACGGCCGACAGCTGCAGCTCGTAAGAACCGAGCAGCGGGCGAATCGCCGCGTCCATGCGGCGGGCCTCTTCTCCGATGCCGCCATCGAGAATTACATAGCTGAAGTTCCCATCAACAACAGCCTTCTTGTACGCTTCTTCACCGGACTCGCCCCGATATTCGAAATACATGGGATCAACAATCTGATCCTGCCGCAGCGGCGGATGAAAATAGTAGCGCAGCACGGTGTCGTCGGCCAGAATGCGGTCAGAGGGCGTCAGCCGGCCTTCAAACCAGGCCAGCACCGGACTCACATTCGGCCAGAAAACAAACTGATCGATCCTGGTGGCTTTCCCCAGCCAGCCGGCGCCGGCGGCCAGCGCCGCCACTCCGCAGATGCCCCAGAGCATCTGGCGGTAAGGGTTGTCTTTCCACAGGCTTTGCGCCAGAAGCACCACGCTCGCCGCGGCCATCGGAACCAGAAACAGAAGCGCGTAATTGACGTGCTTCCAGTAATCGAAGTCGGCGCGGGTCTTCCATTGCACCAGCAGAATCACGGCCACGCCGCCCAGCAGCAGAGCTGACGGAACGCGCCAGCGGCGCAAGATCAGAGCGGGCACGGCGGCGGCGGCCAGCAGCCAGAAATCCAGACGCGCTGATAGATAAATCGGCAGCGCCTGCCCCGCCGGAGCCCGAAGAGAGTTGTAGCCCGCGCCGTAGCTCAGCAGGTGCGCGAGATCGTGGGCGTGCAGCGCGCCGTACGCGGCACAGGCCACAAACAGCGGAAGCGAAAAATACAGAAATGGCCGGCGGCCTTTCTTCAGCGCCAGCAGCACCAGAAAGGGAAAGTAGACGGCCACCAGGTATTTGCACAGAAAGGCGGCAAACAGCGCGGCCGCCGTGAGCGCCCAGTGCCGGGGCTTGCCTGCGCGCCATCCGCAGGCCAAGGCCCACAGGCCCAGCGCGAAGAACGCAATGGAACCGCTATCGCGGGTGGCGATGCGCGACACCAGAATGGCCGGCCCCAGCGCCGCCATCATGGCCGCCGCGGCCAGGCCGGCAGCGGTCGAAAAAATGCGGCTGGCAAAGCCGTAGACCGCGCCCACGGTAATCACGCCCAGCGTGGCCGCCAGCTCCCGCACCGCCAGCAGCCCGCCGATACGGTCGGCCAGGGCGGTCATCGCCGGCCAAAGATACCAGCCAAAGCTCCATTGCAGAGGGGTCGAGAGTGGCGACTCGAAGTGGCGGCTGAGAAACATTCGGCCATAGACGATGTAGATGGATTCATCCATGTAGGCCGTGGAATAAAGAGGCTCGAGCATGCGCAGCCAGGCGGCCGCCACCAGCACAAAAAGCAGCGCAAAGGTCCTTTCCATCTGGAATGGATCCTGCTCGCGCGGATCAGGCGGAATGGGGGGCTGCCAGCGCCCGGCGCGCGCGGAAGCGCGCACCGGCGCCGGAGATGAGTTTAGAAATAATGCCGCCATGAGAACCTAAACAGATTACGCTTAAAGGCGCTATAAACGTCCAGGTATTCATAGCCAAAACGCAATTCGTCGGTGGATGCCACTCTCCAGTAAACATTGGTTGCGAAGCTGGAAGCGAACTGGGTGTCGGTGAATTTGTCGATCAATCCGGTTTCCACGTTCTGGACGCCCGCGGTCACCGAGGCATTCCAGTGCAGCCGGTCGCTGAAGCGATGGGAAGCGCTGAGTATCCCCTCGTTCAGCAGAAAGCGCGTCGGACTGAAATAGCCGCCGGTAACGCCCGGCACCACCACGTGGCCATCCTGAAAATCCGCGTCATGGTCGAAGCTGGTGTAATCCACTCCGTAGGCCAGGCGCAGGTAAGGCCCCTGGCTGCGCAGCTCTTTGCCGATCTGGCCCTGCAGCGAGTAGCGCCGGTTGGAATCCAGGGCGCGCCCGGTATAGACGCCATCGACGTAGCCCAGCGAAAAATCATACTTATGGGCGGCATTCTCGTAGCTGAACCCCACGCCGCCCAGGTTCGAGCGCACCTGGCCGGCAAGCTCACCGGCGACGGAATCGCCCCTGGTCGAGAGCAGCGACTCATCCACCGGCTCCCGGTCGAAGGCAAATTTCAGCGTGGTGGAAGGCGACGGCTTGTAGCGCACGCTCGCGCCGCCGTCGTAATTGACCGGAACATTGTTGAAGACATCGGACCCGAACTGGAAGTGGGTGCTCAGGCTGTCACTGATCTCCGAATCCAGGTTCGCGCCGAAGTAGCTGGAATTGAAGCGGCGCTCACGCGCATCCCACAGCGTGGGCTGATAGATGAAAGTGACGCGGTTCGCCGGCCCGGCCTGCGTGGAAAGCAGCGTGTAGAAGCGGTAAAAATCCTGTTCGCCCTGCTCCGCCCGCATCGAAGAGCCGGTTTCAATATAAGTGCCCATGCCGCGGCGGATTTCCTGCCGTGCCTGGTCGTACTCGGGGCTGGGTGTGCCGGTGATGGAGCCGATGGCGCTGCGCGCATCGGCATATTTTTTCAGGCCGATATCGGCGCGCGCCAGGGTCAGCGCCACCGCCGCGCTCGAAGGCTCGGCGGCGTGGGCCAGTTGGGCCAGCTCCCGCGCTTCCTTGTAGCGGCCTTTCCAGGTAAGAATGTCGGCCGCACCCTGCAGAGCGGCGGTGTTCGCCGGATCCTTCGCCAGCACCCGCCGGTAGATATCCAGCGCTTCCTGGGAACGGTCCTGCCATGAAAGCAATTGCGCTTTGCCGGTCAGCGCCCGCGGCTCATCCGGATAGCGCTCCAGCACACGGTCATAGCGCGCCAGCGCCTCGGAACGCGTCGCCCGGCTCCAGGAAAGAACTTCCGCCGAAGCCATCAGCAGTTCTTTATTCTCAGGATCGCGCCGCAGCCCTTCTTCAAACAACTGCAGAGCCCGGGGCCGCGTGGCGGTCGCCCAGCTGAGAACCTGGGCCAGTTTGACCCGCGCCGTCATCTGCTCCGGGTGCCCATCCACCACCGCTTGCAGCTGATGAATGGCTTCTTCGCGGTTCTCCTGTCTCCAGCTCAGCGCATCCCCGTAGGTGGTGCAGTATTCAGGGTTGTGCCCGCTCTCTTCGCACGCGCGGTGCAGCAGATCCAGCGCCTGCGCCCGGTTTTCCTTCTGCCAGCTCTTGATGCGGCCCAGCTGATACAGGGCGGGAGCGTCATGAGGCCTCACGACCACCAGCTTTTCCAGAAACGGGGCGGCATCGCGCCAGTTGCCCTTCGCCTGCAGCAGATCAGAGATGGAACCCAGAGCGACGGCGTTATCCGGCTCCCGCTGCAGGATGGCGCGGTACATCTCGATGGCCTCGGCGCGGCGGCCGGTTTCGGCGGCGGCCCCAGCCTGATCGAGCGTGGGAACGGTATTGGCTCCGGTCTGGGCTGATGCGGCGGCGGCCAGCAGGCCAAGTATCATTGCGGCAATGAAACGTTTCATCAGAGCACCCCTTCCGCCTGGCTGGAATGGGTGAGTTTCAGCACCCGGCCTTCCTGCGGAGCAATATGCAAGAAGAGATATTTGGAAATTTCATCCTGGTCCATGGGACTGATGCGCTGGAACTGGATTCCGGTGGAAATCCTCGAGTGGCCGTTGGAACCATACGTCTGGTTTCTCACCGCCATGCCTTCCGCCTGCACGATATGCTCGGGCAGCTGCATCTCCAGTTGCACCGGGGTTCCCGGATCAATCGCTCTTTCCAGGGTCACCGAAACGCCCGAGCGGTTCAGGTTGCGCGCAAACTGCTCACGCGTGACCACCTGGCCCGAATGGTCCTTGTAGGTCACCCGCATGCGGACGCCCAGACGGGCCGGGAAGCGGTAGCTCTGCCGCTTTTCCTGCCGGTTCAGCGAACGCCGCACCACCGAGCCCATCATGAAGATGAACACCACTGCCCAGAAAATGTTCACGGCCAGGGCCCAGAAGAAGTATCCCCAGCGCGGCACCTGTTCGATGCGGATCACGCCCGCCGCCAGCGACAGGCCCAGAAAGCCCAGAAGCACGACAGGCAACAGGACTTCGGTCACGCGCGCCGCCCCGGCGCGCGCCTTGGGCGTGACGGAAAACCGGCTGTCACGCTGGAACATTCCGCCAATGCTCTTCATCAGCACGTGCATCTTCAAGAGGTTGAAGCGTTCACCCAGCCAGAAGTTGCGGAGCCCGCCCTGCAGAATCACCGAACAGGCCAGGTTGAGCAGGAAGTAGGGCAAAAAGTTGCTGGCATACGAGATCGGGTCGGTCACCATCACAAACAGCCCGAAGAAAAGAGAGACGATCGGGGTGACCACCATGAACAGTTTTTCGTAGCTCATCCAGTAAAAATAAAGAGAGCTGAAGTAGCAGATTTTCTGGCTGAAGGTCAGATTCCGGCTGAACAGCGGCTTCTCCGCGCGCATCACCTGCATGTTGCCGTGGCCCCAGCGCTTCCATTGCGTGGCAAAGCCGGTAAAGGTCTGGGGCGCCAGTCCGCGCGCCAGCGTGCGGTTGATGTAGATCACGCGCTGGCCTTTTTTCTGCAGCTTGATGCTGGTATGCATGTCTTCGGTTATGCTGTCGGTGGGGAATCCGCCGATCTCTTCGAGCGACTTGCGCCGCAGCATGCCCGGACTGCCGCAGTAGAACGCGGCGTTGTGGCGGTCCTTGCCCGGCTGAATCACGCTGAAGAACAGCTCCTGCTGCTGCCATCCGATGCGGCTCTCAAAATCCACCTGGTGCTGGAACGAGTCGAGATTGTAGAAATCCTGCGTCCCCTGCACGATGCAGACCTTGGGGTCGGCGAAGAAGCCGATCATCTCGTCAATCAGCTCCGGCGAGGCCACATGGTCGGCGTCCAGAGTCACGATGAATTCTCC
>Ga0153915_10006657_pt1 | contig 10849 bp, 10 predicted proteins | sample Opewatmetagenome_2_FD_107003 | JGI IMG/M metagenome (GOLD analysis project Ga0153915, IMG submission 107003) | Freshwater wetland microbial communities from Ohio, USA - Open water 3 Core 3 Depth 3 metaG | ecosystem: Environmental > Aquatic > Freshwater > Wetlands | place: USA: Ohio, Lake Erie...
CCTGCGTCGATTTTTATCAGTTGAAAGGAAAAATGAAGGTGGGAATCATTTCAAATATGTATGACATTATCCAATCTATGCTGGAGGCAGATCGTGTGATTAAACCATAATGACATAGAAAATAATTACACAAGCTTTTATCATTTTCCTCTGGGGGAGAGGGATTTTGGTAAGGGATCAAAAGATCATTTATCTCATCGGTTCTTTGTGATAGTCTGGAGTTATGATTCATTTCATCTTAGGGCGGAGAGAAGAATGGGCGAAGTGCGCCTGACCTCGAAAGTGAAGAAAGCGGGTTGAGCTGCTAAAGTGGGTCCAGAGGATCTGGACCAAATCCTGAAGGGGTTGCCGATTCCAAGAAATCCGAGGGTCCTCGTGGGGCTGGAGACGTCGGATGATGCAGGGGTCTATCAATTGAATGACGAGGTCGCCCTGGTTCAGACCGTGGATTTCTTCACACCGATTGTGGACGATCCTTTCACCTTCGGGCAGATCGCCGTGGCCAATGCCCTGAGTGACGTCTATGCCATGGGAGGAACTCCTCTCACTGGCATGAATTTAGTGGCCTTTCCCATCAAGACCCTTTCTCCTTCCATTTTGAAGGAGATCCTTCTCGGGGGGCTTTCGAAAATGGGGGAGGCAGGCGTGGCTTTAGTGGGGGGGCATTCGATCGACGACCCAGAAATCAAATATGGTTTGGCTGTCACAGGCGTCGTCCATCCGAATAAAATCCTGACCAATGCCAAAGCAGAGGCCGGGGATAGGTTAGTTTTGACAAAACCTCTCGGCACGGGGATCATCTCCACAGCCCTCAAGGCCGCGATGGCTTCGGAGGAGGCGATCCGAAAAAGTGTGGAGAGCATGGTGGCGCTGAATCGGACAGCGTCGGAATGGATGAAGAAATTTGGAGCCCATGCCTGTACGGATATCACAGGGTTCAGTTTCATCGGCCATGCATTAGAGATGGCTACCGCGAGCCAGGTGGGGATGGTGATCCAATCAAAGGCTGTTCCTGTCATCCCCGAAGCAATGGAATATGCGAAATTGGGGTTGATCCCTGGAGGGGCGTCTTCCAATCGAGATTTTTTCTCGTGCCGGGTCAACGTTGATTCTGGCGTGCACGCCCTTTTAATCGATCTCTTTTATGATCCTCAGACATCGGGCGGTCTCCTGATTTCGTTGCCCGCGGGTGAAGCAGAAAAACTGGTGGCGACTCTAAGGAAGGAAGGGCTCATCCATTCCTGCATCGTTGGTGAAGTGGTGGAAGAGCCTCACGGAAAGATTCGACTCCTCTGATCTTCTTTCTCCAAACCTCTCTTGCGGTTGGAGAAGAATTTCCGTAACATTAAAATAGGAAGATGAGTCAAAAGATCAAGTAGGTCAGAAGAACAGATGGAAGGGAAAGAATCGATGGAGGTTGAGGTAAAATTATTTGCTACGCTGCGCGATTATCTTCCGAAAGGAAGCAGTCGTTTTTCCTGTAAGATGAAGGTGGAGGGTTCTACCCGAGTTCAGGATATTTTGTCTCGGCTCAAAATACCCGAGGAGATCCCTAAGATTATATTGATCAATGGCGTTCATGGAAAGAGGGAGCAGATGTTAAAGGATGGTGATGTCCTGAGCATCTTTCCTCCCGTCGCAGGAGGCTAAGAGAATCAATGGTCAATTTGCAATGGTCGCTGATCAGTTCTCAATTATCTACTCCAGATGCCAACCTTTAAGAACGGCGCCTCTTTCTTTGTGTTAATTGACCATTGATTATTGATCATTGAAAATTGATTATTTCTTTTCTTTGAGTTCCTGAATCTTCTTCTGCAGCCTTTCCTTTTGATCTGATTGGGGGTCCAATCTTAAAGCCTTTTCGTAAAACTCTAGGGCTTTATCGACCCGGCTCAGTTTGACATAACTGTCAGCCAGATGTTCTGTGATCGTGGAATCGTCTGGAGTCAACTGGTTCGCTTTTTCAAGCTCGGTCGCGGCTCTCTTATAGTCCCCAAGTTTGTAATAGACCCAGCCCAAACTATCGGTGATGTACCCCATATTGGGTTTCAATTGCATCGCCTTCTGGATCAGTTTGAGGGCTTCCTCCAATTGGAGCCCCCGCTCGGAATAGGAATAGCCGAGATAGTTGAGGGCATCGGCATGATTCGGGTTGAGCCGAAGGACTTCTTTCATCTCGGCGACCATCTTGTCAAACTCTCCCATCTTATCGTAGAGCGTACCGATTTGAAAATGAATTCCTTCACTCTTTTGAATTTTCTCAAGTCCTCGCTTCAGGGTGGATAAGGCCTTTTCCAACTGGTTCTCTTTTTCAAAGACCTCGGCGACTAATAAATAGAGGTCTTCCTCGTTCGGTTTGGCCTGGACCGATTCTTCCAGGATTCGTATACCCTCCTCCGCCTTGTTCTGTTTCCTCAGAATAAGGAAGATGTTTCTTCTCGAGTCGGCGAAGAGAGCCGATTCGGGGGGTATCTTCTTAAACTCTGAGATGGCCTGATCCAAAGCCTCTCTCTCTACATAGGCAGCTCCCAAATAATATCGGGCTTGATCATCCTTGGGATTGGCAGCGAGGACAAAATTGAATTCCAAAATCGCCTGGTCCAGTTTGCCCTGTTCTAAATAGATCAAACCCATCTTCGTACGGATATTGAGATCGTCTGAATCAGACTTTTGCATTTGTCGAAATTGGTTCAATGCTTCATCGAACTTCTTCTTTTTGAGAAAGATCCGGCCGAGTCGGTCTCTCGCCTTTTTATTGTCCGGGTCGAGATTCAGGATCTTCTGGTAAACCTCTGCTGCCTTTTCCGGTTCATTCTGGATCTCATAAGTCAATCCCAAATCCATCAGGACGGACGTCATATTGGGTTCGATTGCCACGGCCTTCAAAAAATATTGTTTCGCCAGTTCATAAGATTTTGTCCGGATATAAATTCTTCCCAGAGCATAAAGGCCCATCACCGAGTCGGGTTCAACGGTGAGGAACTGTTTAAGGGTCTGGATGGCCTGATCATACTGCTGGAGCTCTTCGTAAAGGGAACTGAGGAAGAGGTAACTTTCCCGATGTTGAGGGTTGATCTGCAGTACTTTCTTGTAAGAGGCGATGGCGAGGGGGTACTTCTTGAGTATGGAGTACAATCCGCCCAGGAGCAGGTGGGCAGAGACATGGTCCGGGTCATCAAGGAGGGCGGTCTTGCACTCTTCGATCGCCTCGTTCAAAAGACCTTTCTGAATGTAAAGGGTGGCTAATTCAACGTGCAAAGAAGGCTCTTTGGTATCCCGGGCGATTGCTTCTTTGAGAGCCTCAATTGCTTCATCCACTTTTCCATTCCGTAATTTCAACTGGGAGAGAAGAAAGAAGTAATAGGCACCAGGATTTGAAGGAGGTCGTTTCTTTTGATTTTCTTCGAGGTTTGAGGGAGTGGGTTTAGAGGATAAAGCGTCTTTTTCTCTCTTTTGAAACTCAGGCCTTCCCCCACAAGCCCCGAGAAAGAATAAACATAATGAAACAACAACGAAGACTTCGATAAAGGATCGTTTCATCATTAAAAAGTAACAGACTTTGATCACAAAGTCAAAAACTGGAATTCAATTTTAAAAGGTTCTCCAAGGTATCTGAAGCACTATAACCCTCCACCATTTTCCCGTTTTGAAAGAGAAGCGTAGGGGTGGATTCGACGTGTAGACGCTTTCCCAATTGCATATTTTTATCGATGGGGCTCGTATCACACGAAGGGGATCTTAATTCCTTCCCTTCGTAAGTTTCTTCCAGCGCCTTCAATTTGCCCTGCGAACACCATACAGCCTTGGCCTTCTCATAAGAAGCAGGAGCCAGGGGGTATAAAAAGAAGAAAGTCTGAAGATCCTTGATCTGCTTCAGCTCTTCATGCAGCTGGAAACAAAAATGGCATTGGGGGTCCGTAAATACGTAAAGTTTTCGTTTCCCCTGTCCCATGGGAATGGCATTCTCGAGGGGAAGGGTAGAGATATTGACCTTTCGGAAATCTTTTAATCTATCAAGAGTAATATTTCTTTTAATTTGACGGTCCAAAATCTGGCCGTGAATAACAAATCTCAAGTTCTTATGGATATATATAATCATCCTTTCTTGGCCTATCTCCGTGACTACCTCCCAGAACCCTTCCAGAGGAGCTTCTCTGATTTCCAAGATTCTAAATTCCGTCTTGATTAATTCCTTTAATATAGGAGAGGCCTCTTCGTTGGTCAGGGCAAGGGACTTTCCAGAGAGAAGGAGGGTCAAAAAAGAAAACAAAACTACTGTCATCACCATTCGCTTCATGATAAAACCTCCTGATACCATTATAGCCTTTTGAATGATAAAGAACAAAGATATGTCTAACTTTTTTTGTTTTTGTAACAAAAATTGTCCCTTCTATCAAAAAGTTATCGGGGTTTTGATTTGTAAGTTCTCTACAAAATATGAAATTGTAACAGGTTAATATTATTTCATATTTCAAATTCTTGTTTATTTTTTCTAACCGATTTTTACCACCTGGCACAGTCCTTGCTTTTTTCAGAATTGACAAAAAGACATAGAAAGACATTAAATAAGGAGGAGGATGAAAATGAAGAAGCTAGTAGGTTTGATGATGAGTCTAGGTTTGGCCCTGTTGAAAAGGAGGAAGATGAGAGTGAAGAGGTTAGCGGGTTTGATGATGGGTTTAAGTTTGGTTCTGCTGACGGGGGTAGCATTCGCGGCTGACATCAATACCGTCACTGTTACGGCAAATGTGGTCGGCACATGCAGGTTCAATTCGGCAACATCCACACTTGCTTTTGGCGCATTAGACCCGGGCACGGGTGCCGATGTCAACGCTTCCACATCGACGACCTTCTGGTGCACCAAGAACGCATCTTATTCGATCACGGATGATGACGGGCTTTATGAAACTGCAGTCAATTCGAACAGAATGCGGCATGCGGCAACACTGACGGAGTATATCCCTTACACCTTCAGTTATAACCCTACGTCAGGGACTGGGGATGGAAGAACGTCGCCGATCACGCTGAATATCAGTGGGACGGTTACTTTCGCAAATTACCAGAATGCGGCGGCTGGTGACTACGCAGACACAGTGGTAATCTCAATCAATCCCTAATTGAAGAGAGTGGTTTTACCGAGGGGCGGCTAAATTGGCTGCCCCTCTTTGTGATTCAAGGGATAGCTTGTAGATCATAGGCGGCATAAAGGCAAGTGAATGGAGTCTCCAATTGAAAACAGTCCCATTCGTTATCTTAATCCTTCTAATCTTTGTGGCAGCCTGCATCGGCTATGCTGCCGATTCCAACTCGGTATCCGTAACGGCAACAGTCGTATCGAGGGGAACATGCTGGTTCACCACAGAGACTTCTGCCTTGAATTTTGGAAATCTTGATCCTTCTAATCTTGTTGACGTAAACGCAAGTACATCCGTTATCTTTCGTTGTTGGCGCGGGTTATTTATTTGGTATCCGGTGACATTTTTCATCGCCGATGATGATGGATTATACGAAACCGGCACGAATGCGAACAGGATGCGGCACTCAACGGTCACCACGGAGTTTCTGCCTTACAGTTTTAGTTTAAATCCCACTTCTGGAACAGTTACGGGTAACCCTACAATCAACCGTACCCTTAATATCTCGGGCACTGTGAGAGGTATCGATTACCAGGATGCCTTAATGGGGAATTATTCAGACACCGTCGTCGTTTCGATTGAACCATAAATTTCTGTTTTTGAGATTTTTGTGTTGTAAATTAAGAATTTATTTTGATATAGTACTTGACTTATGAAAATAACAATCCCTGAAAAAACTGTCTTTTTATACGTTCTTTGTTGCCTTTTCCTTATTCCTTCGATTGCCTTCTCGGGCGAATTTAGGGTGACCCCCATCCGGTTAGATTTTGACAGAGGAACAAAGAGCGGGGTGATCACAATCGTCAATGAAGGTGGCGATAAGCTGAATGTCCAGATGAGGGCCTTTGAGTGGTCACAGGATGCCGAAGGAAAGGATCGCTATGCCGAAACCAACGACATCATCTTTTTCCCAAGAATTATGAGTCTTGATAAAAAAGAAGAGAAGATATTGAGGGCTGGTATCAAGATGGCGGCGACCACAAGAGAGAAGACCTACCGTTTATTCATCGAGGAGATTCCGGAACCCAAAAAGGGCGATGGGGTGAATGTTGCCATTGCCATACGATTCGGCGTCCCCATCTTTGTGAAGCCGTTGAAAGAAGAACTGAAGGGAGAGATAGAAAAGGTTGACCTCTCAAAGGGCGTTTTGAACGCCCTCATAAAAAACAAAGGCAATACCCATTTCATCATTCAATCCATCGATATCAAAGGGAAAAACATGAAGGGAGAAGAAATTTTTTCCAAAGAGCTGAGCGGCTGGTATCTTCTGAGCGGCGTATCAAGACCTTACGCGACACCCCTCCCTGAGGAAACCTGCAAAGCTCTGTCCAGACTTGATATTGAGGCTAAAACGGACAGGTTTAAATTGAACGGCAAATTGGATGTCAATCAGGCGATGTGCATACCTTAGTCTCTTCCTATTCCTTTTCAACATTTCCTTCCTCCACCTGGCAGAAGGTGGACAGATGGCCATTCTAAGGGTCGTCCTTAATCGAGAAGAAAAGGGTGAATATTTCGTCAATGTGACGGATGACGGAGATTTCCTGGTCCGAATGGAAGATCTCAAAAAGATGGGATTTGGTGAAATTCGGGGAAAGGCTTTGGCTTTCGAAGGAGAGGAATTCGTCTCCCTTAAGTCGATGGAAGGGGTAAAGACCGTATTTGATGAAAAAAAGCTGGCCCTTGAAATAACCGCGGATCCCCAACTTTTTGAAAAGAGGGTATTCACGCTGCGCTATCCCAGACAGGCCAAAGTCTATTACCCAAAAGATATGGCTGCTTTTCTCAACTACAATCTCGCCTACTACGCACGGGATTCCTTTGCCTACGACAGCACCGTGCTGACCAATCAGTTAGGTTTTCAGGCTGGAGATTTTCTCTTCCTCTCCGATTCCTCTTACTCTCAAAGGAAAGGGGAAGGAGGAGAATTCGTTCGGCTGATGAGTAATATCACCTACGACCGGAGAGAGGATTTAATGAGAATCGTGGTCGGTGACTTTTTTGGTTCTTCAGGGGAGCTTGGGAGTACTTTGAATATGGGAGGGATCAGTTTTTCGAAGAGCTACAACATCAACCCTTATTTCATCAAGTACCCGGAAATCGGTTTCTCAGGACTGGCCTCACTTCCATCAGAGGTAGAAGTCTACAGAGACGGGGTCCTGATCCGAAAGGAAAGGGTCGCACCGGGCGGATTTGACCTCAAAGATATCCCAACCTATGTCGGTGCAGGATCCGCTGAGGTCGTCCTGAAAGATCCCTTTGGACGGGAACAGAGAATTCAACTGCCTTACTATTTTACAGATACCCTTTTAAAGAGAGGCCTCCATGAATATAGCTATAACCTCGGGTTTTTGAGAGAGGATTTTGGGGTGGTCAGCAACCGGTACGATGACTTTGCGTTCTTGGGATTTCACCGTTATGGAATCAGTGATTCTTTGACTACTGGCATGGGAGCGGAGGCATCCAGGAGGGTCCTCAACCTCGGCCTCTCTTCCACTTTCTCTGTCCCCTGGCAATTAGGGGTCATCGATGGATCCGTAGCTTGGAGTGATTCGAAAGGAAGAGGGGACGGGATAGGTGGTTCCATAAGCTACCTCTACCAGGGACAAAACCTGTCGTTCAATCTTCTCCTTAGAGGTTTTACGCGGGACTATTCCAATATCACGATCGAAACAGGACAGGATAGAACAAAATACGAGGCCAGTGTCGGAGCGGCTTATTTCTCCTCTAGGTTGGGTTCCCTCTCGCTTGGCTTTGATGTGACAAAAAAATATGATGGATTGGATTCGAAGAGTCTGTTGGCAAGTTACTCAAGGAAGATTACAGACCGGTCCAACGTGATGGCTACCTTCAAAAGGGATATCGAGAACCGTACCAGCGAATTCAACATTTCCATCAATTACTATTTCAATTACGGGATCACCGCGTCGTCAGGCTATCAGAGGACGGATGGGAATTCGACCGAACGAATTCAGGTTACGAAAAACCTACCGCTTGGAGAAGGGTTCGGGGGAAGAGCTGCTTTTGAGGCAAATCAGGTGGAGTCAAGAAATTTCAACAACTATGATCTACAGCTATTATACAATGCCAAATATGGCCAATACGGCGCTGAATTCATAAGTACCGATCGTGCGGAGACCTATTCCTTCAGTGCGGCAGGCGGCCTCACCTTTGTCAAGGATTCTCTAAATTTCAGCAGACCCATACAAGATAGCTTTGCCCTTGCGAAGGTTGGAGACTTAAAGGGGGTTCGTGTCTACTTAAACAATCAAGAGATAGGGCGGACGGGAAATTCGGGCAAGGTCCTGATACCCAACCTGGGGTCCTATTATGAAAATCAGATCTCCATCAACGATAAGGATATTCCGATGGAATATACGTTATCCGAAGTAATGAAATATGTCTCTCCCCCGTTCAGGAGCGGTTCTTATATAGAATTCGGAGCCACGAAGGTTCAGGGGTTCACCGGTACATTAAAGGTAAAAGTGAGTCAGGAAATCAGACCTCTCGAATATCTTGAATTCAAACTCATGGTCGAAGGCAAGGAGCTTCTATCCCCTACAGGGAAAGGAGGAGAGATTTATCTTGAGAATATAAAGCCGGGCAAATACCAAGGAGAACTTAGGTATTTGGACAAAAATTATTCTTTTGATATAATCATCCCCAAGAGCGATGAGATTATCGTTGATCTTGGAGAAATCATCTGTGAATAGGTTTTCTGGTGTGGCATGCTCGCCCGTCGGGGACGCTTCTTGGCAACCCCTCCGAAGGCTGGCCATTGCTCCTGGGGCTCCATAAGGGAGGAGTTATGTATTGGATGAGTAGAATACTTAAGACATTTTTATTGATGCTACTCTTTACCTTTTTGGGGATCTATGAGGCAGAAATCGGTTTATGTCAAGGATGTACGATGAATGCGACCCCCATCAATTTTGGCAATTATGACACCTTTGCAAGCGCACCTCTGGACGCCGTTGGCACGATCACCGTAAATTGTTCAGGGAGTGTGAGGAGGGCCACCGTGACGTTGAGTGTAAGCTCGACCTCCGGGACCTTTAATCCAAGGAGGATGAAGCGGTCAGGGGGAATCGATTTATTAGGCTATAATGTCTATACCGATGCAACCAGGACTGCGATATTCGGAGATGGAACCGGAGGAACAAGTCTGGTACGCCCCCGGAGACCCAGTGGCCCGCATGTATCCTGGGGGGCGAGCATTTCCATGTATGGCAGGATTCCTCCTGGCCAAGATGTTTCGGTCGGGAGTTACTCCGATACGCTTACGGCTACCGTTACTCCTTAAGAGGGCTAAAGAAGCGAGGCTTTTACTCTAAAGGGGAATAGGTAAGTCCCAGGCTGGATGTTCTTATTGAGCTGGAATTTGTAAGAAAGATTCTTCACTTCGATGTTGCTTCCTGAATAGGGCTGATGAACAAACCCACCATTGGAGGAGACAGCGACGGTTCTTCCTTTGTCCATCACCATGATCTCCTTAAAAAGTTCGTTGCCGCCCTCAAAAAAAAGTGCATAACCATTCCTGGCGTTGGTTTTGATCTGCAGAATCGTCCCGGACACCACCTCAGTGAATCCCCTTTTGATATCTCCCTCGGTCACGTTGATCCTCGGCTCTTGATGGAGAATCGATTGTGAGATCATCGCTACCACAGTTGCAGATACTTTGATTGTGGCCTTGTCGCTTTCAGCAAAACCGAGACGACTAAAGCACGCCGTTATCACCATTACGAATAATATCAGTTTTGATATACGTCGGAAATTCATCTTGCTTCTTGATAAAGCAAAACCCATACCATAGGATGAAGAGAATATAACATGTTGAATTAATTAAATTTATTACATCTCAGAAAGATGGGAAAGAAGAGATACAATGAACAAATTGTCGCTAGTCAATTTTCACTTATTGAGTTCTTTTATAGACCTTTACAAGGGTTTTTAATATTTTATGTTGCTTTACAACTGACAATTTGACGATAAAGGGAATTTTTTGGCCTGGATGAAGAGAGGATCAAGAAATCTAATTGGTTTGTCCCTTTTTTTCGAAGCGATACAGGGTTCTTGGATTTACCCTAAGGATTTCTGAAGCGATTCTCTTGTTTCCCCCGACCTCCTTGAGTATTTCTTTTATATATTCGGACTTGATATCCTCCAGGGACTTACGATCCTTCACTCCTCTTTTAATCATTTCCGTAAACCCTTCTATCAGATCTTTGGGGAAGTCATTGGGACCTAACTGATCCTGATCGGTCATGATCACAGCCCTTGCGATAGCATTTTCTAATTCTCTGACATTCCCCGGCCAATGATATTCCAAGAGGAGCTTCATCGCTTCTTTTGAGATCCCTTTGATCTCCTTTTTGGCTTCTTTCGAATAGAGATCAAGGAAATGATAGGCGAGTAACGGGATATCTTCTTTTCTGTTTTTCAGATCGGGAAGAAAAATGGGGAAAACATGAAGCCGATAGAAGAGGTCTTCTCGAAATTTCCCTTTCTTCATATTTTCTTCCAAATTTTCGTTGGTGGCTGCAATCATTCGGACATCAATTCTGGTTCTCTCTGTACTCCCCACCTTCATCAACTCCTTCTCCTGAAGGACTCTCAGAAGTTTGACCTGAACGGAGGGGAGGATTGTGGAGATCTCGTCTAAGAAAAGTGTCCCTCCATTGGCCTCTTCGAATAAACCCTTCTTCGCCTGGATC
>Ga0153915_10006658_pt1 | contig 10847 bp, 16 predicted proteins | sample Opewatmetagenome_2_FD_107003 | JGI IMG/M metagenome (GOLD analysis project Ga0153915, IMG submission 107003) | Freshwater wetland microbial communities from Ohio, USA - Open water 3 Core 3 Depth 3 metaG | ecosystem: Environmental > Aquatic > Freshwater > Wetlands | place: USA: Ohio, Lake Erie...
AACGGCATGCAGATCGACTGCCAGCGCGTCGGTGATCGGTGGTTCTATCAGGCGAAGGTGTGATATGACCTGGAGTGAAGAGAAAATAGCCACAACTCTTGCGCGTCAAGTATTCAATAAGAAATGTCTTGTTGTTGTTCCAAATTGCTTATGGACTGGCGATGAATGCGACTTGCTTGCAGTTACCAAAGATCTGCGCGTTATTGATGTCGAGGTAAAAATCAGTCGCAGTGATTATCGAGCCGATGCAAAAAAAGATAAATGGTTTGAGCATTGGACGGGCGCGTGGCATACACCAATGCATCAGCGCGTAAGAACGCCTCGCCAATGGCCTAGGAAAGCATGGAAACATTACTACGCCATGCCAAAGTCTATTTGGAAGCCAGAAATGGCAGATCAACGACCGTCAGCGAATAGCGGGATAATTTTGCTTAATCAAATTGGCAGTCAATTATTCGCCCATGTTGAAGTGCGGGCAAAGCCGTGCAGAGATGCAGAAAAACTCAGCCCATCAGATGCTGTTGATATTGCTAGGTTAGCCAGCCTTCGGATGTGGGATGCATTCGAAAAAGTGCGGGATTTAAAATCATCACTGGCTGCAATGAAAGTCTGATATGCATCGCGGTTATTTGAAACTCTGGAGAAAGGTTGAGGATAGTGGCTTGCTGCAGATCCCGCTCACCTATGCCCTGTTCACCTTCATTTTGTTAAAGGCGACACATAAGCCGCGCAAGATCGGTACGCCTCACGGAGTAGTTGACTTGCAGCGCGGGGAATACATGTCAGGCCGTATCGCGCTTGCCAAGGATTTGAATCAGTCAGAGCAATCCATACGCACAGGGCTAGACAGGTTGCAGAAAATGGAAATTTTAACCATAACTTCAACCAGCCGATATAGCATATATACCATTGTAAACTATAACAATTATCAGGACGACAACCAAGAAGCAACCAACGCAGACCCAACGGACAACCAGCATCTAACCAACGGGCAACCAGCATCCAACCAGCATCCAACCACTAAACAAACACATAAACACAAGAAGAATGAAAAGAATGTAAACACAAAGTCTTTGGTGCGCGCTGCGCGCTTACCCGCCGACTGGGTTTTACCAAAGGATTGGGGAGAATGGGCGCTTACTGAAAAACCTAACTGGAATGCAGACGATGTTCGCAAGATCGCATTCATGTTTAAGAATCACTGGCTATCGACAACAAAGAATGCGGCCAAATTGGACTGGTACATGACTTGGCAAAACTGGATTATGAAAGAGCCAGATATTGTTCATAAGGAAAACGGAGTATCTGCTGCCGTTGCTCCAATAAAGCACAAATGCGGCGTAACCACATGCAACCGAGAGGCGAACTCTAACACCTCATACGGATGGCGCTGTGCAGATCATCTTGGAAGGGAGAAGCCATGATCGACCAAGAAGCCCGCAGCGAGCGTATCGAAATCAAAATGGACTCGCATATCAGCGAAGCTGATGCAATCGCTCAGACGGATGCGGAATTGAAACCAAAGCCGATTAACGTGCTGCAGCACCGAGTCGAAGAACTTGCTGCACGTCAGCACCAGGACAATCTGGACAAAAAGATGAAGCACATGACTCCAGTTGTGCCATACATTGAGCGAGGCGAAAAGTGAGCTTGACCGCAGAGATCCAACAAATACTCGACGCGCGCAACGCGAAGATATATGCCGAATGGCTCGGCAGCAAAGAGATCAGAGGAAAGCAATACAAGGAACTCTCACTTGATTACGATATGTCCATGTCCAGCATCAAGCGCATTCTGATGGAATACCGCATAGACCATAACCTGCCGAATGGGAGGAAACATGCAAAATCCGTATAAATTCGATGAGCCTATTCATGTTGCATTTAGCGGAGGTCGTTCATCTGGTTTTATGCTCAAGAAAATAATCGATGCTGGATTGCCAGAAGGTTCAATAGTTGCTTTTTGTAATACTGGAAAAGAGGAAGAAGCCACATTAGAATTCGTTCGAGATTGCGGATTGAATTGGAACGTCCAGATTGTATGGCTTGAATATATTCCTTATGATTCAGAAGACCCAGACGCTTCACAATTCAAGATTGTTAGTTTTGAAACTGCAAGCCGCGATGGAGAACCATTTGAGGCATTGAATAGGAAATGTAACTATTTACCGAATCCGGTAACTCGCAAATGTTCGTATATGTTAAAAATTAGAACGGCAGCAAAATATTGTAAGTCTATTGGTTTGGATGTTGGGGAAAATGATTCCGTAGTCGGTTTTCGTTATGACGAAATGCGGCGCGTTGTTAAGTTAAAAGACAGAAGAAACGCACCTATGGCAATGGCGAAACATACGAAAAAAGACGTTACGGAATTTTGGGCGCAACAGCCATTTGATTTGAAACTACCGAATTTTAACGGAATAACAAAACACGGCAATTGTGACCTGTGCTTTCTTAAAGGCGCCGGACAAGTTTATTCATTGATTGCAGAAAAACCAGAGCGAGCAATCTGGTGGGCCAAGATGGAAGCATTAGCATTAGCATCAAAACCTGATGGCGCAAAATTCCATAAAGATCGTCCGACATATCAGCAAATGTATGACAACGTAATGATGCAAGGCGATTGGATAGGACATGAAGATGATGAATCAATTTCATGCTTTTGCGGAGATTGATTTATGAATCTTAACGAACAGATATTGCAAAACCTATTAAACGAGCGCGAAATGGCTATAGCCAAGAAGTCGATATCCGAGCGCAACGGCGAGGAAGTGCCAAAGCATTTTGTTGATAGGCTGTCTGCGGTGGAAAATTCTATCAAGAAGGTTAAGGTGGCTATGATTGAAGAAGCCATAAAAAATGCCAAAAATAACGCTTGACCTGTGACAAGTCACAATATAGAATGTCTGCACGGTTGATTAAAACCGGATGAAAAACGGGGAAGCGAAATGTTCAAATCAGGCCAGATTGTAAAGTTCTCAGTTCCACATACTGACGCTGAACGCGATGAGCGTTTTGAAGTTGTTGAAGATCGCGTGGAACGCGTACTGGTGAAGTCTGCTGATGCATGGTGGAAAAAAGGATTGTGCCCTACATTCGCCTATGACGCGTCAGACATGGAAGTTGTCAAATGATCGCCCAAACACAAGCAGAGCGCAAAGCCGCAGAACGCCAGCGCCGTAAAGAGCGCGGAGAAGTATTGGTGCAAGAATGGGTGCATGAATCTGTGGTTGATCGGCTCAAGAAGTATGCGGCGAAGTTGCGCAAGGAATATGCAATTCAGAATTTCAAAAATCAACTGATGAAGTCAAAATGCGCGTCCTGATTGCCTGCTCTTATAGCGAAATTGAGCGAGAAGAGTTCGAGAAGCGCGGGCATGACGCATGGAGTTGCGATCTGCTGCCGAGCGAATCAAATTCCACAAAACATATTCAAGGCGATGTCCGGTCTATCCTGAATGATGGTTGGGACTTGATGATCGCGCACCCTGACTGCACGTATCTCACCAATAGCGCGGCGTGGGCATATGGAGATGGGCCATATCACCAAAACGTCAAACCCGGCACATTGGTCGGCGTGGCAAGACGTTCGGCTCGCGCCGAGGCGCTGGATTTCGTGCGCTTGTTGCTCGATGCGCCAGTGCCGCATATCGCGCTTGAGAACCCCGTAGGTGCTATTGGAACTGCGATACGTCCGGCTACACAGTATATCCAGCCATACGAATACGGTGATGATGCGAGCAAGATCACCGGGCTGTGGTTAAAGAATCTGCCCCCATTGGTTCCGACGGAGCGCGTGCCGGGCCGCATCGTTATGCACAACGGGAAACAAGTCGAGCGATGGGGCAATCAGACCGACAGCGGGCAGAACAAACTTACCCCATCTGCTGATCGCTGGAAAGAAAGAGCGCGCACATATCGCGGCTGGGCGGAAGCGATGGCAGAACAATGGGGTGCATTATGAGAAAACCATCCTCCAAGAAAGAATGTATATGAGCGACAAACGCCATTTCATTTTGCAGCCAGATCCGCACCCAAGCCGAAAGCTTGCTGCTGCTGCCTGCCTGACCATGCCTGATGGATATCACGTCTGGATTGATGAGCCGAAGAAAAAACGCATCCAAGAAGAAAAATATCATGCGATGATCGGAGATATGGCAAAGCAGATTGAGCATGTTGGGCGCAAATGGGATGCCGATGATATGAAGCGTTTATTGATAGACGACTTCGCCGAGGAAATGCGTTTGGCTGGCACGCCATTGCACCATGATGGCAGAGTAACACCAAGTCTTGATGGTCGCAGAATCGTGCAATTGGGTATCCAGAGCCGCGACTTCTACGTGAAAGAGGCGTCAGCATTTATCGAGTATCTGTATGCCCAGGGCGCGCAGTATGGTGTCGTGTGGTCTGAGAGGGTGGAATTTTGAACCTGCAAAAACAACCACGCATGAAAGGAAAAAAGCTGCGCGAATCCGCCAAGGATTGCCCGCATTGCATGAACTGCGGAAAAGTGAACTATGATGGCCAGCAGCTATGCCTAGCGCACTCGAATCGTATCCAGGATGGCAAAGGACGTGGACTGAAATCGCATGACGAGAAAGGCGCAATCGTCTGCAATGACAAGGCCACGCTTGTCCAGATGCTCAACAATCGAGCCCAGTACATGGCCGAGCGCGTGGATGGACTATTCCGAGCCTTGTCTGGAGACCACGTAACAAACCAACCGCAAGCGTTCGGAAAGCGTTTCATCATGGGCTACATGCTGTCGTATGGCCGAGTCAGCTACCAGCGCGCGAACTACATCCATGACCTGCGCTGCGTCATCGGTAAGTTCCTCGGGCGCGATATTCCTCAGTCTCGTAATACGCTGAACGATCTGGACAGCATGAAACGCGATGGCCAGTGGAACGAGTTTGATGGCGGCGCATTCAAGGTGCGCCTGTACCGGAAAGGCACCGCGCACATGGAAGTACACCCAGACATTGCCTGGCAGTTGAACAAGGTGCTGGCGCATCTGAACCCGATGGCAATACCGCCGGAGTTCCGCCAGAAGCCGAAGCGCAAGCCGAAGGAACACAAACTGCATCACGACCTGGTGAGTTTCGAGGTGCTGAAAGACCTTGAGCGCGGCGTTCCCTACAACTCGCGCGAGGCAAAGACGCTCGATTACCAGTACAAGGAGCCTCCGCTTGCTCCGACCATCGCCGTGATGGAGCGCCTGGGCGGGGCGGAAACAAGCAAGGGCATATGGGAATTCTCCTACCTGATCGAGCCTGTTCTGAAAGAGCTATCGCGCTCCGGTCGCATCCCCGAGCAGAAGTCTCACCAGTTCTACCCGACACCAGCAGAGATGGCTGATGTCGCTGTGGAGATGGCCGAGATCGAGCCGAATCATTCCTGTCTGGAGCCGAGTGCCGGGCAAGGCGGACTTGCCGACAAGATGCCAAAGTCAACTACCTGCATCGAAGTTTCTCCGTTGCACTGCGCTGTGTTGAAGGCCAAAGGCTATCAGACGGAATGCGCAGACTTCCTGCAGTGGGGATATGGGCGCACGTTCGACCGTATCGTGATGAATCCACCGTTCAGTGATGGGCGCGGCGTTGATCATGTGAAACATGCCGCCTCGATGCTGTCCATTGGAGGCAAACTGGTGGCGATCCTTCTGGCATCGAACAAAGGCAAGACGCTGGTGGAAGGCATGAAGCACGAATGGTCTGAGGTGTACCGTGACAAGTTCAAAGATGCGTCTGTGGATGTGGTGATTTTGAGGCTGATGGCATGAACGATCCAGTAATCATCGGAAACGCAATGCTTTATTTGGGCGACTGCATGGAATACATGGCGACTCTGCCAGATGCATCCTTTGACTTGGCGATTGTTGACCCGCCATACGGGCGCGGGGAGGACGGCGGAACGAACCGCTGCCACGGCGTAAAACAGAAGAATGGCACAGTGCTGCAGTGCATTGACGGTGGCTACGAAAAGAAGGATTGGGACAATGAGCCACCAACACCAGAGTATTTCGCTGAACTGCGCAGGGTGGCGAAGCACCAGATTATTTGGGGCGCGAACTACATGCCGGTGAAGCTGCAAGGCGGCGCGATTGTGTGGGACAAGGTGAATGACGGAGCCGACCAGAGCGGAGCTGAAATCGCCTACTGCAGCCTGAACGAGCGCGTGGACGTAATGCGCTATATGTGGCGCGGGATGATGCAGGGCGACGGAGTTGGCAGCATGCGCCAGCAAGGAAACAAGGCGATGAACGAGCGCCGAATTCACCCGACACAGAAGCCGGTGAAGCTGTACGAATGGCTGCTGATGAACTATGCAAAGTCAGGCCAGCGCATTCTTAGCACGCACATGGGAAGCGGAAGCGATGCAATAGCGTGCAACAACCTCGGGTTTGAAATTGTCTGTTGCGAGATCGACAAGGATTATTTCGACGAAGCGTGCCAACGCATTAAGCGTGAGTCTGCGCAACAAAGGCTGTTCGCGTGAAATGCCGAGACTGCCCCAAATCCTTCATTGGCCCCACTGACGGAGACAAGCAAATGGCTAAACAAGGCTACAAGTTATGCAATGCAGCGAGGAACGAAATAGAGCGCGCAACTTATGTGCGCTGGGAGACTAAGTGTTTGTGGCCAGAGAGGAACAAAGCAAAATGAAGATCCTTGCAATCGATCCCGGCAACAAGCAAAGCGGATGGTGCCTATTCGATGGCGAGCGCGTCCATGATTCCGGCGTGTTGGATAACGACGAAATGCTGGGGAGGGTGATGCTTCACAGGGACAAGACTCTAGCCATCGAGATGATCGCCAGCTACGGAATGGCAGTTGGTTGTGAAGTGTTCGAGACGTGCGTATGGGTCGGGAGATTCTTGCAGGCTCATGGCCGTGACGTTCGGCTGGTGTACCGCAAGGACGTGAAGATGCACCTGTGCCATAGCATGCGTGCAAAAGACGGGAACATCCGCCAAGCCATCATCGACCTGTTCCCGGCGACAGGCGGGGGCAAGGTGCCGCAGATCGGAACAAAAGCCAAGCCTGGGCCTTTATATGGAGTATCAAGTCACGCTTGGCCAGCGCTTGGGGTGGCGATTACAATAAGCAAGGAAAAATAATGGCAAAGCACAAATGCGTAAAGGGGCATATCCATGACACAGAAGAAAAAGCCGAAAACTGCTACATCTGCAAGCGCAGAACGCGAAGGGTTAACGGTAAGCGCAGCAAAGAAAATAAACAAAAGGCCATGGACACCGTCGGAAGACAAGAAGCTTAAAGATATGTATCAAACGCATACCTGCCTTATGATCGCGCAGCGCCTCAGTAGGCCTACAGGAAGCGTATGCGCCAGAGCTGATAAACTTGGATTGGTTAAACAAGAACCAAAAGCACCAAACCGGATAGGAACCATCATCAGAAAACCAGGAGTATTGATCCATATTGGGAAATATGGAGGATAAATGAAATAAAGCCTTGAAATCAAAATAACCTCTCAGTATAAAGGCAACATAAGAACGGATTGCGTATTTGCAGCCCGCTTCGCTCATTCTTTGAAGCCGAGAGGTGAAAATGCTACTAGATGGAAATGGCCCCGTACAGGCCAAAAGCATCCATCCAAAGAATGGGGTAACTCATAACGCCCGCTTGGAGAAATCCGGCGGGCGTTTTGCTGGGCGCTGAAAATGGCTGACAAAATCTATCTGCTTAAGAACAAAAAGACTGGTGAGGAAGAGCTTATCTCCGCGCCAAATTCCTATCGGGCCATTTCCTTCGCTCTCCAAAATACCTACGAGGATGCCAAGATAGCGCCTCAGGCCGATCTTGTGCGCCTAGTTTCTGGTGGGGTGAAGGTCCAGGAAGCGCCAGAGGATGGGAAGTAATGGACAACCTTACAGCCAAACAGCAGAAGTTTGTAAATGAGTATCTTATTGACTTGAATGCGACTCAGGCGGCTATTCGCGCTGGATATAGCAAAAAGACGGCTGGTTCAATCGGTGAAGAAAACCTGAAAAAACCTGAAATACAAGCAGTTATCGAAAAACGCATGAAAGAGCGCGAGAAGCGCACTGAAATTACTCAAGATAAAGTTATCGCTGAGCTGGCGAAAATAGCATTCGCTGACCAGCGCAATGTAATGACGTGGGGATCATCAGGGGTAAAGTTAAAAGATTCTGACAGTTTGAGCGATGATGATGCGGCGATAGTTTCTGAGGTGTCTGAAACTATTACTGCCACAGGTGGAACCTTGAAGCTCAAAACTCATGACAAAGTTAAGGCATTAGAATTGCTGGGTCGTCATCTTGGAATTTTTACAGAAAATCTAAATGTTAATCATTCTGGAAGCATTGAAAATCTTGACCTTAGTCAATTATCTGATGCCGATCTAAAAACATACGCAGACTTGCAGCGAAAGCTGGAGGGCAACAAGTGAACGCTCCAATGCGCATGCCGATGCTGTTTGACCTCGAAGCCGAGCAGGCTCGTCGCGACTTTCATTTTTTCTTTCAGCGCTTTGCCTGGCCAGTTCTTCAACCAGCTACCCAATTCAAAGACAACTGGCACATCCACGCCATCGCAGAGCACCTGACCGCCGTGAAGCTCGGTCAGATCCGCAAACTGCTCGTTAACATGCCTTTCCGCATGCTGAAGTCGTCCCTGATCAGCCACGCTTTCCCGGCTTGGGACTGGATCGATAATCCGTCCCGTCAATTCCTGACCGCTTCCTATTCCAAGGACATCGCCACGCGAGACGCGGTTGACAGCCGACGCATTATCGAGTCCACCGAATACCAGAAAGCATTCGGCCACAAGTTCAAGATGACCGGTGACCAGAACGTGAAAAGCCGCTACGAGAACGACAAACGCGGAATGCGCACGGTAACATCGACGGACGGCGCTGGCACTGGCTTCGGCGGCGACATACGCATCGTTGACGATCCCGTCTCGGCGCGCGAGGCAGACAGTCCTGCCGCACTGGCGGCATCTGTCGAGTGGTGGAAGGGGACGATGGCCACGCGGGCGAACGACCCGACCACTGGCGCCGCGATAGTGGTGCACCAGCGCATGAATTCCAACGACCTGACCGGCTACCTGCTGGCGGAGGAGGCGGGCTGGGAGCACTTGGTTCTTCCCTTCCGCTATGACCCGAAGTTCGTGCAGAAGCAGACGTCTCTCGGATTCGTCGACCCGCGCAAGACCGAAGGCGAGCTTATCCATCCCGAGCGCGTGGGCGAGGCAGCGGCGCAGGATCTGGAGAAGACGCTGGGCGCATACCACAAGAACGCGCAGCTACAGCAGAATCCAAATCCGCGAAGTGGCATCATCTTCAAGCGCGACGACTGGAAATTCTGGAAGGAGCTGCCGCAGCTCGATGAAATCGTGGTCAGCGTGGACTGCACATTCAAGAACCTTCAGACATCCGACCACGTCGCGATACAGGCGTGGGGCAATAAGGGCGCGAACGACTACCTGCTTCCAGGACGCATCAAGGAGCGCATGGGATTTGGCGCAACTGTCACGGCCCTGCGCAACTTCGTCGCCGCCGTGACTGCCAAGTACCCTAACGTCGGCGTGACGGCGGTGCTGGTCGAGGACAAGGCCAACGGTAGCGCCGTGATCGAGACGTTGACGGACGAGATAAGCGGGGTGCTGCCGATCAACCCAGAGGGTGGCAAGGCCGCGCGTGCGTTCGCCATGCAGCCATCCAGCGAGGCTGGCAATGTGTGGCTCCCTGACTCAAGCGTGGAGCCTAACATCGAAGACTTCGTAAGCACCTGCTCCAAGTTCACGGGAGCCGAGGGCGGGGACGACGACGAGGTCGACTCCATGACGCAGTATTGCAACTGGCGCAGGATGCGCAGCAAGACGATGGGTTTGGTCGAGTACATGAAGCAGCAGCAAGAAGAGCGTGAAAGGCAGGCTGCGTGATGGCCTCCCGCGAGACAATGGGAACTAACATAGAACCTGGACTGATCCAGCGAGTCGCCCAAGGCATCCGCTACGCCATCACTGGCGTCGGCCCCGATAACTTCTTCGGTCCGCAGCAGCCGCTCGCCCCTGTCGCGCAGGATCGCTCTGAGGGACGCGCGTTCGACTATCCGGTCGGCGTCAACCTGCGCATCTCGCCACGCAACACAGAACTCACGCCGTTCGCCGCGATGCGCGGTCTTGCCGACGGCTACGACCTGATGCGCCTAGTCATCGAGACGCGCAAGGACCAAGTCAAGGCGTTCGACTGGGAGGTCGTCCCTGCTGACAAGAAGGACACCGACGAGCAGTATGCCGCGCAGATCAAGTATGTGTCCGACTTCCTGCAAGCGCCAGATCGCGAACACTCCTGGGACGACTGGCTCTCGATGCTGGTCGAAGATTTGTTGGTCATCGACGCCGTGGCGGTTTACCCGCGCATGAACAGGGGCGGGAAAGTCATGGCATTAGAGCTAATCGATGGCGCGACCATCACCCGCAAGATCACAGCCGAGGGCCGCACGCCGATGCCTCCCGACGTCGCCTACCAGCAGATCCTGCACGGCATCATGGCGAACGACCTGACGGCTGACGATCTCGTCTACATGATGCGCAACCCGCGCACGAACCGTCTCTACGGCTTCAGCCCTGTGGAGCAGGTCATCACCACCGTGAACATCGCTCTGCGCCGCCAGATGAGCCAGCTTGAGTTCTACACGGCAGGCAACGTGCCTGAGGCCATCGCTCAGGTGCCGGAGAACTGGACGCCGAAGCAGATCACCGAGTTCCAAATTCTCTGGGACAGCATGAACGAAGGCAACACCGCCGCGCGCCGCAAGATGCGCTTCGTGCCGAACCTGAAGGACATCACGTTCCCGAAG
>Ga0153915_10006659_pt1 | contig 10845 bp, 11 predicted proteins | sample Opewatmetagenome_2_FD_107003 | JGI IMG/M metagenome (GOLD analysis project Ga0153915, IMG submission 107003) | Freshwater wetland microbial communities from Ohio, USA - Open water 3 Core 3 Depth 3 metaG | ecosystem: Environmental > Aquatic > Freshwater > Wetlands | place: USA: Ohio, Lake Erie...
ACCGTCGAGCTTGGTCAGGATGACCGAGGTCAAACCGATCTTCTCCTCGAAGGCCTGGGCGGACTTCACGGCGTCCTGGCCGGTCATGGCATCACCCACGTAGATGATCTCGGTCGGCTGGAGCGCCTCCTTGACCAGGCGAAGCTCCGTCATAAGCTCGTCATCGATGTGGAGCCTACCCGCAGTGTCGACAATGAGGGGGTCATACGCCCTGTTCCGGGTGTAGAGGAGCAGCTCTTTGAGCGCCTTCTGGGGTGAGGCCGTCTGTTCCCGGCTCATTTCGTAGAAGGGCAGGCCGAGTTGGCCAGCGATCATCCGGAGCTGGTCTTGGGCAGCCGGCCGCTTAAGGTCGAAGGATACGAGGAGGGGGTTTTTCTGCAGACTCAGGCACCACTTGGCCAGCTTGCCGCACGAAGTGGTCTTCCCAGACCCCTGAAGGCCGACCAGCATCAGGATAGTAGGCGGCTGGCCGGAGAAATGCAGGGGCTTGGCCTCCTGGCCGAGGACGGCCGTCAGCTCGTCGCGGAGGATCTTGACCACTTGTTGGGCAGGGGTCAGGCTGTCCAGGACTTTCTGGTCCAGGGCTCTTCCCTGGATCCTTTCGATGAGGTCCTTGACGACTTTATAGTTAACGTCGGCCTCGAGGAGCGCCAGGCGAATCATCCGCAGGGCCTCGGCCATGTTCTTCTCGGTAAGCTTGCCTTCGCCCCGGACGAACTTCAGGACCTTCTCGAGCCTGGCGGAAAGCTGGTCAAACATTGATTGCCTCTGGGAGGGATTGACCGGACTCCCCTATTATGCCCCTTTCGACCCTTAAAACAAAGCTTCCCATCTATCTTTGTTCGGCATTGTTTTCTAACCAAAAGGCGAGGGCCGGTTGGCGACAAACCCGTTTGAGGGCGGAGCGGGCAGGGATCTCCTCCGCAGGAGGAGAGAGCGCAGCCCGAAAGTCGAGCCGCTTTTGGCTCGCAGGGACAAAAGTGGCGCGGTTTGGAGCCAACTGGCCCGAGCCTCTCTTGACAACCACCAGGCTTCTAAGTAAGGTATACTCACCCCGGTAACCCAACACGCCCTGAGATAGAATACAGGTTTCCATTGACCTCTCTGGAGGACAGTTTAATGGACGAGAATAAAAAGATAGATTATGAAGAGATCTCCAAGCTCGTCAGCTTTCTCGAAGAAAAACAGCTGACCGAATTCGAGCTGGAAGTTGAAGGATTCAAAATAAAGATCAGCCGGGCAGTGCCCCAGCCCGTACCTCAGATCAAGCCTGCTTCCCCGAACCCGGGAACGCAAGCGGAAAAGGCTCAGCCTCAAGCACCGGCCGCCCCGCCGGTCAGCCAGGCCCCTGAAGAGTTCCACTACATCACCTCGCCCATGGTGGGAACGTTCTACCGCGCGCCCAACCCGACCTCTCCCTCGTTCGTCGAGATCGGAGAGGAGGTCAAGAAGGGCCAGACGCTCTGCATCATCGAGGCCATGAAGCTGATGAACGAGATCGAGTCCGATGTCGACGGCGTCGTCCTGGAAATCTACGTCGAAAACGGGAAGCCGGTCGAATACGGACAAAGGCTCTTCGCCGTCCAGGCGCTGGCGGCCTGAACCCCGATGTTCTCCAAGATCCTGATCGCCAACCGGGGGGAGATCGCCCTCCGGGTCATCAGGGCCGCCCGCGAGCTCGGCCTCAATACCGTGGCCGTTTATTCGGAGAGCGACCGCAACAGCCTTCATACCATCCTGGCGGACGAGAAAGTTTGCATCGGCCCGAGCCGCGCGGCCGACAGCTATCTCAACATCCCCAACATCCTCGGCGCGGCCGAGCAGACCAAAGCGGAAGCCATCCACCCGGGGTATGGCTTCCTGGCCGAAAACCCCAGGTTCGCCGAGATCTGTGAATCCTCGGGCATCATCTTCATCGGGCCCCAACCGGCCATGATCAAGCTCATGGGCAACAAGAGCCTGGCCCGGCAGGAGATGCGGAAGTCGCACCTCTACATCCTCCCCGGCAGCAATGAGGTTGTCCAGGACCTTCCCGAGGCCAAGAAGATCGCCAAGAAGATGGGCTATCCGGTCATCCTCAAAGCCGCAGCCGGCGGCGGGGGCAAGGGGATGCGGATCGCCCGCACCCGGGCCCAGCTCGAAGAGCAGTTCGGGCTGGCCCAGAACGAGGCCAAGGCCTCCTTCAGCGACGCTTCGCTCTACGTCGAGAAATACTTGGACAACTCCCGCCACATCGAGATCCAGGTCGTCGGCGACAAACACGGCAACGTCGTCGCCCTCGGGGAAAGGGAGTGCTCGATCCAGCGCAAGCACCAGAAGATCATCGAGGAATCCCCCTCCCCGTTCGTCGACGACCGGTTGCGCAAGAGGATGATCAAGGCGGCCGAGGACGCCGCCCGCCGCATCGGCTACCAGAGCCTGGGGACGTTCGAGTTCCTGGTCGACGGGCAGGAGAGATACTATTTCATGGAGGCCAACACCCGAGTCCAGGTAGAACACCCGGTCACCGAGATGGTCTACGGCGTAGACCTCGTCAAGGAGCAGATCCGGATCGCCGCGGGGGAAAAACTCTCCATCAAGGATGATATAGGAATGATCGGCCACTGCCTGGAGTGCCGGATCAATGCCGAGGACCCGGTCACCTTCAGCCCCAGTCCGGGGACCATCGATTTCATGCTCTTACCCGGAGGCCACGGCATCCGGGTGGATTCGGCCGCCTACCAGGGCTGGCAGATCCCGCCCGATTATGATTCGCTGGTCGCCAAGATCATCGCCCTGGCTCCCACCCGGCCTGAAGCCATCAGGAAGATGCAGACGGCCCTGGAAATGACCACGATCGTCGGGATCAAGACCAACCTGCCCCTGCATCTCGCTATCTTGGCCGACAGCGACTTCGCCAAAGGCAGCTATGATACGCAGTTTATGGAGAGGTTCCAGCAGAAGAACGGCAACAATCACAAGTGAGGGGACACCTCTTCGCCGGCCGTCGCGACCGCGACCGTGAATTCGCCGGCGTTATCCCCGACTACGAGCTCATTGATCCCCAAAAATAGACGGCCCTTGGCGGGCATCGGCACGCGGCACCCGGCTCCGATATGGAACAATTCGGCGGCCTCCTCCGTTCTCTCCTTGCCGGTGTCCGGGTCTTTGATCACGGTTACGGCGATAACCACTTTCCCGATCAAGGCGCCCAGGTTGCGGTCTGAGAGCGGCTGCTGAACCGTACGCAGGTCATAACCTTCAGGTCCACAGTCGGCCTGGGGATTGCCCTTCTGGAGGGATATTTTCCCGGCCGCCTCAAAGCTGATTTCCTGGCCCTGGACGACTTCGATCCCCGTATCGGTCCAGGCGGCATTTCCCGGGATAACGATGGTCCGGGTCTCGGTTGCAGAGGCAAAAAAAGCGAACGCCATTAGAAAAAGCAGGGCCATTTGCCGACGGGTTCTCATGCTTTGCCTCCCCGGGCGTGCCGCGGCTTCCGCAGCGCCAGCACGCGAATCATGGACTCATGGATCAGGCCGTTCGAGGCCAGAGATTCCTGCGAGGTTATGGTAAACCCCCCTCCTTTGAAGTCGGACACGCGGCCGCCCGCCTCCCGGACGATCACGGCGCCGGCGGCATGGTCCCAAGGCTTGAGCTTCAATTCCCAGAATCCATCGAACCGGCCGCAGGCGACATAGCAGAGGTCCAGGGCCGCCGACCCGCAGCGCCGGACAGCCTGGGCCCGGACCAAAAAATTGTTGAAGTGGAGGATGTTGTTGACCGGGCTCACGCGAAGGTCATAGGGGAATCCAGTGGACAAGAGGCTGCGGTTCAGGTCGTCCACCAAGGAGACGCGGATCCTCCGGCCGTTGAGGAAGGCGCCCTTCCCTTCAACGGCTTCGAATATCTCCTCCCGCATAGGATCATAGACAACGCCGAGGACAATACGGTCTCGATATTCGAGCGCAATGGAGACCGAAAATACCGGCAAGCGATGGGCGAAATTGGTGGTCCCGTCCAGCGGGTCGAAAACCCAGCAGAATTCTCTCTCCACTCCCCGGCTCAGCCCTTCCTCGGCCAGGAACCCATGGCCGGGGAAGGCGGAGGAAAGCCGGCGGAAGATAAGCTCCTGAGCGCGGGTGTCGAAGTTGGTCACCAGGTCGACCACGCCTTTGTAGGAGACCTTTCGCCCTTCGCCCAGGCCGTCGCGCAGCATCCGGCCGGCCTCGAGCGCGGCCTCCTTCCCCACCTCGAGAAACCCAGACCATTTGCCCATGGCTCGCTTATCTTAGCAGGACAGTATCCGGTTGGCAACGAACGGCTCTTGTATTATGATAGAGCGGATAGAGGAATGAAGTATCGCATCATCTGGCGCAAGAAGCTCGAGGCCCCGACCTCTGAAAATGACGCTGCGCCCCGCCCCAAGTCCAGGAAAAAGAGGAAGATCATCCTCTTGGCCATCGGCTTGGTGGCGGCCCTTCTCATCATCGGCGGCCTTACCTCCCGGCGTGAGAAGTCGGTCCTGGTAACGGTCGAGAAGGTCACCCGGCATGACCTGACGTCGATCATCTCCGCCTCCGGAGAGGTCAAGCCCAAAAAGAGCATCAACATCAGCGCCCATGTCCCCGGCCGGATCATCAAGATCGGCGTCCTCGAGGGCCAGATGGTCAAGGCCGGCGATTTCCTTCTGAGGCTCGATTCCGCCCAGTATGAAGCCAACGCCGAAAGGGACAGGGCCCTCATCCAGTCCGACAGGTCGCAACTCATCCAGTCCGAAGCCCGTATGAAACGGGAGCAGAGCAATTACGAACGCCAGAAGCAGCTCTTCGACAGCCAGCTCATCTCCCAGGAACAGCTGGAGACGGCCAAGGTCCAGTACGATATTGCCCGGGCGGAGGTCCAGGCCTTCGGGCATCAGATCCAGCAGGCCGAGGCCTCCCTCAAGAGCAGCCTCGACAGCCTGAGCAAGACCGTCTACAACTCCCCGATTGACGGGATCATCACTAGCCTTCGTGTCGAGGAGGGGGAGGTGGCCGTCGTCGGCACGATGAACAACCCGGGGACCGTCCTCATGACGATCGCCGACCTGTCCGAGATGGAAGTCGAGGTCGAAGTGGACGAGACCGATGTGGTCGGGGTCAAGCTCGGCCAGTCAGCCAATGTGAAAGTCGACGCCCTCCCCGACCAAACACTCAAAGGGACGGTCACCGAGATCGGGAGCTCGGCCATCGCCAAGCTCACGACCTCACAGCAAGAATCCCGGGATTTCCAGGTCACGATCACCTTGAGCGACCCTCCCGGCTCCCTCAAGCCGGGCCTGTCCGCTTCGGCCGACATCATCACGGCCGAGAAGAACGATGTGATGGCCGTGCCCATTTCCGCCCTCGTGCTCAGGGAAAAACCGGAAGCCGGGGCCGCGAATAAAGAGAAAGGCGAAGAAGAGGGCGTCTATCTCATGGAGAGCAGCCGAGCCCGGTTCCAGCCCGTCACCAAGGGAATAATGGGCGGACTCCTGATCGAGATCTCCTCTGGACTCCGCGAGGGTCAAGAGGTCATCGTCGGCCCCTACAACTCCCTCCGCGAGCTCAAGGACGGCCTCCTGGTCAAGCCCGAGACGAGAACCGCAGAATCAGAATGAGCCCTTCAGACGGAAGCCTGATCCGGGCAGAGAATCTCTGGAAGGTTTACCCGCTCGAAAAGCAGGAAGTCAAGGCCCTCTGCGGCGTCACCTTTTCGGTCCGGGCCAACGAATTCATGGCCATCATGGGGCCCTCCGGAAGCGGCAAGTCCACCCTCATGAACATCCTCGGCTGTTTGGACACCCCCACTCAGGGCAGCTATTTCCTCAAAGGCCGGCAGGTCAGCACCCTAACAGAAAACGAGTTGGCCCATATCCGGAACAAGGAGATCGGTTTCGTCTTCCAAGTGTTCAACCTTCTTCCCCGGGCGTCGGCGTTCCGGAACGTCGAGCTGCCGCTCATCTACAAAGGCACGCGGAAGAGCGACCGCGAAGCCAAGGTCAGGCAGGCGCTGGAGCTCGTCGAGATGTCCAGCCGGATGGGTCATCGTCCGTCCGAGCTCTCCGGAGGGGAGAGACAGAGGGTGGCCATTGCCCGGGCTTTGGTCAACGAGCCTTCGATCGTCTTGGCCGATGAGCCGACCGGGAACCTCGACTCGAGGACAGGCCTGGAGATCCTCAGCCTCTTCCGGAAGCTCCACGAACGGGGGAACACCATCCTCATCGTAACCCACGACAAGGATATCGCCGAGCAGACCAAGAGGATCCTTTTCCTGCGGGACGGCCAGATCGAATGGGACAGGCGCAAAGAGAGCGGAGGATGAGTTTCGGGGGCCGCCTGATCGGGACGTTTCTATGGCCCGGCCGGACGTTCCGGGCCATAGCCGGCCGGCCCGTCTGGGTAGACATCCTTGTCCTCGTCCTCGTCCTGATCTCGCTCTACTCATACCTGACCTTCCCCTTCGGACAGATGGACCGGATCCGGACGATGGAGGCCCACGAAGCGAATCTCACGGCCAAGTGGGGGCCGTCCGGCTACGCCAGCGAACTGGAAAGGATAAAGGGCCGGGACCGCTATTTGAGCGCTTTTGTCGTCACTCCCCTGACCGCTCTTTTCGGCCTCCTCTTCGCCGCGCTGATCGTCCTGGGGCTGGCCCGCGTCGTCTCCACCGAGGGAAACTATCTCCAGGTCTTTTCCTCGCTGCTCCACGCCAGCCTCGTGGACAAGCTCCTGGGCAACGGGCTGAGGCTGTACCCGATCCTCAGCCGGGGATCGACGGCCGAAGTGCCGACCGGCCTGTCCGCCTTTTTCCTCAAACTGGAGGGTACCTCCACGACCGCCGCGCTCCTGGCCCAGCTCGACCCCTTTCAGATCTGGATGTACTTTCTCTTCGCTTTGGGACTGGCCGCCGCTTTCAAGATCAACTTGAAAAAGGGACTGGTCATTTCCTTTGTCTTCTGGCTTATTAAGAGCCTCCTCGCCGTGGGGCTCTTTATCATCCGCACCCGCCCTTATCTTTAGAATTTGACAGAGGGCGGGGGCTCCATCTAAATTATCAGTATGTCTGAAGAGACTTGGCGCGGAAACCTGTCGGCCGCTCCATTCCCGCAGGTGATCTTCCGGATCTGGGAAAAGCGCGATTCTGGATGGCTGACGGCCCGGAACGAAGAGAGAAACGCCGCGCAATATTTCATCAAAGGGGACCTGGCACTGGCCGAGGGCAGTTACCCCGCCGAAGGGTTCCTGAAAAAACTCCGGTCGACGCGGGTGCTGACGGCCGTCCAAGCCGACGACTGCTCGAGCTTCGCCCGCGAGCGCGGCCTCTCCTATCCGCGGGCCTTGGTCGAGCGGGGGATCGTCCCTGCGTCCAGGGTCTGGGAACTGCTGGCCGAATACTGGATGGAAGAACTCGCCGCCGTCTTCGAATGGAGCGGCGGAGAACTCAGCTTCGACCCGGGAGCGGTCCTGCCCGAAGCCCAGGTCTATGGCGTCATTCCTACGCCCGCCGTCGTCCTGAGAGGGATCCGGCGGATGAAAGACCTGAACCTGATCGCGGCTTACCTCCCGACGGAAACAGAAGCCCTTCAAGTTCTCTCGCCCGGCCATGCCGACCATCTCCACCTGGCTCCCCATGAACAGCACGTCCTTAACCTCCTCCAGGTGACGCCTCGTTTGAGCGACCTTTACGCCCAGAGCCAGGCCGGGAAGAGGGAAACCCAGAAAGCTGTCTTCGCCTTTCTCATATTGGGCCTGGCCGGGCTCAGCCCGACGCCCGTCCAATCCAAACCATCCGTTGAGCTGACCTCGGCCGGCCTGGAGAAAATCTGGAGCGACTTCAACGACAAGTGCGCCTATATTTATCGGTACATTTCCAAAGAGATCGGCCCCGTCGGCCTGAGCGTCCTTGAGAAATCATTGGAGGACGTGCGCTTGCGCCTTCCCCCGCCTTTCCAAGGACTTGAGCTGCGGGCCGACGGCCGCGTCGAATTCACCCCCTTCCCCCTGATGAGCCTGACCCTGTTCACCGAGGAATCCAGGAAACAGTTCATCCGCGTACTCAACGAGATCCTGACGGCCGAGGTGCTGGCCGTTAAAAAGACGCTGGGCAATGCCCACGAGGCCGGGGTCGTCAAAAGCCTGGAGAAGATCGGAGAGTTGAGTTGACCCGAAAACAGACCCTGGCCATTCTCGTTCTGCTCACCCTGATCGCCATCTGGCTCCTGATCAAAATTGCGACCTGAGAAGCGGCCTCTTGTCATCATCCTGGGTCCCACGGGCGTTGGGAAGAGCGCGGCCGGCGTCTTCCTGGCCCTGCGGTTCGGCGGAGAGATCATCAGCTGCGACTCGATGCAGGTCTACCGCGGGTTCGACATCGGCACCGACAAGCCCAGCGCCGAGATGCGACGGCTTGTGCCTCATCACCTGCTGGACGCGGCCGAGGCCGCTGACCAGTTCACAGCCGCCGATTTTGTGCGCCAAGCGCTGGCTGCCGTAAGGGAGATCGAAAAAAGGGGCCGGCTGCCTTTCGTCGTCGGCGGCACCGGCCTCTACCTCAAAGCCCTGCTCGACGGGCTCTTCCCCGGCCCGGGGCGGGACGCGCAGCTTCGCCGCGAACTCGACCAGGAAGCGGCCGAAAAGGGACTGGGAAGCCTGCGCCGCAGGCTTGAAGAGGTCGATCCCGTCTACGCCCGGCTCATCGGGGAAAAAGACAAGGTCCGGATCATCCGCGCCCTGGAAGTTTTCGCTCTTACCCAAAAACCTCTCTCGCAGCATTTCGAGAGCACGCGCTCCGAGGTGGCTGATTTCCATCTTGTCAGAATTGGATTACAATTGGAGAGAAAAGAGCTTTATCGGAGGATCGAAGAGAGGGTGGACAGAATGTTCGAGCGGGGGATTGTTGCCGAGGTCCGAGGCCTCTTGGTCTCCGGCGTTGAGGCGAGCGCGCCTCCGTTCCGAGCCCTGGGATACCGGCATGTCCTCGCCCACTTAAACGGGAAGCTCTCTCTCGAGGAGGCCGTGCGGTTGACCCAACAAGATACCCGTCAGTACGCCAAACGGCAGCTCTCCTGGTTCCGGAAGATGGCCGGAGTGACTTGGCTCCCCGCTGGGAACCATCTGGCACTGGCCGCCTTCCTGGAGGGGCAACTCGCGGCTTAGCCATGGAAAGCGCTATCCTGGTCCACCTGGCAACCAACCAGAAAGAGAAGGCCGAAGCCGAAGAATCGGTCGAGGAACTCGCCCACCTGGCAGCGGCGGCGGGAGCCCGGGTGGTGGAAAAGGTGTTCCAGTTCCGGCCCCGGATCAGCCCGAAGTATTTCGTCGGCGAAGGCAAGGCCGAAGAACTGGCCGACCTCCAGAATGAGCTTCATGCCGACCTCGTCATCTTTGACCACAACCTCAGTCCGACCCAGCAGAGGGGCCTGGAGGACAGGATCGGCGGCAAGGTGATCGACCGCACGCAGCTGATCCTGGATATCTTCGCCCGTCGGGCCCGCAGCAACGAGGGCAAACTCCAAGTCGAGCTGGCCCGGCTGACCTACCTCCTGCCACGCCTGAGGGGGAAGGGGGCCTCCCTCTCGCGGCTGGGGGCCGGGATCCGCACCCGGGGCCCGGGTGAGATGAAGCTCGAGGAAGACCGCCGAAGGATCACCGATCGGATATCCCGGATCAAGGAGGAGATCCGGAGCATTCAAAAAAGACGCGAAAACCAGAGGGAAAGCCGCGGAAAGGGACCCGTGCCGACCGTCTCTCTTGTCGGCTATACAAGCTCGGGAAAGTCGACCCTCTTTAACACACTCAGCGGCGAGAATGTCTACACGTCGCCGGCCCTGTTCGCCACCCTGGACCCGGTCCTGCGCCGCGTGGAGTACCCGGACGGCCTCTTTTTCTTCCTTAGCGACACCGTCGGCTTTATCCGTAAGCTCCCGGTCGAACTGGTCTCCTCCTTCCGGGCCACGCTCGAGGAGATCCGCGAGGCCGACTGCCTGGGCCATGTTATCGACCTCACCTCGCCGTCGGCCGACCAGCGGGCGCGGGCCGTCGAGAACATCCTGGGCGAGATCGGAATTGGGGATATTCCCGTAATCAAGGTCTTCAATAAGGTGGACCTTCTGCCCGCCAAAGAAGAGCTCCTGGCCCGGAACGAATCGACGGGCGAGCGGACCGTGTATATTTCAGCCAAGACCGGAGAAGGGATAGGCAGTCTCAAAGACAAGATCCGCCGCCTCCTCTTCAAGGATTTCCGCCTTTTTTACCTGCGCATCCCCAAGGAGCAGAGAGACGTCATCCCATCGTTCGAGCGCTGGTCGGTCGTTTTGAAAAGGCGCCAGGACGGGGATTACTCCGAGTTCAAGATTATGGCCAAGCCCAAATTCATGGTAAACTATCTCCCCTATCTCGTCGAAGGAGAGCAGAATTGGTGAAAACCGCAGTTCGGCTCGGGGCGCTGTCCCTTCTCCTGGTCTCCTGCGTCACGGTCGCTCCGCCCCCGCCCAGCCTGTACATCGAGAGCCTGCCCCAGCCGCTGGTCACCCCCCTGACACTCGAGGAGCGCATCCAGATGTCGGAAGCCTGGGATCTGTTGAGGCAGGGCCGGCCGGACAAGGCCGAGAGAGCCTTCCTTCGGCTGGGGACCGAAAACCCGCTGTATGCCGTCGGGTTGGGATATGCATCCCTTCTTGTCGACGACTTCCCCGCCGCCGAAGAGCGGTTGAAGCAGGCGGCGGCAGAGGGTCCGGTCGCCCTCCTGGCCCACGAGGGACTCGTCCAACTCTACCAGAAGACGGGTGATGAAGATAAGGCGTTCAACGAGCTCCGAGAAGTCCTGAAGATCGACCCCTCAAAC
>Ga0153915_10006660_pt1 | contig 10845 bp, 6 predicted proteins | sample Opewatmetagenome_2_FD_107003 | JGI IMG/M metagenome (GOLD analysis project Ga0153915, IMG submission 107003) | Freshwater wetland microbial communities from Ohio, USA - Open water 3 Core 3 Depth 3 metaG | ecosystem: Environmental > Aquatic > Freshwater > Wetlands | place: USA: Ohio, Lake Erie...
ACCGCGCCCACGACCGCCGCGGCGCTCGGTCGCACGATCCAGGCTCGCCTCGCCGCGCTGCCCGCTGCTGCGCAGTTCGCGGTACGCGGCGTCTCCCCCGCCCTGCTGGCCGCGCGCGTGCGGGTGACCGACTCTACCCGACTGGACGCGGTGGCCGCGTCGCTGCGCCAGGATCCCGCGGTCGAGTCGGTGGAGCGCAACGGGATCGTCCGTCTCGAGACCCACCGCGCCCACGCCGCCCGGGCCGGGACGGTGCCCGGTGATCCGCTGTACCCCGAGCAGGCGTGGCACTACGGGATGATCGATCTGCCCCGGGCCTGGACCATCACGACGGGCAGCGCGAGCGTGCTCGTCGCCGTCGTGGACAACGGGATCCGCTACGACCATCCGGCGATCACCGCCAACCTGACCCACGACGGCTACGATTTCGTCTCCAAGGCGAGCGTGTCGCTGTGCGCGGGGGGCACGATCGACAACGCGGGCGACGGCGACGGCTACGACGCCGACCCGACGGCTACCGCCGACTACGACTTCAACGATTCCAAGAACTGCGCAATCGGCCTCACGACGTCCGGCAATCACGGCCTGCACGTCGCCGGAACCATCGGAGCGACGGGCAACGACGGCGTGGGCGTCACCGGCGTCAACTGGACGGTGCGCATCCGGCCCGTGCGCGTGATTGGCGTGGCGGGGTTCGGCACCTTCTACGACATCGCCCAGGGGATTCTGTACGCGGCCGGATTGCCCGCCGACAACGGCAAGGGCGGTACGGTGACGGCGCCCAGCGGCGCGCGGATCATCAACATCAGCCTGGGCGGCCCGTCGGGGAGCAGCGCGCTGCACAATGCGGTGATCGCGGCGACCAACGCGGGTGCACTCGTCGTCGCCGCCGCCGGCAACAGCGGGAATACGAGCCTGCTCTATCCCGCGGCCTATGCCGAAGCGCTGTCGGTATCGGCGGTGGGACCGGACGGGCTGCTGGCGTCGTACTCGTCGTTCGGCTCGACGATCGACATCGCCGCGCCCGGGGGTGACATCGCCGACGGCGACGGCAGCTACGGCGTCCTGTCCACCGCGTGGAACTTCGTCACCAACGCGCCGATCTACGATTCCTGGGACGGCACGTCGATGGCGACGCCGCACGTGTCCGGGGTCGCTGCACTGGTGCTGGCGCAGAATCCGTCGCTGACGCCGGCGCAGCTGCGGGCGCGGTTGACCACCTACGCCGTCGATGCCGGCGCGCCGGGACCGGACAACCAATACGGTGCCGGCATCGTGAACGCCCGCAACAGCCTCACCCAGACGCTCGCGCCACCGACGCAAGCCTATGCACGGCTGTTCTCCACCGGCGGACAGCTGCTCGCCACCGCGGCGGTGGCGGCGGACGGCTCCTACGCCTTCACCGGCCTGGGCGACGGCAGCTACACGGTATTCGGCGGAACGGACGAGAACGGCGACGGGTTGATCGGCGTGCCGGGCCGCCGCTGGGGCGCCCTGGGGGGGTCGGCGACCCCGTCACCCGTGACGGTGGACGGGGCCGCGACCTATCCGGCGACGTTCGCCGTGGCGCTGCCCACGGAGCTCGAGCCGAACGACGCGCCCGCGCAGGCCAACACGCTGATGATCGGGGGTTACGTCACTGGGACGATCGGCACCGTCTCGGACGTCGATGTGTTCCGGCTGCGGATTCCGCAGAGCGGCACCTACACCGTCGAGACGTCGGCGGTCAACGGCGCGTGCGGGTTCGCGCTCGAGGAGAACACGCGACTCACGCTGTCCGATTCCAGCGGAACCGTGCTCGCCACCAACGACGACATCAATGCGGCAGCGCTGAACCTGTGCTCGCGCCTCGTCGCGCCTCTGTCCCCGGGCAGCTACGTCGTCGCGGTTCAGGGTACTCGAGCGAAGCGCTATCGGCTCGCGGTGCGGGCCGGCAATTAGGATCTTTCGACACCTCTCAGTGACACCAATCGTACCTGACGCAGTCCCAGCACTGCGCCGGTGTCCACCGTGCCACCGCCTGGTTCCAGGGATTGCCGCGGAGCACGTGGAGCAACCGCCGCTGCACGGGCAACGTCGTGTCGACCGGGATGTAGAGGGCCCGCGCGGTGCCGCTGTCACGGCCGGCCATGATCAAACTGTCGACCCACACGTACGTCGTACCCGGGAACAGCCCAATGCCACCGTCGGAGACAATGGTCTTGGGGTGATTCAGCGACGGCACGATCGTGATCTTCAACTGCACCCGGCCCGCTCCCCACCGCAGATCTCGCTGCCACGTCCGATGAATGTTCTCCTCGGGCTGCACCAGCCCGATTGTGCCCAGCGTATCCATCAGATTCTTGTCCCATTGCCCGTGGTAGCGGTCCGGCGGGTGATGGCTGGCCATCGAGTCCGCGAAGTGCAGACTCTCGGCGTAGGCAATCACGGCCGCGCGATCCGTCGACGAGAGCGCGGCGAGATGGGCCGAATCCCCGTTCACCATTAACGAGGTCGTGACCGCCGCCGCCGGGGCGGGGGTCCGATGCCCCACGAAACCCCAACACAGGGCTGTGCCGAGCCATCCGATGGCGCCCGCGGCGAGGAGCGAGATCGCGAGCCCGACCCGTCCGTGGACGCCGGCGAACGTGATCCCGGGCGGGTACACGAGCGCCACCACGACCACGAGCGCGAACAAGACGATCCCCAGTACAGGCAGAAAAAACGCGGCCACCCCGGCCACGATGAGTCCCACCAACATCTTCCACATGACGCCCTCCCGTTGACCCCTGCCCCGAGTGACTACCGCTCACCTCCGCCAGCCAGGCTTCGCATCTCCTGCACTATCCCCTGGAGCTCCACGTCGTCGGCGCCGCTCCAGAGCGCAACGACTTCCCTCGCCCAGCGACGCGCCGTGACTCGATCACCCAGCCGATCCGCCAGTTGCGCTCGGAGGATCATGGCGCGCACCAGGGCGGCGGCCTGCTCGACGTTCTGGAGCAGCTGCGTGCCCAGCGTCGCCGCAGCGCCAAGCGATCGGTCCAGCACGTCCGTCGCTCCGGCGGTGTCTCCGATCGCGACGCGCACCCTCGCTTCCGTGTAGGTCCCCGTGATCGCCACATCGCCGGGCCGGGAGTCGCCCCGCAGCGCCAGCTGTCGGGCGAGGGATTTCCGGATCGCGACGGTGTCGCCCTGCTCCAGGTCTCGGAGCAGCTGCAGGTAGCTGCTCGCCGGCCTGCGATCGGTGATCGGACGCGTCCCGAGCAGCGGATAGGCCCAGCGGCGAGGGCGATCCAAGAGCGCGTCGCTCACCTCGATCCGACGCCCCCGGGTCACCCAGATGGGAACAAGGCTGTCCACACGATGCGCCAGGGCGGTGATGCTGTCCCGAGGCGCTCCGAGTGCGGCATAGCCCCACAAGGCTAGCGCCGTGCTGGCCAGGGACAGCGGCTCGATCCGCTGAACGCCCGAAAGGGAAGTGAACGTGGAATCTCGCGCCGCCGCGGCGAACAGTTGCGCCGTCCGATGTGCGCGCCCGGCGAGCGCCGCCAACCCGGCGATCTGGAGCGCCTCGAGGGTATCCGGCGTGGGGTGCGCGTCCAGGATGGAGTCGGCAAGCGCACGTGCACGATCGACGCGATTCGCCTTCAGCACCAGGCGTGTCTCCGCAATGGCGAGCCGCAGCTGGTCGCGCGGCTCGCGCGACAGCGCGCGCGCACGCCGCACGCTCAGCAGCGCCGATTGTTCGGTGGCGCCACTCTCCTCGATCTGCCCCATCCGCTCGAGCACCAACCCGAGGGCTTCAGAGGCGGCCGCGCTGTCGGGAAACGCGTGGACCCATTCCAGGGTGACATCGCGCAGCAGGTGCCGGTTTCGCTCGACCGCCGCAGCCTGGCTCGGCGGGTTCGCCTCGGGTCGCCCCGCCAAGGTTTCGTTGCGGAGATAGGGCACGAACGCCAGCGTGTCCTTGTCGAGCGATGGGAAGGCCGCGAACCAGACCGTGTCGTGCCCGACCACGGCGTAGCCCCAACGCAGCTTGGAGCTCTCCGTATAGAGGAGCGTGTCGAGGCGAGCAAACGCCTGACCGCGGAAGACGGCGTACGCGGACGGAGCGATCCGCAGCGCTTGCGTGTAAGCCCGGAGTGCGGTCTCGTAGCTGGTGCGAAAACGCCACCCCGAATGGCTGGTCGGGTCCGGGAGGACGACGGGATCCCGTCGATGACACTCTCCCAGCCCGAACCATCCGGAGAACGAGGTCGAATCGCGGGCGATGAGGTGGGCGTATTGCCGGCAGGCCTCGGGGAACTGCCCATCGGCCAGGGCGAGGAGCGCGCGTGCCAGAGCACGGTCTTGCGCGCCCAGCCGATCGCGAGCCGCCACGGCCGCGGCGGCGAACGGGCGCCACACCGTCAGCGAGTCTCCCGACCACGCCGATGCCTCCGCGAGCCGCAGGTTGGCCTGTGGATAGTCGGCATCGAGTCGGATGGCCTGGTGGAAGGCCCGCGTTGCTCCCGTCACGTCCCAGGAAGAAAGCGCAGCGTCACCATCCAGGTAGGCGAGCAACGCGCCGAGCACGTGCGTGCCGGTGGCGCCGGCTCCGGCGCTGCGCGAGCTCACGCTACCGACCAGCAGTGAATCGACCAGCTGATCGAACCGCGATTCGAGGTCTCGCAGATCATTGCCCACCTTGAGCGTGCGCTGTCGAATCGTCGCGCCCCCGTGGGACACGTCGTACAGCGAAGCCCGTACGAACGTCGTGTCTCCCACCTGCCCGTAGGTGCCCCAGATCAGGTGGCCAGCCCCGACGGTCGTGGCAAGGTGCAACTTGCTCTTGAGGCTCAGCGTGTCCCCGCGCTTGAACCGCAAATCGTTCACGCGCATCAAGTCGGTCGCGCTCACACCCTGCCACCGCCCCAGGGCTTCGTGGATGAGCATCTGGACCTGATCGCCGTTCAAAGCGGCCGTCGGAGTCCCGGCTTCGCTCTGGAACGCCACCACGGCGTACGCGGTGGGGTCGAGTTCCACCTCCGGATGCTTGGAGGCCAAGACGACCACGAACGCGCCAACCGTGGTGACGGCCGCGATCCCCGCGCCCCACCGCCGCCGCCGCCGGACCAGCACGCTGCGCGGCGTCCACACATCCCCCGGCGCGGCCAAGGCTTCGGCCGCCTCCGCCCCCGTCGCGAACCGATCGCCCGGTGCTGGCGCGAGCATGCGCGCCACGACGCCCGCCACCGTCGGCGGCACCGACGGCCGTAGCGCGACGAGCTCGGCCAAGCGGTCCCGCGGGCGCAGTGGGCCCGCGGCCGGACCCTCGGGGGGGGTCAACGCGGCGGGCGGCGTGCCTGCCAACATCTCGAACAGCACGCAGCCCAGGCTGTAGATGTCGCTGCGCCCGTCGATCGGCCCGGCGCCGGCGGCCTGCTCCGGGCTCATGTAATCGGGCGTCCCCACCGTCGTGCCCACGGCGGTCACGCGGCGCGATCCAGCCGCGCTGATCGCGCGCGCGATGCCGAAATCGCTCACCACGGCGTGCCCCGCCTGCAGCAGGATGTTCTCCGGCTTGATGTCCCGGTGCACGACGCCAGCCTGATGGGCGTAGCCGAGCGCGTCGGCGATCTCCCGCGCGATGGCCAGCGCCTCCACCAGCGGCAGCTGCCCCTCGCGCTCCAGGCGGTCACGCAGCGACTCGCCCGGGACGTAGGGCATCACGTAGAACAGGCACCCGTCGGCTTCTCCGGAATCGTGCAGCGGCAGGATGTGCGGATGGGCGAGCCCCGCCGCCAGGCGGATCTCCTGCAGAAACCGATCGGGGCCGAGCGTCGCGGCCAGCTCCGGGCGCAGCACCTTGAGGGCCACGTTGCGCCCGTGCCGCACGTCGCGGGCGAGGTAAACGATGGCCATCCCCCCGCGGCCGATCTCCCGGCCGATGGTGTAGCGCCCGCTCAAGGCGGTCTCCAGACGATTGCGCAGCTCGGCCATAGCCTTCCGTCGCTCGACGTAGCGAACGCGTAGAGTCAGCGTTTCAGGGTATCGTTCCACACCTGCCTCCGCCAGCGCCAGCAGCCTGACAAAGCTGTGGCGCGGCGAACAATCGCCGGTCAAGTCCCCCCCGCGCGGCCAACCCCTTGGCTGCGAGCACTTTGCCCGCTAGCTTGTGGGGTTCCGGATGGCGGACTTCACGTTTGCGCGCGGACAGCTGCTGCTCCTCGCCGGGACGGCCAACAGGCCGCTCGCCGAGGAGATGGCGCAGCATCTCAACCAGCCGCTGTGCGCGGTGACCATCCGGCGTTTTGCCGACGGTGAGATCTTCGTCAAGATCGACGAGAACGTGCGCGGGCGGGATGTGTTCATCATCCAGCCCACCAACCCGCCGGCCGAGAACTACATGGAGCTGCTGCTCCTCACCGACGCCGCCCGGCGGGCGAGCGCGGCGCGGATCACGGCTGTGCTGCCCTACTTCGGGTACGCGCGCCAGGACCGCAAGGATCAGCCCCGGGTGGCAGTGAGCGCGAAGCTGATGGCGAACCTGATCACGCACGCCGGCGTGGATCGCGTGCTGGGCATGGATTTCCATTCCCACCAGCTGCAGGGGTTCTGGGACATCCCGGTGGACCACCTGTATGCGGCGCCGGTGTTCGTGTCGCACTTCCGCACCAAGGGCCTGCGGGAGCCGGTGGTGGTGGCCCCCGACGTAGGGTCGGCCAAGATGGCCCGCGGCTACGCCAAGCGGCTGAACGCCTCGCTCGCGATCATCGACAAGCGGCGGCCGTCGGCGAACATCGCGGAAGTGGTGAATGTCGTCGGGGAGGTCGAGGGAAGAGACTGTCTCATCCCCGACGACATGATCGATACCGCGGGGACGATCACCGAAGCCGCGGCGGCGTTGAAGCGCCTCGGCGCCCAGCGCGTATTTGCGTTCGCGACCCACGCCCTGCTGTCGGGGCCGGCGGTGGAGCGGCTGCGGGCCTCGGCGATCGAGGAAGTGACCGTCACCAACACGATCCGGCTCCCCGAGGAGCGCAAGTTCGAGAAGCTGAAGATCCTGTCGATCGCGGGACTGATGGCGAAAGCGATCGGCTACGAGCACTCCAATCAATCGGTGAGCTCGTTGTTCGACTAAACCGTTGACCGCAGACTAAAGGACGCACGTATGGCGCAATTCGTGGAACTCGCGGCGACCCCGCGCGACAAGACCGGCAAGGGCGCGGCGCGGCAGATCCGCTTTCAGAAGAAGGTGCCCGCCGTGATCTACGGGCACGGCCGCCCCAGCCAGCCGCTCGAGCTCGACGCCAAGGCGCTCGAGCTGGCGCTCATCGGGATCGAGCCCGCGAGCACCATCATCGAGCTGACCCTCGATGGCAAGAAGGCCCGCACGCTGATCCGCGAGATCCAGCGGCATCCCGTGCGCCCCGACATCATCCACGTCGACTTCTACGAGGTCCGCGCGGGCGAGAAGGTGACACTCCGGGTCCCCATCCACCTCACCGGCATCGCCGACGGCGTGCGCAACGCCGGCGGCGTGCTGGACCAGGTGTTGCGCGAGGTCGAGATCGAAGTCCTCCCCGAGCACATTCCCGACCGGGTGGAGCTCGACGTCACGCCGCTCACGATCGGCCACTCGCTGCACGTGAGCGACCTCGTCATCCCCAACGCGACGATCATGGTGCAGAGCGACCTGACCGTCGCCACGGTCGTGCCGCCGCGCGCCGAGGAAGTCGTCGCGCCCACGGCGGAGGCCGCCGTGGAAGTGGCCGAGCCCGAGCTGATCCGCAAGGTGCGTGAGGAGGAAGGCGAAGCGGGCGAGGCCGAAGCCGAGGGCAAGGCGCCCGAAGCGAAGCCCAAGGCCGAGAAGGCGGAGAAGCCCGAGAAGTCCAAGGGCGGCAAAGAGGGCTGAACCGGTTGCGCGCCGTCGTCGGCCTGGGCAACCCGGGTCCGGAGTACGCGGCGACGCGCCACAACGTGGGCTTCTGGGTGGCGGACGCGCTCGTCGCGCACTGGGGGTTTTCCCCCTTTCGGCGCGGCGAGCGCGCCCGCGTTTCCGTGGGAGCGGTGGACGGCGTCCCCGTCCATGTCCTGAAGCCGACGACCATGATGAACCGCAGCGGGGCGGCCCTCGCGGCGCTCCGCGCCGATCCCGGCTTCGTGCCCGCCACCGATCTCCTGATCGTGGTGGACGACTTCAACATCCCCCTGGGGACCTACCGGCTGCGCCCGTCCGGCTCACCCGGCGGGCATAACGGCCTCAAGAGCGTCGAGGGCGCGCTCCAGAGTCAGGACTACCCGCGCTTACGAATCGGTGTCGGCCCGGTTCCCGCGGGAGAGCCGTGGGAGGATTTCGTGCTGTCGCCCTTCGCCGATGCCGAGCGGGAGCAGATGGACGCGCTGATGCCGCAGCTGGTGGAGGCGATCGATACGTGGGTGCGGCGGGGCGTGCAGTGATCCCGGCGGATCAGGTGACCTGCCAGGTCCTGCCTTTCGTCAGGAGCCCGGCCAAGTCGCCCCCGGTTCCCGCGGCCTCGGCCAGCATCTCCACTTCCCGCTCATAGGACATCGCCGGGTCGCAGTACAACACGCCGAGCGCCATCGGGAATGCCGGGGGTTGGAGGCCCGCCAGCAGGCCCGCGAGCGTCCGGTTCGTTTCGTCGTGTACCAGCAGATCTCGCTCGGTGATGCCGTCCTGACCCACGGTGACGATCTCGAGCTCGAGCCGTCCGGGCACGAGGCGCAGCCCCCGGCGCTTGTCCTTGCCGAAGCGCAGCGGCTGTCCATGCGCGACGTGCAGCTGCTGGTCGGCGGCGACCGACTTCTCCGTGAACGTGTCGAACACGCCGTCGTTGTAGACGACGCAGTTCTGGAACACTTCCACGAACGACGCCCCGCGGTGCGCGTGAGCCCGCGTCAGCACGTCGACGAGCCCGGCCTGCTGCGTGTCGACGGCGCGCGCCACGAAGCGCGCCCCGGCCCCGAGCGCGAACGCGCACGGAGAAACCGGATAGTCGAGCGAGCCCGCCGGCGTCGAGGGCGACCGGGTGCCGCGGCGCGAGGTGGGTGAGTACTGGCCCTTGGTGAGCCCGTAGATCTCATTGTTGAACAGGATGATCTGCAGATCCACGTTGCGCCGCAGCACGTGCAGCAGGTGATTGCCACCGATCGAGAGACCGTCCCCGTCGCCAGTCACCAGCCACACGTCCAGATCGGGATTGGCGAGCTTCACCCCTGTCGCCACCGCCGGGGCCCGCCCGTGAATCGTGTGAAATCCGTAGGTGGCGATGTAGTACGGAAAGCGCGAGGAGCAGCCGATGCCCGAGACGAAGACCGTGTGTTCCGGGCGGGCGCCGACGTCCGCCAGGGTCTTCTGAACGGCCTTGAGGATCGCGTAGTCTCCGCACCCCGGGCACCACCGCACTTCCTGGTCGGACGCGAAGTCCTTGGGCGTGAGCGTCGCGGTCATGCGAGGCGCTCCTCGAGCGCCGCCACGAGGCGCGACACCTTGAACGGCTTGCCGCTGATCTGATTGAGTCCTTCGGCGGGGATGAGATAGGCCGCCCGCAACAGCTGCACTAGCTGCCCGTTGTTCAGCTCGGGCACCAGGACGTGATCGAAGCGCGCCAGCAGCTCCCCCAGGTTCCGCGGGAACGGCGCGAGATAGCGGATGTGGATGTGCGACACGGCATGCCCGTCGGCCCGCACCTGCTTCACCGCCTGGTGGAGCGCGCCGTAGGTGGATCCCCAGCCGACGACGGCGAGGCTGCCATGGTCCTCGCCGAGCGCCACGGCCTGCGGCGGAATGTCCTGGGCGATCCCTGCGATCTTGGCCGCGCGCGTCTTGGTCATCAGCTCGTGGTTGTCGGGATCGTAGGAGATGTGCCCGCTGTCGTAGGCGCGCTCCAGTCCGCCGATGCGATGCTCCAGGCCGGGTGTCCCGGGCCGCGCCCAGACGCGCGCCAGCGTCTCGGGATCGCGCAGGAACGGATGGAACCCCCGTGCGTCGGTGCGGAACTGGACCGGGAAGCCGGGGAGCGCGGCGACGTCGGGAATGCGCCACGGCTCGGCGGCGTTCGCAAGGTACCCGTCCGACAGCACGATGACCGGCGTCATGTAGCGCGTCGCCAGACGGACCGCTTCCCGCGCGACCTCGAAGCAATCCCCCGGGGTCGCCGCCGCGATGACCGGGAGCGGCGCGTCGGCGTTGCGCCCCAGTACCGCCTGAAACAGATCGGACTGCTCCGTCTTGGTCGGCATCCCGGTCGAGGGTCCGGCGCGCTGGGAATCGATGACGACGAGCGGCAGCTCGGTCGCGATCGCCAGCCCCAGCCCTTCGGTCTTCAGCGCGATCCCCGGCCCCGACGACGATGTGACACCGAGGGCGCCGGCGTAGGACGCGCCGATGGCCGAGCAGATGGCCGCGATCTCGTCCTCGGCTTGGAACGTGACGACGCCGAACGACTTGAGACCCGCGAGCGTGTGCAGGATGCCCGAGGCCGGCGTGATCGGGTAGGAGGCGAACACCATCCGCTCGAGCCCCGCGGCCCGCAGCCCCGCGATCAGGCCCCACGCCATGGCTTCGGTCCCGCTGATGGTCCGGTAGGTCCCCGGCGCGCTGGGATGCGGCGCCACGGTGTAAGCGCCGATGTGGCTGGGCAACTCCGCCGTCTCCCCGAACGCGTGTCCGGCGTCGAGCGCCGCGACGTTGGCGCGCGCGATGTCCGGCTCCTGGGCGAACTTGCGCTCGAGCCAATCGACCGTGGCGGCGCGTTCGCGGCCGTACATCCACAACATCAGGCCCAGCGCCCACATGTTGCGGCAGCGGTGCGCGTCGCGCGACGAGATCCCGAACGGCTTGACCGCTTCGGTCGTGAGGCG
>Ga0153915_10006661_pt1 | contig 10845 bp, 10 predicted proteins | sample Opewatmetagenome_2_FD_107003 | JGI IMG/M metagenome (GOLD analysis project Ga0153915, IMG submission 107003) | Freshwater wetland microbial communities from Ohio, USA - Open water 3 Core 3 Depth 3 metaG | ecosystem: Environmental > Aquatic > Freshwater > Wetlands | place: USA: Ohio, Lake Erie...
AGAGCACGCTGCTGCATCTGCTGGGCGGGCTCGACGCCCCCAGCAGCGGCCGCGTGCAGCTGATGGGGCAGGACTTTTCCACCCTCACGCCCGCGGTGCAGGGCCGGCTGCGCAACCAGCACCTGGGCTTCGTCTACCAGTTCCACCACCTGCTGCCCGAGTTCAGCGCGCTGGACAACGTGGCCATGCCATTGTGGATCCGCCGCATGGACCGCGCCAGTGCCGCACAGGTCGCCGAGCGCATGCTGAGCGCCGTCGGGCTGAAAGAGCGGGTGCAGCACCGTCCGGCCGAGCTCTCGGGTGGCGAGCGCCAGCGGGTGGCGATTGCGCGCGCTCTGGTCACGCAGCCGGCCTGTGTGCTGGCCGACGAGCCCACCGGCAACCTGGACCGGGCCACCGCCGAGGGCGTGTTCGAACTCATGCTCACGCTCGCACGCGAGCAGGGCACCGCCTTCATTGTCGTCACGCACGATGAACGGCTGGCGGCGCGCTGCCAGCGTCAGTTGCGGCTGGAGCAGGGGCGGCTGGTCTAGGGCCTGTTCGCACTTGAGCAATTGGCCTGAACAGGCCCTAGCCGTCACAGGGCGCCCAGGTCGCGGCGCTTCTGTTCGAACTCGGCGCGGTCGATCTCACCGCGCGCGTAACGCTGCGCCAGGATGTCCAGCGCGCCTTGGTTCGCTGGCGGCCCGGCCCGCCGCTCGGCACCGCCGGCCAGCCAGCGCAGCAGCACGACCGCCCCCACGATCAGCAGCAGCCAGAACAGCGCCATGGCCAAGCCCATGCCGAAGAAACCCGGGCCGCCATAGCCCCAGTTGCCGAACATCATGACCGTCTCCCGCAAGCCGGGGGCTCACTCCTCGCCGCTCAGCCAGCCGCGACGGTAGCTGCGCAACTGCTCTTTCTGTTCCTTGGTGAGCAGGGCCTCGGCACGATTGCGCGCGTCCACCGAGGCTTCCAGCATCTGGCGGCGCAGGTCGGCGATCTTCATGGCCTGCTTGCCGATGGCTGCGGGGTCGCGCTTCTCGGCCAGGAACAGGTCGCGCATGTGGGCGTTCTCGTCCAGCAGCTTGCCCATCACGGTCCAGTTCTTGCGGCGCATCTCGTCCTGGATCTGGTTGATCTTGGCGAGCTGCTGTTCATTCAGGTCCAGCTGGTACAGCGGGCCGCCCAGGCCCATCATGCCGCCGTAGCCCAAGCCGCCCATCATGCCGCCGCCGTAGCCATCGCCCCCCATCATGCCGTAGCCGCGCCCGTAACCCCCCATCATGCCGGGCCCATAGCCGGGTCCGTAACCCTGGCCATAGCCGTAGCCCGGGCCGTAGCCGCCCGGGCCCGGTCCGTAGGCCCCCATCATGCCGGGACCATAGGTCCGGGGCTCATCGGCATGGGCGGGCAGACCTGCCACGAGAGTCAAGGCGGTCAGCGCCGCCAGGATCAAATGCTTCTGCTTGGACTTCATCGTCTGCTCCTTGCGTTGATTGAATGCGGCCCGAAGCCGCTCGGACATGAAACCGCGTAGGCGGCCAGCTTGGAAGCTGAGCTGCGGCATTGCCAGCATGTTCCACGGCCTGCTGCATCCGGCTCGATGCAGGTCAAATATCGGCCGATGCGGCCGTCCTGTCAATCAGGCACCTTATTGCCGGCATGGACGCTGGCGCGGGACGCCGCTTGCGGCATCATGGCGCCATGTCCGCCTGGATCGATACCCACTGCCATCTCGACGCGCCCGAGTTCGCCCACGACGCGGCCGCCGTGCGTGCGCGGGCGCGCGAGCGCGGCGTGCGCCACTGTGTGCTGCCGGCGGTGGCGGTGGCGCATTTCGACCAGGTGCGCCGGCTGGCGCACGCGTTCGGCGACAGCTACGCGCTCGGCATCCATCCGCTGTACGTCAAGAATGCGGCCGACGACGACCTGGCCCGGCTCGACGCTGCGCTGACACGGCAGCGCGACGACCCGCGCCTGGTGGCGGTGGGCGAGATCGGGCTGGACTATTTCGTGCCCGAGCTGATGCAAAGCCCGCTGCGCGAGCGGCAGGAATACTTCTACGTGGAGCAACTCAAGCTGGCGCGCCAGCACGGCCTGCCGGTCATCCTGCACGTGCGCCGCTCGGCCGACATGCTGCTCAAGGGCCTGCGTGCGGTCGGGAATGGTGCTTATCCGTGGCAGGGCATCGCCCACGCCTTCAACGGCAGCCTGCAGCAGGCGCAGGCCTTCATCGCCCTGGGACTCAAGCTGGGTTTCGGCGGCGCACTGACCTACGAGCGGGCGCAGAACCTGCGCCGGCTGGCGACCGAGCTGCCGCTGGAAGCCATCGTGCTGGAAACCGATGCCCCCGACATGCCGCCACACTGGCTCTATCGCACCGCGGAACAACGCTCGAACGGTGAGGCGCAGGGGCGCAACGAGCCGGGGGAGTTGCCGCGGATTGCCCAGGTGCTGGCCGAGCTGCGCCGCCAGCCGATCGAGCGGATTGCCGGTGCCAGCATGGCCAGCGCCTGCCTGGCGCTGCCCGGCATCGCCCCCCTGATCCGTGCGGCGCAATGCTGAGCGCTGCGCTGCGCCGCGGCGGCTGCGGCCAGAACCGCGCGCTAGGCTCGGTCACCGGCTTGGGGGCCTTGCTCCGCCGCGATGGCCAGCCGTTCCAGCAGTCTGTTCTGGGCGTCGAACAGGGCGTTTTGCTGCTCGATCAGACGCAGCGACTGGGCTTGCGGCGAGTCCTTGCGGTTGATCTTGCGCATGAAGAAGACCCAGACGCCGATCAGCAGCAGCATTGGCCCCCAGCTGCTGACCAGCTGGACAAGAAAGGACTCCGGTGCCGGCGGGTTCTTTTGCTTGCCGGGGGCGCCGACCGAGACGACGCGTACGAGCTGTGAGGCATAGCGCTCCTTCGTGCGGGCCGCGTCGGTTCGAACACGAAAGGCGACTTCCTGCCCGGCAGGCACCTCGACCTGGTAGAGCTGACTGGTCGCAGTGTCGATCAGGGCGTTCCTGGCATCGAAATACCTGACCTCCACCCGGATGGCGTCGATGCAGGCCGACGAGCCGTTTCTGAGCAGCCCCACCGTCGTGATGGTGCGCTCGTCATCGTCATCGGCAACGCTGAAGGCGGGCGAGACCACCGTCAGGTCCTGCGCGGTGCCGCGCGGGCCTTCGCTTGGGGGACAGGCGCTGGCGACCTGCATGGCCAGTCCGAGCGCGAGCAACAGAAGGAGGGTGCGGTGTTTCATGATGGTCGATTCTTTTTCTTGACGGCAGGTGGCAGGGTGGGCGCGGCGCTTGCCTCCACCCTTGGCGGTGATGCCTGCATGGCAAGATACAGCATGGGAGGTCTGTGCCTGTGAGTTTTTGTAAACGGTTCCCGGGGCATGAGCATTTCTGCGGCTGCCCGCTTCCGCAGGCGTGAGGCATGGCGTCTGCACAGCGGCTGCACGGCCTTGCGCCCATCGTGTCCGTCAAGACGAGGCTGCTCATCCTCGGCAGCTTCCCCAGCGTCGCTTCCTTGAAGGCGCAACAGTACTATGCCCATCCGCATAACCAGTTCTGGACGATCCTGCAGGCGATCTGGCCGCAGCACCCCATGGCCAAGGGCGGGGGCAGCTATGCCGCGCGCTGCCAATGGCTGCTGGACCGCGGCCTGGGTCTATGGGACGTGTATGCCAGCTGCGAGCGCAGCGGCAGCCTGGACAGCGCCATCCGCAACGCCGAGGTGAACGACTTCGCCGCGCTCAGGGCGCATTGCCCGCGGCTGCAGCTGATCGTGCATAACGGGGGCGAGAGCTACAAGCATGCGAAGCTGGTGCGCAGCAGCCTGGGAGCGGAGCACTTCCCGCTGGTGAAACTGCCCTCCACCAGCCCGGCGAACGCCAACTGGAGCTTCGAGCGCAAGCTGGCGGCCTGGCGCGCGGTCATGGTGCAGGCGGGCTTGGTGTGAGCAGCTCCAGGCATTGGGGATAATCGTCCGATCTTGAGTACCCGCAAAATCTCCCTGCCCGAAGTCCATTTCTCCGACGAGGGCCACATCCGCCACATGCACCTGGGCACGATCTGGATCCAGGGTTCCATGGACATGCGCGATCCCACCGCCCTGGTGCACGAGTACATCCAGCGCATGATGGCCTGGCTGCTGTTCGTCGATCCGGCCAGCGTGCCCCGGCGCCAGGCCATGCAGCTGGGCCTGGGTGCCGGCTCGCTGACCAAGTTCTGCGCCAAGGTGCTGCGCATGAAGACCACGGCCATCGAGCTCAATCCGCAGGTGCTGGCGGCCTGCCGCGGCTGGTTCAAGCTGCCGGCCGATACTTCGAGGATGCAGGTCATCCTGGCCGACGCGGCGCAGGAGATCCAGAAACCCGAGTGGTGGGGCACGGTGGACGCCCTGCAGGTGGACCTGTACGACCACGAGGCGGCCGCACCCGTGCTCGACAGTGCCGAGTTCTATGGCCACTGCCGCCGCCTGCTGACCGAGGACGGCTGCATGACGGTCAATCTGTTCGGCCGCTCCTCCAGCTTCGACCGCAGCGTGGAGAAGATCGCGGCCGCCTTCGGGCGCGAAGCCATCTGGGCCTTCAAGGCGACGCGCGAAGGCAACACCGTGGTGCTGGCGCAGCGCACGCCCAGCCGCCCCAAGCGCGCCGAGCTTGCCGAGCGCGCGGAAATCATCCAGACTCAGTGGGGCCTGCCGGCACCGAAATGGCTGCGCGGCTTCAAACCCCTCGTAGATATCTGACCCATGAGCGCCCAGCCCAAACCCAAGAGCCTGTCCAAGACCGAACACGCGGGCCCGCTCGGCTGGCGCCTGCTGGTCGAGTGGCTGCAGGCCGATGGGGTGATCTCGGACGAGGAGGCGCAGCGCACCATGGCCCGCTGCTCGGCGGCCGAGAGCGCCCAGCACCCGCTGCTGCGCCTGGCCAATGTCTCCATGCGCCGCGCCAGCGACCACAAGGCGCTGGACATCGAAAGCCTGACGCAGTGGCTGGCCGGGCGTGCCGGCCTGGACTACCTGCGCATCGACCCGCTCAAGGTGGACGTGGGCAAGGTGGGCGACGTGATGAGCGCGGCCTACGCCGAGCGCCACCGCGTGCTGCCGGTGCAGGTGACGCCTGCCGAGGTGGTGGTGGCCACGGCCGAGCCTTTCATCACCGACTGGGTGAGCGAGGTGGAGCGCCAGACACGCCGCGGCGTGCGGCGCGTCATCGCCAGCCCGCTGGAGATCCAGCGCTACACGGCGGAATTCTTTGCCCTGGCCAAGTCGGTGCGCGCGGCGCAGAAGGCCGGCAGCGGCAACACGGGGGCCAGCTTCGAGCAGCTGGTGGAACTGGGCAAGAGCAACAAGCAGCTCGACGCCAACGACCAGAGCGTGGTGCAGGTGGTGGACTGGCTGTGGCAATACGCCTTCGACCAGCGCGCCAGCGACATCCACCTGGAGCCGCGGCGCGAGCAGGGCGTGATCCGCTTCCGCATCGACGGCGTGCTGCACCCGGTGTACCAGATGCCCATGGGCGTGCTCACCGCCATGACGGCGCGCATCAAGCTGCTGGGCCGCATGGACGTGGTGGAAAAACGCCGCCCGCAGGACGGCCGCATCAAGACGCGCAACCCCGGCGGCGACGAGGTGGAAATGCGGATCTCCACCCTGCCCACGGCCTTCGGCGAGAAGATGGTGATGCGGATCTTCGACCCCGACACCACGGTCAAGGACCTGGCCGAACTGGGCTTCAGTCCGCACGACGCGCAGCGCTGGGAGGCCCTGGTCAAGCGCCCGCACGGCATCATCCTGGTGACCGGCCCCACCGGTTCGGGCAAGACCACCACGCTGTACTCGACCTTGAAGCGCGTGGCCACCGAGGAAGTGAACGTCAGCACGGTGGAGGACCCGATCGAGATGATCGAGCCGGCCTTCAACCAGACCCAGGTGCAGCCGCAGCTCGACTTCGGTTTTCCGGAGGGCCTGCGCGCGCTGATGCGGCAGGATCCGGACATCATCATGGTGGGCGAGATCCGCGACCTGGAGACTGCCGAGATGGCGGTGCAGGCCGCGCTGACCGGCCACCTGGTGTTCTCCACCCTGCACACCAACGACGCCCCCTCGGCCGTGACGCGCCTGATGGAGCTGGGCATCCCGCCCTACCTGATCAACGCCACCGTGCTGGGCGTGCTGGCGCAGCGCCTGGTGCGCACCCTGTGCGCGCAGTGCAAGCAGCGCGACGAGACGGCCACGCGCGAGCAACTGGCCGAGGTGGTCAAACCCTGGAGCATCAGCGGCGGCTACAAGCCCTACAAGCCGGCGGGCTGCGTGGACTGCCGCATGACGGGCTTTTCGGGCCGCATGGGCCTGTACGAGCTGCTGGTCATCACCGAAGCCTTCAAGGAAAAGGTCAGCCGCGAGCCGAACATCGACGCCCTCAAGCGCCAGGCTGTGGCCGACGGCATGCGGCCGCTGCGCCTGGCGGGCGCGCTGCGCGTGGCCGAGGGGCTGACGGTGATCGACGAAGTGCTGGGTGCCACGCCGCCCCTGACCTGAGGCCGCGGCGCCATCTGACGGCGGACTGACCAAGGGTATTCCCTGCCTTGCGCGCGGCATCGCATAGGTGAAATCCACATCCGTCAACAAGGGCTTTCCGGGGCAGAATCCCCCGCTTAAGTACTGCTCTTAGGAGACTGTTCGTGAAAATCAAAAGTCAGAAAGACTTTTACTCCGGACTCATGTTCACCGCGGTCGGCGTGGCCTTCGCGTGGGGCGCGTCCACGTACAGCGTGGGCACCGGCGCCCGCATGGGGCCGGGCTACTTCCCGCTCATGCTGGGCATCGTGCTGGCCGCCCTGGGTTCGCTGATCATTTTCAAGTCGCTGACCGTGCCGACCGAGACCGGCGACAAAGTCGGCAAATGGGCCTGGAAGCCCTTGTTCTACATCATCATGGCCAACCTGCTGTTCGGCGTCATGATCGGCGGCCTGCCCAGCATCGGCCTGCCGCCCATGGGCATGATTGCCGGCATCTTTGCGCTGACCATCGTCGCCAGCCTGGCGGGCGATACCTTCAAGCTCAAGGAGGTGCTGATCCTTTCCGCCATCCTGAGCGTGGGCAGTTATCTGGCTTTCGTGAAACTGCTGGCCCTGCAGTTCCCGGTGTGGCCGACCTTCATCACCGGTTGAGGAGCGCAAGAACATGGATTTATTCAACAACCTCGCGCTCGGTTTCGGCGTCGCCTTCACGGCGCAGAACCTCGTCTACGCCTTCATCGGCTGCGTGCTGGGCACGCTGATCGGCGTGCTGCCCGGTGTGGGCCCGATCGCCACCATCGCCATGCTGCTGCCGGCCACCTATGCGCTGCCCCCGGTGGCCGCGTTGATCATGCTGGCCGGCATCTACTACGGCGCCCAGTACGGTGGCTCCACCACCGCCATCCTGGTGAACCTGCCGGGCGAATCGTCCTCGGTGGTGACCGTGATCGACGGCTACCAGATGGCCCGCAAGGGCCGCGCCGGGCCGGCGCTGGCCGCGGCGGGTCTGGGCTCCTTCTTTGCCGGCTGCGTCGGAACGCTGATCCTGGCCGCGTTCGCGGGGCCGCTGACCGAAGTCGCCTTCAAGTTCGGCCCGGCCGAGTACTTCTCGCTCATGGTGCTGGGCCTGATCGGCGCCGTGGTGCTGGCCTCGGGCTCGCTGCTCAAGGCGATTGCCATGATCATCCTGGGGCTGCTGCTGGGCCTGGTGGGCACGGACGTGAACTCCGGGGTGGCGCGTTTTTCCTTCGACATCCCGGAACTGACCGACGGCATCGGCTTCATCACCATTGCCATGGGCGTGTTCGGCTACGGCGAGATCATCTCCAACCTGTCGCAGTCCGAGGAGCACCGAGAGGTGTTCACCGGCAAGGTGAAGAACCTCTATCCGACCGCGGAGGATTTCAAGCGCATGATTCCGGCCGTGCTGCGCGGCACGACCATCGGCGCCATCCTCGGCATCCTGCCCGGCGGCGGTGCGCTGCTGGCCTCGTTCTCGGCCTACACGCTGGAGAAGAAGACCAAGCTGAAACCGGGCGAGGTCCCGTTCGGCCAGGGCAATATCCGCGGCGTGGCGGCGCCCGAGTCGGCCAACAACGCCGGCGCGCAGACCTCCTTCATCCCGCTGCTGACGCTGGGCATTCCGCCCAACGCCGTGATGGCGCTGATGGTGGGGGCGATGACCATCCACAACATCCAGCCCGGCCCGCAGGTGATGACCAGCAACCCCGAGCTGTTCTGGGGCCTGATCGCCTCCATGTGGATCGGCAACCTGATGCTGATCGTCCTCAACCTGCCGTTGATCGGCATGTGGATCAAGCTGCTCACCGTGCCCTATCGCTGGCTGTTCCCGTCCATCGTGCTGTTCTGTGCCATCGGCGTGTACTCGACCAACAACAACACCTTCGACATCTGGATGGTGGCCATCTTCGGCGTCATCGGCTACACCTTCATCAAGCTGGGTGTGGAACCGGCGCCGCTGCTGCTGGGCTTCATCCTGGGGCCGATGATGGAAGAAAACCTGCGCCGTGCCCTGCTGCTCTCGCGCGGTGACTGGAGCGTGCTGGTGACGCGTCCCTTGTCGGCCGGCCTGCTGGCCGCCGCCCTGCTGCTGCTCATCGTCGTGATGCTGCCGACCATCAAGTCCAAGCGCGAGGAAGCCTTCGTCGAGGACTGAGGGCGCGCTGCGTCAACAAGAACGGCACCCGCGGGTGCCGTTTTTCATGGTGCTTGCGCCTGGACTTCAGTGCGCCACGGCTTCCAGCATGTCCGTCAGCAGCGGCGTGGCGATCTGGACCGCCTTCTCCACTTCCGGGCGGGGGTAGATCAGCTGCATATAGGCCGGGTGCAGCATGGAAATCTCCGTTTTGCCTTGTTTCTGGTAGACGCCGATATTGCCGCAGGGCAGCATGGCGCTGAGCTGCAGGCCCACGGGCCAGAGCACCTTGCCGACCTCGGGGATGCACACCTTCACCAGCGTGACCTCGCCCTGCTTGACCTTGCTGGCGCCGAGGTACTGCCATTTCTTCTGCTCGGCGTAGGACTTGATGGCGTCGACCACGGCCGCCGTGTCCTTGCCGCTGGGACGTACCAGGATCATGTCGGCGCCGGGGGCCGGCATCTGCGCGGCCGCGACGCAGGCCAGCGCGCTCAGGGCGCTGCCGACCAGCCAGTGGGAGAGGCGTGTATTCACGGTTGTTTCCTTGAAGTTTTGAGTACTTGGATCAGCCCGCGCAAGCGTAGCCTGCTTTGTTCCCGGGCTCAACATCGGAAACCAAAATCGCGCAAAGGTTCCCTTGCCCTGGAAATACACGGCAGATTCGCGCGATCGGCTGGGCGGGCCACGGACTGCCAGGATGACTGAGGCCGGAGGGCGCGGGCTCGAGTGGCCTCGAATGTGCACTTGATTTGTGCACACAGCATCCATACAGGCTGGCACGCTAAATGCATGCAGACGGATGTCTCCATCCTTGTCGAGGTATTTCATGCAAGCTGTGTTCAAGCGCTTCCGACTCATCGCAGCGGCCGTGCCCTTGGCCGTGACCCTGTTCCAGGGCGCCGCTGCCGAGACGGTGGCGCGTTATGGCATCTCCATGGCCGACATCCCCCTGACGACCGGTCAACCCGACCGCGGCGCCGGGGCCTACCAGTTCACCGGCCACACGCTGTACGACCCGCTGGTGGCCTGGGAGGCCGATATCGGCACCCGTCCGGGCAAGCTCGTGCCGGGTCTCGCCACTGAATGGAAGAGCGACCCCAAGGATCCCAGGAAATGGACCTTCAAGCTGCGCCAGGGCGTGAAGTTCCATGACGGGTCCAGCTTCGGCGCCGATGCCGTGGTGTGGAACCTCGACAAGGTGCTCAACGACAGATCGCCCCAGTTTGATGCCAAGCAGAGTGCGCAGGTGCGGCCGCGCATTCCCTCGATCGCCAGTTACCGCAAGGTGGGTGAGATGACCGTGGAGATCACCACCAAGGAGGTGGATGCGCTGTTCCCTTACCAGCTGCCGTGGTTTCTGATTTCCAGCCCTGCGCAGTGGGAAAAGCTGGGGCATGACTGGGGCAAGGTGGCCTTCCAGCCTTCGGGTACCGGCCCCTTCAAGCTGGACAAGCTGGTGCCGCGCGAGCGTGCCGAACTGGTCAGGAACGCTGCCTACTGGGATCCCAAGCGCCGAGCCAAGACCGACCGCATCGTGCTGCTGCCCATCCCCGATGGTCTGACGCGTGCCAACGCCCTGCTCAGCGGCCAGGTCGACCTGATCGAGACCCCGCCGCCGGATGTGCTGCCGCAACTGCAGAAGGGTGGCTTCAGGATCGTGAGCAACGTCACGCCGCACGTCTGGCCGTATCACTTCAGCACCTTGCCGGGCTCGCCCTGGACCGACATCCGCGTGCGCAAGGCGGCCAATCTGGCGATCGACCGCGAGGCCATCGTCAAGCTGCTCAACGGCCTGGCCTTGCCGGCCAAGGGGCAACTCGATCGCACCAGCCCGTGGTTCGGCAAGCCGAGCTTCGATATCAAGTACGACCTGGCGCAGGCCCGGGCGCTGATGGCGCAGGCGGGCTACTCGAAGGACAAGCCGCTCAAGGCCAAGGTCATCATCGCCCAGGGCGGCACGGGCCAGATGCTGTCGCTGCCGATGAACGAATTCATCCAGCAGAGCCTGGCCGAGATCGGCATCAACCTCGATTTCGAGGTGGTGGAGCTGGAGAACCTCTATCTGCACTGGCGCAGTGGCGCCAAGGCCGACATGAATGCCGGCAAGGGCATCACCGCCATCAATCTCGGCTATGTGACGGCGGATCCTTTCTATGCCCTGACGCGTTTCATGGACAGTCACTACATCG
>Ga0153915_10006662_pt1 | contig 10843 bp, 13 predicted proteins | sample Opewatmetagenome_2_FD_107003 | JGI IMG/M metagenome (GOLD analysis project Ga0153915, IMG submission 107003) | Freshwater wetland microbial communities from Ohio, USA - Open water 3 Core 3 Depth 3 metaG | ecosystem: Environmental > Aquatic > Freshwater > Wetlands | place: USA: Ohio, Lake Erie...
ACGAGAGCTGCTCCTCGATCGCCTCGATCTCGACCTGGCGCGCGCCCTGCGGATCGCGCTCCACGCCGCGGTCGATGCAGCGCTTCGCGAGCCTCATCGCCAGTGGCGGAGCCTTGATGACGGCTTCTGCAATTTCCTTCTTGGCGGCGTCCAGATCGGTCGACAGGCGAGTCACGAAACCTGCCCGCAATGCCTCCTCGGCCGTCAGCGCGCGGCCGGTGAACATCAGGTCCTTGGCGAGCCGCTTGCCGAGCACGCGCGGCAGCCGCTGCGTCGCGCCGACCGTGCCGCGCTGCGCTTCCGGGGTGCGGAACGTGGCCTCCGGCGTCGCGACGATGAAGTCGCACGCGGCGGCGATTTCGACCCCCGAGCCGATCGCCGCGCCATGCACGAGCGCGATGCACGGCAGCGGCAGCGCCTCGATCGCCTCGTAGGCCGCGAACGCCTTCATGCGCCGCTCGCGCACCCAGGTCTCGCTCTTGCCGGTGCGCTCCTTCAGGTCCGCGCCGCCACAGAAGACCGGCCCGTTGCCGCGGACGAAGACGACGCGAATGCTTTCCTTCCTTGAAATATCTTTCAACGCGACGACGAGCGCCTCGCACATTTCCAGGTTCAGTGCGTTGCGTACCTCCGGCCGATTGAGCGCGACCGTGGCGACGCCGTCGGCGACGGAAAGCTCGACTGTCATATGGCCCGGCTCTCCCTGAGCTTGGCGATCTCGTCGGACGAGTAGCCCAGCATCGCGGAGAGCACCGCCTCCGTGTGCTCCCCGAGCGTCGGCGGCCGGCCGATCTGCGGATCGTCCCAGCCGAGGAACTTGTAGGGCAGCGCGAGCGCCCTGAATTCCCCGACCTCCGGATAGTCGAAGCTGCCCACCAGGCGCCGGGCGCGCACGTGCGGATCGGCGAGGATCTCGGCGACGTCGTTCACCGGCCCGACCGGCACGTCGGCCGCGTCGAGCTTCGCGATCAGCTCGGCCCGGGTCAGCGCCGAGATGCGTTCGGTCAGCTTGGCCATGACTTCGTCGCGCTTCTCCACGCGGATGGAATTCTCCGGATAGGCGCGGCCCCACTCCTCGAGGCCCAGCGCCTTGCAGAGCGGCGCCCAGTGCTGGTCGCTCGCGGTGATGTGCGCGAAGCGGCCGTCGCTCCCGCGGAAAGTCGCCGAGGGCACGCGGCCGGGATGCTCGGTGCCGAGCCGGGGCGGCACTTCGCCGAGCGCGAAGTAGCGCGCCGCGGCGAGCGTGAGCAGCGACACCTGGCCGTCGAGCATGGAGAAATCGACCTGGCCGCCGTGGCCCGTTTTCTCCCGACCCGCGAGCGAGGCGAGGATGGCGATCGCCACCCAGAGGCCCGAGGTGAGATCGGCTACCGGCAGCCCGGGCTTCACCGGGCCGCCGCCGCGCTCTCCGGTGAGGCTCATGATCCCGCCCATCGCCTGGAAGACCGTGTCGTAGCCCTTCTTCTGCGCGTAGGGGCCGGTCTGGCCGAAGCCGGTGCACGAGACGTAGACGAGCCGCGGATTGAGCGCCGACAGCGACGCGAAATCGAGCGCGTAGCGGCCGAGCGTGCCGACGGGGAAGTTCTCGACAAGCACGTCCGCCTTTTCGGCAAGTTTCCTGATTATCCGGACCCCGTCGTGCGAGCGCAGGTTGACGGTAATGGATTCCTTGGAGCGATTGCAGGCGAAGTAATACGCGCTGTCGCGCTCGAGCTGCGGCTCGAACGTCCGCGTCTCGTCGCCGCTGCCCGGCTGCTCGACCTTGATGACCCGCGCGCCCAGCTCGGCGAGGATCATCGACGCGAACGGGCACGCGAGCACACGCGAGAGGTCGAGGATCGTGATCCCCGCGAGCGGCTTCATTGCTTGCCGGACATCTTTTCCGCGAAGCGGCGCATGCGCGTGTTCGCGTCCCGGCCGCGCTCCAGCGCCTGCTCGAAAGGCAAGTCGCACACCTCGTAGAAGAGCGCCTTGGTCTGCGCCATGGCCGGGCGGCTGACCGCCGCGAGCCGCTCGGCGAGCTTCAGCGCCTCGGGGAGGACCCGGCGGGCGGGCACCACCCGGTTCACCATGCCGAGCGCGAGCGCGCGCGCGGCGCCGATCGGCTCGGCGAGCGAGACGAGCTCGAAGGCGCTCTTGCGCCCGACCTGGCGCACCAGGTTCGCCATGACGATCGCCGCAACGATGCCGTGCTTGGTCTCCGGATAGCCGAGCTTCGCGCCCGCCGCCATCACCGCGAGGTCGCCGGCGATCGCCAGCCCCGCGCCGCCGCCCATCGCCGGGCCGTTGATCGCCGTCACCACCGGCGTCACCAGCTTCGAGAAGATGAGATGCAGGTGCATCGTCAGCTCGGCGCGCGCCTGCGCGGCGTTCGGGTCCGTGAGCCCCTTGAACTCCGACAGGTCCGCGCCGGCGCAGAATGCCTGCCCGGCGCCGGTCAGCACCACGCAGCGCACGCTCTCGTCCTCGTCGGCGCCGCGCAGCGCCTCGAGCAGCGCGCGAGAGAGCGCGGTGTCGAGCGCGTTGCGCTTCTCCGGGCGGTTGAGGGTGAGAACGCGGATCGGGCCGCGGTCTTCGATGAGCAGATTCATAGGGATGCGAGCCTCCGGCGTGCGGCTTCCATTTCGGCGACCAGCCTCCTGACGAGCTCGCCGGCCGGCACGATGTCGTGCACGAGCCCGGCGCTCTGGCCGGCTTCGACCTTGCCCCAGGCCACGTCGCCCTCGAGCGCCGCCTGCTTCAGCGAGTGCTGCCTGAAGAGGGCCTCGCGCTCGGCCATTGGCGCGCCTGCGGCTTCCAGGTCGCCGTACTTTTTCGAGAAGGCATTGCTGAGCTGGCGGATCGGCGCGAGCCCGCGCCCGACGAAGGCGGTCTGGTCCACCTCGGCAGCGAGGACGGCGCGCTTGAAGTTCTCGTGCACGTTCGCCTCCGGCGTCGCGATGAAGCGCGTGCCAAGCTGCACGGCGTCGGCGCCGAGCGCCAGCATCGCGGCGATGCCCGCGCCGTCGGCGATGCCGCCGCTCGCCACGACCGGGAGCTTCACCTCCTGCAGCACGCGCCGCACGAGGACGAGCGTGCTGACCTCGGAGGGCGGCGGATGCCCGCCCGCCTCCATGCCGTCGACCACGACCCCGTCGACCCCCGCGCTTTCCGCCTTCTTCGCATGCTCTACCGAAGCCACGACGTGCAGCCATTTCGTGCCGATCGCGCGAAAGCGCGCGAGGTGCTCGCGCGGCCCGCCCTGCGACGCGACCATCACCGGCACGCGCGCCTCGTGGGCGATGTCGAGCATTTCGCGCGCCCTGGGATTGTTGAGCGGAACGTTGAGCCCCCAGGGCCGGGCGGTGCCGGCTTGGATTTCCTGGATGATTTTCCGGAAATCGTCGAGGCGCAACGGTCCCGCGCCGAGCACGCCGAGGGCGCCGGCATTCGACACCGCGACCACGAGCTCCGAGCACGACGACGCCCAGCTCATCGCCGCCTGGAAGATCGGATGCTCGATGCCGAGCAGCGCGGTAATCCGCGTCCTCATTTGACCTTCTCGCGCTGGATGAATTGCCGTGCCTGGCCGGCGAGCTTGGCGAGCGCCTGGTCGAAGACCTGGCTCTCCTTTTGCGAGAGGCAGTCGCGGAACGCCGCATCGCGCTGGGCCGCGGCCTTGATCAGCCCGTCATAGACCTTCCGCCCCGGCCTGGAGAGCGCGATGTGCACGCCGCGCGCATCCTCCGGATCGGTCGCCCGGCGCACCAGGGCGCGGCGCGCGAGGCCCGAGACCACGCGGCTCATCTGGCTCTTGTGGATGCCGGCCGCATGCGCGAGGTGATTGAGCGAGAGCGGCTCGCTCGCCGCGCCGAGCAGCGCCAGCGTGCGCCACTCCCAGAGGCTCACGCCGAACTCCCGCCGGTAGCGCAGCTCCGCGCCGCGCGAGAGCAGGTTGGCCACCACGTGCAGCCGGTAGGAGAGCAGGTCCCGGATCTCAGTCATCGAAGAAAGGCGTTTCTCCCTCTCCTCGCAACCTGAGATCGAACCGGTAGACGGTGCCCTCCCTCGTGGCCACCAGTCTTTCACGCTGGGGAGCGGCAACGGCATCCAATACGGGATCCTTGCCAATCTCGAAGAACATCACGGTCTGCAGCTGGCGCATCAGCCCCGAGTACAGGATCAGGAAGTTGATGTGGGCGATGCGGCCTTTCGGCGCGCCGGGCTTGAAGGTGCGGAAGCGATAGACGCCCTGCGCGTCGGTGGCGGCGCGGCCCCAGCCGAGGAAATGCGGATTGTCGAAGCGGCCATGGCTGTCCGCCTGCCAGATCTCGAGCACCAGGTTGTCGAGCGGCTTGCCGTCGAGCTGGGTCACCCGCCCGGTGATCTCGATCACCTCGCCCCCCTTCGCCCCGGCGGCGAGGTCGTTGGCGCCTTGCGCGAACTCGCGCGGAAAGAACGGGCCGAGCGTCATCTCGGCCGTGGGAACGAGGCGCTTCACGGCATCCCGGGGGAAGCGGAGCGCCCGCGCACGACGATCTGGTAGTCGTACACGAGCGCATCGCGCGGCCCGCGCGCGGTGGGCGCGAGCTCGGCGATGCAGCGGCTGCGCGCCGCCGGATCGCGCACCGCGTTGAGGATGGCGTCGGCCTCGTTCAGCGGCTCGCCCGGGAAAAACATCTGCGTGACGAGGCGCGAGAGCCACACGCGCCCCCACACCGAGAAATGGATGTGCGGCGGGCGCCACCAGCCGCCGGTATCGGGGACCGGGTAGGCGCCGGGCTTGATGGTACGCAGCTCGGCGAGGCCGCTGTCGCCCGTCATGAGCCGCGCCGCGCCGTAGAAATTCGGATCGGCGGGCGCGTCATGCGAGTCGTTGGGATGGATGTACTTGCCGGCGGCGTTGCAGTGCCAGATCTCGACCAGCGCCCCCTGCACCGGCACGCCGCCTTCGTCCACGACGCGCACGCGCAGGTTGATGAGCTGGCCTATCGCGCGCTTCGCGCCATGGCCGGCGAGGTCGCCGCGGATGAGGGGCAACCGCCTGTCCAGATGGCGCACGGAACCCAGTTCCGACTCGGTCTGCGGGCGGCGCGGCAACGGCTGCGAAGGCCAGCGCTGCGCGGTATGCGCGTAGCCGGCGACGACGCCTTCGGACTGGGTGAGCGGATCGCGATGCGGCAGCTCGATCACGGCGTGCGCTCGAACTGGCGCACCGGGGCCTTGCGGGCCGGACCGGTGGGATTGACCATGCCGAGGCCCTCGGCAGTCTCGGGGGTGTACTCGCCCGTCGCGCCGACCGGTACATCGCCGGTGATCGTCACGCGCTCCATGCTGCGCCGCTGCGGGTAGTAGTCGTGCGGCGCATAGTGCTGCACCGAGCGGTTGTCCCACATCACCACCGTGTCCACTTCCCACTTCACCCGCAGCTGGTATTCGGGAACCGAGGCCTGGGCAAAGAGGAAGCCGAGGAGCGCGTTGCTCTCGTCGTCCTTGAGATCCTTGATCCGGATCGTGAACTGCGGATTGACGTAGATCGCGCGCCGCCCCGACACGGGATGCACGCGCACGACCGGGTGCCAGGGATTGGGGAACCGGTCCTCGATCTCGCGCAGCTTGCGCTTGTGCTCGGGCGTGTTGTTGAAGAGCGAGCGGAACGGCTTGAAGTCGTGCAGCGCCTCGAGCCCGTGGAGGTGGCGCTTCATCCGCTCGGACAGCCCGCGGTAGGCGGCGGTCATGCTCGAGAAGCAGGTGTCCCCACCCCGGGCGGGCACGACGCGCGCGCGCAGCAGCGTCGCCATCGGCGGGTTCGCGCGGAAGGTCTCGTCGGCATGCCAGATGTCGGTGCGCGCCGCGGGATGGTCGGCCGAGTAGTCGAGCACGATGACCTGCGGCTTGTCCTCGAGGTTCGGCGAGAACGGATGGATGGAAAGCTCGCCGAAGCGCGCGCCGAACGCCATCTGCTGCTCGAGGGTGATGTTCTGCCTGCGCAGCACGATCACCTCGTACTTGACCAGGGCGTCGTGCACGGACTTGAAGGTCGCGTCGTCCAGGCGCCCCAGGTCGACGCCGCGGATCTCCGCGCCGATGAAGCCGTTGACGGGAATGATCTCGATGGCCATGCCTGCCTCCGCTATTCCACCTTGGCGCCGGAAACGCGCACCGCCTCCGCCCAGCGGCCCATGTCGTCCTTCACCAGCGCCGCGAACTCGGCCGGCGTGATCGGCGGCCAGGGCTCCATGGCGACATTCGCGAGGAACTGGCGGAACTCCGGCGTCTGCTGGAACTTCTGCATCTCCTGCGAGAGGCGCGCGACGACCTCGGGCGGTGTGGCCTTCGGCACCGCGATGCCCTGCCACGCCTGCCAGTCGAAGCCCGGAACGGTGCGCGCGATCGGCGGCACCTCCGGGAGGAGCGAGTTCTGCTTGGCCGCGGAAGTGCCGTAGGCGCGCAGCTTGCCCGCCTTGATCTGCGGCAGGGCGACCGCGGCATCCGAGAACATGATCTGGATCTTGCCCGGGATGAGGTCGACGAACGCCGCCGGCGTTCCCTTGTAGGGCACGTGCTGCAGGTCGAGGCCGAGCCGGTGCTTCAGGTCCTCCATGAACAGATGGTGCGCGCTGCCATTGCCCACCGAGGCATAGTTGTATTTGCCGGGGTTCGCCTTGATCAGCGCGATCATCTCGTCGAGGTTCCTGGCCGGAAACGCCGGCGAGCCGACGAGAAAGAAATTCACCGTGCCGATGAGCGAGACCGGCTGGAAGTCGCGCAGCGGATCGATCGGCACGGTCTTGTACATGGCGGGCGCGATGCCGAACGTCGTGCTCGTGCACAGGAGCAGCGTGTAGCCGTCGGGCGCGGACTTGGCGACCGCCTCGGCGCCGACCAGCGTCCCCGCGCCGGCCTTGTTCTCGATCACCACCGGCTGGCCGAGCGCCTTGGCGAGGCGCTCGCCGACCGCGCGGCCGAGCACGTCGGTGAGCCCGCCGGGCGGAAACGGCACGACGATGCGCAGCGGCCGGCTGGGATAGGCCTCCTGCGCCGCGGCGCCCACGGACGACACTGCAAGCAGGACGGCGAGCGCCGCCACGACGGTTCTGCGCTGGGAATGCATGGCTCTCCTTCCTCCTCGGGAGTTGACACCGTAAACCCGGTCGTTGATAGTGTCAACCATGGACGCCGTCACTCTGTGCGAATGCTTCGCGCGCGACGGCCTGCAGCACGAGCCGGCGTTCGTCCCCACCGCCACCAAGCGCGCGCTGGTCGAGCGCTTCGCCGCCCTCGGCTTCCGGCGCGTCGAGGCCACCTCCTACTCCAATCCCGAGCGGGTCCCGCAGTTTGCGGATGCCTCGGAGCTACTGAAGGTCCTCGAGAGAAAGCCCGGGGTCCATTACAAGGCCACCTGCGCCAACGTGCGCGCGGTCGAGCGCGCGCTCGCCGACCTCGACGCCGGGTTCGGCGCGAACGAAATCAGCCTCCTCGTCTCGGCGACCGAGGCGCACTCGCGCAAGAACCTCAACCGCACGCGCGCCGAGCAGTGGCAGAACATCGAGGCGATGGCGCGCGCCGCCCAGGGGCGCTTCCGCCTCGTCGGCACCGTCTCCGTCGCCTTCGGCTGCCCGTTCGAGGGCAAGGTGGACCCCGGGGTCGTCGCTTCGGACCACGAGAAATTTATGGCCCTGGGCGTCGAGTACGTCGCGCTTGGCGACACGATTGGCGCGGCCACGCCTTTCACGGTCAAGGAAATGTTCAAGAGGCTAAAAGGCGGAACGCCGATCGCGCACTTCCACGACACGCGCGGCACGGGGCTCGTCAACTACGTGGCCGCCTACGAAGCCGGCGTGCGGCATTTCGACTCGTCGTTCGGCGGCGTGGGCGGCCATCCGGCGAAGGTGAAATACGGCGGCGGCTTCACCGGCAACGTCTGCACCGAGGACCTCGTCAACCTCTTCGAGTCGATGGGCATCGCCACCGGCATCGACCGCGGCGCGCTGCTCGCCACCGCCGAGGCGTGCGAGCAGGCGCTCGGCCGCGAGCTCTACGGCCGCGTCACGCGCAGCGGCCTGAGCCCGCTCCTTTCGCATTGACCAGAATTCTGGTCTAATTCCTCATGGCGAAGATATTGCCCATTTCCGAGGTGAAGGCGCGGCTGCCCGAGCTCGTCAACGGCGTGGCCGAGCGCGAAGAGGAAATCGTCGTCACCCGCAACGGCAGGCCGGCCGCCATGCTCGTGAGCTACGCCGAATACGAACGGCTGAAGGAAACGCTCGATGTCCTGTCCGATCCCGACCTCATGCGGCAGATTCGCGAAAGCGAGGCCTACTTCGCCTCGGGGGAGAAAGGCCTGTCGTTCGAGGACGTGTTCGGAGAGCCGCTCTTCCCCGCGAAGAAGGCCAGGAAAAAGAAGCGCTCCCGGTAATGTTCGTGTATCAGGTGGCCGTGCCGCCTGACGTGGCTGAATGGATCGCCCATCTGCCGCCCGGGGTGAAACGTAGCGTCAAAGCCGGTATCCGCGCGCTTGCGGCCGATCCTAACGTCGGCGAGCCCCTGCACGGCGAGCTGGCGGGACATTTCAAGTACCGCGTCCGCCGTTACCGCATCCTCTACCAGGTACACCGTGCGACGAGGCGCGTGCTTATCTTCGCGGTCGGCCACCGACGAAGCGTCTACGAGGAGCTGGCCGAGAAGCTCAGGGAGGAACGAAATTGACGGGCGCGGCCTTCATCCACGTCCACTCGATCCGCATCGCGAGCGGCGAGGAAGCGCTCGTCGCCCGGGTGCTCGCGCGCGACGGGCGGATCGGCTACGGCTTCAGCTTCCGCCTCGACGCGACCGAGGCGCGGCACATGGCGGAATGGCACGCCGGGGTGCGGGCCGAGCGCCCGGCCTGCGAGAGCCGGCTCGGCCACGCCTGGGAGCGCAGCTTTCTCGCTGAAGAGGAAATCGAGTGGCGCGCCGAGGCGGCGTTTGCGAAGATTCGCTGGCAGCCCGAGGAAAAGGAGACGGCAATGGGAAAGATGGTGAGCTTCAAGCGGCCCGACGGGAAAAGCGTGAACGGCTATCTCGCCGAGCCCGCCGCAGGGGCCAAGGCGCCGGCGATGGTGGTGATCCAGGAATGGTGGGGTCTGAACGACCAGATCAAGGGCGTCGCCGATCGCCTCGCGAAGGCTGGCTACCGCGCGCTCGTGCCCGATCTCTATCGCGGCAAGGTCGCGCTCGAAGCCAGCGAGGCGAAGCACCTGATGGAGGGCCTCAACTTCGGCGACGCCGCCGGACAGGACATCCGCGGCGCCGTGCAATACCTGAAGCAGTCGAGCGCCAAGGCCGGCGTGACCGGTTTCTGCATGGGCGGCGCGCTGACCGTGCTTTCCGCCTGCAACGTGCCGGAGATGGACACCGGCGTCATCTGGTACGGCTACCCGCCGCTCGAGTACGTCGACGCGAAGAGAATCAAGGCGCCGCTGCTCGGGCACTGGGCCACCGAGGACCAGGCGTTCGCGATCTCCGGAGTCGACACGCTGGAGAAAAAGCTGAAGGAAGCGAACGTCAAGTTCGAGTTCCACCGCTACCAGGCGCAGCACGCCTTCGCCAACGAAACCGCCGACGAGAAGAAGCTCGCCATGCTGAAGTACGACCCGAAGGCGGCCGAGACCGCCTGGCAGCGGACGATGGCCTTCCTCGCGAAGACCCTGAAGTAGCTACTGCTTGGGGATGCCGGCGCGCTCGACCACCTCGGTCCAGCGCTTCGTTTCCGAGACGTAGAACGCCTTCAGCGCCTCCGGGCTGCTCGGCCGCGGCTCGACGCCCAGGTCGGCGAAGCGCTTCTGCACGCCCGGGTCGGCGAGCGCCTTGGCGAGCGCGGCGTGCAGCTTGTCGAGGATCGCCTGCGGCGTCTTCGCCGGCGCGGCGAGCGCGTTCCAGGAGGAGACGTCGTAGTCCTTCACGCCGGCCTCGATCGCGGTCGGCACGTCGGGCAGCCCGGGGAAGCGCTTGGCCGAAGTGACCGCCAGCGCCCTGAGCTGCCCGCCCTTGATGCCCGAGAGGAGCGGCGCGATGAAATCGACTCCCGCGTCGACGGTGCCGTTGCGCACGTCGACGATCACCTCGCCGGTCGTCTTGTGCGGCACGACCACCGCGTCGATGCCCGCCTTCGAGAGGAAGAGCTCGCCGGCGAGGTGCTGCGTGCCGCCCGGGGTGATGGTGCCGATGTTGAGCTTGCCGGGATGCGCTTTCGCCGCGGCGAGCAGGTCCTGGAGCGTGTTCAGCTTCGAGTTCGGCCCGGTCACGATCACCATGCCGAACGACCCGACCATCGAGATCATGGCGAAGTCGGTGAGCGGGTCGTAAGGCAGCGACTTGAAGAGCGCCTTGCTCACCGCGTTGCCGTTGGTGAGGAGCAGGATCGTGTAGCCGTCGGGCGCGGCGTGCGCGACCGTCTCCGAGGCGCGGATGCCGCCCGCGCTCGGCATGTTGTCGACCACGACGTTCTGGCCGAGCGTCTCGGCGAGCTTCGGCGCGAGGGTGCGCGTCGTGATGTCGGCCACCCCGCCCGGCCCGAAGGGCAGGACGATGTGGATCGGCTTGGTGGGATACGGCTGCGCCAGCGCGAACGCCGGCCAAACGACGAACAGCGGGCAAAGCACGGCCAGGATCTTTTTCATCGGAAGAGCTCCTCCACCGCGAATCTGCGCGGAATCATTTTCTGACGGTAGACGCAATCGATGGCGATCTCGAGGTTGCGCCGGTTCGCCTCGAGGCCGTGCGGCAGCATCGGCGGGTTGCCCGCCGCCGCCTTGCTCTGGACGAGAAGGTCGTAGACCTCGTCAGCCTGCGGCTTCGACACCGTGTCCTTCACCCCCACCAT
>Ga0153915_10006663_pt1 | contig 10841 bp, 12 predicted proteins | sample Opewatmetagenome_2_FD_107003 | JGI IMG/M metagenome (GOLD analysis project Ga0153915, IMG submission 107003) | Freshwater wetland microbial communities from Ohio, USA - Open water 3 Core 3 Depth 3 metaG | ecosystem: Environmental > Aquatic > Freshwater > Wetlands | place: USA: Ohio, Lake Erie...
AAAAAAATCAAGGCCTCCTGGTTTTTGGCGAACAAATTAAGCCCCGATGTGTCTTTATCCAACCTATGCACATTGTATATTTTCTGACCTAATTTATCCGGGATTTCAATAGTTTCCATTCCAGCAGGCTTATCAACAACCAATAAATCATCATCTTCGTATATTATTCTCATGTGGGCGCGACCCGACTTGAACGGGTGGCCTCCGCAATGTCAATGCGACGCTCTAACCAGCTGAGCTACGCGCCCTTGGTGCGCCCGGATGGATTCGAACCATCAACCTCGGTCTTATAAGGGCCTTGCTCCACCATTGAGCTACGGGCGCAGATAGGTTATTTTACCTCTTTCATTGTAATTTTCAAGGACTTTGGTACGGGGTTTTTTGCAGGACCGTTAATCAATCTTTCAAACTCTTCTTTTTCAATGGTTTCTTTTTCAATTAGAGTTTTGGCTATTTTTTCTAAAAGTTTTTTATTTTTGGATAAAACGCTGAAAGCTTGCTTTTCCGCCTCTTTTATTATCGTTTCAACCTCTTTGTCTATTTTAGCTGCTACTTTTTCAGAATAATTTCTTTCTTCTGAAATCTCTTTGCCTAAAAATACCAGCTCTTCTTTCTCACCAAAAGATATGGGGCCCAAAGAAGACATCCCGTATTCTTTAACAATGCTCCTGGCAATGTCTGAAGCTTTTTTCAAATCATTAGAAGCCCCGGTTGTCATCTGGCCGAAAACGATTTTTTCCGCTGTATATCCTCCCAAAAGAGTGGCTATTTCTCCCAAAAACTCTTTTTTGGTCCTCATTCTTTTCTCTTCTGAGGGCGTTTTTAAAGTATAACCCGCTGCCATGCCTCTGGATATAATGGAAATCTTTCTTATTGGTTCTGTCCCATCAAGCAAAGTAGAAACCAAGGCGTGACCGGCTTCATGGAAAGCTGCGATTTCTTTTTCCTTTTTAGACAAGACATGGCTTTTTCTTTCAGGCCCTAGTAAAACTTTTTCTATTGATTCTAAAAATTCTGTTTGAAAAATCTGATTCTTGTTTCTGCGAGCTGCCAAAATTGCTGCTTCATTAGCAACATTAGCAAGATCGGCCCCGGAAAAACCAGGAGTACGCTCTGCCACTTCTCTAATATTAACATTAGAAGCTAAGGGCTTGCCCTTGCAGTGAATTGCCAAAATATCTTCTCTTCCGTTTAAATCCGGCATATCTAACACCACTTTTCTATCAAACCTACCCGGCCTTAATAGGGCGGGGTCTAGAATATCCGGCCTGTTGGTGGCTGCCAAAATAATAACGTTGGTATCTCTTTCAAATCCGTCCATTTCAACTAAAATCTGATTTAAGGTCTGCTCTCTCTCATCATGCCCCCCTCCAAAACCTGCTCCTCTGTGTCTGCCAATCGCATCAAGCTCGTCAATAAAAATAATAGCAGGGGCCGCTTTTTTAGCCGTATTGAACAAATCCCGAACCCGGCTCGCGCCAACTCCGACAAACATCTCTACGAATTCTGAGCCGGAAATATGGAAAAAAGGAACATCTGCCTCTCCGGCTACGGCCCTGGAAATTAACGTTTTTCCTGTGCCGGCACCCCCCATTAACAATACACCTCTTGGTATTTGTGCTCCCATTTTTAAATATTTTTGGGGATTTTTCAAAAAATCCACAATTTCTTTCAACTCTTCTTTCGCTTCTTTTAATCCTGCAACGTCTTTAAAAGTAATCTTTGTTTTGGGATGTCCTTCTGCTCCAAATAATCTCGCCCTGGCTTTAGTAAAACTGAATGTTTGAGCCGCTCCGGCTTTTGCCTGTCTTAAGATAAACCAAAAGAATACTCCAAAAAGCAAAAGGGGAGCTACACCAAATATCAAAAGGGGAACCAACCAGGAAGAAGCGCCCTGCTTTTCCGGTTTAATATCAACGCTTATTTTGTTTAGGTTTTCTTGGCCAGCGCCGTAAGCGACCAAGGTTTCTCTCAGACCGGTTTCCGGTTCTTTTCTGGAAACTGCTTCTTTGCCATCCTTGTATTTAATTTCCAATTCAGAGCCAAAAGCAATAATGCTTTCCACTTTCTCTTGATTAATATCTTGGACCAATTGCTTTAAAGAAATTTCCTCTTTTGCAGAAAAAGGTTCAAAGAAATAAGCAAAAAGCGACGATACTATCAAAAATATCACCAAAATAAGCAAAAGATTTTTGAATAAAAACTTCATAGTGTTTTTATTCTAGCATATTTCTTTTAATAAAAAAAGCCCGTTGCAAATTCCTGCAAAGGGCCTTAAGTTAACCAGATTTGTTTTTTTGGGGTTTTAAGCAGCCGCTGTCTCATCTGAAACATCTGCCGCTTCTCCTGTTTCTGTTTTGGCGTCGCCGGTTTGGTCTTTTTTGGCTTCAATCTTTCTGTACCATCTCAGTTTGCTCCCGCATTCTTGGATAGCATTTTTGAGCCAATCGACCCTTTTCACAAGCTCTTCTTGGCCTGCTTTTTGGAGTATTTCATCGCATCGCTCTTTAACAAGACCGAGAAAAACTTCCTTCTCAAGCCTGACTCCCCTGAGATCTCTTTGAACATCGCTGTACGCCTGGTCAAAGAACGGTTTGATTTGCTCCATCTTAGAGCCCAACTCTTTTTTCAGGACGGCCAAATTTTCCGAGGTTTTTGCTGTGGCAAACTCAATTTGAGTTTGCGCTGATTGATGAGCGCGCACCGCGGCGACAACTTCTCCTTTGTGGTCTTCAAAGCAATTGTTGCACATCAGACCCTTTTGGAAATCCTTTCCGAGACACACTGTACAAAGAGAAGCTTCCCTTTTCTCTGTGGTTTTTTTATTGTCGGCCATGATAGGCCTCCTTTCTGTTTTGTAAAAAGACCTGGTTAACTTTTAATAGCTATATTATACACCTGTTATTATTTTTTGTCAATAGTTCTGCCCAATAACTTTAGGGCTTGTTTTATTCTCTCCTCCGAAGAAATGCCTTTTGAAATCTTTTCTAAAACGTTCTTCGCATCTTGCCTGCTAAAGCCGAGATCCAAAAGAGCCTCTTCGGCTTCGTCCGCCTTCGTGTTTAACTCTCTAATCTTTCCTGTCAGCTCCAGAATTATCGCCTGCGCTTTTTTCTTGCCAATGCCCGGTATTTGGGAAAAAAGATTCTCGTCTTTTGCCAAAACTTTTTCTTTTATTTCTTCCAAAGACCCTAAAGAAGATATCTCTAAAGCCGCTTTAGGCCCCACTCCTCTTATGCTGTCTAGGGTTTCAAAAAACTCTAATTGCTTTTGATTTGAAAATCCGTAAATATCAATTGCATTTTCTTTGACATCTGTAAAGCAGAAAAACTTAACATCTTTGTTAATTTCTGGTATCATAGATATCGCCTTCTTAGATAAAAACACTTTGTAGCCAACCCCTCCAACATTCAAAATAATATACTTAGGCGCTTTGAAAATAATATTGCCTTCTAAATAAGAAATCATATTATTTAATTATAATGCCATTTGAATTAATTTCAAAATTCAAACCAGCCGGCGACCAACCCAAAGCCATAAAAGAACTGGTAAATAATATTAAAAATGATGAAAAACATCAGGTACTTTTGGGTGTGACCGGTTCTGGAAAAACATACGTAATGTCTAACGCAATAAAAGAAACCCAAATGCCCGCTTTGGTTATAAGCCACAATAAAACTTTAGCTGCCCAGCTTTATCAAGAGTTTAAAGATTTTTTCCCGAACAACGCTGTTCATTACTTTGTAAGTTATTACGATTATTACCAACCTGAGGCATATATTCCTCAAACAGATACCTATATTGAAAAAGACGCAAAAATAAACCAAGAAATAGACCGACTCAGGCATGCTGCTGTCCAGGATTTAATATCAAGAAAAGACATAATAATAACCGCTTCGGTCTCCTGTATATACAACATCGGCTCTCCGGAAAATTATGAATTCGTATCTTTAGAAATTATGATTGACCAAGAGATAAAAAGAAAAGATTTTTTAACCAAATTAACCGCTTTGCAATACAAAAGAAATGATGCTTCTTTTGAACCGGGAAATTTCAGAACCAGGGGAGATAGTATAGAAATTCATTTGGTAACAGGAAAAGAAATATTGAAAATTGAATTTTCAGGAGACAAAATAAATAAAATACTCAAAAACAAAAAAGAACTTCAAAAAATCCGGATTTTTCCAGCCAGTTTTTGGATAAGTCCGGAGCAAAAATTGAATATTGCTGTTGAAAACATAAAATCAGAGCTGCAAAAAAGATTAAAAGAATTAAAAAACCAAAATAAAATATTAGAGGCCCAAAGATTAGAGCAAAGAACAAATTACGACTTAGAAATGCTCAAAGAAACAGGGTACTGTCACGGCATTGAAAACTATTCTTCCCATTTAGAGTTCAGAAAACCTGGGGAGCCACCTTTTTCCTTAATTGACTATTTTAAAAAGTTTCATAAGAATTTCTTGATATTTGTTGATGAGTCCCACCAAACCTTGCCTCAGATTAAAGCTATGGCTGTACAAGACAGAATTAGAAAACAAACTCTAATTGATAACGGATTTCGTCTGCCGTCAGCTATTGATAACAGACCCTTGACCCTTGAAGAGTTTGAAAAAAGAATAAACAAAGCAATATATGTTTCTGCCACTCCTTCTTTGTATGAAAAAAAGAAGGCCAAAAAAAATATTATAGAACTTCTAATAAGGCCCACTGGATTATTGGAGCCTGAAATGGAACTAAAACCCACTAAAAATCAACTGGAAAACCTAATAGAAGAAATAAATAAAAGAATAGAAAAAAAACAAAAAGTTTTGGTCTTAACATTAACAAAAAGATTAGCTGAAGCAATATCAGATTATTTGACCGAAAAAAAGATTAAAAATAAATGGCTACACTCGGAAGTAAAAACATTGGAAAGGCCGGAAATTCTGAGAAATTTAAGACTGGGGGAATATGATGTCTTGGTTGGAATAAATCTTTTAAGAGAAGGGCTAGACCTTCCAGAAGTTTCTCTGGTTGCTATTTTAGACGCAGACAAAGAAGGATTTTTAAGAAATGAAACCACTTTAATCCAAATAATGGGAAGGGCTGCCAGACACTCAGAAGGCAGTATAATTTTGTATGCAGACAAAAAAACAAAGTCAATAAAAAAAGCAATTAAAGAGATAAACAGGAGAAGGAAAATTCAGGAAGATTATAATAAAAAACATAATATAACTCCAAGAGCCATAAACAAAGAAGTTAAAAATTGGGAGTTTTCGCAAAAAGAAAAACAGATTGCCTCAGAATTTATGATAATTAAAGATAAAAAGCTTTTAGAAAAAGAAATGAAAAAAGCAGCTAAAAGCCTTGATTTTGAAAGGGCGGCTGAAATCAGAGATCTAATAAAGAGACTTTCTTGACCTTGATTTATTTTTTATATTTGCTATTATTTATTTATTATGGCAATAACAAAATCTGCGCAAAAAGCACTAAGGCAGCAAAGAAAGAGAGAAAAATTGAATAATATATACCGAAAAAAAATGAAAGACCTTATTAAAAAGATCCGTGTTTTAATCGGGGAGAAAAAAACAGAGGGGGCAAAAAAACTGCTTCCAGAAATCTACAAAGTTTTAGACAAATCCGCCAAAGCTAATGTTATAAAGAAAAATACGGCTTCTCGAAAAAAATCAAGAATCACCAAAGCTATATCTCGGCAATAAAAAGTTCCAAGCCTGCCTCAGGGGATATTCTGCCTGTTTTTATTTCAAAATCTATCTCAAATATATTCTGATAGATTTTTTTTATTTCTGGCAAAGAAAATTGACGGCACAAAGAATAGCTTTTTTTAACAACAAAAGGATGAAGCCCGCTTTTTTTCAAAATAAGATTATAGGGCATATGGTTCTCAATAAAATCTTTAACAGATAAAAGATTACGAAATTGATAATTTATCATTGATATTAAATATAAAGGAGAGTCTCCTTTTTCTAAGTGCCCTTGTAGAAATCTTAAAGCTTTGTCTTTTTTTCTTTCAGCTATCGCGTCTATGGTTTTAAAAATATCTGTCTCAATATTTGATCTAATCTGCAGTTTTACATCTTCTTTTTTGATTGTTTCTCCTTTTTTGTAGCTAACAAGCTTTTCAATTTCATTGCTCATCCTCCATAAATCCGAACCGATACATTCCAAAAGCAAATCAAGAGCTTGAGACTCTATTTTGGCCTGACCAAATCTTTTAAAGACCCACTCTTTGAGCCTTTGGCCGGTTAGATAATTAAACTCCTGGTTTTTTGTATTCTTTTTTAAAAAATTAAACAAGGCGTTATTTTTATTAAAGCTTGTTTCTTGAAAAAAAATAATAATATCGTCTGACTTCGAAAACTCTTTTGCCTCTTTTAAAAACTCTTCTTTAAAATCGATGTCTGACAAGGGATCTGTCAAAACAAGAAGTTTTTTTTCTTTAAACATTGATGCCTGGCGTAAATCATCTTTTATTGCTTTGAAAATATCTTCTGATTTTTTATGACAGTCAAAGAATCTCAAACTAAGGCAGTTTTTATTTGCCTTTTTGTAGCTGTCTACAATCTCTCTCATTTTTTCTTTCATCCTGTATGTATCTTCCCCGTATAAAAATATAATCATATTTTTAAAATCCGCCGAGGTCCGACCTCCGCATATTCTATGGTTTTTGGCAAGAGGGGCAGAAGTGAGCGCTGCGGCCGCCCAATTTTTTTCTTTTTATTATTGCTCCGCACCTTGGACATTTTTGGCTCTCTCTTCTGTATACTTTTCGAATATCTCCGAATTTGCCTTTTTTACCTTCAATGTCCCGATAATCAGAAATACTTGTTCCTCCAAGATCCACTGCCTTTTTTAAAATATCCTTCATCGCCTTATATATTCTTTTTAGCTCTTTTTCAGATAATTTCAACGCATCTTTTTCAGGATGAACTTTTGCCTGCCAAAGTATTTCGTCTGAATAAATATTGCCGATGCCAGCGATAATTTCTTGATTCATTAAAACTTGTTTTATTTTGCCTTTTTTCAAAACGTTTTTGAATTTGTCAAAATTAAAGCTTTTTTCCAAAGGTTCTGGACCCAAATTAAGTTTTAGATCTTTTGTTTTATATAATTCTATTTTGGCAAACTTTCTTAAATCAGAAAGCGCTAATACTTTGCCATTGTCTAAAAAGAACTTCACTCTGATAAAAGAATTCATCGGGTCGTTCTCCCATTTATCGTATAAAAAATGACCGGTCATTTTTTGATGAACTAAGAGGTTCAACCCGTCGGATAAATCAAAAATAATATTTTTTCCTCTCCTATATATTTTCTTTATTTTTTTCCCTTTTATTTCTTTTTTAAAATCAGGAAAAGAAATGTTTTTGAAAAGCTTTTTAGTATCGGTCCAAACATCAACAAAGGTCCTGTTAAGGACCTTCTTTTTTAAACCCAAAACCGTTGTTTGCACTTCTGGAAGTTCCGGCATAATAAATTATTCCTTCATTACACTTCTTATCTTTTCAATTATTTCAGCTGGAGTAAAATGGGCCTTAATTAGATAATCAACCGCTCCCATGTTTAAGCCTTTTTCTATATCGTCTTTCTGCCCTAAATTTGAGAAAATAATTACCGGGGTTCCAGATGTTTCTGGGTCTGATTTTATTCTTGCTAAAACTTCAAAGCCGTCTATGCCAGGCAGAATCAAATCAAGCAGAATTAAATCCGGCTTTTCTGTTTTTACCGACTCTAATCCTTTTTCTCCGTCCATTGCTTCTGAAACATCATAACCTTCCTTTAAAAGCTTTTGGGAAATAAGCTCTCTTAAAAATTTGTCGTCTTCTATTACTAATATTTTTTTGGCCATATATTTATTATTTATTTACCAATTTGTTTTGTAACCTTATCAACCACTTCCTGCGGGTCAAATTGCGCCTTAATAAGCCAATCCCTTACTCCCAATTTTTGGGCTCTGCTGATTTCCACTGGCTGGCCCGAATTAGAAATAATAATAATCGGTATTTTTTTTAATTCTTTGTCTTTGGAAAGTATTTCCATCATCTCAAATCCATCCATCTCGGGCATAATTATATCAAGAAGAATGAGATCGGGTTTATTTTTTTTTATCAAATTCAACCCTTTTTTGCCGTTCTGGGCCCTTGAAACTTCGTAACCTTCGGTTTTTAATTTTTTGTACAGAAGATTAGCCAGAATTTCCTCGTCTTCTATTATAATAATTCTTTTTTTCATATTTTTTATTTTATCTTACTATTTTTAATAAGAATAGTAAAGCAAAAACCTTTATTTTTTAAGAATGTTTTCAACTCTTTCAAATATTTCACTAGGATCAAGATTGGCCTTAATAAGATAATCGGCGGCTCCCAATTCCAAGCCCTTTTTTACGTTTTCTTCTTCTCCTAAATTAGAAAGGATTATTATTGGTATTTTTGATGTTTGGGGATCTTTTTTTAATCTCGTTAGAACTTCAAAGCCGTTTATCTCGGGTAAAACAAGATCAAGCAGAATAATATCCGGCTGTTCGTCTCTGGCCGCTATAATGCCTTTTTCTCCGTCAATCGCCTCAATAAGATCATAACCTTCTCCTAGAAATTTTCTTTTAATAACCTTTCTTAAAAATTTGTCATCTTCTATTACTAATATTTTTTTTGCCATATTATTTTTTTATTTTTAATTGGTAATTTAAAATAAAATGTTGTTCCTTTGTTCAACTCAGAATCAAACCAAATTTTTCCTCCATGAGCCTCAATAATATTTTTAGCAATATAAAGACCCAATCCGCTTCCCCCCGTATCTGTTCTCATTACATTAACCCCCCTGAAAAACTTAGTAAACACCCTTGACTGCTGGTTTTTAGGAATTCCCATGCCGCTGTCTTTAATAGATACTTCTATTTCTTTTCCGATTTGCCTCAAAGTAATTATTACTCTTCCCTTGGAAACGTTATATCTTACTGCATTGTCAATAAGATTATTCAGGGCTATTTTTATTTTCCCAGAATCAAGTATAATTTTAACAATTTTTTCTTTTGGTTTTCTAAACTCTATTTTTATTTTTCTTCTTTTGGCTTCTGATTTAAAAGAATCTATCGTTGATTCAATTATTTCTTTAATATCTGTCGGAGTTAATTCATAAAGGAACCTTCCTTCTTCAATTCTAGTAACATTTAAAAGATCGTTAATCAGATAAATCATTCTTTCATTTGATTCATAACCGTCTTCTAAAAACTCTCTTTGCTCTTTATTTATTATACCCAATTCTTCGTCTAAAATCATTCTCATAATCCATTTTATGGTTGATAAAGGAGTTCTTAGCTGGTGAGCAGCCAAAGAAACGAATTCTGATTTCATTTTTTCAATAAGTTTCTCCCTGGTAACATCATGCAAAATTACTAAACTTCCTATCTTTTCTTTTCCTCTTAGAACAGGAAGGATGCTTACTTCTAAAATTAGGTTTTCTTTAGCTTCAAGTTCTTCTCTGGAAACTTCTTTGGTTTTTTTTCTTAATATTTTTACTAAAGAAGCCAGAGAGCTAATTTTTGAAAGTTTTAAAATTGGTTTTAATACGATATCTTCAGCCTTAACTTCTAAAAATTGCTCTGCCTTGGGATTAATTAAAAGAAGGCTATTGGTTTTATCAAAAACCAGAATGCCATCAGCAAAATTAGTAACAATTGCCAAAGTTTTATTTTTTTCTTCCTCAGCTTTGTCTCTTTCTTCTTGAATATCTTCCAATATATTTATTAAAGCTGCTCTGGCCTCTCTTTGATTTCTCTTAATTTCTGTCAAATCAACAATGCTCAAAAAATAGCCCAAAATATTATTGCTCTCGTCTTTTCTTGGCCTGGCAAAAACCTGACAGGGAATCTCTTTTTCTGTTCTTGAAAAAAAATCTGTTTCTTTTCCCTCAACAGATCCTTTCTTTTTTGTTTCTTTTATTATTTTTTCGATTTCTTTTTTCTTAAAAAAGTCTTCAATTGCTTTGCCGATAATTTCATCAAAAGTAAAACCGCAGAATTTTATAAAAGCGGGGTTGGCCTCCAAAATTACTCCAGAAGGACCTATAAAACAAAGAGGCAGGGGGGCAAAAGTAAAAATATCATTAATATAAGACTGAAGAGAATCTAAATCGTTCAATAAAATAGATATTTTGTCTTTTTTTTGTTTTTCTATTACCATGTAATTAAAAATTCATGATAAGGATTCCCCCTAAAAACACATTTAGTCTCTTCGCATTTTACTTTATATTTTAATGTCATTTCCGCAATCTTAGTAAAATAGCCCTTAAAATTACTACAATAAATGGGGTGAATGAAAAAATCTTTCAGTCTTAAAATAATATATCTTTTTTCTTTTGAATATTCGGTCATTTCTAAATCTCCTATTGTATAATGTTTCCGCCATAAATTAGGAACCTGACTAGCAATTAAATCAAGTGAACTGAAATACTTCATAAAGATTTTTAGAAATAAATTAAACTTAACAGATGAAGCTCCTATTTCTTCAAACTTTTTATCACTAAAATTGAAAACTTCTTTTACTGCTAACATAAAAATAACAGCTGTTTTCATAGGATAAAAATCCATTGGCCTTATATCTTTGCATTCAAAAGGAAATCCTAACTCCGCCATTTTAGTCTCTAATTTTTTAATTCCCCTCAATCCTTTCGCCTGAAAAATAAAATCACAATTAGCATTAAAAGCTATTCCTCTTATCTCTCCGTTTATTTTTTTTACCACCTTATCCGCTTCTTTTTTTGTTAACATGTTTTAATTTTTTTATTTCTTTTTTTAGCTCTACCATTTTTAATTCTCTGCCAATAGTCAACTTATTAAACCTTTCAAG
>Ga0153915_10006664_pt1 | contig 10838 bp, 9 predicted proteins | sample Opewatmetagenome_2_FD_107003 | JGI IMG/M metagenome (GOLD analysis project Ga0153915, IMG submission 107003) | Freshwater wetland microbial communities from Ohio, USA - Open water 3 Core 3 Depth 3 metaG | ecosystem: Environmental > Aquatic > Freshwater > Wetlands | place: USA: Ohio, Lake Erie...
CAGATCGAGGAGCTTTTTGACTACATTACCAAGTCTTATCGGGTTCTGACCAGCAAGGACGAAAAGCCATCTGTAGCGACCAAGAGCACGGCGGTCATCAGAGACGACGACAAGGATAAATCCAAGAATGCCGAGATCCGCTTTAGGCAGGGAAAGACGCTGATGAGCCAAGGACGATTTGAAGAGGCCGTTATGTTTTTAGAACAGGCCGTAAGGTTTAATGATACCAAGGGAGATTATTATCTTCTCCTGGCCATGGCGGAATCCAAGGTCATCGCTCTCGGCAAGAAGGCCGAGCGCGATTTTTTGAGGGCCATCGAGCTTGAGCCCTGGAACGCGGAAGGGCATGTCGGCCTCGGACTCCTTTATAAAAGGGAAGGCCTTCTCTTGCGGGCCAAGAAGGAGTTTGAGAAGGCTTTGGAGATCGAGGGCGGGCATAAGGTTGCCCGCAGTGAGCTCCGCGGCCTGGACGAAGAGTCGGACCAGAAAAAAGGGCTGAAGGGGCTTTTCTCCAAAGACCTTTTCGGGTCCAGGAAGAAATAGCGGAAGTGACACGGGACCTGTCACCGACCAGCCCCAACGTCCTCACTGAAAAATTCGGGTATTAATCTTGGATTTTGTTATCGGGTATTTTTTTCCCAAATTTTCCTCAGTTCCGGGCGTTGGGGCGCCCCGGTCGATGCCACCCGCGTCACTTTTTTGAGAAAAACAGTTGGTTTTTTTCATGATATAGGGGGTAGTATTCGTGTTCCCCAGCCTGCATGAAGGGATCTTAGGACTTTAACAACTTTAAAAATTCCGCTTCGGTAAGCGTCGCTATCCCCAGCTTGCGGGCTTTATCCAACTTGGAGCCGGGGTCTTCTCCGACGACAAGATAAGACGTTTTGCTCGAGACGGAATCCGTGACCGAACCTCCCAGGCCTTCGATCAAGGCTTTGGCTTCGTCCCGGCTGGAGCCTTGGAGCTTTCCGGTCAGGACAAAAGTTTTTCCGGACAGGGGTTCGTCTTTCCGGGCGGCCGTTTTTTTCGAGGCGAAATTCAGGCCGGCTTCTTTGAACATCCGGAGAAGCTCGAGGTTCTCCGGCTGCTTGAAAAAGAAGGCGATGCTCTCGGCAACGACCGGACCGACGTCTTCGATGCCCGTCAGCTCTTCCCGCGAGGCGGAGGCCAGTTTCCCGATATCGCGAAAATGGCCGGCCAGGATTTGGGCTAAGCGCTCCCCAACGTGCCGTATGCCGAGTGCAAAAATCAGGCGGGAGATATCGTTGGACTTGGATTTTTCAATTTCCTGGAGCAGATTCTGCGAGCTTTTCGGGCCCATTCGTTCAAGGGTCACCAAATCCTCATACTTCAGGGAGTAGATGTCCGGCATGGCCTTGACCAGCTTTTTCTCCATAAGCTGGTCGACCAAAGCCTCGCCTAAGCCCTCGATATTCATCGCCCGGCGGGCGGAGAAATGAAGAATGGATTCCCTGAGCTTGGCCGGGCATGACGGGTTTGTGCAGCGCGCTACGGCCTCCCCCTCCGGCTTAAACGTCTTGGCCTGACAGACCGGGCATCTGGAAGGGAAGATAAATTTCTTCTCTTTTCCCGTCCGCCGTTCTTTCATCGGGGAAACGATTTTGGGGATGACATCGCCGCTCCGCTCGACGAGAACATAATCGCCGATCCGGATGTCTTTGCGCCGGATCTCATCCTCATTGTGGAGGGTCGCCCGGCTGATCGTGGTCCCCGAAAGCTTGACCGGCTCGAGGACGGCCACCGGGGTCAGGGCGCCGGTCCGTCCGACCTGGACGATGATGTCGTTAAGACGCGTCGTCGCCTGGCGGGCCGGGAATTTGAAGGAGATCGCCCAGCGCGGGAATTTCGCCGTCACGCCCAGGGCTTCCCTTTGTTCGGTGGAATTCACCTTGATCACGACACCGTCGCAATCATAATCCAGAGACTCCCGCTTTTTCGTCCACTCGTCCCAATAATCGACGACCTCGTCCAGGGAACGGCAGAGCCGTGAATTCGGGTTCGTCTTGAAGCCCAATTCCTTGATCGTTTTGAGATTCTGCCACTGGCTTTCCATTTCGGCGCCGCCGATGGATAGGGCATAGAGAAAAACATCCAGCTTGCGGCCGGCGACCTCCCTGGGATCGAGGAGACGGATCGATCCGGCCGCCGCATTGCGGGGATTGGCGAAGACAGGTTCGCCCTTCTCTTCCCGGTCCTGATTGATCTTCTGGAACGATTCGAAGGGAAGGTAGATCTCTCCTCTCGTTTCGACGTCCTGACGTCTGGGGATGACCAGAGGAAGGCTCTTGATCGTCTTGACATTGGCCGTTACGTCATCGCCCTGGATGCCGTCTCCGCGGGTAACAGCCTGGACATATTTTCCTTTTTGGAAAAGGATGGAAATGCCCAGCCCGTCGATCTTGAGCTCGGCCACATACTCGATCGCCTGGCCGGGCAAGAGCTTTTGAATCCTTTGCTCGAACTCCCGGAGCTCCTCGACCGTGTAGCAGTTGTCGATGCTCATCATGGGCAGCTTGTGGCGGACGGTCGGAAAGCCTTCGACCGGCTTTTCACCGACGCGCTGAGTGGGGGATTCCGGAGTGATGAGCCCCGGGAATTGCTCCTCCAGGCGTTGGAGCTCTTTCATCCGTTGGTCGAACTCATAGTCCGAGATCTGGGGATCGTTATCGACATAATATTTTTTCTCGTGGAACTTGATCTGCTCGCGGAGCGCCCGGATCTTCTCGGCGGCTCGGTCCCGGCTCAAGGGCTTGGCCATGGTCATCCCCTTATCAGAATATTGTCTTCGCTACGGCAAAGAGAACTCCCCTATATTAAATGAATTCCCGGATAAAAAAAATCCCCCTGGTCCTTTTTCCGAAAAAGAAGCCAGGGGGCAACTTCTGCTGGCGCGGTTCGGTTTTTAGCGAATGCCCAGCCGGGCCTTGGCCTCGTCGATGAGTTTTTGGAACTTGTCCATCGTGGTCTTTTGCTCGGCCTGGAGCTTTGCCAGAATCTTATTTTCTTTCTCGATGTTTTCGTTCAGCCTGCGAAATTCCCTTTTTTGGTCGGAATCGAGGTCGTCAACATTTTTTCCTTCAAACTTCGAATTGAAGGTTTTCGTCCAGTCTTCGATGAGCTTGGAGCTTTCCTGGATGGTCTTGACCCGGTTGTTCCATTCCTTGTCGGCGCCGAGGAACATGCTTCGGGCGAGCTCCCCGGCCTTTTTGGAGTACGTCGGAGAGGTGAGTGAGGCTTCAACGAGATAGCGGAGGGCTTCTGTGTTCAGTGTCGGATTGCTGCTTCCGGCCTGCTTGGCCAGGATGATGCCGATGTTGTAAGCCGTGTCGCCGTTCTTAGTCTTAGCATAAGATTCTTTCATCATCGTCAAGGCTTCATCGGTCTTCCCCGCACGATAAAGACACTGGGCGACGAGGGCCAGGCTGTCCGTGTCTTTCGGGTTCGCCTGGTAGGCCGCCCGAAAGGCTTTTTCGGCATCGGCATAAGCTTTGGCCTCATAGGCCGTTTTGCCGAGTTTTTTGATTTCGGCGATGATCTTGGCGTTTTTTAGGATGTTGTAAGAATTGAGGTAAGAGTCGATGGCCGATTTGTTATCTTTCGCTTTTTCTTGGGCTTGCCCCAGAATATAGTAGCCGCCGCCGATGAGGTTGTTCCACTGGCCGGCATTGGCCGCTTCGGATTCTTTTGCCTTTGCCGCCCTGGCGATGTCGATAATCTGGTTGGCGTAGTTTTTAGCCTTTTCTGGATTATTCTTGGCATAGACGTTAGCCAGGTATGTTAAAACCTGGCTCTTGGTGAGATCATCCAGCCCGCCGAGCTGGATGGCTTTTTCTCCGTAATTGACGATATCCTGTTCGGTCTTGCTTAGAGTGCACAGGTAGGCGTTGGCAAAGTTTTCATACTGGTTTCCTTTTCCACCGCACTTAGCCAGGAAATCTTTGAGGAGCGTGGCTCGCTCCGGGGCAGAATTAGCGGTCATGGCCTTGACGTATAACTGATCGCATTCGCTCTGAGCCAAGGCCAGCCCTCCAAAGAGAAGGATGAGGGCGATAGTTCCTAAAAAGACTTTTTTCATTCAAGACCTCGCACTAAATTTTGGAGCATAATAGCCCACCTCCCGCGAAAAGTCAACATTTCGGCAATTCCGAGGCCGGAAGGCTTTTCATGGCACGTGCATTCCCTCGATCTATTATGCAAATTACATGCCAAGTGAACTCGGACTGATCGGCTCAAAAACACGCAGCACTTGCCCCCAGCGAGTCAAGAAAGCTGCTCGACCTCGTGTCTCGCTCTCCTCTCCTTCAAAGCAATTATAGGAGAGGAACCATGCGAGCTCGCCACTCGGACGGTTTTTTCCGCCGATTAGTCCTCGTTCGGCTACATACTGATGGGCGTTTAGTCTGATAAAGAACTTCTAATCCGTATTTCTTTCGCCCAGCTCACAATAGAAAAAAGGGCCGGGTTGGAATAGAATAGACATTATGAGCGGTAGGAAGGCCGAATTTTCCAGGCTTTTTCTCGAGGTGGTCGGAAAGCCCGCCCGGGAAGGCGTCGTCCTCAAGGAATTTTCTAATTTTCGGATCGGCGGCCCGGCCGATTATTTTTTTGAAGCCGCTGCCGCCGCTGACCTGAAAGCGGCCATCCTTTTTGCCCAACGGCATTCCGTCCCAACCTACATAATCGGCGGGGGCTTCAACCTCCTGTTCGACGACGAGGGCTTCCGCGGTCTCATCATCAAGAACTCTGTCAAAGGAGTGGTTCGGACTCCTTCGGGCTCCGGATTGAGAGCTTTTTCAGGGATGTCGCTTGACGACCTGGTCGCGTTCGCCACGGCCAATGATCTGTCCGGCTTTGAATTCCTGGCCGGGATTCCTGGAACGGTCGGAGGGGCGGTGTTTGGCAACGCCGGGGCCTTCGGCCGCAGCATCGGGGAGCATCTCGAGGAGGCGCTCTTACTGGACAGGGAAGGCAGAGAGTTCCTGGTCCAAAGGGATTATTTTGTCTTTGGCTACCGTCACTCGGTGCTTAAAAAGAAGCACGATATCCTTTTGAGCCTGCAATTCCGGTTGGAAGCTTGTCATAAAGATGAGATCAAGGCCAGAATCGAAGAGAACCTGGCCTTGCGCGCCCAAAAACATCCTCCGGCGCAAACGGCCTATGCCGGCAGCTATTTCAAGAATCCCGTCCGGCCGGATGGCACCAAAGTCGCGGCCGGCTATCTGCTGGAGCAGATCGGAGCCCGGAATGTCAGACTGGGTGGCGCGGCCGTTTATCCCGGCCATTGTAACTTCCTGATCAACCGTGGAAACGCCACAGCCCGGGATGTTCTCGCCCTTGCTGGAGAGCTCAAAGCCAGAGTCAAGGAGCGGTTCGGAATCGAGCTCGAAGAAGAGGTTATTTTTCTTCCAGCCGTTTCTTCAGGGCCCTGATTTTTGAAGCGGGAAGCCCTTTCTTTTTAGCGAGCCGCAACGCCCGTCCTCCCAGAATTTTATAGGCGCGGAGAGCTTCGGGAAATTTTTGGAGCGCATCCAGATGGCGTTCGACGGTTTGCTCGTCTCCCCGGGCTATGGGCCCGGTGAGGGCCGTTTCCGCGTCAAGATGTTTTACATTCTGTAAAGTTCCTTCGACAAGAGGAAAGAGGGCTTGCCCGGCCTTCCGGCCTTTGATTCCGGCGGCATGAAGGAGCTCGCAAGACAGGTCGAACAGAGGAACAAAAAGATTGGAAGCCATGCTGCAGGCGGCATGATAGAGCGGCTTGTTTTGGGGTCTGATGAGAAGCGTCCGTCCCCCCAACCGGCGGATGATTTTTTGGGCTGTGGACAAAGCCCGGGCGTCTCCCTCCACTCCATAATAAATATTTTTGAATCGGCCGGCCGGCGTCCTTTTTGAGGAGAAGGATTGGATGGGGTGGAACGAGGCGATGGAGGCTCCTCGGCGTTTGAGTGGCTGGAGGCTGTTTGAGGAGAGAATCCCGCTCGTTTGAAAAACGACCTTCCCGCTCCAATCCGCTCCGCCACGGGCAAGCCTGGCCGCGGCCGCTTTTATCCCTTCATCGGGAATGCAGAGGAAAAGCACCGAAGCGTCCGCCGCCGCCCCGAGCCAGTCGGCGGTCGCTCTCCCGGCGCCCACGATTTTTCGGCTTCCCCGAGCGGCCGATAGGCTCTTGTCCGCGAGCGAGTGAATCGTCCATCCCTTCTTGGAAAGGGCGAAGGCTAGGGATGTGCCCAGCCGCCCGGTGCCGATGATGGAGAACGTGTTCATTTTTTTTCTCGGAAGACATCCTCCCACAGGCGGACTTCGAGAGAAGTCGGCCGCTCGACATGTTTTTCCATTTCCCGTGCGTTCTTGCGCTCTTTGAGGACCGTCCTGAGTTCCGCGCTGAACTCTTTGCTGGTCAGGGGGCGGGCGCCTTTCAGGGCAGCGAATGTCTTGATATCACGGTCGGAGCTGACGACGAAGAGTTTCCTCGTATCGGTCTGCCGGGACAGGAACTCTTTGATGACGGAATCGGCCGTTTCGCCCTCCGCGGGATAGTTGATTTCGAATTTATCCTTTGAAGCACTCAGCTCGGCCATGTCCTCGACCGGCCGTCCGTCAAAAATCAGGATGATTTTCGACCGGGTCTGCCGCTGAAAGGCTAAGAGCTTGCGGACGAGGGCCCTTTTATTTTCCGGGTCCCGGTGTTCTCCGGGAAAGGAAAACCCTAATAAGTTGTTTCCGTCGATAAGATAAGCCATGGCGCTATGTCCGCCGGCGGACCGCTTTATGGGGGCCGCCTATAGCCGGTAGGATTCGCCCGGCTTGAGGATGATCACTTCGGCCAGTCCGCCGACTTTCTTCTTGAATTCTTCGGGGTCGCAGCAGACGATCGGGAAGGTCCCATAATGGATGGGGATGACTTTTTTCGTCTGGATATACTCCACGGCTTTGGCGGCCGAGGCCGGACCCATTGTGAAGCGGTCTCCGATGGGAAGGAAGCTGAGATCGGGATGGAAGAATTCGCCGATGATCTTCATGTCGTAGGTCAAGCCCGTGTCGCCGGCGTGGTAGAGCTTCTTTCCGTCCATCTCGACCACGACCCCGGCGGCGCTCCCCTTTTCCGCCGAGTGAGTGGCGGACACCATGTGAACCGTCACGCCGCGGGCGTGGACGGTGCCCCCGATGTTCATGCCTTCCGCTTCGAGCCCTAAACCCTGAGCTTCGACGGCGACTTCGTGCATGGCCACGATCACGGCTCTCGTTTTTTTGGCAATGGCAAAGGCGTCGCCGAGGTGATCGCCGTGGTGATGGGTCACGACCACGACATCGGCGGCTTTGATCTTATCCGGCGACGTCGATGCTTTCGGGTTCCCCGTGAGGAAGGGATCGATATAGACGGTTTTTGAGCCCTGGAGCTTGACGGCCGAATGACCCAACCAGGTGATTTCAATCATGGAATTCTCCTCTCATCCCGGGGGCCAGGACATCCTCCTCCCCCCGAGAAGATGAAAATGGATATGAAACACTTCCTGCCCTGAATCCCTGGCCGTGTTCAGGACGACGCGGTAGCCCGATTCGGCGATCCCCTTGTCTTGGGCGATCTGGCGGGCCTTGATCAGGATGTGGGCCAGGAGATCGCTCCTATCCTCGGGGACATCGTTCAGAGAAGCAAAATGATCCTTGGGGATGATGAGAACGTGCGTCGGCGCCTTGGGATGAAGATCTTCGAAAGCCAGAATGGTCTCATCCTCGTACACCACCTTGGCCGGGATCTCTTTCTTGGCGATCTTGCAGAAGATGCAGTTGTCCATAGCGGGCCTCGTTGTATCGGCGAATATTATATTTTGATGCGTTCGATGCGGGCACCCAGCGACTTGAGCTTTTCTTCGATGGCCTCGTAGCCGCGATCGATATGCTCGACTTCGTTCACATTCGTCTCGCCCCCGGCGATCAGCCCGGCCAGGATGAGCGAGGCGGACGCCCTCAAGTCGGTAGCGATGACCTCGGCGCCGGACAGGGGAGTCTTTCCTTTGACCAGGGCTTTGTCGCCCGAGACCTCGATGTTTGCTCCAAGCCGCAAAAGCTCGTTGACATGGGAAAAACGCCGGTCGAAGATCGTCTCGGTGATAATGGACGTGCCGGACGCCTGGGTCATGAGCACCATGAACTGGGCTTGCATATCGGTCGGGAAGCCCGGGTATGGCGATGTCGTAATATCTTGGGGCTTGATTTCCAGGCTGCCGACAACGCGCAGGACATCATCTTGGAGCGTCTCGATGACGGCCCCGGAATAGCGCAGTTTTTCGACGATCGTAGTCAGGTGGGCCGGTTCGATTCCCGTGAGCGTGATATCGCCCTGGGTCATTGCGCCGGCGACGAGGAACGTGCCGGCCTCAATCCTGTCGGGAATGATCTCGTGGACGGCGCCGCCGAGCTCATCGGCGCCCTTGATGCGGATAACTTCCTCGCCGATGCCCTCGATTTGAGCGCCCATTTTTACGAGCAGCTCGCAGAGGTTGGAGACTTCGGGTTCCCGGGCGCAGTTGCGGAGGACCGTCTCGCCTCGGGCAAGCGAGGCGGCCATGACCAAGTTCTCGGTGCCGGTGACAGTCTTTTTTTCAAATTGAATATCCGCCCCCTGAAGCCTTGCGGCTTCGGCTTTTATATAGCCGTGCTCCAGGCTGATCGAAGCGCCGAGCTTCTGGAGTCCGGCGATGTGGAGGTCGATCGGCCTGGATCCTATAGCGCAGCCGCCGGGCAGGGCGACGATGGCGTTCCCGTAACGGGCCAACAGGGGTCCCAGGACCAGGATTGAGGCGCGCATGACCCGGACCAGCTCATACGAGGCTTCCTCGGAAAGGATCTTTTTGACCTGGATGGTCAGGGCATTTTTTTTAAGTTCGTAGTCCGAGCCGAGCTCCTTCATCAAAGTCAGCATGGAAAAGACGTCCTTGACCAGGGGGATATTACCGAGGCGGACCTTGTCTTGAGTGAGGAGAGATGCGGCGATAGCAGGAAGAACGGCGTTCTTAGAGCCGCTGATCTTCACTCTGCCCTTGAGCCGAAGGTTGTGGTCCCCGAGGATCCGTATTTTTTCCATGGGAGATGATTTTAGACTATCAGGGGCCAAAATTCAACTTAATGATCGGGGTCCAAGCTGCACATATGACAAAAAAACCGCAATTGAGAAGGAATCGCCCTCGCGGGGAGACTCTTGTCAGATGTGTAGCTTTGACCCCTAAGATAAGCCCGAAGACTCAGACGGCTTTCAGCGCCTGATCCAGGTCGGCGATGACGTCGGCCGGGTCTTCGGCGCCCACGCACAGCCGGATGAGCTGGGGCGGAATGTCGGCCATCCGGCGGGCTTCCTCGCCCTGCTGCTGGTGGGTGGAGATGGCCGGGATTGTGGCGACGCTTTTGATCCGGCCGAGGTCGGTGGCCCTGTAAATCAGCTTGAAGCGGTCGAAAACACGGCGCGCGTTCTCCCGGGGTCCGTCCACCCCGAAACTCATTAAATGACCGTAGCGGTTGACCTCGCTGCCCTTTCCGTCATCCGAGTCGACGAGCCTCATGTATTTTTTGGCCAGGTTGTGGTGCGCAAAGCTGGGAAGGCCGAGATAATCGACTCTAAAGACTTTGGGATGACGGTGGAGGAATTCGGCGACTTTTTGGCAGTTTTGGCTGAGCAGGTCCATTTTTGAACGCAGCGTCCTCAAATCGTTCAAGGTGAACATGGCGTTCACGGGGGAGGCTGCCGGACCGTTGTCCCGATAGGGCAGGAATTTGACGTATTCGGCAAAACTTTCCTTGAACAGCGGATGGTCGTTCTTGATTTTGGTCACGATCGGCCTGCGGCTGATGAGCGCGCCGCCGATGGCCATCCCTCCGGCCGTGATGGACTTGGTCAGGGAATGGACGACGATGTCGGCACCGTAGCCGATCGGACGCATCAAGGCCGGCGTGGCGCAGGTGGCGTCGACGATGAAAGGGATTTCCCAGGAGTGAGCCAGTTCGGCCAACATCTTGCCGTCACAGAAAGATTGCTGGGGATTGCTAGGAGCTTCCATATAGAGAAACCGCGTGTTCTCGTCGACCTTGGCTTTCCATTCATTGATGTCCTCGGGGTGGAGGACCCAACGGACCTCAATGCCCCGTTCCTGCATCTTCCGAACGGAGAAATGCTGGAACGTTCCGCCGTAGACCTGGACGCAGGAGACAAAATTTATTATTTCTTGGCCGCCTTTTTGCTTGACCAGGAATGGGTCCGTAGCGGACATGATGGCGGACATGCCTGAAGCCGTCACGAGACAGGATGTATCGTGCCCGGTCTTATAGCCGTCAAGCAGCGCTAAAACCCACTCCAAGTAATACGTCGTCGGGTTGGCGATCCGGGTATAGCACCATGTGGGAATGAGATAGGCCAGAGCGGCTTCGAGCTCGTCGGAATCTCGATAGGCCTGGGAGGTAGAAAGATAAAGGGGTTCGATCACCGATCCCTGGTTGCGGCTGAGGGCCTCCTCGACCGAATAAAGGCCGTGAACGGCGATCGTGTCGAATTTCCATTTTTTGACATCGGCCAAATGGGCTTCTCGTTCCGCGATGAGTTTCTTGGCCTCCTCCACGTATTTCATGACTCCACGGCTGTACGCTTTGTTGTCAGGCATGACTCCTCCTCAGTTTGCCAACGAACAAACCCAAGCCTTTAGGCTCCGCAAAGAAGTCGAGTGGCGATTGTTTTTTTGAGTTTGCCATGATTTAGATTAAAGAAGAAAACGCAACCCGCGGCTTGCGTTTCTTTTGTGCTGCGCTAAGACGCATGATACAAGATTTCTTGAATC
>Ga0153915_10006665_pt1 | contig 10838 bp, 13 predicted proteins | sample Opewatmetagenome_2_FD_107003 | JGI IMG/M metagenome (GOLD analysis project Ga0153915, IMG submission 107003) | Freshwater wetland microbial communities from Ohio, USA - Open water 3 Core 3 Depth 3 metaG | ecosystem: Environmental > Aquatic > Freshwater > Wetlands | place: USA: Ohio, Lake Erie...
GATGGCGGACGGGCGGAAAGGCGGGGGGCAAGCGCAAGGCGTCGGACCGCCTGCCCGCCGCCGCGCCCGTCCGGCTGTCCGACATCGCCGCGGAGAGCCTCCGTCGCTGGAAGACGGGCCTCGACGAATTGGACTTCGTCGTGGGCGGGGGGCTGGTCCCGGGATCGCTGACCATCGTGGGGGGCGAGCCCGGGATCGGGAAGTCCACCTTGTTGCTGCAATGCGCCGCCCGCCTGGAAGAGGCCGGGATTTCCACGCTCTACGTGTCGGGCGAGGAATCGGCCGAACAGGTCCGCCTGCGGGCCGACCGGCTGGGCGGCGGGGCGGGGCAGGTCCGGCTGCTGCCCGAGGTGCGGGTGGAGGCGATCGAAGCCACCGCGGCGGCTTCCGGCGCCCAGGTGGTCGTGGTGGATTCCATCCAGACCACCTACACCGAGGAGCTGGAAGGCGCCCCCGGGAACGTGGGGCAGGTGCGGGAGTGCGCCGCGCGGCTGATGCGATTCGCCAAGGAATCCGGCGCCGCGGTGCTGCTGGTGGGTCACGTCACCCGGGGCGGCATCATTGCCGGCCCCAAGACCCTGGAGCACATCGCCGACACGGTGCTCTACTTCGAGGGTGAGACCAGCCACGACTACCGCGTCCTCCGCGCCGTCAAGAACCGGTTCGGCTCGGTGGACGAGGTGGGGGTTTTCGCCATGACCGGCGCGGGACTGGTTCCGGTGGCTAACCCCTCCGCCACCTTCCTGGCGGGGCGCGACACCGGCGTCGCCGGATCGGCCGTGACGGCGGTCATGGAAGGCAGCCGCCCCATGCTGATCGAGATCCAGGCGCTGGCGGTCAAATCGGGGTTCGGCACGCCCCAGCGCGTGGCCACCGGCCTGGATCACCGGCGCCTGGCCGTGCTGCTGGCCGTGCTGGAGCGCCGCGCCAGCCTCCCGTTCCACGACCTGGACGTGTTCGTGAACGTGACCGGCGGCATGCGATTGATCGAGCCCGCCTCCGACCTGGCCGTGGTCGCCGCCCTGTGCTCGGCCGTCTGCGACCGGCCCGTGCCGGCGGACGCGCTCTTCGTGGGCGAGGTTGGCCTGGGCGGGGAGGTGCGTCCCGTGGCCGCCCTGGAGCGCCGGGTGGCGGAGGCGGATCGCCTGGGCTTCCGCAATGTGTTCCTGTCCGCCCGCACCCGCCTGAGCGCCCCTCTCACCGTCACGCTGGTGGCCCATGTCGCCGAGCTCACCCGCCGCCTCGCCGCCTGACGTCGGCGTCCTGCTGCCCGCCGCGGGACGGGGCGAGCGGGCCGGATCGGGGGAGCTGAAGCAATTCCGTCCCATCGGGGGCGTGCCCATGCTGCTGCGCGCCATCCGCCCGTTCGCCCAGCACCCTCGCGTCCGTCAGATCGTGGTGGCCTTGCCTCCGAACGAGGCGGCGCGCCCACCGGCCTGGCTCCAAGACGTCGTGGCGGAGCGGCTGCGCCTGGTAGGGGGCGGCGCCACCCGGACGGACTCGGTCGCGGCGGCGCTGGCCGTGCTGGATCCCGCTTGCCGGGTGGTGCTGGTGCACGACGCCGCCCGGCCCTTCGTGGATCCGGAAACCATCAATGCCGTCATTGCCGTGGCGCAGTCCGGCGTGGGCGCGGTCGCGGCGATCCGGGTCAGTGATACCCTCAAGCGGGTCACCGAAGCGAACGACCTGGTGGACGAGACCGTGGACCGACGGGCCCTGTGGCGGGCGCAAACGCCGCAGGGGTTCCCCCGGGCCATCCTGGAAGAGGCCTATGCTGCCCGGGCGGCGCTCCCGGATCCCACCGATGACGCCCAGCTGGTGGAGCGGCTGGGGCATCCCATCCAGATCGTCCCGGACCGGACCACCAACATCAAGGTCACGAGCCCGGATGACTTCGCTCTGGCCGAAGCGCTTGCCTCCCGATGACCGTGGTAGCGTTCCAGACGGCCGATCAGGTGCGCCAGGCCATTCCGGCCGTGGACGCGCATCTCCAATCGGGCGGCCTGCTGGCCTACCCCACGGAGACGGTGTATGGCCTGGGCTCGCGACCCAACGACGCGGATGTCGCCGCGCTCTTTGCGCTCAAGGGGCGAGCGCGTGACAAACCGTTCCTGTTGCTGGTCGCCGATCGGAGCATGGTGGAAGCCTGCGGGCTCAGGTTCACCGAGGCGGCTCGCGCCCTGGCCGATGCCTTCTGGCCGGGTCCGCTCACCCTGGTGCTTCCCGGAGGGGAAGGGCGCCTCCCCGACGCGCTGCGCGGGCCCGGGGGCGGGATTGCGGTCCGCTGGACCAGTCACCCCGCGGTGGCCCGGTTGATCGACGCCCTGGGATACCCGTTGACCTCCACCTCCGCCAACCGGACCGGCGGCTCCACCGCCCCCGGAGTGGCGGCGATCGCTGCGGACTTCCAGGAGGCGATCGCCGGGGGGCGGCTGCTGGTGCTGGACGGGGGGATGCTGGGGAACGTGCCGCCATCCACGGTGGTGGACTGCACGGAGGCCCGGCCGCGGCTGCTCCGGGAGGGCGCCATCTCCGGAGCCAAGCTGCGGCGGTTGGCCGGGAGCGCGGCGCCGTGACCCGCGTGCTGCTGGTGTGCACCGGCAACATCTGCCGCAGTCCGCTGGCCGAAGCCATCATGCGCCGGGAGCTCACGGCGCTGGGGCGCGACGACATCACCGTTACGTCGGCCGGGACCGGAGCCTGGGATGGAGCGCCCGCTTCGGAGGGAGCCTACCTGGTGGGCCTGGAACACGGCCTGGATCTATCGGCGCACCGGGCGCGGTTGCTGACGCGGGACCTGGCGGAGCGGGCGGACGTGGTGCTCACCATGGCTCGCCATCACCGGGCCCGGGTGCAGGAGCTTGGCGGCGAAGGCCGGACCTTCGTGCTGGGCGAGTACAGCGGGCGCACCGGGCCGCAGGCCGAGGTGAGCGACCCCTTTGGCGGCGACCTGGAGGTCTACCGCGATACCTACGCCGAGCTGGAGGAGCTGGTGCGGCTGGCGGTGAAGCGTTTGGCGACCGAGTTCCATGACGCGGGTTCAGGCAACTAGCCGCGTGCTGGCGGTGGTGGGCGACCCGGTGCAGCACTCGCTGTCACCGGCGATGTACAACGCCGCCATTGGCGCCCTGGGGCTGGACGCCGTCTACATCGCGGTCCGGGCCGACGGCGTGGCGCTGGCGCACGTCATCAAAGCCTTCGAAGCCGTAAGCATCTCCGGCAACGTCACCGTGCCGCACAAGCTGGCCGTGGCCCAGCTGCTCATCCGGCTTACGCCCGCCGCCCAGGAGATCGGCGCCGTCAACACCTTCTTCCCGGAAGGCGGACGGCTGGTGGGAGATAACACCGACGTGGCCGGCCTGCTGGATGCGTTGGACCAGCTGGAGCCCGACGGCCCCTGGCTGGTGGCCGGGACCGGGGGATCGGCCCGGGCCGTGGCGGCGGCCGCCAAGGCGCGGTCCGCGGGGCTGCTGGTGCACTCCCGCGATCCGGCCCGGGCGGCCAGCTTCGCGGAATGGGCGCGCGGGATCGGCGTGGATGCCTACGCCGACGACGGGCGTCCGATCGCCACCGTGCTGAACGCCACGCCCCTGGGGCTCAAGTCGTCCGACCCGCCGCCCCTGCCCGCGGCGCGCCTGGACGGCTGCCGCGTGGCGTTCGACCTGGTGTACGCGCCGGGCGAGACCGGGTGGGTTCGCGCCTGCCGTACCCGGGGCCTGCGGGCGGCGGACGGTCGCGACATGCTGGTGGCGCAGGGCGCCCACGCGTTCGAGCGGTTCTTCCCGGGCACCGTGGCCCCCCGCGAAGTCATGGCCGCCGCGGTGCGCCAGGCGCTTGGTGACTGAGTGAGGACCTCCACGCCTTCCCCCTCTGCGACCTCGGCGTTCTCCGCGCTGAAACTCTCTGCTACAGGAGCGCTCGCCGCACTCGAACGCTTGCTGCTCCCCAATGCCTGTGTGGCCTGTGACCGGCTGATGGACGGCACCGATCCGGACGCTCTGGTATGCGGGCAGTGCCGGCTGCGGCTCAAGCCGCTCCTGGGCGGCTGCCCCCGCTGCCGGCAGCCGCTGCCGCTGATCGGCCCCTGCCGGTTCTGCGCCACCTGGCCGGCGGAGCTGGTGTGGGCCCGGAGCGCCGTGTGGCTCGACCCCGAAGCGCGCCAGGTGGTGCATCACCTCAAGTACTCGGGGCTGGCCCGGCTGGGCTCCTTTCTGGCGGCGACCATCGCGCGCCACGTCCCTCGCCCTGCGGGCGCCGCGGCCCTGGTGCCGGTGCCCGCCTCCGCCCGGAAACTGCGCGAGCGCGGCTACAACCAGGCCGCGCTGATCGGCCGCGCTCTGGGAGCGGCATGGAACATTCCGGTGCGTGAAGAGCTTCTCACCCGACGCCGCGACGCCGGTTCACAAACCGCGTTGACGCCGGAAGAGCGCCTGGCGAACGTGGCAGGGGCGTTCGCGGCACGCCCTGCCGCTTCGGTACCTTCTGCCTCTCCTGCCGCTGGAGAGGCGGTGGCCGAGTTGGTTATCGTAGATGATGTTCTGACCACCGGCGCCACGCTGTGCGCCGCCGCGACCGAGCTGGTCGTGGCCGGCTGGCCCCGCGTCGCGGCCGTCACCTTCGCTCGGGCGCTCCCGGTCGAACGCCGCATGACCTGAGCACGGATCTCGCTCCTCGAGGACTACCCCTATGGCAGTCAAGATCGGCATCAATGGATTTGGACGCATCGGACGGCTGGTGCTTCGCGGCCTCTCGCAGAGCAAGCACAACCTCGACCTGGTCGCGGTCAACGACGTCACCGATCCCAAGACCCTCGCTCACCTGTTCAAGTACGACTCGGTTCACGGACGCTTCGAGGGCAAGGTGGAAGCCGAGAGCGAAGGGATCTGCGTCAACGGCAAGTCGGTCAAGGTGCTGGCGATCAAGGATCCGGCGCAGCTCCCCTGGAAGGACCTGGGCGTGGAGATCGTGCTGGAATCCACCGGCCTGTTCACCGACCGGGACAAGGCCGCCGCGCACCTCAGCGCGGGAGCCAAGAAGGTGATCATCAGCGCGCCCGCCAAGAAGGAGGACATCACCATCGTGATGGGCGTGAATGACGGGGCCTATGATCCCAAGAAGCACCACGTGATGTCCAACGCTTCCTGCACCACCAACTGCCTGGTCCCGGTGGTGAAGGTGCTGCTGGACAACTTCGGATTCGAGCGCGGGTTCATGACCACGGTGCACAGCTACACCAACGACCAGCGGGTGCTGGACCTGCCGCACAAAGACCTGCGGCGGGCGCGCGCCGCGGCGCTCAACATCATCCCCACCACCACCGGCGCCGCCAAGGCGACCGCCCTGGTGCTGCCGCAGCTCAAGGGCAAGCTGGATGGCGTGTCCCTGCGGGTGCCCACGGCGGACGTATCCATCGTGGATCTCACCTGCACCGTCTCCAAAAAGACCGACGTCGAAGCGGTGAACGCCGCGTTCCGCGCCGCCGCCCAGGGCCCCATGAAGGGCATCCTGGCGGTGAGCGACGAGCCGCTGGTCTCCGGCGACTTCATCGGGGATCCGCACTCCAGCACGCTGGACGCCATGAGCACCCAGGTGGTGGACGGCAACCTGGTCCACGTCTCGTCCTGGTACGACAACGAGATGGGCTACGCCATGCGGTGCGTGGATCTGCTCGAGCTGGTGAGCAAGAAACTGTGAACAAGCGTGGAATGGCGGCCCTGGAAAAGCAGCCGCTCGAGGGCCAGCGGGCGCTGGTGCGGGTGGATTTCAACGTGCCCCTGGCCGACGGCCACGTGAGCGACGACACCCGCATCCGCGCCGCGCTGCCCACCATCCGCTGGCTGACGGGGAAGGGCGCCCGGGTCATCCTGATGTCCCACTTGGGACGTCCCAAGGGCGGGCCGGAGCCCAAGTACTCGCTGAAGCCGGTTGCCGCGGCGCTGGAGAAGCTGCTGGGCGTGCCGGTGACCTTCCTGGAGGACCCGCTGTCGGAACAAGCCGAGCGGGTGACCCGGCAGCTGCAGCGGGGCGGGGTGGCCCTGGTGGAAAACACCCGGTTCTTTCCCGGAGAAGAGAAGAACGACGCCGCGCTGGCCAAGAGCCTCGCCAAACTGGGCGATTTCTACGTCAACGATGCCTTTGGCTCCGCCCACCGCGCCCATTCCTCAACCGAAGCGGTGGCGCACCTGCTCAAGCCGGCCGTGGCCGGGTTCTTGATGGCCAAGGAGCTGGAGTACCTGGGCTCCGCGCTGGAGCGTCCCAAGCGGCCCTTCGTCGCCATCCTGGGGGGCGCCAAGGTCTCCGACAAGATCGAAGTCATCAACAACCTGCTGCCCAAGGTGGACGAGCTGCTCATCGGGGGCGCCATGGCGTGCACCTTCTTCCTGGCGCAGGGCCTGGAAGTGGGGAACTCGCTGGCGGAGCCCGATAAGGTGGAGCGGGCGCAGGATCTCCTGGAACGGGGCGGCAAGAAGCTGATCCTCCCCTCCGGCGTGGTGGTGGCCACCGAGCTGAAGCCCGGGGTGGAGACCCGCACGGTGCACAAAGACGGCATACGCCGCGGCTGGGCCGTGTACGACATTGACGAGAAGACCCGGGAGGACTTCGGTCACCGCATCCGCACCGCCAAGACCGTGGTGTGGAACGGGCCCATGGGGGTCTTCGAAACCCCGCCCTTCGACGCCGGGACCAGGGCCATCGCGCAGGCGATGGTGGATGCCACGGCCAAAGGCGCGACGACCATCGTGGGCGGCGGAGATTCCGCGGCGGCCGTCACATCCGCCGGGTTGGAGCAGAAGGTCTCCCACGTCTCCACCGGCGGCGGGGCGGCCCTCGAGTTCATGGAGGGCAGAGAGCTCCCCGGAGTCGCCGCGCTGGACGACGCATGAGGCGGCTGCTCTTCGCGGCCAATTGGAAGATGCATCTCGGGCCCAGTCAGGCCCGAGAGTTTATGGGCGCCTTTCTCACGTCCTACCAGGGCCTCCCCGACCGCGAGGTCTGGTTCTTTCCGCCGGCCGTCTCCCTCGCCGCCGTGGCCCAGGCCATCCGCGGACGGAGCGGCCTCGCCGCTGGTGCGCAAAACGTCCACTGGGAGCCCAAGGGCGCCTTCACCGGCGAAACCAGCGTCGCCATGGCGAAGGACGCCGGGGCCACAGCGGCCCTGGTGGGACACTCGGAGCGGCGGCACGTCTTTGGGGAGACCGATCAAGAGACCGGATGCAAGGTGCGGGCCCTGCTCGACGGCGGCCTGGCGCCGGTCCTGTGCGTGGGCGAGAAGCTGGAGGAGCGGGAAGCCGGCGCCACGCTGACCGTGGTGGAGCGGCAGCTCCGGGTGCTGGAGGGGCTCGATCCAGCAGCGCTCCAGCGCATCGTCATCGCCTACGAGCCGGTGTGGGCCATCGGCACCGGGCGGAACGCCACCCCCCAGGACGCCGCCCAGGTGCATCGCGCCATCCGCGCCTGGCTCACCGCCCACGGTGCGCCGGCCCCTTCGGTCCCAGTCCTGTACGGGGGGAGCGTTTCGGTGGACAACGTGGGATCCCTGGTGGCAGAGCCCGAGATTGACGGGGTCCTGGTGGGTGGGGCGTCGCTCGACCCCGCGCGCTGGACCCGGCTGGCGAGCGTCCCGGCGAATTGACCCGGGGCTGAGGCCTGGGTTATGATTCGCGCCGAATATGTTCACCGTTCTCTTGGTCCTATTACTCCTCGACGCGGTGCTGCTGACCGTGGTCGTCCTGCTCCAGTCGGGGCAGGGCGGCGGGCTGGCCGGATTGGGGGGAGGCGCGTCCACGGACAGCTTCCTGGGCGGCCGCCAGGCGGTCACCATTCTGACCAAGCTGTCCTGGTGGTGCGGCGGCATCTTCCTGGGACTGTCGCTGATCCTGGCCGGTCTGGGCGCCCGTAGCGGCGCGCCGCGCTCGGTGCTGGAGCAGCAGCCGGTAGCCCCGCCCCCGGTGGCGCCGGCCCCGCTTCCCTTGCAGGAGCAGCCGGCCACACCGGCGCAGACGGCCCCCAAACAGCCGGGCAAGTGATCGAGTGACTGATCTCCCAGCCTACGTGTTGCTCGAAGACGGCGCGTGGTTCCCCGGAACAGCGCGCCGTTCTTTTTTGCCCACGCCCGGCGAGGTGGTGTTCACCACCAACCTCTCCGGGTACCAAGAGGTCTTCACCGATCCTTCCTACCTGGGCCAGATCGTGGTGATGACCGCCCCCATGATCGGCAACTACGGCGTCAATGAAGAGGACCTGGAATCCACCAAGCCGCAGGTGAACGGCGTGGTGGTACGCGAGCTATCGCGGGCCTACAGCAATTGGCGCGCCGGAGGCGCCCTGGACCAATGGCTGGGGGAGCGCGGGGTTCCCTTGCTGGAAGGGATAGACACCCGGAAGCTCACCCGGCACATCCGCTCCGCCGGCGCCATGCGGGGCATCGTGGCCCCCGGCCCCGAGCCGTCCCCGGAGGTGCGGGCCGCCCTGGAGGCCAGTCCCCACATGGAGGGCCAAGACCTGGCTTCCCTGGCCACCCTCTCCGGCGAACGCTTGGCCGGAAGTCAGGACGCCCGGTACCACGTGGTGGCCTACGACTACGGGATGAAGGAGAACATCATCCGGGTGTTCAACTCCCTCGGCTGCCGCCTGACCATCGTGCCGGCCAAGACCCCCGCCGGACGGGTGCGGGAGCTCGAGCCCGACGGGCTGTTTCTGTCCAACGGTCCCGGCGACCCGGCCGCAGTCGCCTATGCCATGCCCACCATCCGGGAGCTTACCAAGGACGGCCTCCCCACCTTCGGCATCTGTCTGGGGCACCAGCTGCTGGGTCTGGCCTTTGGCGGGGAGACGGTCAAGCTGCCCTACGGGCACCGAGGCGGCAACCACCCGGTCCGGGATGCCGAAACCGGCAGGGTGCTCATCACCAGCCAAAACCACGGATTTGCTGTCAGGGGAACGGGTAAGGACGTCCCAGGTGCCAAATCACTTGAGGTGACGCACGTTAACCTCAATGATGGCACGGTCGAAGGCTTACGGCACAAAGAGCTTCCCGTTTTCGCTGTGCAGTACCATCCGGAGGCCTCACCGGGCCCCCACGACGCGAGGACCCACTTCCGCCAATTCCTCCAAGCTCTTGACAGTCAATAGGTAAGCCCCTATGTTGACCCCCCGCGTCGCCCGGCCGGGGCCTTTTTTTTCCCCGCCCAGACGCGTAAGCAGGGGGAAGGGATGACCAAAGCCGATCTCGTTGAGAAGGTGACCGCCACCATCGCCCGAACGGCGGGACCGATGATCTCCAAGAAGGACTGCGCCCGCGTGGTGGACGCCTTCTTGGACGCGGTCAAAGCGGCTCTTTCTGAGCAACACAACATCGAGATTCGCGGCTTCGGGACGTTCAAGATCCGCAAGCGCAAAACCCGCATGGCGCGCAACCCGCGGACCGGTGATCCGGTGGAGGTCGCTGCCCGGCCGGTTCCCGTGTTCAAGCCTTCCAAGGAGCTGAGGGCCATGGTCGCCGAGGCGACGGAGCGGGTGCCGCAGGCCTGAGCCGTTTCTCATAGTCAGTTGGAGCAGTACGGCTTCGCCGGGTATATTCTTTCCCGCTATGCAGTTCCGTGTCGCGTCTCCACCCATCGCACGCCCCACCATTCGAGTGGCGATCAAATTGTTCGCCCAATACGCGGAACTGGTGGGGCTTCCACAGTTGGACCTCGATCTGCCCCAGGGCGCTACCGTGGCCGACGCCATCGCGGCGCTTCGGGCACGGGTCCCGGCGGCCGCTCAGCTTCCCGAGCGCCCGCTGGCTGCCCGGAATCTGACCCACGTGCTCCCCACGCAGCGGCTCGCCGACGGAGACGAGCTGGCTCTCCTGCCCCCGCTTGCCGGTGGCTGAGGGCCGCTACCTGACCGGCCAGCCTATCGATCCAACCGTGCTGCTGGCCACCGTGACCCAGCCGGAGCTGGGTGGCGCCGTCCTGTTTCTGGGCACCACGCGGCGGAGCGAGGAGGACGGCCCGGTGGCCGCCATCGAATACTCCGCCTACGAGGAGATGGCGGTGGCCGAGTTCGATCGCATCCTGGAGGAGGCGCGTTCCCGCTGGCCGGAGGGCCGGGTTGCGGCCTGCCATCGCCTGGGGACGGTGCCCGCGGGCGAGACCAGCATTGCCATCGCGGCGGCCATGCCGCACCGGGCGGAGGCCTTCGCCGCCTGCCGGTACGTGATCGAGGAAGCCAAGCGCCGGCTGCCGGTCTGGAAGCGGGAAGTCATGGATGACGGCACGCGACGGTGGCGAGCCAACACCGGCACCATGGAACCTCACTAGGCAGGAGGTATGGGGCTCACCGTTGTCCTCATCGAGCCGCAAATCCCGCCCAACACGGGCAACATCGCCCGTTTGTGCGCGGCGACCGATAGCTCGCTGCACCTGATTGAACCGCTGGGATTCTCCCTGGATGACGACCAGCTCAAGCGGGCGGGACTGGACTACTGGAACGAGGTGGACCTCTGGGTCCATCCGTCCTGGCGGGAGTTCCGGGAGGCAGTCTCCCGGGACCGCTGCCTCTATTTTTCCGCCCACGGCCACCAGGGGTTCTGGTCGGCGCCGTTCGCCGCCAACTCGGTGCTGGTCTTCGGCAACGAGACGCTGGGGCTGCCGGAGCGGATCCGGGAGAAGCATCCGGAGCAAGTGTACCGCATCCCCATGCGGCCGGCCGTCCGCAGCCTGAATCTCGCCACGGCTGTCGGCATCGTGCTCTACGAGGGCCTCCGGCGGGTGGGGGCCGAGCTGGAGCCGCCACCGCACGCGCACCGGCCGGATGACGGCCGCGTCCAACACGAACCCCATGGAGCCGGC
>Ga0153915_10006666_pt1 | contig 10838 bp, 9 predicted proteins | sample Opewatmetagenome_2_FD_107003 | JGI IMG/M metagenome (GOLD analysis project Ga0153915, IMG submission 107003) | Freshwater wetland microbial communities from Ohio, USA - Open water 3 Core 3 Depth 3 metaG | ecosystem: Environmental > Aquatic > Freshwater > Wetlands | place: USA: Ohio, Lake Erie...
AGGAAAAGCCGGTAAGCCGGATTGCGCGTCTCGTCGGCGTACGGGTAGCCGAGCTTGCGCAGGAAGACGTTGAACGCGCGCATCTCCTGCTTCGGCACCTGGATGCCGACCAGCACGCGCCCGTAGTCGGCGCCGTGGTTGCGGTAATGGAAGAGGCTGATGTTCCAGTCGCTGCGCATGCTGTCGAGGAATTTCATGAGCGCGCCGGGCCGCTCGGGAAACTCGAAGCGGTAGAGCAATTCGTTGAGGGCGAATGGCGCGCGCCCGCCCACCATGTGCCGGGCGTGCCACTTCGCCATCTCGTTGTCCGAGAGGTCGAGCGTCGTGAGCGATTTTTTTCTCAGATTTTTCACTATGCGACGGGTCTCGGAGCGGCCCCCGACCTCGATGCCGACGAAGATGTGCGCCTCCCGCGAGTCGGCGATGCGGTAGTTGAACTCGGTGATGTTCTTCGCGCCGAGCGTGGCGCAGAAGGTCTTGAAGCTGCCCGGGCGCTCGGGGATCGTCACCGCGAGCACCGCTTCCCGGTGCTCGCCGAGCTCCGCCTCCTCGGCGATGAAGCGCAGCCGGTCGAAGTTGGTATTCGCTCCCGAGGCGATCGCCACCAGCGTCTTGCCGCGCGCGCCGTGCCGCTCGACCCAGCTTTTCGCCCCGGCGATGGCGAGCGCGCCGGCGGGCTCGAGCACCACGCGCGTGTCCTCGAAGACGTCCTTGATCGCCGCGCACATTTCGTCGGTATCGACCAGGACCATCTCGTCGACGAGCTTGCGGCAAAGCCGGAAGGTCTCCTTGCCGACCTGCTTCACCGCGACGCCGTCGGCGAACAGACCGACCTGGTCCAGCTTGACTCGCCTCCCGGCCTTGAGGGAACGCGCCATCGCGTCGGCGTCGACCGGCTCCACGCCGACGATCTTCGTCCTCGGGCTGATCTGCTTCACGTACGCGGCGATGCCGGAGATGAGGCCGCCGCCGCCGACCGGCACGAAGATCGCGTCGAGCGGCCCCGGGTGCTGGCGCAGGATCTCCATGCCGATCGTGCCCTGGCCGGCGATCACCTCGGGGTCGTCGTACGGATGGATGAACGCCAGGCCGCGCTTGCGCCGGATCCGCATCGCCTCCTCGTAGGCCTCGGCGTAGGAATCGCCGTGCAGGACGACCTTCGCGCCGCGCGCCGCGACCGCGTCGACCTTGATGCGCGGCGTGGTCACCGGCATGACGATCACCGCGCTGCAGCCCAGGCGCTGCGCCGCGAGCGCGACGCCCTGCGCGTGGTTGCCGGCGCTCGCCGCGATCACGCCCTTCGCGAGGCGCTCGCGCGGCAGCGCCACCATCTTGTTGTATGCGCCGCGCAGCTTGAACGAGAATACGGGCTGCAGGTCCTCGCGCTTGAGGAGCAGGCGGTTCTTCAGCCGGCGCGACAGCGCCTGCGCCGGCTCAAGCGGCGATTCGATCGCCACGTCGTAGACACGTGCCTTGAGGATCCGCTCGAGATAATCGTTTTTCAACTGCCCTCCGGGAGCGCGGGAATTTAGCATGAGGCGAACGCAAGTCGGCATTGTCGGCGCAGGCCCCGCGGGACTGCTGCTCTCGCACCTGCTGCACCTCGACGGCATCGACTCGGTGGTGATCGAGTCGCGCAGCCGCCAGGAGATCGAGGCGACCATCCGCGCCGGCGTGCTCGAGCAGGGCACGGTGGACCTGCTCGCGCAGACTGGCGTCGGCGAGCGCATGAAGCGCGAGGGCTTCCGGCACCAGGGCATCCACTTGCGCTTCGGCGGGCGCAGCCACCGCATCGATTTCCCGAGCCTGACCGGCGGCCGGGCGATCATGGTCTACGCGCAGCACGAGGTGATCAAGGACCTGGTCGCGGCGCGGCTCGCGGCCGGCGGCCAAATCCTCTTCGAGGTGAAGGACGCCGCGGTCTACGACCTCGACAGCGCCTCGCCCAAGATCCGCTTTCACCACGGCGGCGGGCTGCAGGAGCTGGAGTGCGATTTCATCGCCGGCTGCGACGGCTTCCACGGCATCACCCGGCCGTCGATGCCCTCGCGCGTGCGGCGCGAGTTCAGCCGCGTCTACCCGTTCGGCTGGTTCGGCATCCTGGTCGAGGCGCCGCCGTCCACCGACGAGCTGATCTACGCGCACCACGAGCGCGGCTTCGCGCTGGTGAGCACGCGCTCGCCGCAGATTCAGCGCCTGTACCTGCAGTGCGAGCCGGACGACGAGGTGAAGAACTGGCCGGACAGCCGGATCTGGGAAGAGCTGCACGTGCGGCTGCAGACGGCCGAGGGCTGGAAGCTCGCCGAGGGCCGCATCTTCCAGAAGGGCATCATCGCGATGCGCAGCTTCGTCGTCGAGCCGATGCGCTACGGGCGGCTGTTCCTCGCCGGCGACGCGGCGCACATCGTGCCGCCGACGGGCGCCAAGGGACTCAACCTCGCGGCGGCCGACGTGCGCGTCCTTTCGCGCGCCCTGGCTGCCTTTTATTCAGGAAATGAAGAACCCCTGAAGACCTATTCCGAGACGGCGCTGCGCCGCATCTGGCGCGCCGAGCACTTCTCGTGGTGGATGACCTCGATGCTGCACCGCTTCCACGACGAGTCGGCGTTCCACCACCGGCTACAGCTCGCCGAGCTCGACTACGTGGTGACCTCGCGCGCGAAGGCGCAGACGCTCGCCGAAAGCTACGTCGGCTCGCCGCTCTGAATTCGGGGTCAGGGTCGTAATTCTTCCGGCGCGAAGCTGAAGAGAATTACGACCCTGACCCCGAATTCAGATCAGCCGAACCGGCCGGTGATGTAGTCCTCGGTCTGCTTCGACTGCGGCTTGATGAAGATCGAGTCGGTATCGCCGAACTCGATCAGCTCGCCGAGGTACATGTAGGCGGTGAAATCCGAGACGCGCGCGGCCTGCTGCATGTTGTGCGTCACCATGACCACCGTGTAGTCGCTCTTCAGCTCGGTGATCAGCTCCTCGATGCGCGTGGTCGAGATCGGGTCGAGCGCCGAGCAGGGCTCGTCGAGCAGCAGCACCTCCGGCTTGATGGCGATGCAGCGCGCGATGCACAGCCGCTGCTGCTGCCCGCCGGACAGGCTGTTGCCGCTCTGGTGCAGCTTGTCGCGCACCTCCGGCCAGAGCGCGGCGCGGGTGAGCGCCCATTCGACGCGCTCGTCCATGGCGCGGCGCGAGAGCTTCTCGAAGAGGCGCACGCCGAAGGCGATGTTGTCGTAGATCGACATCGGGAAAGGCGTCGGCTTCTGGAACACCATGCCGACCTTCGCGCGCACGAGCGGCAGGTCGTGCTTCATGGCGAGCACGTTCTCGCCGTCGAGGATGACCTCGCCCTCGGCGCGCTGGTCCGGATAGAGCGAGTACATCCGGTTGAGGGTGCGCAGCAGCGTCGACTTGCCGCAGCCCGACGGCCCGATGAACGCGGTCACGCGGTTTTCCGGGACGTCGAGCGTGATGCCCTTCAGCGCCTTGTAGTCGCCGTAGTAGAAATCGAGGTTGCGGATGCGCAGCTTCGCGGGCAGCGCCGCCGCGTTCTCGGCCGCGCGCCCGGCGGGGAGGGCCGTCCGGATCATCGGGCGCTGCGCAGCGGCGCTGTTCGAGGCGTCCATGGCCTAGTCCTTTCTCCTGAATACCACTCGCGCGAGGATGTTGAGCGCGAGCACCGTGAGCGTGATCAGCGCCGCGCCGCCCCAGGCGAGCCGGTGCCAGTCCTCGTAGGGGCTCATCGCGAACTGGAAGATCACGGTCGGCAGGTTCGACATCGGCCGGTTCAGGTCCAGGGACCAGAACTGGTTGTTGAGCGCGGTAAAGAGGAGCGGCGCCGTCTCGCCGCTGATGCGCGCGACGGCCAGCAGGACGCCGGTGACGATGCCGGTGCGCGCCGCACGGTAGCTCACCAGCACGATCATCTTCCACGTCGGGCAGCCGAGTGCGACCGCGGCCTCGCGCAGGCTGTTCGGCACGAGCTTCAGCATGTCGTCGGTGGTTCGCACGACGACCGGCACGACGATCAGCGCGAGCGCGAGCGCGCCGGCCCAGCCGGAGAAATGCTTCACCCGCGCGACGTAGATCGAATAGACGAACAGGCCGATGACGATGGACGGCGCGGAAAGCAGCACGTCGTTCAAGAAGCGCGTCGCCGAGGCGAGGCGGCTCTTGCTTCCGTACTCCGCCAGATAGGTGCCGGCGAGGATGCCGACCGGCGTGCCGATCAGCGTCGCGACCGTGACCAGCAGCAGGCTGCCGGCGATCGGGTTGGCGAGGCCGCCGTCCTCGCCCGGCGGCGGCGTCATCCGGTAGTAGAGCGTCGCGTGCAGCAGCGCGTAGCCGCCCTGGTAGAGCAGCGTGCCCAGGATCCACGCCAGCCAGAACAGGCCGAAGGCGAGCGCCAGGCCGGAGACGAAGAGCAGCAATGCATTGAAGCGCTTGCGCGCCCGGTAGCGCGGGTTCGCGGGGCTGATGGTCCCGAGGACCGCGCTCATGGCGCGCGGCCCTCTTGCCGCGCGAGCCGCATGAGCAGCAGCTTGGAAAGCGCTAGCACGATGGTCGTGATGAGGAAGAGGATCAGGCCGAGCTCGATCAGCGCGGAGAAGTAGACGTCGCCCACCGCCTCGGTGAACTCGTTGGCGAGCGCCGAGGCGATGCTGTTGCCCGGCGCCATGAGGGAGACGGCGAGCTGATGCGCGTTGCCGATCACGAAGGTGATCGCCATGGTCTCGCCGAGCGCCCGGCCGAGCCCGAGCATGATGCCGCCGATCACCCCGACCTTCGTGTACGGCAGGACGACGCGCCAGACGACCTCCCAGGTCGTCGCGCCCAGGCCGTACGCCGACTCCTTGAGCAGCGGCGGCACGAGCTCGAAAACGTCGCGCATCACCGCGGTGATGAACGGAATGACCATGATCGAAAGGATGAGCCCCGCGCTCAGCATGCCGATGCCGAGCGGCGGCCCCTCGAAGAGCGCGCCCAGGCCCGGAATCGAGCCCAGCGTATCGATGAGCTTCGGCTGCAGGCTCGCCTGGAAGACCGGCGTGAAGACGAACAGCCCCCACATCCCGTAGATGATCGAGGGAATGGCGGCGAGCAGCTCGATGGCGGTGCCGAGCGGCCGCTTGAGCCACGCCGGCGCGAGCTCGGTGAGAAAGAGCGCGATGCCGAAGCTCACCGGGATGCCGATCAGCATGGCGATCAGCGACGTGACCAGCGTGCCGTAGATCGGCACCACGGCACCGAAGTTCTCCTGCACCGGGTCCCATGCCACGCTCGCGAGGAAACCCAGGCCGAATTTCTCGAGCGTCGGCCGGCTGCCGACCACGAGCGAGACGAGGATCGCCGCGAGCAGGCTGAACACCAGCAGCGCGAAAAACCGCGTCAGCTGCTCGAACGCGGCGTCCATCCAGGGCGCGTGGCGCACCCGGCGCGGGCCGGGTGGCGTCGCGCGGGAGACTTCTTCCATGTGGGCGGATTCGCGGATGGGCAGGACGGCGCTCACTCGAGCCTCGCGGATTCTAAAGGATGCTCAACGCACAGGCAGGAAGACAAGCGGGAACGGGCGCTCGGCTCCGTTCCCGCTCGTACAACTTGAACGACGGCGGCTCAGCGATAGACCGGCTGGCCGGACGGGTCCTTCAGCAGCGCCTTCCAGTGCGTCTGGATCAGGTGCACGACGTTGTCCGGCATCGGCACGTAGTCGAGCTGCTCCGCCATGCCGTCGCCGCTGGCGTAGGCCCAGGAGAAGAACTTCAGCACTTCCCTCGCGCTCTCGGGCTTGTCCTGCGTCTTGTGCAGGAGGATGAAGGTCGCGCCGGCGATTGGCCAGGCGTTCTGCCCGGGCGCATCGGTGAGGATCAGGTACATGCCGGGCGCATGGTTCCAGTCCGCGCCTGCGGCGGCCGCCTTGAAGGAAGCCGAGTTCGGCGAGACGTAGTGGCCGTCGCGGTTCTTCACCAGCACGTAGGCCATCTTGTTCTGCAGCACGTAGGCGTACTCGACGTAGCCGATCGCACCCTCGATGCGCTGCACGTAGGAGGCGACCCCCTCGTTGCCCTTGCCGCCCACGCCCACCGGCCAGTTGACCGCCGTGCCTTCGCCCACCTTCGACTGCCACTCGTCGCTGACCTTCGAGAGATAGTTCGACCAGATGAACGTGGTGCCCGAGCCGTCCGAGCGGTGCACGACGCTGATCGCGGTGGCCGGCAGCTTGAGGCCCGGGTTGAGCCTGGCGATCGCGGGGTCGTTCCACTTCTTGATCTTGCCGAGGTAGATGTCGGCGATCGTCGCGCCGTCGAGCTTCATCTGCCCCGGCGCGATGCCCGACAGCTTGACGCAGGGCACGGCGCCGCCGATGACCGTCGGGAACTGCATCAGCCCGCCCTTCTCGAGGTCCTCGGGCTTGAGCGGCATGTCGGAGGCGCCGAAGTCGACGGTCTTGGCGTTGATCTGCTTGATGCCGCCGCCCGAGCCGATCGACTGGTAGTTCAGGCCGACGCCGGTCTGCTTCTTGTAGGCGTCCGCCCACTTGGCGTAGATGGGGTACGGAAAGGTGGCGCCGGCGCCGGTAATGTCGGCGGCAGCCGCCGTGGCGATGCCGGCAACGGCCAGGACCGCTGCGCTCGCGAGGGCTCTCAACATCGTAGGATTCTCCCAGTAGGTGAAGGATTGCGTAGGCGCAGAATAGGGGCGCAATGTTGCCGTTTCGTGACCGCCTCGTGACGCCGGGACGCCGGCCGTCATGGAACGGTCATCGCGTGTCGATAACCTTCGCCCGGTCACGCTTTTGTCATAATGGGCACAGGGGTATGGGTGTGAGCGAGCATCTTTCGAAGCAGTTCGACGCCGAGCTGGAGTCCATCCGCTCGCGCGTGCTGGAAATGGGCGGGCTCGTCGAGTCGCAGATCCGGCGCGCCCTCGAAGGGTTTGCCACCGGCGACCGGGCGCTGCTCGACGACGTCATCGCCACCGACCACCGCGTGAACGGCCTCGAGGTCGCGCTGGACGGCGAATGCAGCCACGTCATCGTCAAGCGCCAGCCCGCGGCGAGCGACCTGCGCCTGCTGTTCGGCATCACCAAGACCGTCACCGACCTCGAACGCATCGGCGACGAGGCGCAGAAGATCGCCCGCATGGCGAAGAGCATCTACGAGCGCGAGGGCAGCCTGCACCCCGTGCGCGGGGTGGACGTGCGCCACGCCGCGGAGGTGGCGCTCTCGATGCTGCGCCAGGCGCTCGATGCCTTCGCGCGGCTCGATGTCAACGCCGCGGCGGAGGTCATCCGCAAGGACGCGGCGATCGACAGCGAGTTCCGCTCGATCCTGCGCCAGCTGGTCACGTACATGATGGAAGATCCGCGCACCATCACCACCGCGCTCGAGATCGTCTGGGTCGCCAAGGCGATCGAGCGCATGGGCGATCACTCGAAGAACATGGCCGAGTACGTGATCTACATCGTGAAGGGCACCGACGTCCGGCACACGGCGAGCGCCGCGCGCGAGGAGACCGGCAACCCGGCATGACTGCGCGGCTTCACTGCGCAGCCCGAACCCAATGAGCGCAAGTATCCTGGTCGTCGAAGACGAGCCGCAGATCCAGGAGCTTCTCGCCGTCAATCTCGAGCACGCCGGGCATCGCGTGCGCCGCGCCGCGAGCGCGGAGGAAGCCGAGGCGGCGATCCGGGCAGCGCTTCCCGACGTGGTCGTCCTCGACTGGATGCTGCCCGGAGAATCCGGGCTGGCATTCGCCCGCCGGCTGCGCACCGACACGCGCACGCGCGACCTGCCGATCCTCATGCTCACCGCGCGCGCCATGGAGAACGACAAGATCTCCGGCCTCGAGGCGGGCGCCGACGACTACCTGACCAAGCCTTTCTCGCCGCGCGAGCTCAACGCGCGCATCAAGGCCGTCCTGCGCCGGCGCGCGCCGCAGCTCTCGGGCGACGCGGTGGAAATCGAGGGCCTGCGCCTCGATCCGGCGACGCACCGCGTGAACGCCGGAAGCGAGCGCATCGCGCTCTCTCCCTCGGAGTTCAAGCTGCTGCACTTCCTGCTCACCCATCCCGGCCGCGTGTACTCGCGCGCGCAGCTTCTCGACCACGTCTGGGGCGATCACGTCTACATCGAGGAGCGCACGGTCGACGTGCACATCCGGCGGCTGCGCAAGGCGCTCGAGCCCACGGGCCATCACCGGCTGATCGACACGGTGCGCGGCGCAGGATACGGCCTGCGCACCGCTTGAATCCGGTCTATCGCGGCGCAGTGGCGGCGATCCTGGGCGGCGCCGCGGGCGGCCTGCTCGTGGGACTGATCGCCGGCGCCGCCTGGGGATGGGCCGTCAGCGCTTTGGTCCTGGCCGCGTTCGCCGCGCACCATGCGCGCAACCTGGCCCGGTTGCAGCGCTGGCTCGCGCATCCGGAGGCCGGAAGCGTCCCCGAGGGCACCGGAGCCTGGGACGAGGTGCTCTCCGCGCTGCACCGCCACGATCGCAATGCCGCCGGGCGGCAAAGCGAGCTCGCGGAGGCGCTGGCGCGCTTTCGCCGGGCGGCGCAGGCCATGCCGGACGGCGTGGTGCTGCTCGACGCGCACAACTGCATCGAATGGTGCAACGACAACGCCGCGACGATGCTCGAGCTCGACCCGCGCGCCGACATCGGCCGGCCGATCGCCAACCTGGTGCGCGATCCGGGATTCATCGAGTACCTCGCGGCGCATGGCGCGGACGGTGCGCGCGCCGTGCGCGTGCCCGCGCCGCGCGGCGTGGTGCTCGCGATCCGGCTCGTTCCCTACGGGGACGAGCAGAAGCTGATGCTCGCCCGCGACGTCACGCAGGCCGAGCGCCTGGAGACGATGCGGCGCGATTTCGTCGCCAACGTCTCGCACGAGCTGCGCACGCCGCTGACGGTGCTGGTGGGGTTCCTCGAGACGGTGCGCGAGCTGAAGCTCGATGCGCAGCGCGTGCGCGACTACCTCGGCATGATGGGCGAGCAGGCCGGGCGCATGCACCGCATCATCGACGACCTGCTCGCGCTCTCGGTCCTCGAGTCGGCGCCGCCGCCGCCGCCGGAGCGGGTGCCCGTCGCGCCGCTCCTCGAGCGGCTGCGCGCCGACGCCGCGGCCCTCTCGGGCGGCCGCCATGCCATTTCCGTGGAGGGCACGCCGACCGTCGACCTGATCGGCGCGGAAAGCGAGCTCGCCAGCGCCTTCGGCAACCTGGTGAGCAACGCGGTGCGCTACACGCCGCCCGGCGGGCGCATCCGGCTCGTGTGGCACGACGGCCCGGAGGGCGCCTCGTTCTCGGTCGATGACACCGGACCGGGCATCGCTCCCGAGCACATCCCGCGCCTCACCGAGCGGTTCTATCGCGTCGACCGCAGCCGCTCGCGCGAGACCGGCGGCACCGGACTCGGCCTGGCGATCGTGAAGCACGCGCTGGCGCGCCACCAGGCCGCGCTGGAGATCGAGAGCGAGCTCGGCGCGGGCAGCCGCTTTACCGCGCGCTTCCCGCCCCAGCGCACGACCCCGGCGCACCCCGTCAGCACTCTTTCGTAGACACTCGCGGGTGAATGCAGGCGGACCACTGTCTCTCTCGCGCGCGCCGCGAGCTCTCGACGCGATACGCCGGCCCCCTGAAGGCAATCACCGAGAAACAGATGGACGTGGATTGAAGGCGCATCGAGCACCGCGCGCAGCGATTTCCAGAGCGGATCGTCGCCCACGTAGGCCGCCGCCGTCGTGCAGCGCGCACGGTGGTCGTAATACTGAACGGCGACGGGGAGCACGCGGCACGCCGCATCCACTGCGGACTGAAACAGCGCCGCGTTGAAGGGCAGGACCTGCGAGCCGTCGCTGGTCGTTCCCTCGGGAAAGATCGCGACCGATTCCCGCCCGGCCAGGCGTGCGGCGACGTGCCGGTTGAGCGCATGCGCGGCGCGGGCACTATCGCGCCGGAGAAACAGCGTTTCGTTGTGCGCGGCCAGCCATCCGAAGACCGGCCACGAGCGCGCCTCGTGCTTGGAGACGAAGGTGCAAGGCAAGGCGGCCCCGATCGCGAAGATGTCGAGCCAGGAGACGTGGTTGGCGGCAACGAGCACCGGGTGCGAGGGCGCCGTTCCCGCGACTTGCAGCCGCACGCCGAGCGTCGCGAGCAGCTGCCGGCACCATCGCGCGCGAACCGCGGCACGCTGCCGGGAACGGAGTAGCGGATAGGCGAGCCTCACGAGAGCGATGCCGAGCGCCAGGTGCAGGCCGAGGCGCGTGAGCCGGAGGGTGCGGCGCAAAGTGCGGTGCATTCTCTTGCGCCGAGTGTGGGAAACGCGCGTGACCGCAATATGAACGGCGTCGTAAGAACACCGTAACGCGGATTTCCTAGGCTTCGCCCGATTGCATGGAACGGATCGGCGAAGAATCCGGGAAGCACAGCAGGCCGCGTGCAAATCGCCGCATTTCGGTAGGCCTGGCGGTCACCGAGCCGGAGCGCCGCGCAGCGCAGCGGCTGCGCTGGCGGGTTTTCGCCGAAGAGATGGGCGCGCGCCTCAGCTCTCCCGAGCAAGGCATCGACAGCGACCCGTTCGACCCATTCTGCGATCACCTCGTTGTCCGGGACGACGCCACCGGCGAAATCGTCGGCACTTACCGGCTGCTCGCGCCCAGCAGCGTCGAGCACCTGGGGTGCTCCTACGCCGAATCGGAGTTCGACATCGGTCGGCTCGCCGACGTGCGCGGAAGCATGGTGGAGGCCGGCCGGGCGTGCATCCACCCCGATTACCGCAGCGGGGCCGTCCTCGCGCTCCTCTGGAGCGGAATCGCCCGCTACATGATGATGGGGGAGTTTCGCTA
>Ga0153915_10006667_pt1 | contig 10836 bp, 8 predicted proteins | sample Opewatmetagenome_2_FD_107003 | JGI IMG/M metagenome (GOLD analysis project Ga0153915, IMG submission 107003) | Freshwater wetland microbial communities from Ohio, USA - Open water 3 Core 3 Depth 3 metaG | ecosystem: Environmental > Aquatic > Freshwater > Wetlands | place: USA: Ohio, Lake Erie...
AAGTGGGATTGATGATTACGAGTGACGAAGGCGAAGGTATTTACCGTTTCGATACAGTGGGTGGGTTAGCGGCTACGGATCTGCCAGGGAAGGTCATGTGGGTGAGCACAGAGCATATTCCCGCTGTAATTGGGATCAAACCTTTTCACATCGCCGAGCCCGATGAGCTGAAGAAACCCTTCAATTTAGACAGCCTACGCCTCGACGTTGGCCCTGCCACGGCTAAGGTTAAATTGGGGGATAGGGCTACATTTGCGACCTCATTTACTCGGCTCGGGCCGAGTCTGCGGGGTAAGGCATTGGATAATCGTTTGGGAGTGGCCACGTTGATTGAGCTGATCAAGCATGCCCCACCAAACATTGACCTGCTGGCGGCGTTTACCGTACAGGAGGAGATTGGGTTGCGCGGGGCACGGGTGGCAGCATTTGCCTTCGACCCAGATTTAGCCATCATTCTGGATTCCACCCCAGCTTATGACTTACCCGTCTGGGAGGCTGACGAGAACGTTCGCTATAATACCAGGCTGGGCGCTGGACCGGCGATCTATGTTGGCGATTCCAGCACTCTATCAGACCCACGCCTGGTGCATTTTATGATCGAGACGGCTGAAGAAAACAAAATCCCCTATCAGATAAGACAACCTGGTGGGGGTGGGACAGATGCCGGAGCTATTCATAAGCAGCGTGAGGGGATACCGAGCGTTTCGGTCTCGGTACCCGGGAGATATCACCACAGTCCAGCCGCCATAGTGCGCCTCTCCGATTGGCAGCATACCTTGAACTTGATCGAAACCGCCTTGTCGCGCCTGACACCAGAAGTATTGGCAAGTGAGAGATGAGGCCAGGATGTCTTATCTGGCGAAGTCTTGATATTTATCAAGAATAGCGTAAGGTCACATTGAGGAGCTCGCATGAAAGCATTGATCCAAAAACTGGTCGAAACCCAAGGTCCTTCGGGATACGAAACCCAAATCCGTTCGGTTGTGCGGGAGGAAGTTGAGCCTTATGCTGATGCGTTGCAGGTAGATGCCCTGGGTAACCTGATTGTACAAAAAGGTAAAGTCAGTGCCGATGGCATAAAGATCATGCTGGCAGCGCATATGGATGAAATCGGGGTTATGGTCACCCAAGTGGACGAGAATGGCTTCGTCCGTTTTACCACACTTGGAGGAGTGCGCCCATATACCTGCGTTGGGGGGCGGGTGAAGTTCTTGAATGGTGTCTCGGGCGTCATATTTATGGAACCGCTTGACGATGTGTCCAGATTACCGACGATCGAGCAACTTTACATTGACCTGGGTTTGTCCAGCAGGCAGGAGGCTCCGGTGAAGATTGGGGATGTGGGCACCTTTGACCGGCCCTTCTTCGATTTGGGGAAGCGTTTGGTGGCGAAATCAATGGATGACCGGATTGGGGTAGCGGTTTTGATTGAAACCTTACGCCAGATCAAGAGCACCCCTCACCAGCTTTACTTCGTATTCAGCACGCAGGAAGAGGTGGGTTCGCGCGGCGCAACCACTGCCGCCTTTGGGATTGATCCGGACCTGGGACTTTCAGTGGATGTGACCGATACCGGGGATACCCCTCGCCGGACCAAAGTACGGATGGAGGTCAGTTTGGGGAAAGGCCCTGCCATCAAAGTGCGTGATAGTGGCATGCTAGCAGACAGGCGGGTGGTGGATTGGATGGTGCGTGGGGCAGAGAATTTAAAACTACCGTATCAAATGGAAATCCTGGAACGGGGTACCACGGATGCGCGTATCATGCAAATTACCCGGGCAGGCATCCCTGCCGGGTGTTTATCCATCCCGTGTCGATATATTCATTCACCTTCAGAGATGGTCGATTTTGAGGATGTGCAGAATGCGGTTTACCTTTTAACCGATCTGGTCAGCCATCCGGTAAAACTTTAGGCAGAGCATTCATTTCAATGAATACCCGGTGTTTTAAGCTCTTGTCATTCCTGTCCCTAGTGGCAATGGTTGGATGCACCAGCCTTCCTTTCAACCTGGGGGCTAATTCGCAGGCGCGGACCCTAACCGCTGAGCACACGCTTACCCCTAACGCTCCCACAACCCCCAACGCACTTGGAACAGTTCTCCCCGCCACGGCTGGAGCGACAGCGCCTGCCACCCAGCCGATCAGTGGATTATTGGTACGCCTATGGGTACCGCCTGAGTTTGACCCTGAAGGAAAAAACCCTGCCAGTGGGTTACTCAAAGCCCGCCTGCATGAGTATACGGCTGAGAACCCCGAGGTCAGGCTGGAAGTGCGAGTGAAAGCCTTAGATGGACCCGGTGGATTACTTGATGCATTGATCGCAGCCAATGCGGCAGCCTCGCTAGTTTTACCTGACCTGGTGCTGTTGCCAAGACCGCTGCTCGAATCAGCGGCGTTAAAGGGAGTGCTTTATCCGTATGATGGACTGACAAATTTAATGGATGACCAGAGCTGGTTCGAGTATGCCAGGCAGCTAGCCAACTTGAAAGCCAGTACTTATGGGATCCCATTCGCCGGGGATACCATGATCCTGGCACAGCATCCCTCATTGCTGGACACCACACCGCACAGCCTGGACACCGCGCTCTCGCTGGGCGAAGTTCTACTCTACCCGGCAACTGACCCACAGGCGCTTTTTACTTTGTGCATGTATCAGGCAGAAGGTGGAAGCATGCAGGATGCACAAGGCCGGCCGTCATTGGATGAAGCTACTCTTACGAAACTCCTCGAATATGATCAGCGTGCCAGCATCGCGGGGGTCATGCCATTTTCATTAACCCAGTACTCGAATGATGCACAAGTTTGGGAGGCTTTCCTGGGTAATCCCAATCCGATGGCAGTCACTTGGGCATCAGCCTATTTGAGCCATAGACAGACAGCACAGGACGATTTGGTTATGGCGCCTCTGCCCACTCCTGATGGGGCTCCATTTACCCTGGCAACTGGCTGGACCTGGGCGTTGGCTGGTCAGGATCCTGCTCGCCGCGCGCTTAGCATCAAGCTTGTCGAATATCTGGTTGAGAAGGATTTCTTGGCGGAATGGACTTATGCTGCGGGGTACCTACCACCCAGGGTAGATGCCTTACAGAGCTGGCAGGAGGCTGAGATGCGCCAGGTAATCGAGCAAATATCGTATTCAGCCTGGCTGATGCCATCCGATGATTTGGTATCCACCCTCGGGCCAGCCCTGGAGCAGGCTGTGGTGAGTGTGCTCAAAGCCCAAAGTGATCCTCAGAGCGCGGCTAGAGTGGCGATCGACCAAATCAACCGACCCTAGCGGGCTGATGACCTCATTTCGGGTGGCTTGACGCATATCCGGTGGGATGTTATGATGCAAACCTCACAAAGGGTCCGTAACTATGACCAGTAGCTTCCGACCACGTAACCGGAAGCGCACTCGGAACAAAAACAATGTCCAATGATCCATATCTCGACGAATTCCCGGCCGCCGAGGAAGAGGTGAGGGAGTCGAAATCGACATCCTCAGGGGATATAGCAGCCAAAGAAAGCCGGATACAGTTGATCGGGGAAAGATTATCACACGCGGGCCTGGGCGAGACGGTATATCGCCTGGGAACTGCTTTCTTAACCATCGCCTTGATATTACTGGCAGTAGTGGGAATGCGCCTGTTTTATCTACGATTTCAAAAGGTGGACGTAAGCCAGGCAAATGATGCAGTCCTGGCAGCTGAAGCACCCACGCCGACGCCCACGGCAATCCCGGCGATCATGCCAGCCTTTGCAGCCGCCAAGCCGGCATACCAATATGGTATATCACGACTGGTACTGATCCACACCACAATCCCATCTCGGCCGCGTACCGAAATCACCACCTACACGATACAAAAGGGTGATACCATCTTCGGAATCGCTGAGATGTTTGGGCTGAAACCTGAAACGATCTTGTGGGGCAATTATTACACGTTAATGGATGACCCTCACAACATCAACCCTGGGGTGGTGCTGAATATCATGCCTATGGACGGCACATATCACCGCTGGTCGGAAGGGGAGGGGTTGAACGGCGTAGCGCATGGCTATGACGTCACTCCGGATGTAATCGTCAACTGGCCGGGGAATCACCTTGACCCAGCCACATTGGGCGATTATTCTCATCCCAACATCGAGCCAGGTACGATGCTTTTCGTCCCTGGGGGTAAGCGTGACTATGTCACATGGAGTGCGCCACGTATCTCGCGCGATAACCCGGGTGTAGCGAAAATCCTGGGTCCTGGCTCGTGCGGGACGATCGTGGACGGTGCGGTGGGTACGGGCACATTCATCTGGCCAACGGTCAACCACTTTCTATCAGGATATGACTACTCGCCTTCCACCAATCACTTTGGGATCGATATTGCGGGGGCGCTTGGTAATGCGGTTTATGCGGCGGATAACGGTGTGGTGGTATATGCCGGCTGGAACGACTGGGGATACGGCAACGTGATCGTTATCGACCATGATGGCGGCTGGCAGACATTATATGCCCATCTGAGTGCCTTGAATGTGGGCTGTGGTTATAATGTGTACCAGGGCGATGTGATCGGTGCCATCGGCAGCACGGGCAACTCCTCCGGACCTCACCTGCACTTCGAGATGCTGAATGAGAGCTACGGCAAGGTGAACCCGTGGAACTTCCTGCCTTAGTATAAAAAATATTTACCACCAGGACACTAAAGACGCGAAGGGTTTTATATATCCCCTTCGTGTTTTGTTATGGCAAGAACCATCTCGGATAAGGGAGACACTAATACACGGATGAAGCCCCCTCCTGACCTCCCCCAATTACCAAAGAGCGGAAATTAGGGGAGAAGAAAATCGTACATACACGTGTGCACGAGTAGTTTGACTAGTCTGGGGACGGGTCTCCCGGATTATTACTTAATCAAGGTGCCCCTCAGATGGGTCGAATATTGTGGGGTTAGAGAAAAACTACATGCCGTGCTGGCGGGCATGTTGACGGTATTGGCAGTAGGTGCAATTCTCGCTGGCGGGAGGTGGCTCGGGTAGCTCAAGTAATGATAAGACTTTATCCAGGAAGCCCAAGAAACCCCTTTCTTCAAGGGGTATTTCCAGCCAGGTGGAACGAAAATGGAAGGAAATTTCACTGGTTGTAGCGGCAAGTGTGGCATGCGGGGTTTCGACATACAAGCCCAACCTGGAAATGGGGCTGCAGCTAAGCCTGTTAGGGGCAGGATGCTCAAGGGCATAGGCGTAGGCATGCAGCTGACGGCTGTAGAAAGGAATATGGGCGGGTTTGGGTTCGGAGGTTTTAAAGTCCACCACTCCATAGGAGCCATCGTAGAATCTCAGAATCGCGTCGATCTTGCCCCTCAGGAAGCAGCTCAGCGCATGACCCGGAAGGACAACTGGCAGTGACTCGATCCACTGTTCGGAAACCATCACATTCCCCGGAGGTAGCGACGGGTCCAGGTCGGTGGTGGGGCGGCCGGCGAATTGGGCTTTCATCAGGCGGTCGATAGTGCCGAAGATGGCAGGGAAGGGGGCTGCTGGACGGGTGATGCCGTGAAGATACTTGAGGTAGAAACAACGCGGGCATTCATCCCACAGGAAAGTCAGGTCAGATGGGCTAAGCTTGATCGATTTGGCAGGCATAGATCACTTGTTTTCCAGGGTTGGGTTTATGGTTTGAGGGGCTGGATTATTTATTTATCCATGGGTTGCAATCCATTCATTGAAAGAATAAAGCGGATTGTAACCACTTACGACTGACAAGCGTCAATCAGCACGCCGCGTTTGACCACGGTCTGAACCAGATTGGTGCCGAAGCGGTAACCCAAGTGGCGGTAATCGGAGACTTTGAGGATGAGCAAGTCGGCTTGTTTACCGGGCTCGAGAGAGCCGATTCGATCGGCCCGGTTGATGGCTGCGGCGGCGTTGAGGGTGGCAGCGACAATCGCCTGGGCGGGGGTCAGACGCATATAGCGGCAAGCGAGGGCGATGGCAAACTGCATGTTACCCCCCCAAGCAGTGCCAGGGTTGAGGTCGGTTGCCAGGGCCAGCAAGCCACCTGCCTCCAGGATAGCTTGAGCGGGAGTATATTCACTTTCTGCCAGACCAAATGGTGTGCAGGGCAGTGCTACCGCAATCGTTTTGGAGCGGGCCAGAGCTGAGATATCCGCAGGGGAGGTCTTCACCAAATGGTCCGCAGAGATGGCATCCAATTCAGCTGCCAGACGGGCTCCACCCAGGTTATCGAACTCATCGGCGTGGATTTTGAGCGGGAAGCCCATGGACTGAGCTGTTTCCAGGATGCGGCGTGACTGCTCGAGGCTGAAGGCGCCCGTTTCGCAGAATACGTCCACGAAGGGCAAGGAGCGGGTGGGGAGGTGTGCATCCCACCACTGGCGTACAGAAGGAAGCATCTGAGAGCAAATGAGGGAGGTATAACCGTCTGGGTCATCCTTGTATTCGGGTGGTATGGCGTGCGCACCGAGGAAGGTGGGGACAATCTCAAGCGGTCCCTCAGCATCCAGGAGCAGCAAGGCTTGTAGCATACGCAGCTCGGTCTCGGTCTGCAAGCCGTATCCGGTTTTGGCTTCAGCGGTGGTCGTACCGTGAGCAAGCATTTCTCTCAGGCGAGGGCGAGTCTCATCGAGCAACGTCTGGAGGGAAGCCTGGCGGGTGTGGCGCACGGTGGAGAGGATGCCTCCCCCGTCTGCCAGGATTTCCAGATAGGTCTTGCCTTCCAGGCGCAGCTCAAATTCTGCGGCGCGATCACCAGACCATAACAAATGGGTATGCGGGTCTACAAAACCCGGCATGACCACATGCCCCCCGGCATCGAGAGTCTCTTCGTGAGGATATGCCTGGCTTAGCTCGCGGGTGGTGCCGACGGCAGCAATCTTACCATCACGAATAAGCAACGCGCCATCCGAGATGATGCCCAGGCGGCCGAGGTCATGACCACGTTGGGGAGCACTGGCAATCGTAAGCAATTGTGAGGCAGAGTGAACGAGCATAATCGCATCCTCAATAAATAGATAACGAGCGGGAATAATCTTCCTGCTCGTTATTATAATTGCCTTCTTACAGATTGTAGCTGTGCTCAGGCAAAATGCATCCGGGTGCCTACACTGGTCTGGACGTAAGCATTCGGCAACTGGCGTGCCAGCTCGTGTGTAGCTCTCCAGCCCGTGCAATGACCGGGGACAATGATATCAGGTTTGATGCGTGCAAGCTCTCCCACCGTTTGGGGAATGATGTGTTCAAACAACCCACCGGTCAAATGCAATCCGCCAACGAAGGCGTGAATATGCTCTACCCCCGTCATGCGCTGGGCATGACGGATGACATTAATCGCGCCGGCGTGGCTGCAACTTGAGAGGATCACCAAGCCTTTATCCTTTAAAGTGCAAACGACTGCCTGGTCATCCCAGATCCAGGTATCGGGTTCCCAGCCGCCATTCGAACGTGCAAGCTGCAATGGGAACCCCTTCTCGAAGTCAGTAGTCCGTTCCACCTGCCCGGTAACCAGAACTGAGCCATCGAGTAAGAGAGACGGACCGCGCTCTTCTACGATATCCCACCCTTCACGATCAAGGTCAGCACGGTTTGGGGGTGGCATCTTAATTTCGGATCCGGTCGGGAAAACCACCTTGCGTTCGCGGAAAGCATCTGGGTGGAGGACGAGTGGCAAGCGCTGCCGGCCCACACGCTGATAAATGCCTTCAAGACCCCCGTGATGATCGGCATGTCCGTGAGAGAGCACCACGGCGCGAAGCTCATTAGCCCGAATACCTAACACATCTAAATTATGGATTACGGTATCGCGCCCCAAGCCAGCGTCATAGAGCAGCGAATCTTCATGCCCATTCCTAAAAATCGTCAGCAGGAGCGAGTAACCATGCTCTGCGATCAACGGTTCCCGATCGAAGTAATCCCAAGCCAGGGGAGCGCGACGTACTGTCTCTGTGCTGGGTAATAACGTATCAATGGAGTTATCGTCGATGATAGTCAGTTCAATGACATCGACAGGTTTAAGGTTCCGCGGTTCAACCATATCTACCCTCCCAGGTTCGATTAAATCACATCGTACACACAATATAATTGGTCGTTATATTACCATCAATATCTAAATAGCACATTAATCAAGGTTGCAATAAACATGAAGCGCCGTAAGTATTCGTTTGTGGGTAAAAGAGGCAAAATATTCGATATTGGCGTAAACCGATGGAATCACGAATGCCTTGAACATCCACCAAGACCCATTTGGCAGGCAGCGGCCGAGAGCCCTAGCGAATATGTATATTTCATCTCGTTTTAAAGAAAAAAAATAATAAAAAAGACCGTTCATAAACGGTCTTCGTGTGGGCGGAATAGGACTCGAACCTACGGCCTTCGCGATGTCAACGCGATGCTCTAACCAACTGAGCTATCCGCCCGCGCAGGTTTGCATTATACCATAGCGAGAACAGAGCGCAAGCCGAGGGCAAACCCTGGTGCGGCCAGCCTGGCAGGTTGTATAGTCATACCGAATGTGGATGTGATAAAATCGCCGAATTAACTGCTACACTACCGGTAAGATAATAAGTTCACCTTATGGGTCTCACTTCGCCTGGAGCGTTCATTTATGAATGCAGAGCTGTTCAATAAATTCGAAGCGCTCACCTATGATGAGGTGCTGCCCGACCAAATCGATGTGAGTAGTCAGCTGACAGCCAACATTCGCGTGAATATCCCACTTATAGCTGTGCAGGTTGAGGTGTTTGTGGTTAAATTGCCGGATGACCTACACACCAAGGTTAGAGCGCCAATTTTTCGACCGCCCGACACTACAAGTGGCACGCGAGCTGCTTGGCTCACGTCTGGTGCGCGTGGAGGGTGGCGAGCGCACGGCGGGGATCATCGTTGAGACAGAAGCTTATATAGGCGAAGAGGACCTTGGCTGCCATGCGAGCGCCGGGTACACGCCACGCACCCGGGTTTTATATGGGCCTCCAGGATATGCCTATGTGTACTTTACCTACGGGATGTATTGGATGCTCAATTTTGTGGCTGAAAGGGAAGGCTTCCCGGCGGCGGTGCTCATCCGGGGGATCGTGCCCACCGAGGGTCTCGAGCGGATTGAAGCTCGGCGGATGGGGCGACCCAGGAAACAATGGACTGATGGACCAGGTAAAATCTGCATCGCACTGGCGATTAACCGAGCGCAAAATGATACTGACTTGTGTGCAGCGGAGGCAGAGATTTTCGTTGAATTGGGTGAATATATTCCCGATTCATGCGTGACGATTGGGCCTCGTGTGGGTTTAAATGGTGTACCTGAACCATGGAAGAGCGTCCCCTGGCGCTTCATTACCCGGTACGAGCCCCAGGCATCCCCTATCTAAATACCTCTTTCGACTTATTGCAATTCATTTCAACCATCAAGGAGTTATAAATGCCTTTTAATAAAATCTATCATTCTGTGGTGCTGATAAAACAAGTGCCTGACACGCGTAATGTACGGGGGGAAGTGATGACCGCAGAAGGAACAATGAATCGCAATGCGCTGCCAGCTATCTTCAACCCTGAAGACCTGAATGCTTTGGAGATGGCGTTGAGCATCAAAGAGCAGAGCGGGGGGAGCGTAACCGTCCTGACGATGGGGCCCATGCAGGCGGCACAGGTCTTGCGGGAGGCGTTGTTCAGGGGTGCTGACCGCGTGGTGTTGCTCTCTGACCGTAAATTTGCCGGTGCCGATACACAAGCGACATCCTACACGCTAAAATGCGCAATTGACAAATTAGGCGAATTTGACATAGTCTTTTGCGGCAGGCAAGCGATCGATGGAGATACCGCTCAAGTAGGTCCGCAGGTAGCAGAAAAGCTGGGCATCCCACAAATCACATATGCAGAGGCAATCATAGATTTGCAAGGGGATGAGATCGTGGTGCGCCGGGCTTACGACCTGGGGACGGAACTGGTCAAATGCCAATTGCCATGCTTATTGACGGTGGTCGGGTCTGCCAATCGACCCCGGCCAGCATCTGCCCGCAGGAGGATCGAATATAAAATGGCAGCGACACCCAACGAATATCCTAAACTGCTCAAAAAATGGGGTGAGTTTGAGAATGAGCAAGCCTTGGATGAATACCTGGTGGAGCGAAAGCTCAAAATCGATGTGTGGACCGCGGCGGACTTGATGGTGGATGAAACCGGGCTGGGATTGGCGGGCTCACCCACCCAGGTGTACAAGGTCAACTACGTAGTACTCGAAACCACCGATAGTAAGGAAATCCCGCCGACTGCGGAGGGAATACAAGGACTAATTGCTGAATTGATCCAGGAATATATCGTCGGATAGAGGCATAAAAATGACCGCTGAGCGTAACGTTTGGATTTATATCGAGCAAGAAGATCAGCGTATTGCTGAAGTAAGCCTGGAGCTGCTGGCAAAAGGGGTTGAGATTGCCAAACAGCTGGGAAGTGAAGTGTGGGCAGTACTATGCGGTGACCAGATCAGTGATCTGGCAGAACAGGTCGTTCAGCATGGGGCGGACCAGGTGTTATTGGCGATCGACCCACAGCTGGAAATGTACCGCACGTTGCCATACTGTCGAGTCATCACCAGCCTGGTGCGACAATGGAATCCTTATATATTCCTGATTGGTGCTACATCGGTGGGGCGCGACCGGGCGCCCCGATTAGAGAGTGCCATGAGGGGGGGAGTAACCGCTGACTGCACAGACCTACAGATTGGGGATTACACTTCTAAGAAGGAAAATACAATCTACCAAGAACTGCTGTACCAGGTGCGCGCTGCTTTTGGAGGCAATATCATTGCCACGATCGTCAACCCCAGAACACGACCACAGATGGCTACCGTGCGCGAAG
>Ga0153915_10006669_pt1 | contig 10836 bp, 21 predicted proteins | sample Opewatmetagenome_2_FD_107003 | JGI IMG/M metagenome (GOLD analysis project Ga0153915, IMG submission 107003) | Freshwater wetland microbial communities from Ohio, USA - Open water 3 Core 3 Depth 3 metaG | ecosystem: Environmental > Aquatic > Freshwater > Wetlands | place: USA: Ohio, Lake Erie...
CGCCAGATACCGGGCGCTTCCGGGTCGGGGTGCTCGACACCAACGGCAACGAGATTCTCTCGTTCGGCGGCTACGGCAACCAGGACTGCTGCGGGCCGGAGAGCTACGTCGTGGATGCCGCCACGAAGCTCCTCCGGCCGCCCGAGCCCGACCAGGACACCATCAGCGGCCTCGCCCGGCTTCCCTCGGTGTCCAGGGCGTCCCCCTCCTGGGGCACCGGCTCCCCGGAGTGGGGCAGGGGATAGGCGACCAGCGTGGCGGGAGCCGCCGACAGCCTCCTCCAGGGGCTACGTGCCCCGCTGGCGGTCTCTGCGACCGCCCGGAGATCCTGGGCACAGAGGGCCGCCGCGGAGGGGTCGTAGAAGCCAGCGGCGGGGTGCAGGCAGGCAACCACGACCCTGGTCCGTCCCTCGACCTCCATCTCGTGGGGGATCCCGTGGTCGCGCTTCATCTCGGCCCCGGGCCTGAACCAGCGGCTCGCCGTGGCCCCGAGGCACCCGATCACGTCGGGGTTCACCTCCCTGATCACCGCCCGCAGCCTCGGGGACCCCTCTCTGATCTGCTCGCGGGTGGGCACGGGGTTCCCCGGCCCGGTCCAGTAGGGGTAGACGTTATCGACGTGGACGGTCGGCCTCGGGATCCCCGCCGCCCGGAGGTAGGTGTTGAGGACCATCCCGGCCTTGCCGGCGAAGGCGCGGCCCTGGATGTGCTCGTCGGCTCCCCCGGCCTCCCCGACCAGGAGGACCCCACAGGGGGTGGGTCCCGTCCCCCGGACGAGCCGACGAGCGAACACGCGACCGCCTCCCGCCCTCTCCTCAGTAGAGGGCCTTCTGCACGAGGCTCATCACCTTCTCGATCTCGGGGTGCTCCTCCAGGGCCTGGATCGCGGCGTTCACCTTCTCCAGCTCGTGCTCCAGGGCCTCCTTCTTCTGCTTGAGGATCTCCAGTTGGGTGGGGGGGTCCGTGATCGACCCGAGCATCAGTCCCATCGGCGTCGGCACCCTCGACACGGCCTGCCCCATATACGCCCCTTTTTCCTGGCTTGGGTTCATCTTCCTTCCCTGTCCTTTCTCCCCTCTCGGGGTCACTCGGTCTTCTCGGCGTAGATCGACTCCAGCTTGTCGAACTGCCTCTCGGTCAGGGTCCCCCGTCGGTCGAACTGGTCCCTGATGCTCGTGAGGAACTCCAGCTCCCAGCTCGTGAGGGTTCTCGACGGGTGCTCCAGCTCCGTGAGGAAGTGCTCGATGATCTCCGGGGTCATCTGGGTCTGCACGAGCCTACCTCCCCTTCTTCCCCCTCCCCTTCCTCGGGTACTGGGGGTGGGCCTTCAGGTGCTCCTCGTTCGGGTCCGGCTCCGCCGTCGCCGAGACCGCGACCATCGGGTTGTAGCACCGGTCGCACATGGGCACGCTGTCGGGTGACACGTCCCCGGCCACGATCTCCTTCCGCGCCTTGCAGGCCACGCACTGGACCGTCACGGTGATCGTCACCTCTCCCTGCTCCTCTCTCCGGCGTATCCCGAGATGATCAGCGGGATCGTCGTGCTGAGCTTCTCGCCGAACCCCACGACCTTCCTCCACTCCCGGGGTCCGGCGTTCGCCATCCTCCTGATCGTGTGGAAGTGCTTCGCCGCGGCCTTGCTCTTCGTCCACTCCACCCCGGGGAATATCCCCGCGAACAACCTCGGGAAGCTCGGCTTCTCGAAGAGTACCCTGTCCGGCGTGATCCCCTTCTCCAGACCCAGGTGGGCCCGGTGGTCCTTCCACCTCTTCCCCCACCACCGGAAGAGACTCCCGACGATCTCCACCGTCTCCCTCGGCCCCCCGGTCCTCTCGACCCAGCACGCCCCCTCGATCTCCAGGTTCCACGTCCTGCCGATCAACTGGCTCCAGGCCGTCTGGGTGATCGCGGGATACCACGCCCCCACCATCATCATCCCCCGGCCGTCCTTGGTGGGCTTCTCCCCGAACTTCTTGAAGACCTCAATCACGTTGTCCGGGCCCGGCCGCCAGTACCCCTCCACGATGATCCACCGGTAGGGGTAGGTCTGCACCATCCCGGGCAGTTGGTGGGTAGGGAGCCGCCCCGAGTTGAAGGAATTGATCAGGTCGTTCACGGTCTTCCTCTCGACCCCGATCTCGACCGGTCCCCTCGGGCCGTTCCCCCCGAAGGCGATGTCCCCGAACTCCAGCCTGCGCTTCTCCACGGGCAGGGCGAGCTTCTTGAAGACAGGGACCAGCTCCCGGGACCCCAGCCGATCGTCCACCAGGATCCTGCGGGCCGTGCTGGCCGTGGCTACCATGACGCCGAGATTCCCCTGATGACCTTCACCACGATCCTCGATACCTCCTGCCTGTCGGGCTTCTCCCCGGTCTCGTACTCGAACTGTCGGGCGATCTGGTCCTCATCGAGATCCTGGTCCCAGCGGAGGAACTCCCGGACGATCTCCTCCAGCTTCTTGGCAGTCGCCCTCTTCTCTACCCCCTCTTCCCCCATTCCTCGGGCTCCCCCTCGAAGATCGCCGCCGCCAGATAGGGAAACGAGCACAGGTCGTCCTCCAGCTCCAGGCCGTCCATTCCCTGGTTCAGCCGACAGTCGGTCACGGTGGCCTTGAAATGCGCCTGCTTCTTCTTGTCGAGGTACTTCTCCAGCCGGACGTTCGCCTGCACCTCGAACCCCACGTCCCGGTACGCGGGCTTCCTGATCCACCGCCCGGTCTTGACGCTCTCCTTCTCCCCCTTCATGTTGATCCTGTCCGTCCATTCCTCGCCGAGCCGGTGGATCCAGAGCACGTTCTTGTCGTAGTCGTAGGCCTCCTGCATGAGCTGCTGGAACTCCTGGTACAGCTCGTCGTGGTCCCGCGGCAGGACCCTCTTCAGCCTCCCGAACCTCGCGAACTTCGCGAGCTGGAAGCACTGGCCGCCCGTGTCTACGACGAGCGACCGGGCCTTGCTCTCCAGGCCCTCCCGGAAGTCGGTCCTGTACTTCTGCCACACCTCCCTGGCCCTCTTGGCCGTCTCCTTGACGATCGCGGCGTCGTAGAGGCTCTGGCCCTTGGCGGGCTTGGGCCGCACGAAGAAGTACGCGGGCATCCTCTGCCTGCCCTGATCGACGCCGGCCACGATGATCGTCTGGCCCTTCTTCTTCGCGTGCTGCACGATCCCTTCGAGCCCGAGGTCGAAGTTGTAGACGACGATCGGGTCGGGTGCCGTCAGAGCGAAGGTGCTCTTCCCCTCCTTCTCCCGGGCCTCGATGTTCGCAATCAGCCTCTGGGGGACCTCCGAGCTTGCGTAGGAGAACGACTCACTCCTGAGCCCGAGATCCCCGAGGTCTCCGCGGTCCCTCACGCTTCTACCTCTCCCTTCCTGATCATGTCCCTGAGCTTGTTCTCCAGCATCTTCCAGTTCTCGGCCAGCTCGGCCCGGGTGAACTCCAGCCTCCACCTCTTGACTTCCGGGGTCCAGTTCTCACCGTAGTCCCCCCGGAGGAAGAGCACCCACAGCTCGGCCTCGGTCGTCTCCGTGGCCCAGCAGTAGGCCTTCACCTGGACGAGGTAGTGCCAGAGCTTCCGATCGGTGATCGGGCGCCGGCTGCTCATGAAGGTCGTCTTCCCCTCGCACACCAGCCAGCTCCTGGGATCGAAGAGGTCGATGGTCAGGGTGATCTTCCTCCCTGCCATCTCGGCCTCGATCTCCAACTGGGTGAGGCCCCGGGCCTCCCGCATGATCTTGGCGAAGGCCGCGTTCATTGCCTCCTCGAAGATGAACCCTACGAGGAAGAGGGACCTCTTGCGATCGTCCAGTCCCGTCTCGGGCTTCTTTCCGCCGAACCTCTCGGGATCCCAGTTCCTCAGCAGTGGCTTCACCACGTCGGAAAAGTGAAGCCCGGGAGCACGAGGACGCTCGGGGAGCAACTCCCTCACGTCCATCTTCATCTCCCGGGCCTTCACCCCCAGGTCCCCCGGTGACGCTCAGCCGGCGGGTCCGCTCACTCGACCTGGGTGGGAACGTCCAGGCCGGTGACGGGCTTCTTCTTCAGCTTGGCGAGCTTCTCCAGCTTCCGCTTCGAGACCTTCACGACCTTCACGGTGGCGGCCTTCTTCGTCTTCTTCGGCGCCGCCTTGACGACCTGCTTGTGGTGGCTCTTCTTCTTCCAGCCCTTCGGTGGGCCCGGCTTCTTGCCCTTCTTCTTGCCGGCGGCCTCTCTGAGCACCAGCGAGCGGTACTCCACGGGGACCGCCTTCAAGGCCTCGACGGCCTTCGCGATTGCCTTCAGCACGTCCCGTCTCCTTTCCCCGGGCCCTTCAGTCCCGGGTCAACACGAACATTCGACTGGCTGAGTGGTTGGGGTCCTAGTCGGAGATCGCGGTGAGCTTCTCGTCGTCCGCGTCGTAGTTCCAGGGTGCGTCGTCGTCGGAGAGGAAGTCCTCGTCCTGGGCGAGGGCGATGATCTTCTTCCGGTTGGGGCTCTTGGCCGCGGCGGTGAAGATCGCCTTCACGACGGCGTCCTTCTCGATGCCCTTCTTGCCGGCCTTCTCCAGGGCCGCGACCACGAGGGCCTGGGCCTCGGTCTCGACCGAGTCCTCACCCTCGTCCCCTCCACCCCCAGCCTCCTCCTCCTCCCTCTCCTTCGCCTTCTTGCCCGGGACCACGGCCTTGCCGCCCTTCACGCCCTTCGGCAGGGCGTAGATCTCGTGGCAGGTCAGGATCGTCCTCTCGCGTGCTCCCTCCTCCACGGTCGTCCTCCCCGGCGCCGGCACCCGGAGGATGTGGAGCTTCAGGCCCACGAGGGCCGGGATGCCCTTGTCGTCCAGGACGGCGGTGTCGAGGCGGAGCTTGCCCTCGGCCGGGCCCTTGCAGCTCTTCAGGAAGTGGTAGACGTTGCACTGGTCCGAGAGCCCCTTGGCCTTGCTGTCCTCGGCGGGGACCAGGAACGGCCCCTCCTCGGCCGGCTCCTCTCCGTCCTCGCTCGGGACCAGCCTCGCGGCCTTGCCCGCCGACAGGTAGATCGGCCGGATCTCCTCCTCGGGCTCGATCGGCTCGTGGTCGTCGTCCAGGTAGACGTAGCCCAGCTCGGCGACGGGGTCCTCGGCCTCCCGGCCCTGGGTCACGTACTGCTCGCCGGCCTCCTGGGCGAGGCAGTACCTCGCCGAGGTGATCATGATGTCGGCGTTCGACAGGATGCCGGCCTCGGCATTCTCCGGTCTCATGGAAAAACGGCGGCTCTTCTTCGCCAACTGACTCCTCCTCTTGCTAGGGGTTGTGTTCGGGGTTGGGGCACGACCCCACCGGTTGCGCTTGATACCGGGGGCAGAGGGACTCGGTTGACTTCGCCGATGCGCCCGACCAACCGAGGGGTCGTGCCACGATCTCGGACTCTATCACCGCCGGGGACTATGCGTCAAGCCCCTACTGCCGCCCGGGGAGAGAATCCCGACCTCGGGCACCCGCGGCATCCTCGTCCTCGGAACCCGCCTGACCGCTGCCCGCCACCACCTCGGGGTGAAGGCCGCGTACTTGGACATGAACCACCCATAGTTCCCGTCCACGACGCAGGTCTCCCCGTAGTCGTCCTCGGCCCGGCACACCCTCCCCGTCGCCTGCACCATCGCCTGTGCCGCCACGTAGGCGGGATACTCGGGGTCCTCCTTCATCCGCGCCCTGAGCACCTTGCTCCTCATGTCGGGGTACGGGATCTTGCTGATGACCTGATACCGGGCGGCATCGTAGGGAAGGTCCACCCCGGTCGTGACGCTCGGGCTCACGAGGATCCCTCCGTCGCTCCTCCTGAACCTCTCCATTGCCCCCGAGAGCCCGTCGCTGCCGTCGTTGGTGATCATGATGTCCGAGTGCCGCGAGAGCCCCACCACCTCCCTGGCCCTCTGGTAGCTCACGGTGTGGACGATCCCCCGCCAGCCCCTCTCCCTCCGGGGGTCGATGTACCTGTCGATGATGTCAATCCAGATACTCTTCTCGTCGGCCTCCGTCCGGTAGTTCATCCTCGGGGCGCCCTCGACCACGTACACCGGTCTCCTCGCGACCGGGAAGGTGCTCGGGTACTCCAGCATCTCCCTCTCGTCCTTCTTGATCCCGAGGAGATCGAAGGTCTTCGTCCGCACGGTGGCGCCCGACAACACCACCCGCGGGATCCCGAGGAACATCCACTCCTCAGCGTAGGGCCCAGGGTTGACCACGTTCCAGGTCATCCCGGCGGCGCTCCCCCTCCTGCTCACCGTCTTCTCGGCGAGGTAGCTGCCGGGCTTCAGCCCGAGGATCTGGCCGATCCCGGCGGCGATCCTCCGGGCCTTGTTCAGTCTCCTCGCGTCCTCCAGGGTCGATCCCCTACCCAGCCCCCAGGCCGCCTTCGCCTCCAGGACCCCGAGCACCTTGACCATCCACGGCCGCCACTCCCCCTCGCTGTCCCCAGGCAGCTCGGTCTGGGTGAACTCCCAGCAGTCCCGGGCGCCGAGGTGGAAGCCCAGGAACCCGGCCAGCTCGACTTCGGCCGCGTCGGCCTCGTCGCAGACCAGGAGGTCGAACTGACCGAGCCCGCCCGAGTACCGGTTCGAGGCCAGCCAGAAGGAGTAGTTTGTCACGACGATCGGGGCTCTCCTCGCCTCTTTCAGCCGGTCATAGTAGTCGCAGCCGTGACCCTCCACGAGCACCTTCTCGCCGCTGCCGTCGCTCACCCAGTGGTCCCTCTTGTCGCAGACGACCCCGAAGTGGCAGGCTCCCTCGGCGACCGTCGTCTCGGGATCGTCGGCGACGACGCAGGGATAGTTCGCCTGACCCCTGATGTCCAGCTCCTCGAAGTCCCGGCCGAGCTGGTCCTGGAGGGCCCGGGTGCTCGTCAGAACGCAGACCCTGCCGAAGTCCGCGAGTCGGGCGTATGCCATGTAGGTCAGGCTCTTCCCCGAGCCGGTGGGGGCCACGAGCCCGAGGAAGCGTCGGTCGGAGGAGGCGAGGTCGAGGATCGCGTCGTCCTGGTGCTTCCTCCACCCCTCGAACCTCTCGGGGAAGCCGAGGTCGGTCGGCCGGGGGAGGAAGCTCGTGGCCTTCACGTCCGGGGCCTCCTGCCGTCTCCCTGCACCTTCCCCCGCAGCCACGAGTAGTGCTCCAGAAGCTCCCTGCGGTACTTCTCCCGCCAGTGCTTCACGGGGATCTTGTCGATGTTGTCCTCGACCCTCTTGAGCAACCGGTACGCGGGCGGGAAGTCCTTGGCCCTCACGAGCGCAGCCAGCTCCTGGCGGAGGATGGGGAATAGCTGGTCGCCCCAGTACTTCGCGTCGTACAGCTCCCCCTGGACCTCGAACCACGAGGTCATGATCGAGAAGGGCCCGTTGACGTAGGCCGGGGTCTTGGTCTCCCGCATGAGCTTCTCCAGGCCCTCGCGGATGCAGTACCGGACGAGGTCCCCCTCGGTGTCCCAGATCGGCACGGCACGCGAGGCGATGAAGGTGGACATCACCCGCTTCATGTCGGGGGAGACCATACAAGCGATCCTGACCGAGAACCCCCGGGAGTTGGTCGAGGGGACCTTGAACCTCCCGAGGGCGTTGTCCGACTCAGCGAGGTCCGGGTTCATCGAGACGAGGGACTTTGCGGACCTGCCTCCACGTATGACCTTCATTGGCATCGGCGGCGCTCCTTTCAGTCCAGGATCTCGTGGGGCGGTCTGCCCCTGGCCGACCCCAGCCCGGGCAGTGGGATCCTCCGTAATTGGTCGGTGCTGAGACTGTCGGCCAAGACCATCTGGAACGACACCCGGTCCAGCTCGGTCGCGGCGTAGCGGATCAAGGCTCTCACGACGGCCGACTCTCGCCCAGGCTCGCCGCCGGTAAGCTCACGGAGCAGCTCCAGGTCGGCGGGAAAGAGACAGAGGATCTTCGAGACGACCCTCCAGGGTGGGCCGGGCCGGGAACGGGGGCCGGGCCGGGGACGGGGGGTGGAGCCGGCAGGAGGGGATTTGGGGCGGGCGGGCATACCTTCTATATACACTGTAATTTGGTATTTGGGCAACTACCCAATTACATATACTGGAGGACCGGGAGGCCCGAGGGGCTCGTTTTCCCCGTAACTCGACCCCATCAGGGCACTTAGGCTGGAACTCTTGACTCATAGTCCTCGAAGACGCTATCCTCGGTCCATGAAGACGCCTCGGAAGGCCAGATCCCGGTCCCCCAGGAAGCCTCGGGCCCGCAAGCTCCCGGACCTCCACACCCTGATCGCCTCCCGCGGGATCTCCCAGCGGAGGTTCTCGGCCGACCTGGGGGTGGACGAGTCCTACGTCAGCCACGTCCTGCGGGGCTCCAAGCAGCCGAGCTTCCGGCTGGCTACGAAGATGGCCGACGCCCTCGGGATCCCCCTCGGGGACTTCCGGGTCATGCTGGAGAGGAGCGTCCGTTGAGCGACGACGGCAAGCCTGGAGACGGGAGAAGTAGGGGCGAGCCCCCCGAGCCGATCGTGCTCACGATCATCCACGATCCCGCCACGGGGAGAATCGACCTGACGGGCCCCATCGGCAACCGTCTCCTCTGCTACGGGCTCCTCGAAACCGCGAAGGAGATCCTCCTCCGGCGTGGGCTCTCGGACCAGATGGATGAGAAGAGGGTCGTCGTGCCACGGGGGCTCGGGAAGATCTTCAGGAGCTAGGAGTCCCCGCGGGCCTTCCGCTTGGTGATCCGCCGGATGAACCCTCCGAGCCCGTAGGCCCTGGTGTCCCGGGCCTGGGAGTCGAGGTCGTTCCTCCTCTGCTGCTCGGTGAGGAGCCTCGCCTGCACCTGGGCCCTTCGCCCCGCCCGCTCGATCCTGGCCTCGGCCTCCTTGGCCCTCCTGGCTCTCTCCCGGGCGAGCCGGGCACGGGCCCCCCTTCCGCCCCCTCGTCGGAGCCGCCGCGGGTCGAAGGTCTTCACCCCGGGAGGCACCCCGAGCGGGTCGCCCAGCATCGCGCGAAGGTCCCTCGGGACCGTGACCCCGGTGCCGTGCCCGGTCGAGCACGTCCTGCTCTTCAGCTTCACTCCTTCGCCTCCTCGGGGCTGTACCTGACCGCGCCCCGGTTCTTCACGTTGTGGTCCGCGCACGCGGCGCACATCCAGTACGGATGCTCGTCGCCGTTGTCGATGATCGCCGCCGCCGGTCGGCCGCACGCGATGAGCGTCGCCAGCGAGAGCGGCGACGCCTCCTGGCACACCCTCTCTCTTCCCCTCGCGTCCTTCATGCGACCTTCCAGCGTGCCGAGAGGACCCCGAGCCGACTGCCGTAGCGCGTGACCCTACGGACGTAGACGGCCAGATCGTTGGCGTCCTTCAGAGCGATCCTGTACCACCAGGACTGGCAGGCGGAGCAGAACCTCCCCTCCACCGTAACGGTGTTCCAGCAGTTCTGGATGGCGCACCGGAACTCCTTCTTCTTCCTGCTCGGTCTCATCTCTACTCCTTTCGGCATCTGCCTAAGCCCTCTGTGCCCGCCCGAGGAAGAAGCTGTGGATCACCGGGTAGCCCTCGGCATCCACGGTCCCCTCGTCCGAGTCCTCGTGGAGGAGAACGCCGGTTCCCAGCACGAATCCGTCTGAGGTCGTTTGCTGGTCCACGATCCGCCAGCGTGACCCGTCGTCGCGAGCGATGACCTTGCCCACTTGATTCACGGCTGGCCCTCCCCCTTGTCCTTGCTCTTCTTGTTCGGGTTCACCCCCTCGGGGAACCACTCGAACAGGCGATATCCCTGCACGATCGACCTCCCGAGCTTGCCGTCCCGACGGTACGGTCTCACGATCACGTCCCCGGGTTTGGGCAGGGAGTACCTGAGGTTGGTCGGGCACTCGGAATCGCGGGCCCAGACCTCCACGATGCCCCGGCGGTCGGTCCCGTACCAGAGGCTGGGCTTGGACGAGAAGTAGGTTGCCCTCTCCCACTTGCGGACCCTGGCGCCGACCAGGAGCCGGCCCTTGGGCCTGGAGCGGGCCTCCTCGACCAGAACGTCGTCGCGGTTGGCGCGAGCCTGCTCCCGGGCGACCAGGGCCTCCTGGTGGGCCTTTTTGAGGGAGGCGGTCTCGCGGTCCAGCTCCTCCCGCTGCCGCTTCTCGATCTCGTCCTGCTTGGAGCGGAGGGCCTCCCGAGCACACCACTCCGCCGCCTCGGCCTTTTTCAGGATGGCTTCGGCGGCGGAGAGCTTGGCTGACTTCTTGGGCGGGGTCATCGGCTCAGTCGTGGTAGCCGGCCGCGTACTGGTAGCCGGCGTTGTAGCTGCCGTTGCCGGTGCCGCGGAAGACCAGCTCCCAGACGCGGTCATGGCCGGGCGACACGAGCACCTGCTCGTAGTGCCCGACCTCGCCGGTCTCGGGATCGATCTCGACGCGGCCCGGGAGCACGTCGTCCCAACGGTTGTCGCAACCGACCACGCCCGTGGGCCTCGCGGGCTGGAGGTAGAACTCCTGCCCGCCAGGGTGCGTGTGGCTGTGGGCCTCGTCGCGCCCCGGGTTGAGGCTGTCCACGAGGCCGCGCCCGCAGACGGCGCACCACACGATCACGTCGCCCGTGAATCCATCGAGTGTGGGTGTCATCTTACCCCTCCTCCTTGAGGCTCCGATCGAGATGCCTCGCCAGCTCCCGTGCCTCGTCGGGGCTGAGCTTGATCGCGTAGTTGCGCCCGTCGAACGAGACGTGCAGGCTGAACTCCACGAGGTGGCTGCGGCCGTTGATCTCTCCCGGTGCGGTCTGCCAGCTCGCCGAGGTCGAGAACGTCCGGCCGTCCTCATCGAGCCTGTGGGTGATGGGGACGAAGCGCCGGCTGTCGATCTTGAAGCTCGTGACCTTCACCTTGCCACCTCCCTGGTCTCTTC
>Ga0153915_10006670_pt1 | contig 10835 bp, 6 predicted proteins | sample Opewatmetagenome_2_FD_107003 | JGI IMG/M metagenome (GOLD analysis project Ga0153915, IMG submission 107003) | Freshwater wetland microbial communities from Ohio, USA - Open water 3 Core 3 Depth 3 metaG | ecosystem: Environmental > Aquatic > Freshwater > Wetlands | place: USA: Ohio, Lake Erie...
GGCGCCTTCATCACCGCCTCCAGGACCGCCAGCGGGTCCCGCGCCGCCGGGGCCACCGGGTCGAGGCCGCGATGCGGCGACCAGACGGCGGCGGCGGCGTCGAACCCCTGGGCGGCCTCGTGGCACAGCGCCACCGCCCGCTCCTCCTCGAGGGTGACGAGGTAGAGCAGCGGGGTCCCCGCCGACCAGAGGTCCGCGATCCGCGTGGCCAGGGTCACCGCCGCGCCTCCACGTCCGAGGTGGCCCGCATGGCCTCCTCGAAGGAGGTGACGCCGGCCGCCACCTTGAGCACGGCGTGCTCGCGGAGCGACCGCAGGCCGTCCTGTCGCGCCGTGCGGTACAGCACCTCCGGCGTGGCTGCCTCGGCGATGAGGTGGCGCAGGCGCGAGTTCACCTCCAGGACCTCGAAGACACCCGTCCGGCCGTAGTACCCGGTGTAGCGACACTTGGGGCAGCCGCCGCCCCGGCGGGAAAGGAGCTGGCCGGCGTGGTCCTCGGGATGGGGCACGCCCAGCTCCGCCACCTGATCGGCGGTGAGCGGCACGTCCTCCGTGCAGGAGGGGCACACCTGGCGCACCAGCCGCTGCGCCACCACGCCGGTGAGGGTGGCGGCGATGAGGAAGCCCGGCACCCCCAGGTCGCGCAGCCGCGCCACCGCCCCCACCGTGTCGTTGGTGTGGAGGGTGGTGAGCACCAGGTGGCCGGTCAGCGCCGACTGGACCGCCTGGGCGGCGGTCTCCGCGTCGCGGACCTCTCCCACCATGATGACGTCCGGGTCCTGGCGCAGCACGTGGCGCAGCGCGTCGGCGAACCCGGTGCCGGTCTTGGGGTTGGCGGCGATCTGGTTGAAGTCTTCCTGCACCATCTCGATGGGGTCCTCGATGGTCACCACGTTGATCTCCGGCGAGGCCAGGGCCTGGAGCGCCGAGTAGAGCGTGGTGGTCTTGCCGCACCCGGTGGGCCCGGTCACCACCACCAGGCCGTGCGGGCGCGCGAGCCATCCCTCGAAGAGATCCCGCTCGTCCTGGAGGAAGCCGAGCTCGGAGAGGTCCCGCACCAGCACCTGCGGATCGAGGATGCGGATGACGATCTTGTCCCCGAAGGCGGTGGGGATGGTGGAGACGCGGAGCTCCATCTCGGCGTCGCCGCGGGCGGTGCGGATGCGGCCGTCCTGGGGCCTTCGCAGGGCGATGTCGAGCCGGCTCATGATCTTGAGGCGGTTGGCGATGGCTCCGTGGACCCCCTTGGGGATGCGGTAGACGGGATGGAGCACCCCGTCGATGCGCATGCGGATGATGGACTCCTCGCGCCGCGGCTCGACGTGGATGTCGCTGGCCCGCTGCTCGAAGGCGTAGTGCAGCACGTACTCGACCGCGGCGATGATGGGCTCGCTCGACGCCTCAAGCGCCTCCAGCCCAGCCAGGTTGACGAACTGCTCCAGGTTGCCGACGTCGGCCGGCGCCTGGCCGGCGACCTGGGTCTGGGCGTCGCGGATCTGCTGGCGGAACCCGTAGACCTCGGAGATGGAGCGGTGGATGTCCGCGGGCGCGGCCAGCACCGGCTCGACCCGCGAGCCCACCAGGCCGCGGAGGTTCTCGAAGAGCTCCCGGTCGAAGGGGTTGGCGGCGGCCACCACCAGCGTCCCGTTCTTGCGCTCCAGGGGGATGACGCCGTGCTTGCGGGCGAAGGGCCGGGACAGGGTGCGGGTGATGAGCTGGGCGTCGAGCTTCAGCGGATCGATCTTGCGGTAGGGAATCCCCACCGCCTGGGCCACCGCCTGCGTGACCTTGTCCTCGTCCACCACCTCCGACTCGCGCCTGCGGTCGGGGAACTTGAAGGAGGCGAGGACCTCGACCGGGGAGAGCTCGGCGCGCTTGAGTCCCCGCCCGACCGACCGGCTGGTGTGCTCGCGCAGCAGCCGGGCGCGCTGGGCGTTCTCGCGGGCGCAGGCGGTCCGCCGCTCGTCGTCGGTGATGAGCCCCTGCCGCACCAGGATGTCGGCCACGAGGTCGAGGGTGTAGTCGGCGGCGCGCTGGAACTTCGACACGTTGCGCCGAGTCTAGCGCGACCCGGCCCCGCCGCAAGCGGGCGCACGCAGGCCATGCTCGCGAGCCACGCCCCCGGCGCGGCTGCTAGATGCTTCAGCCGACCGGGCCGCAGTTCGGGGCGGGCGCCGAGGAGCCTCCGCCCACCCTGGTCGCCGCCGGGCGCGACAGGAGCCGCTCCACCTTGCGGCTCTGGCACCGGGGACAGTGGACCTCGGCCTCGTCCGACTTGCGGAGGACGAGCTCCTCGAAGGGGTTGTGGCACCGGGTGCAGGCGTACTCGTAGATGGGCATCTCGGGGCATGAGAGCCAGGCCCGGGCGAAAGGATTCGCGGCCCGGTGCTAGTATTCGCGCGATGGAGCCAGCGCCGAACCTCGCGCCTGCCGCGGACGCTGGGCCGTCGCCGCCCCGGCCGGCGCCGGGCCCGGCCGAGGGGCACGCCCCGGACCGCCCTCCCCGCCTCCCGGCGCTGCCCATCCTCATGTTCGCGCTGCTGGGGCTGGCGGTGGTGGCGGCCGGCCTGCTGGCCTACCGTTCCAGCCGGGCCGAGGCGCTGCGGCAGGCCGAGGCGGAGCTCGGGGTCGTCGCCGCGCTCAAGGTCCAGCAGGTCTCCCTCTGGCGCGAGGAACGGCTCTTCGACGCGGCCACCATCGCCGGGAGCCGTCTCGCGGCCCGGGCCCTGGCCGGGCCGACGCGCGCGCCGCCGGACCGGCTCGGAGCGCAGCTCGGCCCCTGGCTCTCCTCCCTCCGCCACGACCGCAACTACGTCGCCGCGTCGCTGCTGGACGTCTCGGGCCGGCGCCTGGCGGCGGTCGAGGACGACGGGCGCGAGCCGCCGGGGGCCGAGGAGCCGGAGTTCGCCGAGGCGATCCGCTCGGGCGCCCCGGTGCTCTCCGACGTCCGCAGCGACCGCGCGCCCTACCTCATCATGGCCGTCCCGCTCGCCCCGGAGGGCACCGGGCCCCGACCGGCGGGCGTGGTGCTGGTGCGAGTCGACCCGCGGGCCCGGCTCTTCGCGGCGCTCCGCCCCTGGCCCACCGCCAGCGCCACCGGCGAGATCCACCTGGTGCGGCGCGATGGCGACGTCGCCGTCCTCCTGGACGGCGCCAGGGAGGCCCCCGGGGCCCCCGAGGCAGCCCGGATCCCCGTGAACACCGACGACCCGGCGGCGCGGGCGGCCCGCGGCCAGTCGGGAAGCGTCGAGGGGCGGGACCGATCCGGCCGCGCGGTGTTCGCGGCCATCCGGCCCGTTCCCAACACCTCCTGGCTGGTGGTCGCCAGGAAGGACGCCTCCGAGGTACTGGCGCCGGCGCGGGCGCGGACCGCCTGGCTCGTCGGCCTGGCCCTGGCTGGGATGGCCCTCGCCGGGGCCGTGGTGGCCCTGTGGTGGCGGCAGCAGCAGGCCTTCCTCCGCCGGCGCCACGAGGAAGCCGAACTGGAGCAGCGGGCCCTGCGCCGGCAGCTCGACCTCGTGACGCGCTGGGCCAACGACGCCGTCCTGCTCCTCGACGCCGACCTCAACGTGGTCGAGGTCAACGACCGGACCGTCGAGGCCTACGGGTTCTCGCGCGAGGAGCTGCTGCGCATGCGCCTGCGCGACCTCCGGGCCCCCGAGACCGTGCCGCAGCTCCAGGAGGAGATACGGCGGGCCCGGGAGGCGGGCGGGCTTCGCTACGAGACCGTCCACCGCCGGCGAGACGGCGGCACGGTACCGGTGGAGGTGAGCATCCGGCCCTACGAGGTGGACGGCCGTCCTTTCTACCAGGCGTTGATCCGGGACGTCAGCGAGCGCAAGGCCGCCGAGGCGGCGATGCGGGAGAGCGAGGAGCAGTTCCGGGCGGTCTTCCTGGAGGCCCCCATCGGCGTGGTCCTGGTGGGGCAGGACGGGGCCATCCAGGGCTTCAACCGGGCCTTCCAGGAGATGCTGGGCCACGACGAGGGGGAACTCCGCAGGATCAGCATGTTCGAGCTCTCCCACCCGGAGGACCGCCAGGCCGCCGCCGAGGCCTTCGAGCGGATGGGGCGGGGCCGCCTGCCGCGGGTGGAGATGGACAAGCGCTACCTGCGCCGCACCGGCGAGGTGGTCTACGCCCGCATCCGCGCCGCCCCGGTGCGCGACGCCTCCGGGCTCTTCCGGTTCGCGGTGATGATGATCGAGGACGTGACCGAGCAGCGGCGGGCCGAGGAGGCGCTGCGCGAGAGCGAGGAGCGGCTCCAGCGGGCGCTCGAGGCCACCAGCGACGGGCTATGGGACTGGAACGTCCCCAGCGATCAGCTCTTCGTCTCGCCGCGCTTCCTGGCGATGCTCGGCTACGCGCCGGGCGACATCACCGGCGAGGCGTCCTTGCAGGCCCTCCTGCACCCGGACGACCGCGAGCGGGATCAGCAGGCCTTCCGGGAGGCGCTGACCGGGAGCGCTCCCGCCTTCCGCGCCGAGATGAGGGTGCGCACCAAGGCCGGCGACTGGCGCTGGGTCGAGAACCGCGCCAAGGTGGCGCAGCGCGACGCCGAGGGCCGGCCCCTCAGGGTGGTCGGCGCCTTCACCGACATCGACGAGCGCAAGCGGATGCAGGCGCGGCTCCTCCTCTCCGACCGCATGACCTCGCTGGGAACGCTGGCCGCCGGCGTGGCCCACGAGATGAACAACCCGCTGGCCTACGTCGCCGTGAACCTCGGCTTCGCGGCCACGGCGCTGTCCGACGCCCCGGCGGCGGTCCGGACGCCCCTGCTGGCCGAGGCGAAGCGAGCCCTGGACGAGGCCAGGGACGGGGTCGAGCGGGTGCGCCACATCGTCGGCGACCTCCGCACCTTCTCGCAGCCGGGGGACCAGGGACGTTCCCAGGTCGACGTCCGCGACGCCCTGCGCTCGGCCATCAACCTCTCCCAGAACGAGATCCGGCACTGCGCCCGGCTGGTGCAGGACCTGGAGCCGGTGCCGACGGTCCTGGCCAACGCCGCCAAGCTGGGACAGGTCTTCCTCAACCTCCTGCTCAACGCGGCTCAGGCCATCCCCGAGGGGAGGGCGGAGGAGAACACCATCCGGGTCGCCACCCGGCTCGCCGCCTCCGGGCACGTCGCGGTCGAGGTCTCCGACACCGGCTCGGGCATCCCCCCGGAAGTGCTGCACCGGATCTTCGACCCCTTCTTCACGACCAAGCGGGTGGGCGAGGGAAGCGGCCTGGGCCTCGCCATCTGCCACGGCATCGTGACGTCGCTGGGTGGCGAGATCCAGGTGGAGAGCGAGCTGGGCAAGGGCAGCCTCTTCCGCGTCCTCCTGCCGGCGACCGGCCCCGGGACGGTGGCGCCCGAGGCCGGGCAGCCCCAGGCCGCCGCCCCGGCGCGCGGGCAGATCCTGGTGGTGGACGACGAGCCCAGGCTGGGCAGGTCGATCGAGCGCCTGCTCGCGCCGCATCATCAGGTGGTCGCGGTCACCAGCGCCCGCGACGCCCTGGCGCGGATCGCCGCCGGCGAGCACTTCGACGTGATCCTCTGCGACCTGATGATGCCGGAGATGACCGGGATGGACCTCCACGAGGAACTGTCGCGCACCGCCCCCCGCCTGGCCGCCGGCATGGTCTTCATGACCGGAGGGGCCTTCACCCCCCGCGCGCGCGAGTTCCTGGCGCGCGTCCCCAACCGCCGCCTGGAGAAGCCCTTCAGGCCGGAGACGCTGGAGGCCCTGGTGGCCGAGCTGCTCGCCGGGAGCGGCTGAGGATCAGGGCTTGGCCGCGGACTGCTCGCTCTGCGTGATGCGGCTGCCCGGGGGCACGCCGTGGGTGAGCCAGACGTTTCCGCCGATGGACGATCCCTTGCCGATGGTGATGCGCCCCAGGATGGTGGCCCCGGCGTAGATGACCACGTCGTCCTCGACGATGGGGTGGCGGTCGATGCCCTTGATGGGCTTGCCGTGCTCGTCGAGGGGGAAGCTCTTCGCCCCCAGGGTCACGCCCTGGTAGACGCGAACCCGGTTCCCGATGATGCTGGTCTCGCCCACCACCACCCCGGTGCCGTGGTCGATGAAGAACTTCTCGCCGATGGCGGCGCCCGGGTGGATGTCGATGCCGGTGATGGTGTGGGCGTGCTCGGTGATCATCCGCGGGATGAGCGGCACGCCGAGGAGGTGCAGCTGGTGCGCCAGCCGCTGGCTCGTGACCGCGAAGACGCCCGGGTAGCTGAAGATGGCCTCGTCCTTGGTCTTGAGGGCCGGGTCTCCCTCGTAGGCGGCCTCGACGTCGGAGGCGACGAGCCTCCGGACCGCCGGGAGCTTCGCCAGGAAGGCGAGCGTCACGCGCCGCGCCAGCTCGTCGCAGTGCGCGCAGACCTGGTGGTCGTGGCGCTCCGCGAAGGCGAAGGCCTTGCAGGCCTGCTCCTCCAGGACCCGGGCCACGCGGTCGAGGGTGGCGCCGATGTAGTAGTGAAGGCTCTCGTCGTGGAGGTCGGTGGCCCCGAAGTACCCCGGGAAGAGCGCCGATCGGACGTCGTCCACGCAGGCGATGACCGCGTCGCGCGAGGGAAGCGCCAGACGCCCTCCGCCGTTGCGCCCCGCCAGACCTTCCTGGGCAGCCTTGCAGAGCTGATCGACGATGGGGGCGAGCGCCAGCCCCGTCCCGCCTTCCTTGTCCGCGCTCACGAGAACACTAGTATGCCCGCCGGCAGCGGGAATCAAGGGCCGTGTGACCCTCGGGGTCCGCGGGCCGGCCCCTCCGCCTCGTCCGCCAGCGCCGCGTCGATCTCCTCCTCGCTGGACGCGGCGCTCGGCCGCCCGGACTCGTCGGCCGGCGTCCCGGGTCGGTGGAAGAACTCGAACACGGTCCGCGCCTGCGCCGGGCCCACGCCCGGAACGGCCGCGAGCTCCTCGGCGCTCGCCTCCTTGACGCGGCGGAGCGAGCCGAAGTGTCGCAGCAGGGCCCGGCGCCGCCCCTCCGCCACGCCGGGGATCTCCTCCAGGACGCTCGTCAGATTCCGGGTGCGCCCGAGGTTGCGATGGAAGGTGATGGCGAAGCGGTGCGCCTCGTCCCTGAGGCGGGCCAGCAGGAAGAGCTCAGCCGAGTTCTGGCGCAGCACCACCGGGTCCTTGCGGCCCGGCAGGAAGACGCGCTCCGGGGTACGCGCCTGCTCCGAGACGAAGCCCTTCCCCGCCTCCTCGGCCGCGTCGGCGAGGGCCGCGGCCGCACTGCGGCGGGTCCGCCGCCCCACCACCCGTGAGGTGCCCATGGCGGCGGCGTCCAGGAGCCGGCTCTTGGCGAGACCCAGCATCTCCACGAAGGGGAGGCCGGGGTTTCCGGGGACCGGTCGGGTGGGGACGCCCAGGTCCCGGGCCGCCGCCAGCGCCGCGTTGAGCTGCCCCTTGCCGCCGTCGATGACCAGGAGGTCGGGGAAGGCCCCCTCGGCCATCGCCCGCCTGAGCCTGCGGGTCACGACCTCGTGGAGCATGGCGAAGTCGTCCTGGCCCGCCACCCCCTTCACCTTGTACCGGCGGTAGTTGGCCTTGTCGACCTCGCCGTCCTTCATCGACACCCCCGAGCCCACCGCCAGGGCCCCCTGGAAGGTGGAGATGTCGTAGCACTCCATCCAGCGCGGCTCGCGGGCGAGGTGGAGGGCTCGCGCCAGGGCCACCAACGCCTCCTCGCGCCGCTCGTCCCGCTCGTGCCAGCTCTCGAAGCTCTGCACGGCGTTGCGCCTCGCCACCTCGAGCAGGTCGGCCTTGGCGCCGCGCTGCGGGGTGAGGAGCCTCACCCGCCTCCCCCACCGTTCCGACAGCACCTCGGCGAGGGCGGCCGAGTTGTCCGGATCCAGCGGCAGCAGCACCTCGTCCGGCGCCTGGTTCTGCTCGTAGTAGAGGGCCAGGAAGGACGAGAGCAGCTCCTCGCCGGGGAACTCCTGGTCGGCGAAGGGGTGGGAGCGCGAGTCCTGCAGCCTGCCACCGCGCATGGAGAGGACCTGGATGACCAGCCTCGGACCCTCCCGGTGGATGCCGACGACGTCGCGATCGGCGAGGTCTCCCATCAGCACCCGCTGCTTCTCCAGGCTCCGCTCCACCGCCACGATCTGATCCCGCAGCCGGGCCGCCTCCTCGAAGCGCAGCCCCGCGGCCGCCTCGGCCATGCGCGACCGCAGCCGCGGGAGGAGCTCGCTCTCCCTCCCCTCGAGGAAGGCCACGGCGTCGTCGACGCTGCGCGCGTACTCCTCCGCTGGCACGTCGTAGACGCAGGGGGCCGGGCAGCGGTGGATCTGGTGGAGGATGCAGGGCCGCCGGCGATGCGTGAGGACGTGGTCGCTGCAGGTCCGGAGCTGGAAGTGGCGGTTGACCACCCGCAGCGTCTCGCGGATGGAGCTGGCGCTCGAGTACGGCCCGAAGTAGCGGGCCCCGTCGTCCTTCCGCTGGCGGGCTCGCCGCACCTCCAGGCGTGGATGGGGGTGGCTGCGGTCGAGGCGGAGGACGATGAAGTCCTTGTCGTCCCGCAGCCGGACGTTGAAGCGCGGCCGGTGCTTCTTGATGAGCTCGTTCTCGAGGAGCACCGCCTCCTTCTCGGAGCGGGTGACGATGACCTCGACGTCCGCGAGCAGCTCGTCGAGCAGGCCCACGAAGGCCCGGTCGTCGCCCCGGCCGGCGTCGAAGTAGCTGCGGACCCGGGCGCGCAGGCTCGCGGCCTTGCCGACGTAGACCACCTCCCCCCGCCGATCCCGCATGAGGTAGCACCCGGGATCGGGCGGGAGGTCGTCGATCTTCTTTCGGAGCGCGGGATCCACCGGATGGTGATCTAGTCTACCGCCCGGGTCCGCCGCCCGGGCCTAGATGCAGGTGTTGGTGCAGCTGCCGAAGAGCTGCCCGCAGATGTCCACGGTGGCGCTGCAGGCGTCGACCTCGAACGGTCCGGAGATGGTCCCGACCACGGTCGCGCCGTCCAGGATGGTGGCGTCGACGCTGCCCTTGACGGTCGGCGTGACCTGGTCGACGGTCACCGTCCCGGTGGTGGTGTAGCTCGAGGTCAGGTTCTGGCAGGTCGCGTTTCGCTGGTCGAACGCCACGTTGACCACCGTGAGGTTCCCGAACGCGTCGGGCGTGGGGGGGCCGGTGGTGATGGTGTAGACGCCGGTGCCGATGGCGCCGGGGGCCACGCTGCTCCCGCCCTTGATGATGGCGATGCTGCCCCGCCACGAGCTGGGCTTGCTGGCGCAGACGGTGTTGGCCTTCACGTAGTCGCAGACGCCGTCGTAGCTCGAGAAGCCAGCCACCAGCGCAGAGACCTGGAGGGAGAGAGCGCCCACGCCGCAGGTCTTGTTGGTGACCGTCAGGCCGCCGCCGTCGCCGGGGGCGTAGGTGGTGCCGGCCACGGTGATGCTGGGCGCCGTCACCAGGCCGTGGCTGGGCTTGCTCGAGCCGCAAGCCGCGAGGAGGGCGATACAGGCGAGCGCTGCGAGGCTCCGCATCTGGCATCCCTTCTGCGGGGCGAGTGGCGCCCCGGCGGGCAGAGGCAACCACCCCCGGGGCGGCGTGTCAACGCGACGGCCCTGGCGGGGCGGGGGCCGGAGGCTCAGCGCCGGCGCCGCGCCTGTCGCCGCCCCTTCATCCGCCCCAGCGCCTGGGCGCTGGCCACCGCGCCGCTGCCGAAGAGCCCCTTCACCCCGACCGCCTTGCGCGGGAGCCCGAGCTGGACGTCCTTGAGCACCAGGATCCGATCGCGGAGCTGGGCCGCCTTCTCGAACTCCATGGCCGCGGCCGCCTTCCGCATCTCGCCCTCCAGCTCGGCGACGATGGCCGGGATCTGCTCCGGCTGGACCTCCGCCCCTTCGGCCGCCACCGGCACGGTCACCCAGTCGCCCTCGCTCACGGCGCTGGAGAGGTCGGTGATGTTCCGTTTCACCGTCTGCGGGGTGATGCCGTGCTCGGCGTTGTACCTCCGCTGCAGCTCGCGGCGGCGATCGGTCTCCCCGATGGCCCGGCGCATCGACTCGGTGACGGAGTCGGCGTAGAGGAGCACCTTCCCGTTCACGTTGCGGGCCGCCCTGCCGATGGTCTGGATCAGCGAGACCGCCGACCGCAGGAACCCCTCCTTGTCGGCGTCGAGGACGGCCACCAGGGACACCTCGGGGATGTCGAGCCCCTCCCGCAGCAGGTTGATGCCGATGAGGACGTCGAACTCCCCTCGCCGCAGGTCCCGGATGAGCGCGCTCCGCTCCAGGGTGTCGATGTCGGAGTGGAGGTAGCGGCAGCGGACCCCCACGTCGGTGAAGTACTCGGTCAGGTCCTCGGCCATGCGCTTGGTCAGGGTGGTGACCAGCACCCGCTCTCCCGCCTGCGCCCGCTGCCGGATCTCGCCCAGCAGGTCGTCCACCTGGGACCCGACCGGGCGCACCTTCACCTCCGGATCGACGAGGCCGGTGGGCCGGATGATCTGCTCCACCACCACCCCCGCCGCCTTCTCCAGCTCGTATCCGGACGGCGTCGCCGAGACGTAGATGGCCTGCCGGACCAGCGCCTCGAACTCCCGGAACTCGAGGGGGCGGTTGTCCAGGGCCGAGGGGAGCCGGAAGCCGAACTCGACCAGCGTCTCCTTGCGCGAGCGGTCGCCGCGGTACATGGCCCCGATCTGCGGGACGGTCTGGTGCGACTCGTCGATGACCAGGAGGAAGTCCCTGGGGAAGTAGTCGAGCAGGCAGGGCGGCGGCTCGCCCGCCTTGCGCCCCGAGAGCCAGCGCGAGTAGTTCTCGATGCCGGAGCAGAAGCCCATCTGCTCCAGCATCTCCAGATCGAACATGGTCCGCTGCTCGAGACGCTGCGCCTCCAC
>Ga0153915_10006671_pt1 | contig 10835 bp, 11 predicted proteins | sample Opewatmetagenome_2_FD_107003 | JGI IMG/M metagenome (GOLD analysis project Ga0153915, IMG submission 107003) | Freshwater wetland microbial communities from Ohio, USA - Open water 3 Core 3 Depth 3 metaG | ecosystem: Environmental > Aquatic > Freshwater > Wetlands | place: USA: Ohio, Lake Erie...
CACTGAAGCGATGTCTGGAATTGCCACAAGACCTGCACCTGATGCCCATGCTTCAGAGAAGACTGTCTTGTTCAGTACGCCCAGAAAGCCATCCTGCCTCATGACTTGAAGAACAGCTTGGACAACAGCAGGATAGTCGTTTGTCACCCTGTCGATATAGATGTCAAGTGAGTCAAACGGCAGTGTGACGTTCATCTCTGGCGGAAGAGAACTCTGGTCGATTCTCAGGGTCAGCAGCTCTTCAAACTGGAAGCCGAAGCTCGTCTGCAAGTGAGCAAGAATCTGGGACACTCTCTGCAGAGAAGCTTGCTGCTCCACATTCACGAAGAGGCTGAATACAAGGTTGAACTCTGTGCCGAGCATGCCGAGCAGACTATTCAGGTCCAAACCACCGTCCAACTGTTTCGGAGTGTAACCATCAGAGGGCATCATGGCAGGACTCATGGTGAAATTGAGGCCGACCAGCATGTCCATCAAGTAGCTTAGCAGCTCCCCGTGAGTCGAAACGAGACCCATCAACATGCATCCATCATACATTGCTGAATCTAGGCTGAGTTGCTCAGAAGGAATGCCGAGCTGACCATAGATCACAGTAGGAACCCCTTCTTTGTCCACGCCTGCGTAGATTGCTTCGGCTCCATTCGTTAGAAGCTGCTGGAACAACTGCCCGGGATCAACCTCTTGGGCCAGAGCGAACTGACCAGAAGCCCTGAGCGCCGCAGCGGTCGGCAGCAGTAGGAGAGAACCCACCAATACTATCGCAAAAGCATGCTTACTTTGTGTTCTCATCTATCATTCACTCCTTCTTTCGGATCACCGCTCCGATTACACCTGCCACAGTCACGATGATAATGGGCACCAGAAAATAGACTACCAGAGGCAAGATGAGCGCCACCGGGTCGAAACCTCCTCCACCCCCTGAAATCAACGCAAGGACTTCAGTGATGGCTGATTGGACCAAAGGAATAGTTAGGACGTCAACAAGCGAGGATCCCGGCGGCAACGGAGGCAGCGAACCAAGGCTCAATCCTCCCATCAAGAGCTGCACGGCGCAGAATACAAGAATGCCCAGGCAGGAGAGCCAGGTCACTAGGCCTACCACAAACCCACCCGCTTTTGTTCCGGCAATCATTCCCCCGACAAGACCAGCGATCACCCAGATTGCCGTCATCACCCAGTTGTTCAGTGGATTCACCAGCATGGCGTTCACCAAGACAAGCGTGGGTCGCATGTAGTTGCCCAACTGGGGTGCTAGCCACTCGACGATTGTGTTGTACCCCAATGGAAGTGTGTACCAGCCAGCAAGTAGTACTATCACGAGACATGCCAGCCAGCCGAAGTACTTTGAGCCAAAAGCGCTAATCTTCAGAACCTCCTAGTTAGACTTACGTCATTGCAGCACATTCGTTTCCGTGACCTATTAACCGTTTGTCCTGTTGATTTAGCATTCGAGTGCGATTCCCATGTTCGAAGACCTAAACACTAGGTCTTCAATAAAGAGAAATAGGGGAGGGTGGTTCTCAGGCAATGGAGACTTACCTTCCCACCCTAGGAAGTGTTCAGGCTCTGGCAGTAGTCATGTCCGGCCTTTGTGTTCCTGTGGGCACAAGCAACTAGATACTCGGTTGAGGAATATGAGCGACAACGGCACTCGACGCCCTGTGTATGAACTGATCCAGCTGATGGCGTCGCTGAACGAAACGAAGCGGGCGATACTCATCGCGCTGGGTCATGTCTACCCGCGGAGTGTCAGTGGAGTGCAGTTGAGTCGACTCATAGGCTACAGCGGCCGGTCAAGAAGTCTATACCGAGGAGTGTTGGCCCATCTAGAACAAGACAACATGATTCTGATCGACGAGCTTACGCCCAAGCTCTATGCAATCAGAATCAACGTCGAACACCCTTTGTTGCAGCTGCTTGTCGACCTCTGCAGAGAGTTCGGCGAAGAGACAAGGAGAATCTACCTGAGAGCCTTGGAGGAAGAGTGATGGACCGACTACTGGAGCATGCAAAGTCCCTCTATGCAGACAGACAGAGGGTGGCTCTGGCAGCCATGATGATTGCTTTCTCAGTCACTCTCTACCTTTTCTACAGTCCAGGAATCTACGCGATACCTGCCGAGCCGCCGATACAGCTTCCTCCGGGCTGGGTACAGGGCTTTGAAATTGTGTACTCTTTCAACACAGTTGGGTTCTTCTTGGCCTTTGCCGTGATGGTGTTCATGTATGCGTTCTGGTCATGGGCCTTTCTACCTACGCCTGCAGTCAACTACACATCCGCTGTCTTAAGAGGCATATTCGGACCTCGTTCGCCAATCGCCCAGTCCATCGGCAAGCGGTTTAGAGTTGTGCTCAACGAGAAGACATGGATCGATCTTACTTGCCATATCAAGGAGCAGGGCTCGGGTGCATGGTTTGTCTACAAGTTGACTTCATCGTCACTCCGTACATCACACCTTGAGGAGATAGCCTTGAGGCACGGATTTGGTACCAAGGACGGTCGGTTGACAACTTGGGTCAGCAGTGATGAGCTTCATTCCAGGAGCATTCTTTTGGCCAAGGCGATGGCACTCGCTGCATCTTCCGCATGATGACCGTGGGCATCCTTCGTGCAATCAGCTCTCGGTGCAGGAGCGGACGAGCGCTCAGATATGGCAGACATTCGGAGCGGTATTACACCTCTCTCTTTACTGTATTCACGGTTGCCCCACAGTATGGGCACTTGAGAGTTAGCGGTCCAACCCACTCCATACCTTCCATTGAAAGGGATGCCTTACAGTTGGGACAGTTCCTTGGTGGTTCGTGGACAAAGCTCTTCTCTGGAGTCGCTCTTTGCGTACGTGCAACAAAGACCGGAACAAAGGGCGACGAGCCAATGTGTCCATACTTGAAGATAACAATCGCGCCTAGCAAAAATCCAATCATTGGCACGCCGAGCATGAGCAGGAGAATCATACCCACTGGCAGTGAAAACACGTCGAGGGTCAGGAAGAGCCCGAAACCTCCGAAGAAGAATACAACCATGATGCACGCACCTCCTAGTATGCCAGTCATATTAGGTCCGACCTCACTAGATGAACTCATACTCGATGTCGCCTCACTTTCATTCGATGTATGGGCCGCAAATGAGCTTTGGCAATAGATAATGTTGTCTCGCTTCTCCTCCCCTCGTTTCACCAGCTGGAAAACGCCAAGTGAGGTCAACAGACGATTAGGAAGACATAGGCCGTTCTGAGATGGGCTCGCTAGGACGACATGGGCTTCTGTTCAGCTATGATACGTGCCTCGACGGAAAGAATCGCACCCACCCAACCAGGTATCTGAGCAATTTGCGAGGAAGGCTCCATCATTGGGTTGCCGGCAATGATGAGCTGAACAAGGCTCATGGCAAGGCCGAGCACACCCATGGCGACTGAGATCAGTATTATGTTGCGGCCCAACTCAATCTTACTGGTAGTTAGCACAAATCCTGCGATGATCACTCCGATGCCACCGAACAGAGTGAGGACACCAAGAATGCCCATGACTATCGCAAACGTCATGACGAAATGTGGGCCAAAGAGCTGACTAAAACCATCGACTATCTCATCCAGTATTCCGATTGTGCCGCTTGCAGCCGATGCTATCAGAAGACCTCCTCCGATCACACACAGGATGAAGGATGTTCGGTTATGTATGTCCATCAAGGCACGGTCAACTTCGGCATTTGGATTTAAGTCTAGCGAGCAAGCGGCATGACTGTATGCCCGATTTTGCGGCACAGGACACTAAACTCAGGACTACGCTTTCGCCTCCTTCTCATAGGCGGTACCTACGGCCTTTGGTGGGATGGATTTTCTGATGCCTGCCAGAGCGACCACGACGAGGACATAGGGGAGCATCTTCACGAAGTTGAGGTATAGTTGCAGCTCTGGCACATTCAGTATTTGGATTGTGTTCTGGAAACCGTTCAGAAAGCCAAAGAACACGCCGGCCAAGAGACATCCAATCGGCGTCCAATTGCCGAATATCAATGCAGCGAGAGCAATGAAACCTTGGCCGCCCGTCATCAGTTTGCCGAAGAATCCTAGGAAGCTTATGGAGAGATACGAGCCACCAAAGCCGGCCAGACATCCGCTGATGACAACGGCAACAAAACGTACATGATCCACGTTAACCCCCGCTGTGTCCAGCGTGCTGGGATCCTCCCCCGATGCCCTTACTCTCAGACCAAACGGCGTCCGGTACAGCACGTAGTATGACAAGGCTACCATCACAAACATGAGATAGACGATTGGAGACATCTGGCCAAATGCAGTACCGAGAATCGGTACGTCCTTGATGGGGTTGATGTATACATCGGGAATCTTGGTCACCGGGTCAGAGGCCCCCTGCGCATTCCAGACTACCTTGAGCATCACAGTCGTGAAGCCCGATGCGAATAGTATGACGCCGGTGCCGCTGACTATCTGGTTTCCCTTGAAAGTGACACATGCGACCGCGTGGACAACTGCAAGGAGACCACCTGAAGCAATCCCGCCTAACAGACCAAGCCAAGGGTTACCGGTGTACCAGCTCACCGCAGCGGCAGTGAATGCTCCCATTAGCATCATGCCCTCAAGGCCAATGTTCACAATGCCTGATTTCTCTGAGAACATCCCTCCCAGAGCTGCCAGCACGAGGGGTGTCGACATCTCGAGAGTGGACCTGATAAGCCAACCCAACAAGAGTAGATTGGGATCTATAGCCTGCATCATGGTTGGCACCTCCCTTCCTTGATCTTCTTTGAGCGCACCCAGAAGAGGGCAACTGCAATCATGAAACCGGCTATGCTCATGACGGCTGCCGTCCTGAATGAAACCCCACCAAGGTACAAGCTATCGACGGCTCCAGTCAGGAGCCACAACATGCAGAGTACCACGTGGATGAAGGGTGCGCGCCGATACTTCGACAGAGTCATGCCAAAGGAAACAGCTCCGACAATCGCTACCAAGAAGTAGAGACCGATGAACATGCCACCTAGTCCTTTCATGGTGCAGTACCCGAGAGCAAGCACGGAGCTGATGACTCCAAACACCAACGCCGCGAGGTTGGGCACAGCTATCTTGGGTTCGTTCTTCACCCAAATCGCATAACCAAAGCCACTCTTCGCTAGCCAATCATTTACTCTCGGCGCAGCCACGAACAGAACGATGAGTCCCTGTATGACACCGACCATCTCGATCGGAACATGTGCCACGGCATTCATGAATGTGCCCCCCGATCTCAGAGCGCCAAAGAATATCGCAGCAAGCAGAGTTCCCCAAGGATGATTGCGGCCGAGGACTGCCACTGTTATGCCATCGAATCCGATACCTGGCGACCAGTGATCTATGAAGCGGCCGTAGTTTCCCAGTATTTCACCTGCTCCAGCAAGGCCTGCCAAAGCGCCGCTCAGTCCTAGAGCCAGAGCCATGTTCCGACGAGGATCTATGCCTGCGTACTCTGCGGCATCGCGGTTGAAACCAACTGCTCGCATCTCATACCCAAGCACAGTCCTGTTCAAGATGAAAGCCACTACAAAGACTGACACTATGGCAAGTGCAATTCCCCAATGAAGATAGTTGCCAACCACGTTCGGGATAGCAGCCGAGGGCAGTATCGCAGGTAGCTGCGGGGTTAGTTGGACCTGTCCCGGCTCTCTCAGTGGATACGTGGCAAGCCACTGAGTGAACAGAATCGCAGTGTAGCTCAACATCATCGTGGTCACAACTTCATGTGCTCCTCGATATGCCTTGAGGAGCCCAGGGACGAAGCCCCACAGTCCGCCCGCGATAGCACCGATAGCAAGGCATGTCAGAGGGTGAATTACGATAGGCAGAGCGACTGCATATCCCACAATCGCAGCTGCCATAGAGCCCATGTAGACCTGACCCTCAGCTCCAATGTTGAACAACCCGCACTTGAACGCTAGAGCCACGGAGAGGCCAGTAAGAATCAATGGTGTAGCGAAATAGAGCGCATAATCGGGCTGGATTATCATACCGTAGAAGAGTGTGCGATAGGCCAAGAGAGGGTCGTAGCCTGATAACAACATAATAACGGCACTCACAATGAGCGAAAGAACAATGGAAATAACAGCCCACATGACGGGTTTCCAAAAGCTCCAAGTGTACAGCTTGGCATTGAGAAGATCAAGGGACGATAATGGCTTTGTCGTCAATGGAACTTCTACCTCAGCGGATGACTCGTCAGCGGTCATCTCTCATCACTTCCTCCTGCGACCTCATGACCTGCCATTAGGAGTCCCAACTCCTCTACAGTAGTATCCGAAGGCTTCCTGATAGCGACTATCTTGCCACCGAACATCACAGCAATCCGATCAGAGAGGTTCACGATTTCATCGAGTTCCGCAGATACCAGCAGTACTCCCAACCCTGCGTTTCTCATACCGACCAAAACCTGGTGTATGAACTCGGTGGCCCCGACATCAAGCCCCCTCGTTGGTTGAGCTGCAATCAAGAGCTTTGGCTGCGCTGCCAGCTCTCGGGCAACTACGACTTTCTGTTGATTGCCGCCAGAAAGAGTCTGAGCCGAGGACGAAACATCACTCACCTTGATAGAGTAAGTTTGAACCAAGTCCTTGGAAACCCTCCTCGACTCCTGGAGATTGAGAAGCATCCTTCTTGGACCGGTGGCAAAGGGGACATCTGCGTGTCTGCCCAACACAAGGTTCTCTTGAATTGTGAAAGGAAGTACGAGCCCCTTCTTGTGTCGATCTTCGGGTATATGACTCACGCCGGCGTTCCGCACCTTTCGTGGACTCTTCCCGGTCAGATCCTTCCCATTTACTAGTACTTGCCCGTTCTTGGGCTTTCGAAGCCCGACTATTCCTTCTACTAGTTCTGTCTGACCGTTTCCTTCGACTCCTGCAATGCCAAGAATCTCACCTTCATGAACATCAAATGATACACCTTTGACTGCAACTAGCCCCTGTGCGTTGTACACAACCAAGTCAGTTACTGAAAGGACTTTGGATCCGGGTTCTTTTGGTGGCTTTTCAACAGTAAAGGAAACGGACCTCCCGACCATCATCCGTGCTAGCTGTTCAGGCGATGTGTCTTCTCTATTCACTGTGCCGACGAGCTCCCCGTCTCGAAGGACACTTATCCTGTCACAAAGTATCATCGGCTCACGGAGCTTGTGTGTTATCAGGACTATCGTCTTGCCCTGCTCCTTGAACTTGCTTAGCGTCACGAACAGCTCGTCGACCTCTTGCGGAGTGAGCACTGAGGTGGGTTCATCCAGGATCAAGATGTCTGCAGCTCGATACAGTGTCTTAATGACCTCAACTCTCTGCTGCTGGCCGACTGACAGATCCATCACCTTTGATTTCGGATCGATGTTCATCCCATTCTCTTCTGCAATCGCCACGATCCTCTTCTCAGCAGCACTCAGGTCAACAGGTAGGATTTGACTCAGGACCCCAACGGACTTGACGCTCCAGCCGCCCAAATGAGACTCCATCTTTGTAGATACGAGAATCGGCTCAAGGCCCAGGACGACATTCTCAGCGACGGTCAAGGGTGGAATGAGTTTGAAGTGTTGGTGCACCATGCCAACTCCACGCACGATGGCATCCTGAGGTGACTGTAACTCGACTTCTTCACCTTTGATAATAATGCGTCCCGCATCCTTGGTCAAGAGACCGTATAGGATGTTCATCAGAGTCGTCTTCCCAGCCCCGTTCTCTCCCAGAAGTCCGTGAACCTCTCCCTCTCTTATTCTTAGGGTGATATTCTTGTTGGCGTGAACACCACCCGGGAAGGTCTTGCATATGCCAATAAGCTCGACCGCGTTCCGGGAAGTCGTGTCCAGACTGACGGATGATTCGGCCATGCGAGTTGCCACCTGCATGAGAGTACAAGACCTAGCACGGAACTAGGTCTATATAACAGTAGAGGCTGACGATGGAACATTGAACATTTCTGCGTGCCTGCAATACTTGGAAAAAAGGAGGGGAGAGGGTGAAAAGCCCTCTCATGGATATGACCTATCTGTAGTCTTCAATGGATCCAGTACTTGGTATCAGGAACTGTCACAGCGCCCGTGCCGATCTCGTTCTCAAGTGAGAAGAGGTAGGTGTACACGGAGTCATCAAGGTGGACCCAAGTCGGATTGACTTCGTATCCCACCAATCCGTTGCCGACAGTTCCGAACTTGAGACCTCCAGTCCAAGTCCCCAGGAATACCGATTCGAACTGCCTGTAGATGGCTATGTCAACCCTCTTCAGCATCGAGGTCAGCACAACTGTGAGGTTGTTTGCCGCGTTGATTCCGAGATCCATCTGCGGTGAATCGACGCCGATTGCCCAGACAGGGTATGCCTTGGTCCCGTTCGTGCTCTTAGCGCTATCAATAACGCCCAGGCCGGAACGTCCTGCTGCAGCGAAGATGATGTCGAATCCAGCTGCGTACATACCATCAGCAAGACTCTTGCCTGCTGCCGTATTGACCCAGTCGCCAGTGTAGGCTATGGTGAAGTTGACGTTAACGTTGCTCCTGTTAGCGCCCCATATGTAGCCACCTGCGAATTTGTTAATCAATGGGATGTCCATGCCACCCACAAAACCGATTTTGTCCCTTGTGGTCACGAGACCAGCCATGGCGCCGACAAGCGCTGAGCCCTCGTTCTCATTGAAGAGAAGAGATGCCACGTTCGTGTAGTTGGTCGGGTCAATGAACATGTCGACTATTGCGAAGTGCTGGTTCGGGTAGTCCTTCGCAACCGCCTTCAGGGCTGTTTCCTGATCGAATCCAACTGAGATGATCAGCTTGTATGCGGTACTATACTGCGCATGGGCTGCATAGCCACGAATATAGCCTTCATACTCACTGATAGCTGTGGGCTCGGCATAGGTGTAGTTCATGTTGAAGGCGTCAACAGCGTCATGTGCGCCCTTATTGCAGCCATCGTTGAAGCTCTTGTCACCGAGACCGCCGGTAGCGAATACGATTGCGACATCGTATGGGTTCTCAGGCAGCACTGGAGGATTCATGATCACCCAGTACGCGCCTGCGCCGGCCAGAATCACGATGACGACAACAACGATAGCTGTCATCGATTTGTTTGTTGAGCTCATTCTCTCTACCTCTAGGTAACGTCGAGTTGTATGGCGAATTCGCCCCTCGAGGTTTCTCGACTGGTCCTAACCGATTACAAACTGGCTAAAAAATGCAATGGCCTCCGCGAAATCCCTTCAGTCCGAGTAAACAAGCGCAGCAACAGACATAGGTTTCTTTTCCCTTGGAACGCTCTCCAAAAAACTGAAAGCGACCCTATGCAAGGCACTAGGTATGGACATTCACATCGACGAGGCCGGCAAGAGGAATCCCACATCTTTGATCATGGTACACGGGGCTGGAGGTTCGTCCACAATCTGGTCCATGCAAGTGAGAGCTCTCTCAAAGAAGGCACACGTGATGGCCATCGACCTAAACGGGCATGGAAGGACCCCAGACAGACGGCCGACAGATGTACTCAAATCATACCTAGACGACGTCGAGTCTGTAGTGCGCCAATATGACGAACCCGTACTTGTCGGTCATTCCATGGGAGGCGCCTTGGCACAGTTATATGCCCTGGACCGGTCTGAAGACTTGGGTGGACTGGTCCTGGTTGGGACTGGCGCACGTCTGAAAGTCGCTCCTATAATATTCAACCTGCTTGACAACAACCCAGAAGGCTACTTCGATGCCCTGGGAGAGTTCATGTTTCATGAGAGCGCCCCAAAGCCAATGGTTCAAGCCTCACAAGCCGAAGCGCGCAAGTGTCCAGTGCCAATCATACGCCGCGATTTTGAGCTCTGCAACACCTTTGACGTGATGCAGAGAGTAAGCCAGATCTCCGTACCCACCCTCGTCATTGTCGGTGAAAACGATGTCATGACTCCAATCAAGTATGCGACTTATCTGCACGATAACATAGCCAATTCAGATCTGCAAGTACTCCCTCAAGCAGGACACGGAGTGATGCTTGAAAGAGCGACTGAGTTCAACGAGGCTGTAGTGAGATGGCTTGGCGTCTGAGGGAACGATACAGAGAACGTCAGTGAATGAGTCGGTGCTGACGCTTCTTTGCCTGCACTGCCGCAACGAGCCGAGTGCGGTCGAAGTAGACCTCGTTGCGAGTAATCTTTCGGCCTTTCAGCATGACTATGTCAAGACCGATTTCCCGAATGACCTCACCTGCGACAGGAATGGCGCACTTCCACTTTAGAGTCATACCTCCTTCTGTCGGGAAGACCTCAAGCGGTTCCCACTCCCAGTCGTGGTAGACCTCCAGCAGTTCAGTGAAGTAGTCGAGTATGGCATCTCTCCCCTGAAGACCGTTTTTGTGCGCAGGATCATAGTACGTTGCCTGGTCATCGTAGAACTCTATGAGATCTTGAGGTCTGTTGCCAGTCCAAGTCGCGAGCCATTCTTTGGCAAAGTCAAACAGCTGTTGCTTGTCCATTGACTACACCCGACCGTTGCCCATTCGCAGCACCATCGAAGTGTTTATTGTATCGAGAACATGGTCCCCTGAATCTTCGCCGGTTATATTCCTAGTCCTCTGCCTGGCACTCTGGGTTCCCCGTTTCGTCACCTTTTCAGTCACTATGCGCCCTTCTGGACCCGGTGATGGAGAGCTCCTGAAGCACGTCAGAGGTTGCCCCATCCAAATGACACATCATTCGCTCCAACTGCGCCGAAGCCACCTCTTATATTCGCCACGCCAACGACTGATATAATATGACACTTTCGGGTCATTCTAAGGTTGCGCTGGGTGTGCTCATTCTTCTTGTTGGTGTTGGGACCCCAGTCGCAGTGTTCACC
>Ga0153915_10006672_pt1 | contig 10835 bp, 8 predicted proteins | sample Opewatmetagenome_2_FD_107003 | JGI IMG/M metagenome (GOLD analysis project Ga0153915, IMG submission 107003) | Freshwater wetland microbial communities from Ohio, USA - Open water 3 Core 3 Depth 3 metaG | ecosystem: Environmental > Aquatic > Freshwater > Wetlands | place: USA: Ohio, Lake Erie...
AACCTATGTATTCAGAATGGGCTTTACCTTATTGAAGACTGTGCTCATGTGCTGGGGAGTGTGTACGAGGATCAGTTCAGAATAGGGAGTTTCGGTGATTTGGCTATTTTTAGTATGCGTAAGACCACGCCCATACCCGACGGTGGAGCCCTCATTGTTAACAACTCATCATTCCAATTCGATGATACCCATTTAGTATCGATGGACATTTTAAAAACGTTACGGATGACACAATATTTGCTGAAGAGAAACTGGGCTGTGAAAAACCCTCTGCTATACGCAGGGATAACAAAAGTAACTGAATGGGGTCGTGTTATTTTATCTAAGATGGGAGTTGTAAACAGTTCTTCGGAAAACGTAGAATATAAACCATTAGAGGTTAATGATACCTCAGTTGACAGCTATGGCAGATTCGATCAAAAAATATCGTGGATGGCAAAAAAACTCTTAAGAAGAATTAATTTTGCTGAAGTCATTAAACAGAGACGCGAGAACTACAAATATCTTTTGGAGAAACTCGGAGACATAGCATGGATGAAACCTGTTTTCCCCGAAATACCCGAAGGACATTGTCCACTTTTTTTTATGTGTATCGTGCCAGATCCGGTGAATGTTTATCACCAGCTGCTAACCTATGGCATTGAGTCAGATCCTTATTGGGATTTCTTTCACCCAGCTGTCCCGTGGGAAGAATTTCCGGATGCGGTTTATTTGAAAACACATGTGCTCGCTCTGCCGATACACCAGGATATAGGGGAGGGTGAGCGCGAGTATCTGGTCGCGAGCGTTAAGCAGATCAAGGAAGATTGATCCTTCGCCTGGAGGCTCTCATTAAAAAGTATATCCATTGAATGGTTCGAAAGACAAAGACTAATATATGGAATATCGGGCCGGATTAGAAAAAGGTTTCAAACTGAAAAAATTAATCGTATAACTTAAAGGACGCTAAACCGAAGCATGAAAAACGAAAACCAGTATGGATTGACAATAAAAGCAGTACTTCGATTGAGTCTAAAGCATTTGTTTTCAACAAGGATAGTATTTAGGCAAATATTTCTTTCCATAACGATCCTCATTTGTTTTGCAAGTTTAGCCTCGGCAAGACAGATCTACGTTGTACCCAGCGGGGGTCGGACGAACGGGAGCGGAACGATCGGCGATCCTCTTGATACTTTGGGACATGCGCTGGAGCAAGGGCGGCCTGGAGACGCGATTGTATTGCGTGGAGGAATCCATCAAGCAGGAAACATCTGGTATACCGGAGAGGGGGGGCGACCGGGCGAATTTCTAACCATTGATGGATACCAAAAAGAACGTGCTGTTGTGATTGGCAGAAGACTCGTTGTTGAATCACAGTATATACGGATTCAGAATATAGAATTCAAAAATTTTGTAATCACCGTTCGCCACCAAGAAAGAAATCATTGGAGGTATAGCCATGATATCGAAATACTGAACAATAAATTTTCGACTTCAGGTGTAGCTATTTACTTTTGTTGTAGTGAGGGGCTCATCCATGGAAATAGCTTCGACGGAGCTTACTATGCCATTTATCTTATGCATGGGAACGGGAACATCATTCGTGGAAATGATATTAGAAATACTTCAATGTATTCGGTCCATATCTATGACGAAGACAAATATAGCTCAACAGGGGAACCCCGTCCAAAAATAACAAATCTTCTGGTTGAAAACAATGTCATCGATGGCTCGCAAAATCGATCTGGAATCGTCGTCTCTGGAGGGGACTATTCTAAACCACCAATAGAAATAAACGGTGTCCTGATTAGAAACAATTTGATATTAAATAATTCAACTGGCGGGATTAATCTCAAAGGCGATGGTTGGATTAAAAATATCGAAATTTATAATAATACAATTCATGGAAATCCCAGGGGTGGTATCCGGATGAACTTGGATAAGCAAACCGAAAACATTTCGATCATCAATAATATACTGTCGAATAATGGATCATCTCACCTATATTCCAATGGTAAAGTGACCAATCTCGTTGTCAGAAAAAATCTATATTGGAGCCCGACGTCTGCTGGATTGGGTATTAATGATTCGTCTCCTGTGATGGGTAACCCGCTTTTTGAAAATGCGGTCTCCGGGGACTTTCACTTAATCAATGGAAGTGCTGCAATTGACAAGGGTGAGTCTCTGGCCAGAGTGACGACCGACAAAGATGGAAAACAAAGACCCGTTGGATCAGCATATGATATTGGAGCCTATGAGTATGGCCTGGGGGACAGGACTGCTCCGACAGCACCAAAGAGCTTGGTATTCTGGAATAAAATGTGAAGAAATATCCGGACTTAGAATAGAAAGAATTTAAGGGGTATGAACAGAAAGATCTCTTCCATTATATCAATAATGTTGCTCAGTATATTTTCGGCTTTATTTGTACCAGAACTCAATGCAGCCCGGGAATTTTCACCCACAGGAGATTACTCCTCTGAAATAGAAAAGCAGATTCGCTCCGGAAAGGCGACGACGGCAAGCCTCATTGTCAACGAGCATCCTCGAATTTGGTTACGTGGCTCTTGGGATTTGGATAAAAACAATGTAGGTTCTTTTGCATGGAGAATTGTCCATGGCCGCGGGTGTGTTAAAAAGGACCCATCATGTGATGAAACGAAACATCCATTTTATTATATATCAAACGCCGCTGACACCTTTATGTACGGAGAAGTACGTGATGCTACTTACGGGAGAAGGTATTTGTGGTCCATTTTGGCGGCAGAAGGGATTGCCCGCAGAAGCGTGTGGAACCTACCGTTCAACCTTCCTGATACGTCAGGGACTTATGATCCGAAGCACACGCAAGACCAACTCTTGGCTGATGCAAGGGCAAAATTGTTGGCACGGGTTGATGAGTGGGACGGTTATGTTGGGGCACAAGCTGCGTTACATGGGGCAGCAGGATATGACTGGCTTGTCAACAGGAAGTATTCAGACGGTGTGACCTCAGTTCTTTCGGACATCGACAGAGTTAGTTTGCAGAAAAGGCTTATCGTGCTGGCGGAAAAGATGAAAGCGGATTGTAAAGGAGAGGGACAATTGCTTGGCAAAGCCGATAAGATTTATAAGTATTTTTATCCTATTATAGGAATGGCACTTTATGAACCTGATGGAAAAGGGATAAGTCCTGAAAATAATTTCAAGGCGAAGGAATATCTCGATGATTTTGATGTTTACTGGGTTGGGAAGATACTTCCCGCCCTGAATGAACAGGGGGGAACAGGAGGCTGGCACAGCGGACTTTGCTACATTTACGGTGAGTTTCCAGCATGGGGTTATCATGGGGGTAAGGCTCAGTACGATACGCTCCCATATAGGGTAGCACCACTTCTCTACGCTCACTATACCGCTACCGGACAAAGCTTTGCAAATTCAGTCTATGATACAGGTTTTTTAAAATACGCGGGTGAATTTTGGAATTACATGATTTACCCCGATGGTCGCTATGTCACGATTGGACCCCAAACCAGCGAGGACAGGAGATATACCTGGATAGGCCCACTGTTTTCCCATGCCCGCAGAAGATTTTCATCAGACCATTACGATAAATGGGTGGCAGAACTGATTGGTTGGGTAAGAAATGAGAAGGCTCCAGGTGTTTTTGTTAATGCGGGCTCCTACGATCTGTTCGATCAGCTCATGTTTTCAGAAAGATATCCAAGTCCAAAAACACCAGAGCAATTAGGATGCGGCACCCGTCATTTTGCCAAGCTTGGATGGGTGGCAATGCGGTCTGGATTCACGTCTGCAAATGATTTGGCGGCACTTTTCATTTGTCAACGTTTTCACTGGAGCGACCTTAATCCTTATGCCCAGAATTCCTTCCATATTATGCGTAGGGGATGGTTAGTCAAAGGAAACAAGAATTCGATTTACATAGACGGGCAATACCAGCGGCCAATTAGCGATTATCCAACAGTGGCACAGGGCGCTAAGGCTTACTCTCCAGGTTCCATATTTGACGTCGGACCAGGTATCCTGACCTTTGCAAGTAATAACGTTTATGATTATATGATAGGAGATGCAACAAATGCCTATGATCATGCCAAATTGAACAAATTTACAAGGCAATTTGTTTACCTTAAGCCAAACATCTTTGTTATCTTTGATAATGTCATCACCACCAAGTCTGATATTGAAAAAAAGTGGGTTATTGTTCCTGCTGCTGCCCCTACTGACATGGACAACAACGTCCTTAGAATTACAAATGGCGATGGGGCACTGTGGATTAAGAAATTACTGCCGATCAGTGCCTCGGTCGATTTATCGGCCAGCCAAATTGCAGTTGTCCCAACCCAAAAGACCACTCAGGCTTTTTTTCTCCATGTCATGCAAGCGGTTGATTCAAATAAGGGGTCCAAACAGGTGATCGCAAATGATGCGACTGTTGTTGTGGAAGGCGATGATTTTCTCGTCAACGTGGGCAGTTACAAAATGCGATTCAGCAAGGATGGAGGGTTTGAATGGATTGGCAGCCATCCCAAAATCCGTTGATATCCACCCGGGCTATCAACCGAAAAATAGGTACCCTTTATGAGTTTCATATGAGTGGCTTATTGAATGTCCCAACACTCAATATGTTTGCACTTAGGCGATAGTGATGGCGAAGTTGGGAGAACGTATCGTTTGGGCAGTACCCGCATTAGGAAACCTGGCGGCCACATTCTACGGCTGGAAACTCCATCGCCACCGCTACGGCCGCTTATATCATCAAACCGTATCTGAAGTTCTCGAAAGAAACACGTGGTCGAAGGAACACATTTTCGAATATCAAAACAAGCAACTCCATCATTTGATCCGTCATGCGGTGAAACATATTCCATACTATAGAGAACGATTCAATCAGCTCGGTTTGTCCCCGGAGGACATCAAAACGGTCTCAGACCTTCAGAACCTACCCATTCTTGAAAAGAGCCAGCTTCGCCAAGACCCATTGCAGCTCGTGGATGAGCGTCTCAATCCAAGAACATTGCTGTCTGACCGTACCACCGGGTCCACCGGAACTCCGATTAAGATATTTAAAACTTCAGAAGTCCTTCAACGTCACTATGCCTATTTTGATGTACGCTGCCGGAGAGCAGCAGGCATCACTTTTGGTCGCGAGCCATATGTGATGTTGGGTATCCAAATCGTAGCGCCACCAACCCGTACGCACCCACCCTTTTGGTGCTATAATTATGTTCATCAACAGCTCTATATGTCGGTATTTCACCTGTCTCCTCTTTATTTATCGTATTATTGCAGAGAAATAAAGAGACGTCCCTATCATGCCATCATGGGTTACCCCTCTGCGCTGCACACACTTGCCCAGCACATTTTGGATAGAGGCGAGGATGGTTTCCAATTCAGAACGGCGGTGACCAGTGGCGAAGTGCTGCACCCCCATCATCGACGTGTCATTGAACAGGGTTTTGGTTGCCAGGTTTTCGACCAGTACGGTTGTACGGAATTATGTGTGTTTGCGGCACAATGCCAGGAGGGGTCCATGCACATCAGCCCGGATTATGGTGTCTTGGAGATCGTAGACGAATCCGGGAAGCCTGTCCCTGTTGGAACGGTCGGACAGGTTGTTTGCACGGGATTGCTCAACGATGCCCATGTTCTGATCAGATACCGATTAGGCGACCGCGGCGCTTTAAGTGATGAACCCTGTCGATGCGGAAGCCCATTGCCGGTGTTGAAATCCATCGATGGTCGTACCAGTGACGTTTTCGTTTTGTCTAACGGAAGGCGCCTTGGAATTTTGGGAGATGAAATGCAGGGCGTATCATCTGTAGCAGAGTGGCAGCTTATTCAAGAAGCCCCAGACTTGTTTACTATGTTGGTCGTTCCCGCAAAGGGATATAGCTTAGCCGATAGCGAGCAGATTCTCAAGAACTTAAGCCATGATCTGCCGGGAGTGAAAATTGATATCAAAACTGTGCCTGCCATTGAACAAGGACCAGGGGGAAAAAGGGCGTTATATGTATCCTTGTTAAGTTCATCACGACCCATGTCCTTATCCGGATGACTGCATTACCATTTTGGTGTGCCCGGAAAGCCACAGGAGGCGGTTGATTAGCAATTTATGGAAAACGGAAGGAAAGTCTCTGTGTTAGTCCCGTGTCGCAACGAAGTTCAATATATCGAGAGATGTGTCAATAATGTATGCAGTTTTGATCAACCTCCCGGAGGTTTTGAAGTCATTGTGATTGATGGGATGAGCACCGATGGAACGCGTGAGCTTCTTTCCCGGCTGAAGAATCAATACCCAGATCTTGTCGTGATGGATAATCCGCGCAAAATTGTTCCGAGTGCCATGAATCTGGGGATTCAGAATGCAAAAGGAGAATATATCGTCAGAGCAGATGCGAGATGTATCCACCCCAAGAGCTACCTCTGCAATTTAGTGGAATTGAGTGAAAAAACAGGGGCCGACAACGTAGGGGGTGTACTGGTTCCTCAATTTGGTCATGGGTATACACAAAATGCTATTGCTCTGGCTTATAAAAGCCGGATCGCCATGGGAGGGGCATTGCGCGATCGCGGCGATTTCATCGGGGAAACAGATACGGTGTATGGAGGGTGTTTTAAGCGAAAGCGTCTTTTAGAGGTAGGGATGTATGATGAGTCGATGGTAAGAAATCAGGATGATGAGTTATCCTTCCGGCTGCGGGAATTGGGGGGCAAAATTATGCAAGACGGCAGGATTAAAATTCAATACTATCCAAGAAACTCCTTCTGGCATCTTTTCAAGCAATTCATGCAATATGGTTACTGGAAGGTCAGTGTGATCAAGAAGCATCCTCAGCAGGCATCCCTCAGGCACCTTCTTCCGGCAGTCCTCGTATTGAGTTTTGTGGCTTTCGGTTTGCTCATCCCTTTCACCCTTTATGGCCTTTATGGATTCTTAATCTTTTCAGGAAGTTACTTTCTGGCCGTTGGATTATTTTCGTTTAAATCTGCCTACAAGCTAAGCTGGAGGCTTTTGCCAGGGTTGATCTTTGCGGTATTTCTTATTCATATCAGCTTTGGAATGGGTTTTATCATTAGTTCGATAGGTAGGCCCTTTCGACCCAAATTGCGATGGTTCGAAACACTGAGCAGGTAAATATGGAAAAAACAATTTTTTCAGATCACTTTCTTCCCTTTGCACTTCCTGTCATCGAAGAGGAAGAAATAAGTGAAGTTCTTGATGTCCTTAAGTCGGGATGGATCACCACAGGACCCAAGGTAAAACTATTTGAGAGGGAATTCGCGGATTATATCGGATGTAAACATGCCATTGCCGTCAATTCTTGCACCGCCGCCTTACACTTAGCCCTCGAAGCCATTGGGGTCGGAGAGGGAGATGAAATTATCACTTCCCCAATGACCTTTGCAGCGACCAGCGAAGTGATCCGGTACTTCAAGGCAAGACCCGTATTTGTCGATATCGATTCCACAACAATGAATTTAGACGTGGAACTACTTGAGAATACCGTTCAAAGGAGATGCGAATCGGGGGATGGAAAAAGATTGAAGGCGATCATCCCTGTTCATTATGCCGGTTATCCTTGCGACATGGACGCCATCATGGCGTTGGCATCGAGATACGACCTGAGAACCATCGAAGACGCTGCTCATGCCTTTCCAACCTCTTATAAACGAAGGATGATCGGGACCCTTGGAGACATCACCTGTTTTAGTTTTTATGCGACGAAGAACATCACCACTGGGGAAGGAGGGATGATCACTACCGAAAATGAAGAATATGCAGATCGGATGCGAATCATGAGCCTGCACGGGATCAGCAAAGACGCTTGGAAGAGATACACGGCGGAGGGGAGCTGGTACTATGAGATCATCGCGCCAGGATACAAGTACAACCTTACCGATATCGCTGCCGGCCTGGGGGTTGCACAGCTTAGAAAGGCGGATGCCTTCCTAAAAAGGAGGATGCAAATCGCCGCCAGGTATCATGAGGCATTCCAAGAGTTGACCGAACTTGATTTGCCATTGGCAGTCGATGGGAAAGAAGGGACAACGCACAGCTGGCACCTCTACGTCATTCGATTGAACCTTCAGCGGCTTCACATAGATAGAAACAAGTTTATTGATGAACTCAGACGGAAAGGGATAGGCACTTCTGTCCATTTTATCCCCCTCCATATTCATCCTTACTATCGGGAGACCTATGGGTACCGACCCGATGACTTTCCTGTTGCTTATGAAACCTATCAGAGAATCATATCTCTTCCGATTTATGCAAAAATGACGGATAATGATGTAGAGCGTGTCATCGAGTCGGTAACAGATATCATAAAGTCTAACAGAAGATAAACCATGAAACGCCTCTTTGATATTTTGTTTTCACTCATCGGTCTTTTGTTGTTGCAGCCACTTTTTGTTGTCATCGCCATCATGATAAAAGTCGATAGTTCAGGACCCGTCTTTTTCAGACAAGGGAGGGTAGGAAAGAACTTCAAACGATTTATGATTTATAAGTTCAGAACCATGGTTGTGGATGCGGAAAAAAAGGGGTTACGCATTACCTCAGGCGGGGATCGTCGGGTTACAAGAGTAGGAAGAATGTTAAGAAAATTTAAGATTGACGAATTGCCGCAGCTTTTTAATGTCTTGAAAGGGGATATGAGTTTCGTCGGCCCGAGGCCCGAGGTAGAGGAATATGTCAAATTGTATGAAAAGGATTATCGGGAGATACTGAGGAGAAGACCGGGTATCACCGATGTCTCTTCAATTATCTTCCGGGAGGAAGAGGCCGTCCTTAAAAATCAGGACGACCCCGAAGGGTATTACAAAAAGATACTCCTCCCTGAAAAAATCAGACTTGCAAAGGAATACATGGAAAATTCCTCCTTCTTATACGACTTAAAACTGGTTTTAAACACCCTTCATAAAATCCTTTACCCTTCAGCCGTTGCCCGCGATGGTTATCGCCAGAAAATCATCCAAGATTCCTCTAAGGAAAACTGACCGGCAAGTGCCTCGCCCCGCCGGAGCGGGAAAGGCAGGGTTCCTGCCTGCGGACAGGCAGGAAGGAGCACAATTAAGGCAACAGTTCCTTTTCCCGTGCTGACGGAGTGACGGGGGAGCTTGACAAGGTTGAAGGCTTTTAGGAGTCTTTCAAGGTTTTGATATAGAGCTTTGGTGTATCTATTTATGCGCATTTTACATTTAATCAGTAGTTCTGGTTTATTTGGTGCGGAAAGAATAGCTCTCGATCTGTCTAAGAGTCTGAAGAAAACGTATCATTGTGAGCCTATTATCGGTGTGATAAGAAACGTCTACAACCCCCATGAGGAAATGTTAGAAGAAGCAAGGAGGAACAATATTTCCTATGCCGTTTTCCAATGTAGGAGTCAATTGGATTTGAAACTGGCTTTTTTGATTAAAGAGTTCATAAAAAAAAATAGAATAGATATCATACACTGTCATGGTTATAAATCAAATTTTTACGGGCTGTTGGCGTCCAAAGGTCAGGTGCCCACGGTGACGACAAATCACAACTGGTTGACAGCACACTGGAAGCTCAAAACTTATTGTTTTCTCGACAGCCTATGGATTCGATTCTTCGATCGGATTGTAGCGGTTTCAAATGAAGTAAAAAAGGATATGTTGAGGTATAAAATTCCTGAAAATAAGATAAGAGTGATCGATAACGGAATTGCCCTGGAGAGGTTCGAGAAGGTGGTTGAAACAAAGAATATGAAGAACCAACTGGGCTTCGAAGAAAAGACTAGGGTGATTGGCACAATAGGGAGCCTGGTCTTAGAAAAAGGACATATCTATTTATTGGAGGCCGCAAGACAAATCCTGGATGTTGTCAATGACTTAAAGTTTCTTATAATAGGCGACGGACCATTGCGGAAGCAACTCGAGGAGAAATCGGAAGAATTAGGTATCAAAAAGCACGTCGTCTTTATGGGACAAAGAAAAGACATTCCAGAATTACTGATGACAATGGATATATTCGTCTTACCTTCTATAAAGGAAGGACTCCCAGTAGCTCTGCTTGAAGCAATGGCAGCGAAGAGGCCGGTTATCGCTACACGGGTTGGCGCCATCCCAAAGGTTATAGAGAGTAAGGACATAGGGATATTAGTTGAACCCAAAGATATTAAAGGGTTACGAGACGCTATTGTGAGTCTTATCAATGATCCAGCGAGAATGAACCTTTTAGCCGGAGAGGGTTTCGGTAGAGTCTGTATGGATTTCTCTTCTGATGAAATGTGTAAACATTATCTGAAATTATACAAGGAAATAACCAACTCTATTCCCCTCCCGGATGCCCGTTCTTAGCTGAGAACAATTTATGTTCGGCATCTGCTATTCGGAGTGGAAATTTTCCGTTTAAAATAAAGATTCTGCGAGATCATCTTGATCACCTCGCCCTGCAGGCAATAAGGGGCGTCCCCCACCACGATTAGGAAACGTTTTTCCACTTTAAGGAAGTAATCTTCCGAAGAATGGTAATTCATTTTCCCTTCTACACAGTTCTTCTATTTTTAATTTCTAGTCCAGATTGAAAGTATTTGAAATTATTAAAACAATTTATCGTTCAAAAAATTCTCTTTATTGGCATAATTCATGAACTCTTTACACTAATTTGCCAGAGAAAAACAAAGCCTCGAAACGGTGATTGCATGGTTTTTCATACCCTTTTGAAGCGACTCAAATCGGAAGGAAGTCAAATCAAATGCTATTAGATTTCATTGGTTCTTACAGCAGCAAGTTATCAGATGAAAGTCTTGTTTGGAAGGTGGGAATGCGTCATCGGCGCTTAGGGATTGCCATCGTTCAATTATTGCTAACAGCCCTTGGATACATGG